>JAESGS010000380.1_pt1 | contig 38853 bp, 28 predicted proteins | sample 9269761 | NCBI WGS metagenome assembly JAESGS01 (sample SAMN15741799, study PRJNA653493) | algae metagenome | isolation source: Cyanosarcina radialis HA8281-LM2 and co-occurring heterotrophs from damp... | place: USA: Makauwahi cave, Hawaii | collected 2011-01-06 | reverse complement strand
GCTGCCTCGGTCGGCGCCTCGACCTGGGGGACCGGCGCGCGCGATCGCCTGACCCGCGCGGCACGCCCGTCGACCCAGTTCCGGATGCGCGGGAGCTGGGTTGCGTATGCGGTGCTGCTGATCTTCCTGCTGGCTTATCCTTCGGTCGCGACCCCGTTCTTCACGTTCCAGATCGGCGGACAGGCCCTGGTGCTCGGGCTGGTCGCGCTGTCGCTCACCTTCCTCGCCGGCTATGGCGGCATGCTGTCGCTGGCGCAGATGACGGTGGCGGGCATTGCCGGCTACTGCGTCGCGATCTTCGGCGTCAGCGGCACGGAGGAGATCAGCCTCGGCTGGCCGTGGCCGCTGGTGCTCGTGGTCGCCGTCGTGGTGTCGGTCATCTGCGGCACCTTGATCGGCTGGCTGTCGGTGCGGACCGAAGGCATCTACACGATCATGATCACGCTCGCGATCGGCGTCGCGTTCTTCTATCTGGCGCAGCAAAACTACACGGTCTTCAACGGGTTCCAGGGCTTCCAGAAGGTCTATCCGCCGGAGGTCTTCGGCATCTATTGGCGCGAACCCGTGGCGTTCTATTTCCTCGCCTTGTTCTGGGCGATCGCGGGCTACGCCTTCGTGCGCTATCTGGTGCGGACGCCGTTCGGCGTGGCGCTGCAGGGCGTGCGCGACAATCCGCGCCGGATGGCGGCCCTCGGTTTCAATGTCACGGCGCACCGGATCGCCGCCTACGCCGTGGCAGGCCTGCTCGCCGCGATCGGCGGCGTGCTGCTCGTCTGGTACAACGGCCTGATCACGCCGGGATCCGTCGGGACGTACTGGCTGATCAACATCCTCATCATCGCCGTGCTCGGCGGCATGCGGCACCCGATCGGGCCGTTCATCGGGGCGCTGATCTTCGTGCTGCTGCAGAACTTCGCGGTCGACCTGGTCGACCGCGAGCGGTTCAACCTGCTGATCGGCGGGATATTCCTGCTGATCGTGCTGTTCTCGCCCGATGGCCTGCTCGGCTGGTGGGCATTCCTGCGTGCGCGGCTGGACAAGGCGGCGCACGCACGTAACGCCGGCGGAAGCCGGAAGTAGCGCATTTGCCACGGTTCACAAACGCGGCCCTGGAGCCGCAAGAGGGAGGAGCAAGATGTTAGGAAGACGCAGTCTCTTCGCGGCGGCCATGGGGGCCGTATCGATGATGGCCCTGTCGGCAGGTGCCTACGCCCAGGAGACCATCAAGATCGGCGTGCTGGCCACGTTGGAAGGGCCGTTCGCGGCGGGCGGCCAGGACGGCATGCGCGGCGCCGAGCTCGCGATCAAGGAGCGCGGCGGCATGGTCGCCGGCAAGAAGATCGAGATGCTCAAAGCCTCGTCGGACGCCAAGCCCGACGTCGCGGTCAACTCGACGCGCAAGCTGGTCGAGCAGGACAAGGTCCAGATCATGGTCGGGCCGCTCTCCGGCTCCGAAGGCATCGCGGTCAAGGACTACTCCAAGACCCAGCCCGGCGTGACGTTCATCAATGGCGGCTCGGGCGCGCAGGCCACGACGCTCGTCAATCCGTCGCCGAACTTCTTCCGCTTCAACACCGAAGGCGCCCAGTGGATGGTCGGCCTCGGCAACTACGCGTACAACGACAAGGGCTATAAGAAGATGGCCCTGATCGCGGAGGATTACGCGTTCCCGTACTCGCAGGTACAGGGCTTCATGACAGAGTTCTGCAAGGCGGGGGGCAAGATGACGCACAAGGCCTGGGTGCCGCTCGGCGGCAAGGACTATTCGTCCGTGATCGCCAAGCTGCCGAACGACGTCGACGCACTGCTGGTGGTGCTCGGCGGCGCCGATGCCGTCAACTTCCTGACGCAGTACGAGCAGTCGGGCGGCGACAAGCCGATGGTGGGCGGTTCGATCACGGTCGACCAGACCGTGCTGAACTTCCGCGGCAAACGGCGCGAATCGCTGCTCGGTACGGTGTCGGCCGGCCCGATCGCCGACTCGTATGATGGCGCCGAGTGGAAGAAGTTCGTCGCCGACTACAAGTCGAACTTCAAGGACGGCTTCCCGAGCCCGTCGCTGTTCGCCTATGTCTACTACATCAACACGAAGGCGGCGCTCGATGCGCTTGACGCGGTCAAGGGCGATCTGTCCGACGGCCAGGCCAAGTACCGGCAGGCGCTGTCGACCATGACGCTCAAGACGCCGACGGGCGACGTCAAGCTCGATCAGAACCGTCAGGCGATCGGCACCACGTTCGTCACGGAAGTGTCGAAGGGCGCCGATGGCACGTTCTTCAACAAGGTCGTCAAGGTCATTCCGAACGTCAACCAGACGCTGGGCATGAGCCATGAGGACTTCATGAAAGCAGGCCTCGGCTCGCGCGACGTGCCGAGCTGCCCGTAACGGAACGGAGGACGCGCGGGCCGGATCGCTCCGGCTCGCGCCATTCCCGATGGCAACCGCACTCGCCGAAACCAACCGCGCAGCCCAGCCGATCGCCTCCGGCGATGCGCTGGTGCTGAGCGGCGTGACGCGCGCCTTCGGGGCGCTGCGCGCGATCGAGAACGTCACGTTCTCGGTCGCCGCCGGCGAGCGGCGCGCCATCCTCGGCGCCAACGGCGCCGGCAAGACGACGCTGTTCAACGTCATCACCGGCGACTTCCCGGCGACGGCGGGCACGGTCCGCTTCTTCGGCGAGGACGTGACCCAGCTTCCGCCCTATGAGCGCATCCGCATGGGGCTGCGCCGCACCTACCAGTCGTCGCTGCTGTTCCGCGAACTGTCGGTGCGCGACAATCTTTACCTGGCCGTGCGCGGCGTTGCCCGCGGCCGCTACAGCTTCCTCCAGCCGCGCGCGATGCATCCCTCGCGCGCCGCCACGACGGAGCTGCTCGAGCGCGTGCGGCTGACGCACATCGCCGACCAGATGGTCTCCAACCTGGCGCACGGCCAGCAACGCCAGCTCGAGATCGGCATGGCGCTCGCCGGCGCGCCGCGCCTGATCCTGTTCGACGAGCCGGCGGCTGGCCTGTCGCCCGCGGAGCGGCGCGAGCTGGTGGCGCTGCTTGGCTCGCTGCCGGCGCATATGGGGTTCGTGCTGATCGAGCACGACCTGGACGTGGCGCTGCGGGTCGTCGAGCGGGTTACGGTCATGCACAACGGCCGCGTGCTCAAGCACGGCACACCCGGCGAGATCGAGGGCGACGCCGAAGTGCAGGCGATCTATCTGGGCGGGAAGCACTGATGAATACGCGCGCCCCCTCCGGTCCGCTGCTGGTCGTCGACGACCTGCATGTCCATTACGGCGTCGCGCACGCCCTGCAGGGCATCAGCATCCGCCTCGACAAGGGCGTGCTCGGCATCGTCGGCCGCAACGGCATGGGCAAGACGACGCTGTGCAACGCGGTCATGGGCCTGGTGCCGTCCTCTCGCGGCAGCATCAAGCTCGCGGGCGAGGAGCTGCTCGGCCTGTCGCCGAACCAGATCGTGCAGCGCGGCGTCGGCTACGTGCCGCAGGGCCGCCGCATCTGGCCGTCCCTGTCGGTCGACGAGCATCTGCGGCTGGTCTCCAAGGGCACCAAGGGCGCCTGGACGGTCGATCGCATCTACGAGACGTTTCCGCGCCTGGCCGAGCGCCGGCGCAACGGCGGCGCGCAGCTTTCGGGCGGCGAGCAGCAGATGCTGGCGATCAGCCGATCGCTGCTTGCCAATCCGCGCCTGCTGGTGATGGACGAGCCGACGGAAGGCCTGGCGCCTGTCATCGTCGAGCAGGTCGAGGCAATGTTGCGCCGCCTGGCCGACGAGGGCGAGATCTCGGTCCTCCTGGTCGAGCAGAACCTCGGCGTGGCGATGGACGTGGCCGGGCATGTCGCCGTCATGGTCAACGGCCGCATCGCCCGCGTGACGACGCCGGCCGAGCTCGGCGCCGACCGCGACCTGCAGCAGCGACTGCTCGGCGTGCGCGCCTCGGACGATGTCTTGGCCGATGCCCGCGTTCGCGAGGCGCCGGCGGAGGAGGGTCCGCGGTTCTTCCGCGTCGTGCGCAGCAACGACGAGGAGGCGGCGCCGGCGCTCGATGCAGCCCCCGCTGCACCGGCACAGGGCTTCTCGACGAACCGTGCACCGACCATGTGGTCGCCGACGCCCGGGACGGGCGCTCCGGACGGCGATGCCCCGGCGACAGCCGTGCCGGAGTCCGAGGCGGCACCGGTCACGGTCGCTGCGGCCACCGCCAAAGCCGCGTATGTAGTCGGCACGTTCGACACCAAGGGCCGGGAATTGCTGTTCCTGCGCAACTGCCTGGTGCGCCTCGGCGTACGCACAATGACAGTCGATCTTTCGACCAGCGGCCGGCCGTCGCCCGCGGATATCGGGCCGGCCGAGGTCGCGCGGTTCTATCCCAAGGGCCAGCGCGCGGTGTTCACCAACGACCGCGGCTCCGCCGTCACGGCCATGGCCGAGGCGTTTGAGCGCTTCATGGTGGCGCGGCGCGATGTCGGCGGCCTCATCTCGGCGGGCGGGTCCGGCGGAACGGCGCTGGCGACGCCGGCGATGCGCCGGCTGCCGATCGGCGTGCCGCGGGTGATGGTCTCGACCGTCGCGTCGGGCGACGTGAAGCGCTATGTCGGCCCGTCCGACATCTGCATGATGTATTCGGTCACCGACGTGTCCGGCATCAACCGCATCTCGGAGCGGGTGCTCTCGAATGCCGCGCACGCGCTGGCTGGCATGATCCTTTACGCCCGCGACACCAATGCCGCGACCAAGCCGGCCATCGGTCTGACCATGTTCGGGGTCACGACGCCGTGCGTGCAGTCGGTGCAGCGGGCGCTGGAGGACGAGTACGACTGCCTCGTTTTCCACGCGACCGGGACGGGCGGCCAGTCGATGGAGAAGCTGGCAGAATCAGGGCTGCTCTCCGGCGTCATCGACGTCAGCACCACCGAGGTCTGCGACCTGCTGATGGGCGGGATCATGAGTGCCGGCGAGGATCGCCTGGGCGCCATCATCCGCAGCCGCATCCCCTATGTCGGCTCGTGCGGCGCGCTCGACATGGTCAATTTCGGTCCCATGGACACGGTTCCGGAGCGCTATCGCAACCGCAAGCTCTACGTCCACAACCAGCAGGTCACGCTGATGCGCACCACGCCGGAGGAGAACGCGGCGATGGGCAAGTGGATCGCGGGCAAGCTCAACCAGTGCGAAGGCCCGGTGCGCTTCCTGATCCCCGAGCGCGGTGTCTCGCTGCTCGATGCGCCCGGCAAGCCGTTCCACGATCCCGAAGCCGACGCGGCCCTGTTCAAGGCGCTGACCGAGAATTTCCGCGCCAGCGAGCGCCGCCGCCTGATCCGGCTGCCTTACAACGTCAACGAACCGCCCTTCGCCGAGGCGCTGGTCGCGCAGTTCCGCGAGATCGCAGCCATGTCGCAAGCCGCCTGAGAGGAACGATGCCGCGCATTGCACGCAAGGAGATACTGGCCAGGTTCCGCGCGATGATTGCGCGCGGCGAGCCGATCGTCGGCGGCGGCGCCGGCACGGGCCTGTCCGCGAAATGCGAGGAGGCGGGCGGCATCGACCTCATCGTCATCTACAACTCCGGCCGCTATCGCATGGCGGGCCGCGGCTCGCTCGCGGGGTTGCTCGCCTACGGGAATGCCAACGAGATCGTCGTCGAGATGGCCTCGGAGGTCCTGCCGGTGGTCAAGAAGACCCCGGTGCTCGCCGGCGTCAACGGCACCGACCCGTTCATGATCTCCGAGCATTTCCTGCGCCGGCTCGGCGAGCTCGGCTTCTCGGGCGTGCAGAACTTCCCCACGGTGGGGCTGATCGACGGCACGTTCCGCGCCAATCTCGAGGAGACGGGCATGGGCTACGGCCTCGAGGTCGACATGATCCGGCAGGCGCATGCGCTCGACCTGCTGACGACGCCTTATGTCTTCAACGCCGAGGAGGCGGCCGCGATGACGCGCGCGGGTGCCGACATCATCGTGTGCCATATGGGGCTCACGACCGGCGGCAGCATCGGCGCGCACACCGCCTTCAAGCTCAAGGACTGCGTGCCGCTGATCGAGGAGTGGACCAAGGCGGCGCGCAAGGTGCGCGACGACGTGATCGTGCTGTGCCATGGCGGGCCGATCTCGAGCCCGGAGGATGCAACGTTCATTCTCGGCGAGTGCCCGTCGTGCAACGGGTTCTACGGCGCCAGCAGCATGGAGCGCCTGCCGACCGAGATCGCGCTTACGGAGCAGACCAGGAAGTTCAAAGCCATAACGAGGCCGGCGCCCGCCAGGCGGCGCGCCGCCCGGGGATAGGGGAGGTACATCATGTCCGGCATCGGTTCCTTCATCATCGGCTTGATCGCCGTCGCGATTGTCGTGGCGCTGCTGATCTGGGCCCTGTCGTGGCTCTATCACCGCTCGTCGAAGGAGATTTCCTTCGTGCGCACCGGCCTCGGCGGCCAGACGGTGGTCATGAACGGCGGCGCCCTCGTGCTGCCGATCGTGCACGAGATCATCCCCGTCAACATGAACACCTTGCGGCTGGAGGTGAAGCGCGGGCGGGAAAGCGCGCTGATCACGCGCGACCGCATGCGTGTCGACGTCGTCGCGGAGTTCTACGTCCGGGTCCAGCCGAGCGTCGAGGCGATTGCCATCGCGGCACAGACCCTCGGCCAGCGCACCATGCAGCCGGAGGCGCTGCGCGAGCTGATCGAAGGCAAGTTCGTCGACGCGCTGCGCTCGGTCGCCGCCGAGATGACCATGGAGGAGATGCACGAGCGGCGCGGGGAGTACGCCCGGCTGGTCGCCGAGGCGGCGGCGGAGGACCTGTTCAAGAACGGGCTGGAGCTGGAGACGGTGTCGCTCACCGGCCTGGACCAGAGCAGCATGGAGTTCTTCAACCCGTCCAATGCCTTCGATGCCGAGGGTCTGACGCGCCTGACCGAACAGATCGAGCGGCGCAAGAAGCTCCGCAACGACATCGAGCAGGACACGATGATCCAGATCCGCAACAAGAATCTGGAAGCGGAGCAGCTCGGCCTCACCATCGACCGGGAGAGTGAGTACGCCCGCCTGCAGCAGGAGCGCGAGATCGAGGCCCGCCGGGCAGCACAGCGCGCGGAGTTGACGCGCGAGCGCGCGCAGCGCGAGCAGGAGGGCGAGCAGGCGCAGATCGAGGCGCGTCGCGCCATCGAAACCGCGCGAATCGCTCTCGAACGCGCACTTGACGAGGAACGGATCGCGCGCGAGAAGCAGACGCAAGCGTTGGAGATTGAGCGCCGCAAGGCCCTCGAGCTCGCCGAGCAGGATCGCTCCATCGCGATTGCCGAGCGGTCGCGCGCGCAGTCGGAGGCCCAGGCCGATGCCGATGCGGCGCGGGCCGCGGCCGTCGCGGCGGAAGAAAAGGTGTTCTCGGCGCGCGAGATGGAGATCGCCGAGCGCCGCAAGAACATCGAGCTGATCGCGGCGCGGCAGGACGCCGAGCGCGAGGCGATCCGCCAGCGGCTGGAGGCCGAGGTCGAGAAGGCCGTGGCGGCCGATCGCGCCGAGGCGCTGCGACTGCAGGCGGATGGCGATGCCGAGGCGGACAAGATCCGAGCCTTGGCCGCGCGGCTGCGCTACGAGGTGGAGGCGGAGGGCACGCGCATGATGAACGAGGCGCAGAACACGCTGTCTCCTGAGTCGCGGGTTTCGGCGATGCGGCTGCGGCTCATCGACAAGCTGGAAGCGATCATCCGCGAGAGCGTCAAGCCGATCGAGAAGATCGACGGCATCAAGATCCTGCAGGTCGACGGCCTCGGCGGCGGCGGTTCAGGCGGCGGCAGCGGCGGCGAGGGTCGTGGCAGCGTCGCGGACAGCGTCGTCAACAGCGCGCTGCGCTATCGCGCGCAGGCGCCGCTGATCGACTCGTTGCTGCGCGAGATCGGGCTCACCGGCGGAGACATCAACCGCATCGGTGACGTGCTGGGCACGGCGCGGGTCGACGAGCCCGCGAACAAGCCGGCGCGCATCCCGGGCGAGTAGGCCATGGTGAAAGTCTATGCCAGCAGCGTGATTGACGCGCCCGCGGATGCGGTGTGGAGCCGCATCCGCGACTTCAACGCGCTGCCGCAATGGCATCCGGCAATCGCCGACAGCCGCATCGAGGGTAACCAGCCGAGCGACAAGGTCGGTTGCATCCGAAACTTCAACCTCAAGGGCGGCGGCAACATCCGCGAGCAGCTCCTGACGCTGTCGGATTTCGACTATAGCTGCAGCTATTCGATCCTCGTCTCGCCGATGGGCGTGCGCGACTACATCGCGACGCTGAAGCTGACGCCCGTCACCGACGGCAACCGCACCTTCGCCGAATGGACCGCCGAGTTCGAATGCGAGGCGGGGCGCGAGACCGACCTTGCGAACACCATCGGCAACAGCGTCTTCCAGGGCGGTTTCGACGCACTGAAGGGCCATTTCAAGCGATAGGGATGACCGCGCTTTTGGCCCAGACCCTCATCCTCCGCCTTCTCCCGCAAGCGGGAGAAGGGACGCGGCCCAGCGCTTTCCGGGACCCTCTCCCGCTGGCGGGAGAGGGGAGGGTGAGGGTGGCGCCGAATGCATGACCTGACAGGATCAGAACGGTAGTCCCGCCATGGTATCCGTCGTCCGTAGCACGATCATCAACGCGCCGGTCGAGGCCGTGTGGCGCGCGGTGCGGGATTTCAACGATCACGACAAGTGGCATCCCGTCGTCGCCGACAGCGTGATCGAGGATGGCAAGGCGGCCGACCAGATCGGTTGCGTGCGCCGTTTCCACTTGCAGGACGGATCGGAGCTGCGCGAGCAGCTCCTCAAGCTGTGCGACCGCACCCACAGCTTCACCTATTGCATCCTGTCTTCGCCGATCCCGCTGATCGGCTATGTCGCGACGCTCACCCTCAAGCCTGTGACCGACGGCAGCCGCACCTTCTGGGACTGGCGCTCGACGTTCCGCACGCCGCCGGGGCGGGAGGCCGAACTCGCCGAGATGGTCGGCAAGAACGTCTATGAAGGCGGCTTCGAGGCCATCCGCGCCATCGTCGAAGCAAAGGCAGCGCCGACGGCGCGCGCGACGACCTCCCGCGCGACGGCAGCGGCGCCGCCAAGCGCCGCCGCGATCGCCGGGCAGGGCATCGTCATCAGCCGCCATGGCGGGCCGGAGGCGCTGCGCTGGCAGCGCATCGAGGCGCTGCCTCCAGGGCCGGGCGAGGTGCGGCTCCGCCACACCGCGGTCGGCCTCAACTACATCGACGTCTATGTGCGCACCGGCTTCTATCCATTGCTGACCCCGCCGGGCGTGCCCGGCATGGAGGCGGCGGGCGAGGTGATCGACGTCGGACCCGGCGTCGTCAACATCATGCCGGGCGACCGCGTTGCCTATGCCTGTCCGCCGGTCGGGGCCTATGCGCAGGTGCGCACCATGAAGGCCGATCAGCTCGTCGTGTTGCCGCAGGAGATCGACGATCAGACCGCGGCGGCGGCGATGCTGAAGGGCATGACCGCCGAATACCTCCTGCGCCGCACCCATCGCGTGAAGCGCGGCGACACGGTGGTCGTACACGCGGCCGCGGGCGGGGCAGGGATGCTGCTGTGCCAGTGGGCACGTCACATCGGCGCGCGGGTGATCGGCACGGTATCCAGCGAGGACAAGGCGCGGCTGGCGCGCGAGGCCGGCTGCGACTTCCCGATCGTCACCCGCGGGCAGGATTTCGTGGCGGCCGTGAATGACATCACTGGCGGCAAGGGCGCGGACGTCATCTACGATGGCATCGGTGGCGAAACCTTGCTCAAGTCGCTCGATGCGCTGGCGATGCGCGGCCATCTGGTCAGCTACGGCCCGGCCGCCGGTCCGGTCGCGCCGCTGGACCTGTCTCTGCTGTCGCGCAAGTCCGCGACATTGTCGCGGCCCGTCCTGTTCCACTACACGGCGGATCCGGCGGACCTGCGCGACATCTCGTCGAACCTGTTCGAGATGATCCGTCGCGGCGCGGTGCGGGTTCCGATCAACCAGCGCTATCCGCTCGCCGAGGCCGCGCGCGCCCACGCCGATCTGGAAGCGCGCCGCACCACCGGCGCCACGGTGCTGGTGCCGTAACGGCGCGCTAGTCGCCGCTGACCAGAAGGCGTTGCGCGAAGGGTGGGGCGTAGAGCTCCTGGTAGTAGGCCGGCGTCGCGCTGCCGGCGTAGGCGTAGAGCTCGAATTTCGCGACCGGTTCGCCTTCCTTGCAGCCGAGTAGCGCCTTGAGCTTGCGGTCCGCCGCGACGAAGGAGACGTACTGTCGCACGCGGTTCACCGCGACGCCGGCCGACTGCGCGATCAGGCTCTTGAAATTGGCGCCGGCGAGCTTGCGGATCGTCGCCTCGCGGAAGATCGGGAACACGGCAGGGTCCACGTAGAACCGGCTGTAGACCTTGAACTGGCCGCCGATCTCCAGCGACCGGTCGATGCGGAGCACGTTCGAGGCGCCGAGGTGCTTCGTCCATGGGCCCGGCTCGGCCGTCATGTCGCGATCAAGCACGTCCGAATAGACCGTCAGGAAGCCGTCGCTCTCGTCGTCGAGGAAGCGGCAGTGGAGCGGTGCCTCCATCTCCTTCTGGCGGTCGGCGATGTAGCTGCCGTCGCCGGGGCGTCGCACGACCGCGCCCTCGTCGACCAGCATGCGCAGCGCGCGCTGCACCGTCCCGAGGCTGAGGCCGACCGCGGCGACCAGTTCGGATTCAGTCGGCAGCCGGGTGCCGGGTCGCAGGGCGCCGGCGGCGATGCCCTGCAGCACCGCGTCCTTCAGGGCCACGTATTTCGGCATGCCGCTGCGGACCAGCCGCTGCAGCCGGTCCATCACCGCGCCGTCGAGGGAGGTGTCATGGCCGGCGCGCGGCCGGGTCACAACGGGGGCGGGGCTGGCTTGCTTCATTGACTGCATAACTATATAGTAATAGAGAAACTATCACATCCCGGACGATATTCTGCCGTGACCATTCAGGGCCGCAACCTTCTCATCATCATGTCGGACGAGCACAACCCCAAGGTCATGGGGTGCGCCGGCCATCCGATCGTACAGACACCCAACATGGACGCGCTCGCGCGGCGCGGGACGAGGTTCACGCGGGCCTACACGACCAGCCCCGTCTGCGTGCCGGCCCGCGCCGGATTCGCGCTCGGAAAGTATATCCACCAGGTCGGGTTCTGGGACAACGCCGACGCCTATGACGGCTCGGTGCCGAGCTGGCACCACCTGCTGCGCGAGCGCGGCCACGAAGTCGTGTCGATCGGCAAGCTGCATTTCCGCGCTTCGGGGGAAGATCACGGCTTCTCGCGCGAGATCGTCCCCATGCACATCCTGGACGGCAAGGGCGACTTGATGGGTCTCGTCCGCGAGAAACTGCCGCGGCGTGGCGGCGCCACGAAGATGGCGCGGATGGCCGGCCCGGGGGAGACGTCGTACACCTTCTACGACCGCGAGATCGCCTCGCGCGCTCAGGTCTGGCTGCATGAGGAAGGCACCAAGCGGCGCGACAAGCCGTGGGTGCTGTTCGTCTCTTTCGTGGCGCCGCACTTCCCGCTGACGGCGCCGCCCGAGCACTACTACCGCTACGCGCGCATGGATCTACCGCTGCCCAAGCTCTATCAGCGCGAGCTGCGCCCACGGCATCCGTATCTCGAGGATTACCGCAACAGCTTCTGCTACGACGACCATTTCGAGAACGAAGAACAGGTCCGCCGCGCGCTGGCCGGCTATCTCGGGCTCGTCAGCTATGTCGACGAGAATATCGGCCGCGTGCTGCACGGCCTCCAGGCCGCCGGTCTCGCCGACGATACCTGCGTGATGTACACGAGCGACCACGGCGACAATCTCGGCGCGCGCGGCCTGTGGGGCAAGTCGACGATGTACGAGGAGATTGCCGGCGTGCCCATGATCATGGCCGGGCCCGGCATTCCCGCGGGCGCGCACCGCGACACGGTGGTCAGCCATGTCGATGTCTTTCCGACCGTGCTCGAGGCGGCCGGCGTGCCGTTCGAGAAGGTCCGCGACGGGCATCCGGGAACTTCTCTTGCCGCGATGGCCAACGGCACGCGGCCGGAGCGGACGGTGCTGTCCGAATATCACGGCATGGGCTCCACGACCGGGGCCTTCGCCGTCTGGGACGGCCCCTACAAATACGTGCACTACGTCGCGTATCCGCCGCAGCTCTTCGATCTTTCCGTGGACCCGGACGAGGTCAACGACCTGTCCGGCGATCCGCGCATGGCGCCGGTGATCGAAACCTGCCGCCGCAAGCTCTTCGAGATCTGCGATCCCGCCGAGGTCGATGCCCGCGCCAAGCGGCGTCAGGCCGAATTGCTGCAGCAGAACGGCGGGCGGGACGCGGTCATAGCGCGCGGCGACCTGGGCTTTACCCCGGCGCCGGGTGCCAAGGTCGAATTCGCATAAGGGAGGAAAAATGAACGCAGTTCGAACACTGGCGCTGGCCGCGGCCGTCGCTCTTGCCGGTACCGGCGCCGCGCATGCCCAGGCGGAAAACTATCCCAACAAGGTCATCCGCTTCATCGTGCCGTTTCCCGCCGGTGGCGGCGTCGATTTCGTCGCCCGCGCCGTGGCCCAGCGCCTGTCGGACAGCTTCAAGCAACAGGTGATCGTCGAGAACAAGGGCGGCGGCAGCGGCCGGATCGGCGCCGAAAGCGTCGCGCGCAGCGAGCCGGATGGCTACACCATTCTGATCGGCTCGCCGGCGGAGACGATCGTGGCCACCGCCGCCGGCCTGAAGCTGTCCTATGACCCACGCAAGGACCTTGTACCGGTCACGTTGATTGGCGAGACGCCGCTGGTCATCGCCGTCCATCCGTCGGTTCCGGTCAACTCGCTGTCGGAGCTGATTGCGATGGCGAAGGCCAAGCCCGGCTCCATCGACTACGGATCGCCCGGCGTCGGCAGCTCCATGCAGTTCGCGGGTGCGATGCTGGAGCTCATCGGCGGCATCCAGCTACAGCACATCCCGTACAAAGGCGCCGCGCCGGCGGTCACCGACGCGCTTGGCGGCCAGGTCCCTGTGATCATCGTCGGCAGCCCGCCGGTGATTCCGCACGCCAAGGCCGGCAAGCTCAAGGTCCTGGCCGTGACCAGCGACAAGCGCTCGCCGACCCTGCCTGACACGCCGACCGTCGCCGAGCTGCCCGGTTACGAGAAGTACCGTTTCACGAACTGGATGGGCGTATTCGTTGCCGCCAGGACGCCGCAGCCGATCATCGACCGCCTGGCCAGCGAGATCGCGCGCATCTCCAAGGACCAGGGCACGCGCGAGGCGCTGATGACACAGGGCGTCGAGGGCATGGGACTGAGCCCGGCCGAGTTCCAGGCCTTCCTGGACGAGGAGTTCCGGCGCTACGCCACCATCGCCAAGGAACGGAACATCACGGTCGAATAGCCGCCCGGTCAGGCGGTTGCAGGCATCGCGTGTACGATGGCCTGCACCACCTGGACCGGCATGACCGGCTTCTGCAGCAGCGACGCCGGGCCGATCAGCGACGCCGCGCCGAGAAGGTCGGGCGCGTCGCTGCCGGTAATGAACACGATCCGCGTGTCGAACCGGTCAGCCAGCGTTTGAGCGACCCATAGCCCGTCGCTGTTGGGGCCAAGGTTGATATCGACAAGGGCTACGCTCGGCGGCCGCGCCTCGGCCGCGCGGAGCGCTTCGACCGCATTGCCGCTGGAACCGGCAAGCTCGTAGCCGGATTCGGCGACGATCGTTTCGTAACCGATCCGGGTAACGGCCTCGTCCTCGACAATCAGCACGGTGGGGGCAGGCATAGGCGTCCTCCAGGTTGCTGATCGCACAACAAATGAAGCGCCAACAGGTTCCCCGAATTGGTCGCCCGGAATGAGGTTGTTCCGAAGCGCGACGCCTGTTCTTCCGATCCTCGCTTATCGGGTGCTTTTCCCAGGCGGATCAGGGTTTGCCTGATCTCGTCGGGGGGTGCCGATATGCAACGCTTGCGGGATCGCGCGCATCGGGACGCGCCTTGAACGGGGAGAAACGGGATGAGCCACCATCTCGCTCGTCGCGTTGTATTTCTCTTGGCGCTGAGCACCGCCGCCGCCTGCGACGGTCCGAAGCAGGAGGCGGCACAACAGGCACCGCCGCCAGCGGTCGGCGTGATCGTTGCGGCGAAGAAGCCGGTCACGGCAGGCACCGATTTCACCGGCCGGGTCGAGGCGATCGACAAGGTCGAGCTGCGCGCGCGCATCCAGGGCTTCCTGGAGCAGCGCAAGTTCACCGAAGGCCAGGACGTGAAGGTCGGGGATCTGCTCTTCGTCATCGAGAAGGGGCCCTACATCGCCGACGTCGACCAGAAGAAGGCGGCGGTCGCGCACGCGGAAGCCGAGCTGACGAATGCGACCCTGCAGTTGCAGCGCGGACGCGAGCTGCTGCGCAACAACAACATCCCCAAGGCGACGGTGGACGAGCGCGCGGCCGCGGAGGCGATGGCGCAGGCCAATGTGATGCAGGCGAAGGCCGCGCTCCAGCAATCGGAGATCAATCTCGGCTACACCGAGATCCGCTCCCCGGTCGCCGGCCGCATCGGCCGCGCCGCCTACAGCGTCGGCAACTTCGTCGGCCCTGAGGCAGGCACGCTCGGGGTGATCGTCAGCCAGGACCCGATCTATGTGACGTTCCCGGTGAGCCAGCGCCAGCTCCTCGTGGCGCGCGAGCATCAGTTGAGCGGCGACACGGCGGCGAAGGACCTGATCGTGCATGCACAGCTTCCCGACGGGACAGTCTATCCGCATCCCGGCCGTCTCAGCTTCCTCGGCGTGCAGGTCGACCGCGGCACCGACACGGTGGCGGTGCGGGCGGATTTCCCGAACCCCGAACGTGTCCTGGTCGATGGCCAGTTCGTCACCGTGACGGTGCAGCGCGACAAGCCGCAACTCGCGCTCACCGTGCCGCAGGCCGCGATCCAGATCGACCAGGCCGGTCCCTATGTCCTGATCGTCGATCCGGAGAAGAAGGTCGCGGTGCGGCGGGTGACTCTCGGTGGCGGCGGACGCGGTGGCGATGCCGTCGTCGAACAGGGCCTTGCCGAGGGCGAGAGCGTGCTGATCGACGGCATCCAGAGGGTCCGCCCGGGCCAGGTCGTCAATCCGAGCCCGGTCGAGCCGGCGCTGAAGGCCGCCTCATGATCTCCGACGTCTTCATCGACCGGCCCCGGCTCGCCTGCGTCATCGCGATCGTCACGACTCTGGCCGGCGCGATCGCCATCACCGCCATTTCCGTCGCGCAGTTCCCCGAGATCGTGCCGCCGCAGGTGCAGGTGACCGGTTCCTATCCGGGCGCCGGGGCGGCGGTGGTCGAGCAGACCGTGGCGCAGCCGATCGAGGCGCGCGTCAACGGCGTCGACAAGATGCTCTACATGAAGTCGACGAGCGGCAATGACGGCAGCTACACCCTGACCGTGACGTTCGCCCTCGGCACCGACCCGGATATCAACACGGTCAACGTCCAGAACCGCCTGAGCCTCGCCGAGCCGAAGCTGCCCGACGAGGTGAAGCGGCAGGGTCTGACGGTCAAGAAGAAGTCGTCGGCGCTGCTGCAGGTCATCGACCTGTTCTCGCCCAAGGGCACGTACGACGCGCTGTTCCTCAGCAACTACGCCACCATCAACATCATCGACACGCTGGCGCGCGTCAACGGCGTGGGCGATGTGTTCGTGTTCGGTCCGCTCGACTACAGCATGCGCGTGTGGGTGGATTCGAACAAGCTCAACGGCCTCAGCATGAGCGCCAACGACATCGTAGCCGCGATCCAGAGCCAGAACGTGCAGGCCGCGGTCGGCCGCATCGGCGCACAGCCGATCGCGAGCGATCAGCAGTTCCAGTTCAACATCCAGACCAAGGGCCGCCTGATCGAGCCTGCCGAGTTCGAGCGTATCGTCGTGCGCGCCAACCCCGACGGGTCGGTCGTCCGGCTCGGCGACGTCGCCCGGATCGAGCTGGGCGCGGCGGTGTCGGATACCTACGGCCGGTTCAACGGCAAGCCCGCGACGGTGATCGCCATCTTTCAGGCGCCCGGCTCGAACGCCGTCGCGACCGCGGACGGCATCCGGGCGGCGCTGGAGCATCTCGGTCACCAGTTCCCGGACGATGTGGCCTACGACATCAACTACGACACGACCGTCTTCGTGAAATCCGCGATCGAGGGCGTGATCCATACCCTGATCGAGGCGTTCGTCCTCGTCATCATCGTCGTGTTCCTGTTCCTGGGCTCGTGGCGCGCGACCGTGATTCCGATGATCGCGGTGCCGGTGTCCCTGATCGGCACCTTCGCGATCCTCCTGCTTCTCGGCTTCTCCGCCAACATGATCTCGCTGCTCGCACTCGTCCTTGCGATCGGCATCGTCGTCGACGATGCGATCGTGGTCGTCGAGAACGTCGAGCGCGTCATGGAGGAGGAGCATCTGCCGCCCAAGGAGGCGACGAAGAAGGCGATGGGCCAGATCACCGCCCCGATCATCGCCATCACCCTCGTGCTGCTGTCGGTCTTCGTGCCGGTCGGATTCATCCCCGGCATCGCCGGCGTGCTGTTCCAGCAATTCGCCGTCGCCGTGTCGGTGGCGATGGTGCTCTCCGCGATCAATGCGCTGACCCTAAGCCCGGCCCTGTGCGCGATCATGCTGCGGCCGGTGCACGAGCGGCGCGGCATCATAGGCTATGTCATGCGCGGGATCGACCGCGGCCGCGATGCCTACTCGGCCGTGGTCAGACGGCTGGTGCGCGTCGCCGTGCTGGCACTGGTCCTGACCGGCGTGTTCATGGCGGCCACGTACGGCCTGTTCCGGATCACGCCGACCGGATTCCTGCCCGAGGAGGACCAGGGCCTCGTCATGGTCGAGATCCAGCTGCCCGACGCGGCGTCGGTCAACCGGACCTCGGCCGTCCTCGAGCACGTGGAGAACTTCGTCGCCCGGATTCCGGGCGTCAAGGACGTGACGGCGGTAGTGGGTTACAGCTTCCTCAGCGGCCTCGCCCAGTCGAACAGCGGGGTGCTGTTCTGCTCGCTGAAGCCGTTCGCCGAGCGCACGGACCGGAGCCTGTCTGTCGACGCCATCATCGCCCAGATCCGGCGCGAGGCGGCCAGCGTGCGCGAAGCGGCGGTCATCCCGTTCAACCTGCCGCCGATCATCGGCCTCGGCACCGCCGGCGGCTTCGAGTTCCAGCTCCAGAACCTGGCCGGACGGCCGCCGGAGGAGATGGCGGCGGTCATGCGCGGCCTGATCCTGCAGGCCAACCAGCAGCCGGAGCTGGCCGCCGTCTTCAGCACGTTCACCTCCAATACGCCGCAGCTCTATCTCGATATCGACCGCAATAAGGCGCAGGTCCTCGGCGTCGCCGTCAACGACGTCTTCAATGCGCTGCAGGCGACGCTGGGCGGGCTCTACGTCAACGACTTCAACGTTTTCGGTCGCACCTGGCAGGTCAAGGTCCAGGGCGAGCAGACCGACCGCGCGCGCGTCTCCGACATCTGGAAGATCCACGTGCGCAACACCAAGGGCGAGATGGTGCCGATGACGGCCCTCGCCGACGTGCGCGTGATCATCGCGCCGCAGGCGTTGATCCGCTACAACAACTACAGCTCCGTCACCATCAACGGCATGGGAAAGCCGGGTGTCAGCTCGGGTGACGCCATCGCGGCGATGGAGCGCGCGGCGGCGAGCCTTCCCACCGGCTATTCCTACGAATGGACGGGCACGGCCTTCCAGGAGAAGAAGGCGACCGGCCAGACGACCGTCATTCTCGCGCTGGCGGTGCTGTTCGCCTACCTGTTCCTGGTAGCGTTGTACGAAAGCTGGACGATTCCGGTTCCGGTGCTGCTGTCGGTCGTCGTCGGCCTTGTCGGCGCGCTGGTGTCGCTGCACGTCGCCGGGCTGAGCCTCGACGTCTATGCGCAGATCGGCATCGTTGTTCTGATCGCGCTGGCGAGCAAGAACGGCATCCTGATCGTCGAGTTTGCGAAGGAGCGGCGCGAGCACGGCCTGTCGATCCTGGACGCCGCCATCGAAGGGGCGCATATGCGCATCCGAGCGGTGATGATGACCAGCCTCGCGTTCATCCTTGGCCTGCTGCCGCTCGTCATCGCCCAGGGCGCGGGCGCGGCAAGCCGGCGCGCGGTCGGCACGGCCGTGTTCGGCGGCATGATCGCGGCCTCGCTGATCGGCGTGTTCCTGATCCCGGGCCTCTATGTCGTCTTCCAGTGGCTCCGGGAGAAGCTGAAGGGCGAGCGCGCCGCGGCGAAGCCGGGGATGGAGAAGCCGGCGCCGGCGGAGTAGCGCCGACTCAGGCCATCAGCGCGACGATCACCGTGCCCCAGAAGGCAAGCAGCACGTTGCCGATCGCATAGGATACGCCGTAGCCGAGCGTCGGGACCTTGCTCGCGGCCTTTTCCTGGATGGCGGCGAGGGCCGGCCCCGAGGTGCCGGCGCCTGCGCACACGCCAAGCAGGATGCCCGGATGCATCTTCGTCAGGTGCTTCCCGACCAGCAGCGTGACGAGATGCGGCACGATCACCACGACGATCGCGGCGAGCACGATCTGGAACCCGGCCTGCTGCAGGCCGTCGATGAATCGCGGTCCCGCCGAGATGCCGACGATGGCGATGAAGACGTTGAGCCCCAGCGAATCGAACAGCCACAGGGCCGCTTCCGGCACCTGCGCGAAGGCGCGATGGACCGCGCGCAGCCAGCCGCAGACGAGCCCGCCGAGCAGCACGCCGACGCTGACGCCGAGGCCAACCTCCATGGAGCCGAAGACGAGGGCGGGAATGCCGATCAGGCCGCCGGCCAGAATGCCGAACCCGACCACGATCATGTCCGTCGCCGTCGTCGGGCGATCAGGGTGGCCGATGTGCCGGGCGGCGTCCTCCACATGCCGGCGCAGGCCGACGAGGGTCATCACGTCGCCGCGCTTCACGACCGTGGCCGGGGTGAATGGCAGCTCCTGTCCGGTCCGGGTGATCCGGCGCAGGAAGACGCCGCGCGCCGTCTTGAGCTCGCTGAGTTCGGCCAGGCTGCGGTCGAGGATTTCCTTGTTCGTGGCGATGGCATCCAGGAGCGCGGCGGGCACGTCCAGAAGCTCCTGGTCCTCCACCTCCTCGCCGAGCCGGAGCAGGGCCGGGATCAGCCGGTCCCGACGTCCGGAGACCGCCAGCACGTCTCCGGCCTCGATCACGAAGTGCTCGTCGGGCTCGCTCATCAAGCTGTCTCGCCGCACGCGCTCCACGAAGATGCGGTCGGCGGCAAACATCGCCTCGATATCGGCGATGCGCTTGCCGGCATGCCGGTCCGCGGCGCGGATCGCGCGCAGCTCGATGAAGCGGTGCGCGGAGCCCACGCCAGGCTCGGCGGCCCGCGGCGCGCCCATTTTCGCCTCCAGCTCGCGGCACGAAGCGGCGAGGTCGACGCCGAGGATCTTCGGCCCCATGGATGACAGGAACCAGGTCACGCCGACGACGCCGATCAGGTAGCTGACGGCAAAGGCGGAGGCGATGTTGCCGGTCATCCGTGCCCGCTCGGCATCGGGCAGGCCGAGCCGGCCGATGGCATCGGTGGCGGTGCCGACGGTAGCGGACTCCGTCAGCGATCCCGCGATCAGCCCCGCCGCGGTGCCGGGGTCATAGCCGAAGAGCCGCGCGGCGCCCCACGCGACGAACAGGCCCGTGACGCACAGCACGACCGTCAGCGCGGCCTGCGGCAGGCCGTCGCCCTTGAGGCCGAGGAAGAATTGCGGCCCCACCTTGTAGCCGATGGAGAACAGGAACAGCAGGAAGAACACCTGCTGGACATGCGCGGAGATCGTGATGTTGAGCTGGCCGACCAGCACGCCGGCCAGCAGAACTCCCGTCACCGAGCCCAGGGTGAAGGTCCTTATCCGCAGCTTGCCGATCCAATAGCCCAGCGCCAGGACCAGGAAGATGGTGAGCTCCGGATGATTGCGGAGCGCTGCGACGAGCCAATCCACCATCGGCGACCTCGCGTTTTGCGGGGGCCGGACGTCCGGCCGAGCTGGACAGGCAGGTTTGCGCTGTCGGATGCGCGGATGGATCGGGTGGAGTTTGTAGCCCCGCCGCTTATTCGCCCGAGAGGCAATGCCGCGATGCAGCGCCGACGGTGGCCATCAGATGCCGATCAGCCTCGCCGTGCAGTGTTCACCTGATGCCATTGAGCGGAGCATTGGGGTTTGATTCCGGCCAGTAGCGCGGCCGATTCGCCGTGCCATTTCCCATGAGGACACACATGGAACTCGTCACCCTCCGCGAATACGAGAAGATGAGCCCGTTCGAGATCAAGGACAAGCTCATCACGCTTGCCAGGGAGGGCGCGAAGAAATCGGCGATTGCGATGCTCAACGCCGGCCGCGGCAATCCCAACTGGGTTGCGACGACGCCGCGCGAGGGATTCTTCCTGCTGGGTCAGTTCGCGATGACCGAGAGCAAGCGGGTCATGGACCTTCCCGACCTCGGCGGCATGGCGGAGCAGAACGGCATCGCGGGGCGGCTCGACGAGTACCTTGCCAAGCACGCAGACATGCCCGGCGCCGCCTTCCTGAAGGACATGGTGCCGATGGCGGTCAAGCGCTTCAAGTTCAACGCTGACGCCTTCGTGCACGAGCTGGTCGACTCGATCATCGGCGACAACTATCCGGTTCCTGACCGCATGCTCGTGCATGCGGAGCGGATCGCGCACGACTACCTGATGTGGGCGATGTGCGATGACAAGCCGCCGGCCGGCAAGTTCGACCTGTTCGCGGTCGAGGGCGGCACCGCCGCCATGTGCTACGTGTTCAAGTCTCTGATGCAGAACCAGATCCTGCACAAGGGCGACACCATCGCGCTGGGCACGCCGATCTTCACGCCCTATCTGGAGATTCCGCACCTGGACGACTATGCCTTCAAGGTCGTCAATATCGCCGCCACCCAGGAGAACGGGTTCCAGTTCTCCGACGCCGAGCTCGCCAAGCTCGAGGACAAGAAGGTCAAGGCGTTCTTCCTGGTCAACCCGGGCAACCCGACCTCCGTGGCCGTGAGCCCAGAGGTCAGCGCCAAGCTCGTGAAGCTGGTCAAGACGAAGCGGCCGGACCTTCTCATCCTGACCGACGACGTCTACGGCACGTTCGTGCGGGGCTTCCGCTCGCTGATGGCGGACCTGCCGCGCAATACGATAGGCGTCTATTCGTACTCCAAGTATTTCGGCTGCACCGGCTGGCGTCTCGGCGTGATCGCCCTGCACGAGGACAACATCATAGACAAGATGATCGCCGATCATTCGAAGCAGATCCGCGACACGCTGAACCATCGCTACGGCAGCCTGACGCTGGAGCCGCAGAAGATGAAGTTCATCGATCGCATGGTGGCGGACAGCCGCGACGTGGCGCTGAACCACACGGCCGGCCTGTCGCTGCCGCAGCAGGTGCAGATGATGCTGTTCTCGCTGTTCCAGCGGATGGACACGGACGACAGCTACCGCAAGATGACGATGGCGATATGCCACCAGCGTCTGCGCGCCACGGTGGATGGCCTTGGCGTGGAGACGAAGGCCACCTCGTCGCCGCTGTTTGCTGCGTATTACGGGCTGGTCGACCTCGAGTTCTGGCTGCGCAAGTATCTCGGCGACGAGGTGGCGCAGTTCGTCAAGGAGAACTACCACCCGCTCGACATCGTATTCCGGCTGGCCGAGGAGCACGGCATCGTCCTGCTCAACGGCGGCGGCTTCGCGGCGCCGAACTGGTCGGTGCGCATCTCCTTCGCCAACCTGCCGGGCCATGTCTATGACGACATCGGCCGCGCCGTGCGCGGCGTGGCGCGCGCCTATGTCGAGGCCTACCGGTTCGCGCAGCAGAAGCAGGGCAAGAAGGCGGATGCGGCGCCGAAGCGCAAGCAGCCCGAGCCGGCGCACTAAGGAACCTGCGAAGAGGGACGCTGCCGACGGATAAAGGAGGAGCCGCATGGTCAACTGGTTCGTCAGCACGCTGCGGACTTACCCTGAAATTGCGATCTTCCTGGCGCTAGCCATCGGCTTCTGGTTTGGCCGGAAGAAGTTCGGCACGTTCAGCCTGGGCGTGGTCACCAGCACGCTGATCGCCGGCGTGCTGATCGGGCAGATGAACATCACCATCTCGCCGAACGTCAAATCGACCTTCTTCCTTATGTTCCTGTTCGCGGTTGGCTATGGGGTCGGTCCGCAGTTCTTCCGGGGGCTGAAGGGCGACGGCATCCCCCAGGTGATCTTCGCGGTCGTGATCTGCGTGTCGGTTCTCCTCTCCGCCGTGATCATGGGCAAGATCATGGGCTATGACGTCGGGCTGACCGCCGGGCTGCTGTCCGGGGCGGCGACGATCTCGGCGGTGATCGGCGTCGCGACCGATAGCATCAACCAGCTCCCCCTTGATGCCGAACAAAAGAAGGCGCTGATCAATTCGATCCCGATCGCCTATGCCGTCACGTACATCTTCGGCACGGCGGGGTCGGCCTGGTTCCTGGCCTCCGTCGCGCCGAAGATGCTCGGTTTCGACCTGAAGGAGGAATGCAAGAAGTACGAGGCGGAGCTGGGCGGCAGTACGATGCCGGAAGGCACGCAGTCGGCCTATCGCGAGCTGGGCGTGCGCGCCTACCGCCTGACCAATCCAGCCTTCGTAGGACGCAAGGTGAAGGAGCTGGAGGCGATCTACGGCGAGCAGCGCACCTTCGTGGAGCGCATCCGCGTCGGCGACAAGATCATAGATGTCCAGCCGGACACGGTTCTGGAGAAAGACGCCGTGGTCGCGGTGGCGGGGCGGGTCAGCTCGCTGCTCGCGCACGGCAAGGACATCGGTCCGGAGGTCGACGACAAGGATCTGATGAACATTCCGGCCGAGCTGCTCGACGTCGTGATCACCAGGAAGGAGCTCGATGGAAAGACGCTGCTCGAGGTCGCGCAGCTGGAGGCGGGCCATACCGGGCGCGGCGTCTTCCTGCGCAAGGTGGTCCGCGCCGGGCAGGAGATGCCCTTCGGGCCGAACCTGAAACTGCATCGCGGCGACACCCTCACGATCGTCGGGGCAAAGGGCGACGTCGATCGCGCGTCGAAATTCCTCGGCTATGCCGATCGCGCGACCGAGCAGACCGACATGTCGTTCATGGCGATCGGCATCGTGCTGGGGGCCCTGGTGGGCGTTCTCGCGATCAAGGTCGGCGGCGTCCCGCTAAGCCTCAGCACCAGCGGCGGCGCGCTGATCGCCGGCCTGATCTGCGGCTGGCTGCGCTCCGTGCACCGCACGCTGGGCCGCATCCCGGCGCCCGCGCTGTGGGTGTTCAACAACATCGGTCTCAACACGTTCATCGCCGTCGTCGGCATCAGCGCGGGGCCCGGCTTCGTGGCCGGCCTGCAGCAGAATGGGCTAAGCTTGTTCCTGGCCGGCGTCATCGTGACCACCGTGCCATTCATCATCGCGCTGTATTTCGGTAAGTACGTTCTGAAAATGCGGCCGCCGATCCTGCTTGGTGCCGCGGCCGGGGGCCGGACAACCACGGCCGCGCTTGGCGCTATCCAGGAAGCCGGCCAGAGCAAGGTGCCGGCTCTCGGATACACCGTGACCTACGCCGTCGGAAATACGCTTCTGACCATTTGGGGCGTTGTCGTCGTGATATTGATGGCGTAGTACCTGCGTATGCCTTTGCGGGCGAGTCCCCGGACGAAACTTACGCAGCGTCTTCTTGCGACGACCGCACTCGGCCTTGTCGGCGTGTGGAGCGGGGCGGCGCACGCGCAGACGAAGGTCGAGCCGATCAAGGTGACTGTCGGCGGCTTCTTCGGCCAGTTCGTCTCGTACATAAAGCAGGACGATGTTGGGGCAACGCTCAACGGTTCGTCGGGCAAGCTGACCGAGCTCGATGTGAGCTCCGACTCCGAGATCCACTTCAACGGACGGACGACGCTCGACAACGGCCTCGTCCTCGGCTTCCGCGTCGAGCTGGAGGCCAACACCGACGCCGACCAGATCGACGAATCGTTCATGTTCATGGAAAGCCGGTTCGGTCGTATCGAGCTGGGCTCGACGAACAACGCAGCCTACAAGATGCATTACGAGGCGCCGGAGGCCTTCACGCGCGGCTGGCTGACGGAGGACGGCAACCTCACCAACAACGTCGCCAACCCGACCGGCTCGCCGTCGCTGGATTCGACGTTGATCGGCACGAAGAACCGCTTCTTCGACAACGATTCGGAGAAGATCACCTACTACACGCCGCGCTTCGAAGGGTTCCAGATCGGCGCGTCCTACATCCCGAATTCGTCCCAGGATCGCAACAGCGCGCCCGAACCCGTCTCGGCGGCCTATAGCCGTGGCGTGGCGTTCGGCGCGAACTTCGTCCGCACGTTCGGCGCGTTCGACGTGGCGGCGTCGGCGGGCTACCTGAAATGGCAGGGGCCGCAGACCTCGCCGACGACGTCGGCGCCCGATCCGGACGCCTGGCAGGCGGGCCTGCAGCTCGGCTATGCCGGCGTGTTGGTGGGCGGCTCCTATGCGCAGATCCGCGACGGGCGAACCGGCTCGGCGGGGACGGCGTCCACGGCCTCGACTGCGGGTACCGGCGGCAACAAGGTCGATGGCCGCGCCTGGAATCTCGGTGCGATGTACACGTTCGGCTCGGCTGCGGTCAGCCTGACCTATGCGGACGGCCGCAACGACAGCTCGCCCGTGACGGGCCCGGAGCTGGGCGACGACAAGTTCACCGGCCTTTCCCTCGCGGGAAAGTACCAGCTCGGACCGGGCGTGAGCTTCGAGGGCGTGCTGTTCCGCACGGAGTTCGAGGGCAACGGCTCGACGCCGCCGCCGAATCAGAACACGGCGACCGGCGGGCTCGTCGGCCTGCTGCTCACGTTCTGAACGCGAGTTACCGCAACGTCTCGAACAACCGCAGCAGGAGCTGGGTGCGCGGCACCAGCGACGAGACATAGATTTGCTCGTCGATCGCATGCGCGCCCTTGCCGTCGGCGCCCAGCCCGTCGAGGGTGGGGACGCCCAGCGCCGCGGTAAAGTTGCCGTCGCTGCCGCCGCCCGTCTTGACCCCGACCAGCTCGAAGCCGATCTCGGCCGACAGCGTCTTCGCGTGCTCGTACAGGGACTGGATGCCGGCGTCCGTCTCGTAGGGTGGGCGGTTCAGGCCGCCCTCGACCTCGATCGTCACATCAGGGTCGTGGGATTTCAGGTTGCGCACGCGCGCGAGGGTTTCATCCACCATCTCCGCGCTCGGGATGCGCATGTCGATCGTGACCTCGCATTCGGCCGGCACCACATTGGTGCCGGTGCCGCCGGTGATGGTGCCGACGCTGACCGTGAGGCCGGTCTCGTAGTCCGTCATGGCCTCGAGGGCGAGGATCTGGTGTGCCATCTCCCTGATCGCGCTGCGGCCGTCCTGGTGGCGCACGCCGGCATGCGAGGCGCGGCCCTTGGTGCGCAGCTTCATGATGACGGTGCCCTTGCGCGCCAGCACGATCTTGCCCCCATCGCGCGCCGGCTCGCACACCAGCGCGTACTTGGCGCGCTTCGCCTCGCGCTCGATGATAGCGCGCGAGGTCGGGCTGCCCACTTCCTCTTCCGGCACGAATAGGAAAGTGATGGGCAGCTTCGTCGTGCGGCCGAGCCGGATCAGGTGACGGTAGGCGGCGTACGCCATGTGGCCGCCGGCCTTCATGTCGTAGATGCCGGGTCCATAGACCACGTCACCCTCGCGGCGCCATTTCATCTTGCCGGTCAGCGACCCGTGCGGGTGGACGGTGTCGAGATGGGCGACGACGAGGATGCCCTTTTCGCCTTCGCCCCAGGGCGAGCGGCCAATCAGCACGTCGCCGAACCCGTCGGCGCCGGCGACGCGCTCGGTCTTCTGCCCGACCTTGCGGAGCTGGCCCTCGACGACGCCGACCAGCTTGTTGACCGCCTTGCCGTCATGCGAGGGCGATTCGATCTCGACCCACTCGCGGATGCCGGCGAGGATCTCCTCCGCGTCGAGCCGCGGCAGGTTGTCCTTCGAGATGTCGGTCATTCACGCCGCCTTGCGCGGCAGGTTCGCCGTTTCGCCGAGGTCCCAGAACAGGCCGCTCATGAGCTGCAGCGCCTCGCGCGCGATCGAGCCGAGCAGGTGCTCATTGGGCGCGTGCTGCGAGCATGAGGCGTAGGAATGCGGAATCCACACGGTCGGCAGGCCGAGCACGTCGGAGAAGCAGTCGTTCGGCAGCGAGCCGCCGAGATTGGGCAGGATCGCCGGCTTCATGCCGGTGGTGCGCTCGATCGACGCCACCGCCCACCTGACCCACGGGTGGTCGGGATCGAGGCGCGTCGCCGGGAAGAACCCCGCCCGCGCCTGCTGGACCTGCACCATGCTGAAGCCGTTGCGGTCGAGATGGCGGCGCAGCGCCGGCACGATGTCCGCCGGATCGATGCCGACGACATAGCGGAGCTGGCAATGCGCGGTGGCGCGGGGCGGGATGGCGTTGACCGGGTTGTCGGGGTTGCCGGTGCGGAAGGCGAGCACCTCGAAGCTCGACCAGCCGAACACCCGCTCGGCCGGCGACAGGCCCGGTTCGCCCCAGTCGGGGTCGATTTCGGGCGCGCCTTCGCCGCCTTCCACGACGCAGTCGGCGAGCGCCACGCGCACCGAATTCGGCAGCGCTCTCGGTTTCCATTCGGGGATCTTGATGGCGCCGGTCGGCCCGGTGATCGAGGCCAGCGCCTGCGCGAGGATGATGCCGGGGTTGGCGAGCAGGCCGCCCCAGTTGCCGGAATGATGACCGCCCTCGCGCAGGTCGACATCGAAATCCATGTTCAGGGCACCGCGCGACCCGAGGAAGATCGTCGGCCGGCGCGGCGTGAGGCGCGGCCCGTCCGAGGCGATCAGCACGTCGGATTTGAGCAGCTCCTTCTCCTGCACGCAGATGTCGCGCAGGCCGGGCGAGCCGATCTCCTCGCTCGTCTCGATCAGCGCCTTGACGTTGAAGCCGAGCCGGCCGCGCGCCGCCAGGGTCGCGGCGATCGCGCCGATGTTGATCGTGTGCTGGCCCTTGTTGTCCGCGGTGCCGCGGCCGTAGACGCGGTCGCCTTCCGGCTTGATCTCCCACGGGCCGATCCCCTGGCGCCACTGCGTCTCCTGGCCGCGGATGACGTCGCCGTGGCCGTAGGTGAGGACGGTGGTCAGGGCCGGGTCCTCGATGCGCTCGGCATAGAGGAACGGCCCGCCATTGGCCACCGGGTTCGCCAGCACGCGGCACTTGAAGCCGAGCGCCTCCAGTGTCGGCGTCATCTCCTGCGTCAGGTAGCGCTCGAGCTCGGCGCGCCGTTCGGGGTTCTGGCTCTCGGTCTTGATCGCGACGCGGCGCGCGAGGTCGGCATAGAAACCGCCCTTGTCGTAATACGCTTCGGCGTTGGCGATGGCTTGCGCGCGCGTCATGTCGGCTCCGGAAGGCTGGTCAGGTGCGTTGTTCGGGGGCGGCGATGTCGCGGACGCCGTCGCCCAGCAGGTTGATTGCCAGAACGAGGATCAGCAGCGCAAGACCCGGGATGTTGATCAGCCAGGCGCTGAAGAACATGTACTGCTTGGCCTCGGAGATCATCAGGCCCCAGGACGGCAGCGGCGGTTGCACGCCGAGGCCGAGGAAGGACAGCGAGGCCTCGAGCAGGATCGCGCTCGCCATCTCGAGCGTCGCGACGACGATCAGGTTGCCCAGGATGTTGGGCATGATCTCGCTCAGCACGATGCGCGGCGTCGAGCAGCCCATGGCCCGCGCGGCGGCGACGTAGTCGAGGTTGCGCGTCTGCATCGTGGCGCTGCGCATCACGACCGCGAAGCGGTCCCATTTCAGCAGGCCGAGAACGAGGATCACGATCCACAGCGAGCTGCCGACCAGCGCCACCACCGCCAGCGCCACCAGGATCACCGGCAGGGACAGACGCGTGGTGATGATGTAGGTGATGACCAGATCGACCTTGCCGCCGAAATAGCCGGAGAGCACGCCGAGCGTCGTGCCGATCAGGCCCGAGATAAGCATCACCGACACGCCGATCAGCAGTGCGATCTGCGAGCCGTAGATCAGCCTGGAAAGGTAGTCGCGGCCGAGCTGGTCGGTGCCGAACGGATGGGCCCAGACGCCTTTCTCGTACCAGATCGGCGGGATGAGGCGGCGCGACAGGTCCTGGTCGTAGGGATCGTGCGGCGAGATCAGCGGCGCCAGCACCGCCATCAGCACGATCACGGTCAGGGCCGTGGCGCCGATGACGAAGCCGCCATGGCCGAAGATGCGTCTGCGCAGCAGGGCCGCGGGCGTCGGCGCGAGGATCGCCTCCGCGCTGGGCGCGTCGGGGCGGGCGAGGGCGGCGATCTCCGTGGCCATGGCTCAGCCCACCCGGATGCGCGGATCGAGCCACGCATTGAGCAGGTCGGCGATCAGGGTCAGGACGATGTAGATCACCGACACCAGCAGCACGATCGCCTGCACGACCGGAAAGTCGTTGTGGGTGATGCTCTCGTAGGCGAGGTAGCCGAGGCCGTGCAGGGCGAAGACCGTCTCGATGATGACCGAGCCGCCGAGCATGAAGCCGAGCTGCACCGCCGCCAGCGCCACCACCGGGATGATCGCGTTGCGCAACGCGTGCTTGAACAGCACGCGGCCGGGGCGCAGGCCCTTGGCGCGCGCCGTGCGGATGTAGTCGGCCTGCAGCACTTCGAGCATCCCCGCGCGGGTGAGCCGCATGATCGCCGGCGTGGCGTAGTAGCTCAGCGCGATCGCCGGCATGACGAAATGCGCCCACGTCTCGCTGCCCGAGATCGGCAGCCAGCGCAGGGTCAGGCCGAAGAACAGGATCAGCAGCAACGCGAACCAGAAGGGCGGCATCGCCTGGCCGATCACCGCGATGGTCAGGGTCAGCCGGTCGACCCAGCTATTGGGGCGAACCGCGGCGGCGACGCCGAGCGGAATCGACAGCGCCAGCGCGAAGCTCAGCGCCAGCGCGCCGAGCGACAATGTCGTGCCCATCCGCTCCCACACGATGCCGGAGACGGGCGTTCGGAAGTAGAACGAGTCGCCGAAATCGCCCGTCAGGGCGCGGCCGAGCCACTCGACGTACTGCACCGCCAGCGGCCGGTCGAAGCCGTACTGCTTGCGGATCAGCTCGATGTCCTCCGACCGCGCCCCTTCGCCCGCCATCGCGGTCGCGATGTCGGTCGAGAGCTGCACCAGCAGGAAGCAGATCACCGAAACGGTGAGGGCGACCAGCAGGGCCAGCAGCGCGCGGCGACAGGCGAAGAGGAGCATCAGTACGCTCCGAAACACTCTCCCCAACGGGGAGAGGGTAGGGTGAGGGGTGCGCGCGATAGCGCGCGGAAGACTCTGCGGGACACATTCTCCCCCTCACCCTCCCAACGCCTGCGGCGTTGGGCCCCTCCCTCTCCCCGTTGGGGAGAGGTGTGCTGTTCGTGCATCGCGCTCACTTCCACCGCGCCTCCCAGAAGCGCGGGATCTCGTCGGGATAGGGCTGGAACGAGAGGTCCTTCGTGTAGGCGTAGTAGACCGGGAGCGAATAGAGCGGCACGGTGTAGGCTTGGTCGGCGATGCGCGCCAGCGCCTTGGCGTAGACGTCCTTGCGGATCTCCGGATCGACGGTGCTGTCACCCGTCTGCAGCCAGTCCCGCACCTGCGGATCGCGCGCCGTGTCGTCGGGCTGGAACTTGAAGAAGACCGGCGTGTTGGCCGAGACATCGTTGACCGAGTACGAGCCCCAGGTCTGGTGCATGAAGGCGATCTTGCCTTCGCGCATGCCGTCGCGGCCGGCGACGTACTGGACGAAGCGCAGGTTCGCGCGGATGCCGACGGCGCGCAGGTAGCCGATGATGGCTTCCGTCTGCTGGCGGTCGCGGTAGGCGACGAACTCCAGGTCGAAGCCGCTGGGATAGCCGGCTTCGGCCAGCAGCGCCTTCGCCTTGGCCGGGTCGTAGGCGTACTTCGCCGCGCTCTTGTCGTCGCAGCCGAATTGCGGTGGGAAGCACTGCACATGGATGACGCGGCCGCCGCCCACCACCGTCTTCAGCATCGCATCGCGGTCGATCGCGTGGTTGATCGCGCGGCGCACGCGTACGTCGCGCAGCTGCGGAACCGTCGACTTCTCCGTGGTGGCGAACTGGAGGAAGGCGATGCGCATCGACTCGCCCGCGGCGGCTTCGAGCTGCGGGACGGCCTTGAGCTGCTCCGCCTGGTCGGGCGCCACGTTGTAGATCCAGTCGAGCCCGCCGGCCATCAGCTCGGCCATCTGCGTGTTGCGGTCGGGGATGAGGCGCAGCTCGAGCTTGCCGATCGTCGGCTGCGGGCGCGGCGAGTCCTTGAAGTAGTCCGCGTTGCGCTCGAAGCGGACGAGGCGGCCCGGCTGGTGCTCGGTGACCTTATACGGGCCGGTGCCGACCGGCTTCTCGTTCATGCCCTTGGGGCCGACCTGCGCGTAGTACTCGTTCGGGTACATCGGCACGGGGCCGGCGAGATATTCGAGCGCCGCGGGGAACGGCTCCTTCAGCAGGATGCGGACCTTATACTGCGAGACCTTCTCGGCGCCCGACATCCAGTTGACGTTGCTGGGATTGGTGATTTTGTTTTCCGGCTTCGTCACGAAGTTGACGGTGTGGACGACGTCGTCGGCGTCGAACGCTTCGCCATTGTGGAACTTCACACCCTGACGCAGGTCGAACTCCAGCGTCTTGTCGTCGATCCAGCGCCAGCCGGTGGACAGCGAACCCTTGTATTCGTTGGTCTTGGGGTCGCGGTAGACGAGGTGGTCCCAGACGTGATGCGTGATGATCACGCCGATCCGGATGTTGTTGAAATAGCTGTCGATGCTCTCGGGCACCTGGTCGGCGGCGATCTTCAGCGTGTTGTCGCGCTTGCCCGCATCCGCAGGGGTTGCGGAAACGGCTATCAAGGCGGCGGCGCACAGTGCGCCGGCGAGCTGCCTGGTCATCAAAACGGCCTCCTGTTCACACTTTATTGTGCGTTGCGCCGAGGATACGCAGTCTGCGGCGCGCGGTCCAGCCGAGGAGGGGAGGCGCGGGCGCTAGGCCCGCGCCGGCCTTACTTCCACTTCGCTTCCCAGAAGCGCGGCAGCTCGTCCGGATAGGCGGTGAACTCGAGGTCCTTGGTGTAGGCGTAGTAGACCGGCAGCGAGTACATCGGCACCGAATAGCTCTCCTGCGCGATCTTCACGAGGCCCTTGGCGTAGGCTTCCTTGCGCACCTCGGGATCGACGGAGCGATCGCCCGTCGCCAGCCAGTCGCGCACCTGCGGGTCGCGACTGACATCGTCCTCGAGGAAGCCCCAGTAATGCGGTGTCGAGGCGGAGACGTCATTGACCGAGAACGAGCCCCAGGTCTGGTGCGCGATGGCGGCCTTGCCCTCGCGCATCGCATCGCGCATTGCCGCGTACTGCATGAAGCGCAGGTTTGCGCGGATGCCGACCGCGCGTAGATAGCCGATCATCGCCTCGGTCTGGTGCCGCTCGCGATAGGCGTACAGGTCGACCTCGAGGCCGTTGGCGAAGCCCGCCTCGGCGAGCAGCGCCTTGGCCTTCGCGGGGTCGTAGTTATAGCGCGGCGCCCCCGCGTCGGTGCAGCCGAACTGGCTGGGGAAGCAGTTGGTGTGCAGCACGCGCGCACCCTCGCCAACGACGGTCTTCAGCATCGCCTCGCGGTCGATGGCGTGGGCGAAGGCCTGGCGCACGCGCCGGTCCTTGAGCGCGGGGATCTGCGTTTTGTCAGTGCTGTTGAAATGCAGGAAGACGATGCGCATCGTCTCGCCGGCCTTCACCTCCAGCGCGGGCACCGTCTTGAGCTGGTTGGCCTGGTCCGGCGGCACGTTGAAGATCCAGTCGACGCCGCCGGCCATCAGCTCCGCCATCTGCGTGTTGCGGTCGGGGATCAGGCGCAGCTCCAGCTTCTCGATTGTCGGCTGCGGCCGCGGGCTTTCCTTGAAATAGTCCTTGTTGCGCTCCAGGCGAATGACGCGGCCCGGCTGGTGCTCGGTGACGCGGTACGGGCCGGTGCCGACCGGCTTCTCGCTCATACCCTTGGGGCCGACCTGCGCGTAGTACTCGTTGGGATAGATGTTCACCGGGCCGGCGAGGTACTCGAGCGCGGCCGGGAAGGCCTGCTTGAGGTTGATACGGACCTTGTATTGCTCGACCTTCTCGGCGCTGGCGATCCAGTTGACGTTGGTCTGCGTGATCGCCTTGTTCTCGGGCTTGGAGACGAAGTTCAGCGTGTAGACGACATCGTCTGCATCGAACGCCTCGCCGTTGTGGAACTTGACGCCCCGGCGGAGGTCGAACTCGAGCGTCTTCTCGTTAATCCAGCGCCAGCTCGTGGCCAGCTCGCCCTTGTACTCGTTGGTCTTGGGATCGCGATAGATCAGGTGGTCCCACACATGGTGCGCGAGGATCACGCCGATGCGCACGTTGTTGAAATAGCTGTCGATGCTCTCGGGCACCTGGTCGGCGGCGAAGACGATCGTGTTGTTGCGCTTGCCCGCCTCGGCCGGCATGGCCAGCGCCACCCCGGCGCATGCCGCCAGCAATCCCCACACCATGCTGCGATAGCCCATTGAAGTACTCCCTGGTTTAATTTTGTCCCATCATACGAATGGCGGGGTTTCCCCGTCCACAAGGCCGGTTTCGACGGCGGCGCGCACGCCGTCGTCATAGAGATGGCATTCGACATGCCCGCGCGCATCGCCCAGGGGGCGCGGCGCGATCCGCGCGCAGGGCGCGAACGCATCCGGGCAGCGCGGATGGAAGGTGCAGCCCGAGGGCGGGTTGATCGGATTGGGATAGGCGACGCCGAGCTTCGTGTCGGGGATGCCGAGCCCCGGCTCCGGCGTCAGCACGGAGGCGAGCAGGGCGCGCGTATAGGGATGGCGCGGCTGCCCGAACAGGTCGGTGGTCTCCGCCTCTTCGACGATGCGGCCCAGATACATGACCGCGACGCGGGTCGCGATGTGCTCGACCACAGCGAGATTGTGGCTGATGAAGATGTAGGTGAGGCCGAGCTCGCGCTGCAGCTCCTGCAGCAGGTTCAGGATCTGCGACTGCACCGACACGTCCAGCGCCGAGGTCGGCTCGTCGCAGACCACGACCTCGGGACGCATCACGAGCGCGCGCGCGATCGCCACGCGCTGCCGCTGGCCGCCGGAAAGCTGGTTGGGATAGCTGTCGAGCACGCGGCGCGGCAGGCCGACAAGGTCGATCATGTCCTCGACCTTGCGCTTGCGCTCGGCGGCGCTGCCGATGTCGTGCACGACCAGCGGCAGGCCGACGATCGAGCGGATGCTCTTGCGCGGATTGAGCGAGGCGTAGGGGTCCTGGAAGACCGGCTGCACGCGGCGCGCCAGCTCGTGGCGGTCATGCGTCGAAAGCGCGATCCCGTCGATGCTGATGGTGCCGGCGGTGACCGGGAGCAGGCCCAGGATCATGCGCGCGAGCGTGGTCTTGCCGCAGCCGGATTCACCGACAATGGCCATCACCTCGCCCTTGGCGATGCTCAGGGTGACGCCGTTGACGGCATGAAGGACCCGGGCCTTGCGGAACAGGCCGGCGCCGACATGGAAGTCCCGGCGCACGTCCCGCAGCTCGATCAGAGCCGTCATTGCGCGGTCCGGGGGCGTTCGCTCGGGGCCATGCCCCGAAATCTAGCGCGCGGCGGTCGCTACTTCCAGTCGTGTTCGGCGGCCGCGCCAGCGTTGCAGCAGCCAGAAGGCGATCGCGATATTGACGAGATTCCAGGCGATGCCGTTGACCAGCGCCGCCTGGTAGGAGCCCGTCAGGTCGAAGATCGCGCCCGACATCCACGCGCCCAGCGCCATGCCGGCCAGCGTCGCGGACAGAACGAGGCTGATGCGGAAGCCGGCCTCCCTGGCGGGGAACATCTCGCGCACGATGAAGGGGTAGCTCGGCACGATGCCGCCCTGTACCAGTCCGAACACGGCGGAGATCACGTAGAGCGACACGAGCCCGTCGAACGGCAGGTAGAAGGCAAGGGCCACCGCCTGCAGGATGGATCCAAGCAGCAGCGTGCGCAGCCCGCCGATGCGATCGAGGATCCAGCCCGAGGCGAACCGGCTCAGCGCGCCGAATCCCAGCATCAGCGACAGCATCTCGGCGCCGCGCGCCGGGCCGAAACCGAGGTCCACGCAGTAGGCGACGATGTGAACCTGCGGCATCGACATCGCGACGCAGCAGGATATGCCGGCCAGCACGATCAGCCCTTGCGTCGTGCTGGGCGAAAGGCCGAGCGTCCGCATGCTGTCGCTGCCGCCTGTCACCGGCATGCCCGGTTGCTGGACCGGGGGTGGGCGTCGCAGCAGCATGGCCAGCGGAACGAGCGTGGCGATGCAGAACAGCCCGATCCAGACATGGGTCTGGCGCCAGCCGATGGTCGAGATGAAGTGCTCGATGATCGGCGGCCAGATCGTGCCGGCGATGTAATTGCCGCTGGCGACGAAGGCGATGGCGATGCCGCGGCGGCGGTTGAACCACAACGATGTGTCGGCGATCAGCGGCCCGAACATCGCGGCACTGCCGATGAAGCCGATCACGAGCCCGTAGATCATCGCGAAGGCCCACAGGCTGGTCGCATAGGACGCCGCGACGTAGCCGACGGCCAGCGCCACCGCGCCGGCGATGACGGGCAGGACGATGCCGTAGCGGTCGCTCAGCCGGCCCATCAGGATGCTGCCGAAGACAAGACCGATCATGGTCATCGTGTACGGCAGCGTGGCGTCGCCGCGCGCCACGCCGAACTCGGTCTGGACGACAGGCAGCGCGACCTGGATCGACCACAGGCCGACGCCCCCGATCGTGGCGACCGTCACCGCGATGGCAAGGCGGAACCACGCATAGGGCGAATCCGGCTGGCTCGCCGCGCGACTTTCGGGGGCTGTTGGCATCTCCTCGGACTACCGTGGCTTTTCGGTTCGTTGCCCTACGGTAATCGCATATTTCCCCGCCCGTTTGTTATGCGCATCGCGCAGGGGCCGGTCGTCATTGCGCCTGCTGGTGTGCGGTGGCGCTTGCCCGTCCTTCGAGACGCAATTTCGCCGCCGCGAAATTGCTCCTCAGGATGAGGTCTCTCCAATTTAACGACCTCATCCTGAGGAGCCCGCAAAGCGGGCGTCTCGAAGGATGGGCCGCAGACGCGGAGCCCGCGTGACCTTAGCGCGCGCTCACGATCTTCCAGGCGCCATCCGGCTGGCGGCAGGCGACGCCGTAGGCCTGCTGCCGCTGGCCGCCGACGGTCGCGACCGTCTGGTATTCGCGGCAGTACGCGCCGGAATGCGCTTGGTAGGAGCGGACAGGGACCATCTCGTAGCCGTGGCCGACGTCGTTGTTCCAGACGATCTGCCGCCGGTCGGGCGCATGCTCGAGCGCCTGCCCGAAGCATTCCTGATCCACGTTGTCCATCGAACGGCCCACCGAGGTGCCGAGCAGGACGCCGATCAGCGTGCCGCCCGCGGTCGCGACGATCTTGCCGCGGCCCTTGCCGATCTGGCTTCCGGCGACGGCGCCGATGGCCCCGCCGACCACGCCGCCGATGATCTCTGACGAAATCAGGCCGCGATCGCAGGTGCCGCGATCGAAGCCATAGGGCACGTGGTAACCCGCTTCGCGCTTCGGCCCGTAATAGTGATGATGGTGATGAACGACCTTCTTCTTCTCGTGCTTGTGCTTGTGTTTATGTTTGTGTTTGTGAGGATGCCCGTGATTGTCATGGACGAGCGTAAAGGCGGAGGCCGGCTCGTACGCGGGTTTGAAGCGGGCGGCCTGCCCCACCGCAGGGTTGAATGCGAGAAGCAGGGCAACGACGACGGCCGGCGCGCGATGCGCGCAGATGCAATCCCACCAGGACATGAAATTCCCCCTCAGGCAAAGCCAAGCACTGCGCTTGTTAGCGGGAGAAAAAGCTTCTGGTGCAGCGTTTATTCGCTGGAGGCCAGATTTGTCACGGATCGACGCCCGTCGTGCGGGCCGATCACAGGTTTGTCATGGCCGTGCGGCAAAGACACTGCCGGCAGTTGCATTTCTGCTACGCGTGGGCGCGGGTGTCGGCTGTTTCCGCCGACTCGACGCGGATGCAGCGGTAGGAGTGGCCGGAGGTCAGGCGCGACAGCGGGATCGCCGCCTCGCCGCAGGCGGGGATCGCCTGAGGGCAGCGGTTGCGGAACTGGCATGCGGTGAGGTCGCCGATCGGCGTCGGCACGATGCCGGGGATGGCGCCGAGCGGCGCGCCGCGCTGCGTGCGCCCCGGGATCGGGATGCATTTCATCAGGCCGCGCGTGTACGGGTGCAGGGGGCGATTGAACACCTCCTGTGCGGTACCTGATTCCACGACCTCGCCGGCATACATCACGGCGACGCGATCGGCGATGCGCGCCACGATGCCCAGGTCGTGCGTGATCAGGATCAGGCCCATGTTGAATTCGCGCTGCAGGTCGGCGAGCAGGCGCAGGATCTGCGCCTGGATCGTGACGTCCAGTGCCGTCGTCGGCTCGTCGGCGATGATGAGCTGCGGATCGCACATCAGCGCCATCGCGATCATCACGCGCTGACGCAAGCCCCCGGAAAGCTGGTGCGGGTACTGTCCGAGGCGGCTCGCGGCGGCGGTGATGCCGACTTTCTCCAGCATGAACACCGCGCGCTCGCGCGCGGCCGAGCGCGACACCTTGCGGTGCTGCAGCAGCGCCTCTTCGAGCTGGTTGCCGATCGAGTAGGCGGGATTGAGCGCCGTCATCGGCTCCTGGAAGATCATCGCGATGCGGTTGCCGCGCAGCTCGGCCATCCGGCTCTCGCGCGCCGCGCGGAGATCGATGCCGTTGAACTCGTAGCGCGCCATGCTGCGCCGGGCCGCGCGCGGTAGCAGGTCCATGAGCGCCAGCGCCGTCAGCGATTTGCCGCAGCCGGATTCGCCGACCAGGCACAGCGTCTCGCCCTGGCCCAGCGTGAAGGACAGGCCGCGCACCGCATGGAGCATGCCAGCGGGCGTGGGAATATCGACGCGCAGGTCTTCCACGGTCAGCAGGCTCATGCGGCTGCTCCCGACCACGGCGACATCACGTCGGCCACGCCGACGCGCTCGCCCGTGGCCGCGTCGGCCATGATGGCGCTGGGGCAGGCATAGTTGACCGGCAGCACGGTGTGCTCCGCGAAGCGCGCCGGGAAGCGGGCGGAAACCGCCTCCAGCGTCGCGGCGCCGAGGCGCGGGTCGACGCGGACCTCGCCGTCGCCGCAGGCATCGATGCGCGGCTGATGGCACGCCGCGTCGAGGTCCATCCGGAAGTCCGTGAGGAACGACAGAAGCTGCGTGACGGCGGACACGATCTTGCGGCCGCCCGATGCGCCGGCGGCGAGGAAGGCGGCGCCATCGCGCAGACCGAGCACCGGGCACATGTTGGACAGCGGCCGCTTGGCCGGCGCCATCGAATTCGGCCGTCCCGGCCGCGGGTCGAACCACATGATACCGTTGTTCATCAGCACGCCCGTCTCCGGCAGCAGCACCTTGCTGCCGAAGATCGACAGCAGGGTCTGCGTCAGCGAGACGAAATTGCCTTCGGCATCGGCGACGTTGAAATGGGTCGTGCAGGCGGGCGCCATCGCATCAGGCACGTCGCCCATCGTATCGAGGCGCGCTTCGTAGGCCTTGCTCAGCGCCTGGGCGAAAGCGCGGTACGCCTCCGGTCCCGGCGCGCGGCCCAGGGACTGCCGTTCGAGCGTGCCGAGCGCATGCGCCAGGGTCGGCCCCGCGGTCAGGCCGCCGGCCGTCAGGAAGCGCGTCCCGCGATAGGTGAAAGAGAGCGGGTCGACCAGGCGGGCGCGGTAGGCCGCGAGGTCGTCGGCGCGCAGCGTGCCGCCGAGCGCCTCGGCGTCGCCGGCGATCTTGCGCGCGAGCGTGCCCTCGTAGAAATCGCGCGGTCCGGCCTCGGCGATGCGGCGCAGCGTGTCGGCGAGATGGGGGATGCGCAGCCGCGTCAACGATGCGCCGGGCGGCGTCACGGGCGGATAGCCGCCCGGCAGCCACACCGGCGCCGTGGTCGGGAAGCGGCCGAGCTCACGGGCCGTCATCGCGACGCGCAGGGTCGTGAACCAGTCGACGGGGAGCCCGCGCTCGGCATGCTCGATGGCCGGCGCGAGCACGGTGCGCCACGGCAGGGTGCCGAACTTCTCGTGCGCGAGGCCAAGGCCGTCGACATGGCCCGGCACGGCCATCGACAGCGGCCCCATCACGTTCCGGTCCTCGCTGACGCGCGGCCAGCCGAACAGGTCGCCGCCCGTGCCGGTCGTCAGCGGATAGGCGGCGGGGTCGAGGCGGCGCGGGCTGACCGGGCCGAAATCGACAACATGCGCCTGCTTCGTGCGCGCCAGCCACACGACCATGAAGCCGATGCCGCCCAGCCCGCTGTTCCACGGTTCGAGGGCCGCGAGGGCGAAGCCGGTGGCGACAGCGGCGTCGATGGCATTGCCGCCTTCGGCCAGGATGCGGGCGCCGACCTGCGCGCCCAGCGTGCTCTGCGAGACGACGATGCCGCCCTTGGTGCGCACGGGCGGCTTGCGGACGATCCAGTTCTGCGTCGGGGCAGGTTCTGTCACCGTCGGAGTGTGTCCCGCCGCGCTTCTGCACGCAAGGATATCGACGCGCCCCCGCAATGGGTTAGCATCGCAGACGCGGTTTCGACGATCGCGATGGCGGAGAGACCCTCATCCCCCGCCTTCTCCCGCAAGCGGGAGAAGGGGCGCGGCCCAGCGCTTTTCCGGGACC
>JAESGS010000373.1_pt1 | contig 39560 bp, 33 predicted proteins | sample 9269761 | NCBI WGS metagenome assembly JAESGS01 (sample SAMN15741799, study PRJNA653493) | algae metagenome | isolation source: Cyanosarcina radialis HA8281-LM2 and co-occurring heterotrophs from damp... | place: USA: Makauwahi cave, Hawaii | collected 2011-01-06 | reverse complement strand
AGCGATATTCCGGATAATGAAATGAAGTGATTGCCCCGTTCGTTTTTTCCGATGGCCATCCCGTGCCCGGGATCGCCACAGGCTAACGCTGGGCGACGATGAACAGGCGCCGGAAGGGATAAAGCGTCATCCCGTCGGCGCGGCGCGGATAGGCGCCGCGCAGCCGCTCCGCGTAGGCGGCGAGGAAGTCGGCGTGGTGCGCCGGATCCATCCGGTCGAGCAGCGGGCGCACCGCCGAGCCCCTGGTCCATTCCAGCACGGCGTTCTCGCCTTGGAGCACGTGCAGATATTCGGTCTGCCACAGATCGATGTGCGTGGCGTGCGGCATCAGCAGGTCGTAATAGGCGTCCGGCGCCGCGACGGGCGACGTACGCAGATACGGCGCAAGCATCGCGGCCCACGGGCCGCGCGCCGCCGTCTCATAGAGCAGGGTATGCGACGGCGCCTCGAAATTGCGCGGCATCTGCACGGCCAGCACGCCGCCGCGCTCGACCTGCCGCATCAGGTGCGGGAACAGCCGCGCATGGCCATCGATCCAGTGCAGCGCGGCATTCGAGAAGATCAGGTCGGCCGGCCGTGATGCCGACCAGCGCTCGACATCGCCTTCGACCCAGTCGATGCCTTCGATCGTGCGCGCCTGGGCCAGCATGTCGGCCGAGCTGTCGAGGCCGGTGACTTTCGCGCCAGGCCAACGGTCCTTGAGCAGCTTCGTGACGTTGCCGGCGCCGCAGCCGAGATCCCAGACGATCTTGTGGCCGTTGCCGGGAATATGCGCCATGAGGTCCAGCGCCGGGCGGAGGCGGTGGTCGGCGAATTTCAGGTACTGCGATGGATCCCAGCTGGGCATGGCGTCTCTGGCGTCGTCGCGCAGCGCGACTATAATCCGCCGCCGCATCCACGGGAAAGACGATGACCCAACAGCGCAGAACCTGGCGTGAACTCCTCGCCGCCGAGAAACCGCTCCTGCTGCCGGTGGCACATGATGCTTTGTCCGCCCGGTTGATCGAGCGTGCCGGCTTCGCCGCCTATTCGATCGGCGGTTTTCCGCTCGTGGGGGCTCGCTATGCGGTTCCGGATGTCGGCCTGATGGGCTTGGGAGAGATCAGCGCCGGCATGCGCGACGTGATGGCCGCATCGCGCCTGCCGGTCCTGGTCGACGGGGACGACGGATACGGCGACGTCAAGAATGTCACCCGCACCATGCGGACCTATGAGGCGATGGGCGCCTCGGCGATCTTCATCGAGGATCAGGTGGCGCCCAAACGCTGCGGCCACATGGCCGGCAAGGACGTCGTCGACGCGGAGCTGATGGAACGGAAGCTGCGCGCGGCGGCCTCGGCCCGCGACAGCCGGGAGACCTTCCTCGTGGCGCGCACCGACGCGCGCGCGGTCCATGGCCTGGACGAAGCCATGCGCCGGGCAGAGCGATACCTCAAGGCCGGGGCTGACGGCATCTTCATCGAGGCGCCGGAGAGCCTGGACGAGCTTCGCAAGGTCGGCGACGCGTTTCGCGGCGTGCCGCAGATCGCCAACATGCTCGAGGGCGGCCGCACGCCGCTGCTCGCGCCGGCCGAGCTGCACGCGATGGGCTTTCCCATGGTCGCCTATCCGACCTCGCTTATCTTCCGTGTCGCGCATGCGGTCGAAAAGGCGCTGGACGACATGAAGGCCGGCCGACTTTCCTTGGCCGGCGAGGGCGTCGGGTTCGACGCCTTCAAGGCGATCGTCGACTATGACAGATGGGCGAACGTTGAAGGACGGTTTGGTGATAATCCGAAATAGCAGGCCACGCTGCGTCGAAACCGTGCAATCGATGCCGCGAAGTTGACCGCTACGCATGCGGCGTGTGCAACCGCTGCGCGACTGAAGGATGAAATTTGGCAAGACTAAGGACGTAGCCGTTTTGTCTTCGGATACAGACGGGTTTTCGCCCTTTTTGGTCACGGTGCATTCACACCCACGCCTGCCGAGATCGTTGTCGAATATCGGCGTGAGACAGAGAACCGATATCGCCGAGCCCCGGCCCTTGTATATCCCGGGATGGGGAGGCCTTGGCGTTGCTGCTTCCGGTAGCGAGAAGCGGCGCGACCGTCTGCGTCTTCCCCTCTCACCATTCTGACCTACGGCCATGAATACGCGGAACCGACGGCGGATCTTGTACGGCGTCGCGCATAACCTCGTCATTCGCGCTGCGGGTACCGAAGCACCTTCGCACATCAGGAACCACGCGCCATGAACTCCAACCGTCACGTCGTTCCTCTTGATCGGGGCGGCCATATGCGCGCGCACGAAGAGATGCCGCCCGCGGTACCGCATCTGCCGGGGCATCCGCTGATGCATCAAGGCGCGCACGACGGCGAGCGGATGTTCAGCATTGCCGATATCTTCCGCACGTTGCGGCGGCGCATCCGCATGGTGCTGCTCATCGCCGCCGCCCTCACGGCTCTGATCGCGCTGGTGATATTCCAGCTCACACCGAAATACGATGCGCAGGTCGTCCTGATGCTGGAGGCGCGGAACTCGCGCGTCGCCAATGTGCAGGATGTGATGCCGGGGCTTCCGACCGACAATCCGGCCATGCATACGGCCGTCATCCGGAGCGAGCTGGACGTGCTCACGTCGCGCTCGCTGGCCCGACGCGTCATCGAGGATACCGGGCTGGCGGACGAGCCGGAGTTCAATCCGGCATTCCGGACCGGCCCCTCGTCGTTCGGCCATCTCCTGTTCTGGATGGATGCCGAGGACCAGGCGCGTGTCGAAAGCGATGTCAGCGCATTCATCGCGAGACTTCGATCGTCCGACAGCGAGGTCGACCGGCAGGAGGACCCGCTGCTCCCGGTCATCGACGCCTATCTTGCCAACCTGACAGTCAAGACGGATGGCCGCTCGCTGACCTTCCTGCTGACATTCCGTTCCGAGGATCCGGCGCTCGCGGCCCGCGTCGCCAACCGGCATGCGCAGCTCTATCTCGACTCGCATGTCGCGATTAAGGTCGAGGCGACCACCCGGGCGAACACGTGGCTCGCCCAGAGGGTCGAGGAACTCCGCGGCCAGGTTTCCGAAAGCGAGCGGGCGGTCCAGACCTACCGCGTTCAGAATCGGCTCAATCGCATGCCGGGGACCGACGCATCCTCGACGTCGATGTACGGCCAGCAGCTTACGGAGATGAGCGCGCAGCTCGTTGCGGCCCGGGCTGAGCGGGCGCAGGCCGAGGCGCGGCTCGCCCGCGTCCAGGAGCTGATCAAGACGAATGCCGGCATGGAGTCGGTGCCCGAAGTGCTGAGTTCCTCCACCATCCAGCGCCTGCGCGAGCAGGAGGCGCAGTTGATGCGCATGGAGGCCGAGATCGCCGAGCGCTACAGGGACCACCATCCGCCCTTGCTGAACGTGCGCGCGCAGCTCCGCGGCCTCCGGCAGCAGATCAATCGCGAAATGCAGAACATCGTGCGGTCGCTCAACAACAACGTCGAGATCGCGCGGGCGCGGGAAAGCGCGGTCGAGAAGAACTACGAGCAGATCCGCGGAAACCTGTCGAACGTCAACATGGCCGAGGTGAAGCTGTGGGAGCTCGAGCGCGAGGCCGACGCGCGCCGCGCCCTCCTGCAGAACTTCCTCGCGCGGTTCCAGGAGACCTCGTCGGGCTCCCCCAGCGAGCGGCCGGATGCGCGGATCGTGTCGCCCGCGGATTCACCTCTATCGCCGGCATTCCCGCGCAAGAAGCTGTTCCTGGCGGCGGGCCTTCTCTTCTCCCTGATGTCGGGGGCGGGAATCGCTCTGCTCCTCGACCGGCTGAATTCGAAGGTCCGCAGCTCGAACGAGGCTGAAATCCTTACCTCCGTGCCGACCTTCGGTCTGGTGCCGGCCGTCCAGAGCACATGGCGGCGAAAGGCGACCGCCGCGCGGGCGGTCATCGACGAGCCGATGTCGAACTATGCCGAAGCGATCCGGTCGGTTCGCTCGGCACTCGCCTTCGGCGACCCGCAGAAGCCATGGGTCAGTGTGGTCGTCACCTCGGCGCTGCCGCAGGAAGGCAAGACGACGCTGACGACGTCGCTGGCGAGGAGCTCGGCGCTCGCGGGCCGCAAGACGATCATCGTCGACTGCGACCTGCGTCGGCCCGGCGTGGCCGCCATGCTGCGGCAACCGACCGTCACCAACATCGTCGACATGCTGAACGGCAAGCTGCAGGTCGAGGACGTGATCCACCGCGACGAGGCGACCGGCCTCGATTTCATCGCCGCGCCATCGAATGTGTGGAATTCCGTCGACCTGCTGAGCTCCCCGCGCATGTCGGAGCTGCTGGCACGCCTGGAGAAGACCTACGAGCGGGTCTATATCGACACGCCGCCGCTGCTGGCCGTTCCGGACGCGCTGGCGGTCGGCCGACTGGCGGATTCGCTGGTGCTGGCGGTGCGCTGGGGTACGCCGGAGCACGCGGTTTCCGCCGCGTTGCGCAAGGTGCGCGCGGCAAACCTCAATCTCTCGGGAACCGTGGTGACGCATGTCGACATGCGGCGCCACTCGAAGCTCGGCTACAAGGATGGCGGCTACTACTATGGCACCAAGTACCAGTCCCGCGCGTCCTGATCGCTCGTCGCGTCCGGTCCGGATTGCCGGAAAGGATCGCAGCGATGTCCGGTGAGATCGCCGCAGGCTTCATCGCCGCCGGCGCGGGGTTGCTCTTTCTCGCGCAGCATCCGTTCGCGACCTATCCCTTGTCGCTGCGCGTCCTGCGGCGGTTCCACAAGCTGCCGCTGCAGGCCGGAGAGGTGCGCGACGTCTCGGGCGACTTCACCGTCTGCGTCTGCGCGTACAACGAGGCGGCCGTCATCGAGGAGAAGGTGCAGAACCTCCTCGAGATGCGGCGCGCCCTCGGCGGTCTCGACATCCTGGTCTATGTCGACGGCGCCACGGACGGGACCGCCGATATCCTGAAGCGGTTCGGCGACCAGATCACGGTCGTGAACGCGACGCAGCGCGCCGGGAAGACCGTCGGCATGAACACGCTGGTCTCGCTTGCAAGGACGCCTTTTGTCATCTTCAGCGACGCGAACGTTCTGATCGATCCGGACTCGATCCGTAACCTTGCTCTATATTTTCGCGATCCGTCCGTCGGCTGCGTCTGCGGCCACCTGACCTACGTCAATCCGAAGGCGTCCGCGACCGCCCGGGTCGGATCGGCGTACTGGGCTCTCGAAGAGCTGATCAAGCAGCTCGAGAGCGATACGGGTTCCGTCATTGGGGCCGACGGCTCGCTGTTCGCGATCAGGCGCGAGCTGTTCCGGCCCATTCCGCCCGACATCATCGACGACATGTTCACCTCGCTGAACATCCTGTGCGAGGGCTGGCGCGTCGTCACGGCGCCGGATGTGAGGGCGTTCGAGGAGCAGGCCGTCAGGTCCAAGGAGGAGTTCCGCCGCAAGGTCCGGATCGCCTGCCAGGCCTTCAACATCCATCGCATGCTGTGGCCGCGCCTGCGCCGGCTGGACGCCGTTTCGCTGTACAAATACGTGTCCCACAAGCTTCTGCGCTGGCTGGTCGCCTATAACCTCGCCTTCGCGTCGGCCTTCCTGCTGGCGGGCCTGATCGGCAGCGTCGGCGCCGCCTACACCGCGGCCTTCGTTGCCGCGCTGCTCCTGCTCATGGGGGTGCTGTGGCAGGTAAAGCCGAAACTCGTGCGGCTCGGCTTCGAGTTCCTGTCGGCCATCACGGCAACGGCGACCGGCGTCGCGAAATCGTTCCAGGGGGAGCGCTTCCAGACCTGGACCCCGCCATCGTCGGCACGGCGCGGATCGCTATGAGCGGCGACAGGTTTCCGGTCGTCAGCGTCGTCGTCCCGGCCTTCAATGTCGCCGGCTATATCGGCCAGTTGCTGCGCAGCCTGTCCGCGCAGACGCTGACGAATTTCGAGGCGGTAGTCGTCGATGACGGCTCCACCGATCGGACCTGCGAGGTGGTGGAATCCTTCGCCGATGCCCGCATCAAGCTCGTGCAGCAGCCCAACCGCGGCGTCTCGAGCGCGCGGAACACTGGGCTCGCCGTGTCACGAGGGCGGTTCGTCCTGTTCCTCGACGGCGACGACCTTCTTCATCCGTCCGCCCTCGAGCGGCTGGCGGCGCCGCTGCTTGCCGATCCGGACGTCGTCGGCTCGTACGGCACGTTCGTCAAGATTCTCGAGAACGGCGACCGGCAGCCAGGACAGAAGCCGCTGGAGCGTCAGCGCTATCCCTCGGGCGACATCCTGCTCGATGTGATCGAGCGCGGCATCTTCGCGAATGGCGGCCATGTCCTGCTGCGCCGGGACACGGCGCTTGCGATCGACGGATTCGACACGCGGCTGAGCCTGTCCGAGGACTGGGAGTTCTTCTGCCGCGCGGCCGCGCAGGGGCGGTTCGCGTTCATCGGCCAGGCGCCGGAAGTGCTGTATCTGCGGCTGCGTGCCGGAAGTCTGTCGCGCGGCGCGACGCGGGACTGGGGCAAGAGCCTGCCCGCGATGCAGGCCGTGTTCGACAACGACGGCCTTCGGGGGAAGGTCCCGGCGGGATACTGGGGCACGCTGCGCCGGCGCGTGATGGCCAGCCATCTCTGGGAGTTCGGACGGGTCAATTTCTGCGAACGGCGCTATGCGCTCGCGCGGAAATACATGTGGCGCTCGCTGCTGACGGCGTTCGCGCCCAAGCGCGCCGCGATGCTGCTGCTGTCGTATCCGTCGCAGCTATTCGACCTGTCGCTTGTCGGCCGGCTCCGCTTCGTCGACCACGACCGCTGATAGCCTCTAGCGCTGCGCCGCGCGCAGTGGCGCCGGCGCCGAGCCCCATCGCGCGCTCGCGAGGTCGCGCTCCAGCTCGACGACCTTCTCGTGCACGCGTGCCAGCGCGGTCGTGAAGGCCGCGTCCGAGCTGAGATGCGCCGGGCGCGTGGCGGCGTCGGCGAGTGCCGTCGCAGCCCGCGACACCCGTGCGCCCCATGCGCGCGGGTAGGCGCGGTCCAGCTCCGGTCCGAGCCGTTCCAGCAACTTGTACTCGATCCAGGAACGCGTCGACCTCTTCAGCGCGCGCGCATACAGCCGGTTGAACCGCTCGAATCGGAACGGCCGTTCGGCGGAGACCGGGATCGGTGCATGGGACGCGTCGATGAACGCCGCGTTCGCATCGGGGTCGACCATCACATCGCGCAGAAGGTCCGTCATGCCGATGCGCGGCAGCGCATGGACCTCCGGCGAAAGACCGAGCGACAGGGCCCAGTCCTGCCACTTGAACCGGTTGAAGCGGCTGGACGTGGATGCCGGGATCCAGGGCACGCGGAAGGCGTCGGCGACGATAGCGCCGTGCATCGCCTCGGCGATCACCAGCGAGGATCGGGCGAGCTGATCGCAGATCTCCGGGACGGGGGCGAGCGGGTCGATGTAGCGGATATTCGCCGCCTCGCAGGCCATGCGCCAGAGCGGCGACAGCGACGATTCCCAGTGCGGCATGAACGAGACGCCGCCGTCGCGCTCGACCCTCGGCCGGCGGTCGGCCAGCAATATCGCGGGGTCGGTGATCGCCATCTGCGCGTCCAGGCGCAGGAGCCTTGCGCTGAGCGGGCCGCGGACAAAATAGAAGCGCCAATGCGCCCCCAGCTCCGGCAGCGGATCGTATCCGCAGCCCGAACCGAACACGATCACGGGCCCATTCTTGCCGATCGCCGGGCTCAGGACGGTGCCGATCGCCGCGAAGACGACATCGTCGTCGTCGTTGAGGAACGGCCCGAAATATTCAGGCCAGAGCACGTCATTCAGCACGTCGCCGAAATTCGGACGGTCTCGCCATCTGTACAGCTTCACGATCGGACTCTCGGTCTTTGCAGTGAACTGAAATCGAGCATGCTACTCGGCCGCATATGCCGGTGCGGCGGCTTTCACGGCGGCCCTGTACAGCCCCGCATGCGCATCGGCCCATTCGTCGAGGCCGATCCCGGGCGGCTGCGCCATGATCGCGCGCGACATCGCGGGGACGAGCAGGGGGTCGGCCAGCATCCGCTTTATGATATCCGCAAGCTCCGTGGGACGGTCGGGCTCGTAGAGCACGCCGTTTACCCCATCCTTGACCGCTTCGGGGATTCCGCCGCGCCGCGCAGCGATCACCGGGATGCCGCGGCTGTGCGCCTCGCCGATGACGAGGCCGAACGGCTCGTGCCAGGTCGACGGGACGACAAGGACATCGATCTCGTCGAAGAACCGCGAGGCGTCGACGCGGCCGAGCCAGGCGAACCTGTCGTCGGCGTACTGCGTCTTGAGCCGCTGCACGAGGCCTTCGTTTCCCGCGCCGCCGATCCGCAGCGTGAAGTCGCCCGTCATGGGCCGTAGCGTCGCGAGCAGCGGCTCGATGCCCTTCGCTGCCTCGATGCGCCCCAGAAAGCCGAGCCGCAGCGGCCCGGACCGGCCCGACGCGTCCGCCCTCGCACGGCGGACGGGGCCCGGCGTGTAGATCACGGTCGTCAGGCGCGCCGCGGTGAAGAAGCCGTTGCTCAGATGGATGTCGCGGACGAAGTCGCTGACGCCGACGAAGGTATCGACACGGTTGCTGATCGCCTTCCGCGGCGCCGTGTACACGCCGCAGGACGCGCACTGGCCGGCGCAGGTCCGGCCGGCCCGCAGCATCGTCGACCGTATGCACGTCAGGTACCAATCGTGCGCGGTATGGATGATCGGCAGGCCGAGCGATGCGGCAGCGTCCCAGGCCGACGCCGAGAATCCCATCAGGCTGTGCGTATGCACGACATCCGGGCGCAGCTCGGCGAGAACGGCGCGCACCCGTTCGCGCATGGGCGCGCTGTAGCGGTCGCGCAGCTTGGTGCGTACGCGGCGCGCGACGGTCTTGTAATCGGCTCCGAACGGCCAAGGCACGTCGGTCGGCAGCCGGATCACGGCGACGCCGCCGACCCGATCGACGCCGCCGACGCCATCCGGGCTCAGGGTCACAACGCTGACGCGATGATTCGCGCCGGCCAGCGCCTCGGCGAGGTACTGGACAACTTTCTCCGCGCCGCCGACCGCGGTTGGCGGATAGAGGCTGTTGACGAGCGTGATGTTCATTCGGTCGCGCATGCGGGTAGTCAATGCACTGAAACGTCTGTCGGGGCGTAAAGGGTCAAATCCCGTCGGTGTCCAGCCGCTAGCGCGGCTTGACGACGTGATGGGGCGTTTGGGCAGGGTTCTCGGCCGTTCTGCTCCGGCGCGCAATAACCTGCTGGTAGAGCTCGACCGTGCGCGCGCCGATATCGGGCCATGAGGCGGTATCCTTTCCGAGCCGGTCGGCACTCGCGCGCAGACGGGTCAACAACGCCGCGTCGGTTGCGAGATCCATGATCGCGCGTCCGAAGTCCTGTGCGTCGCCGACCTTGCACAGCAGGGCATTCTCGCGATGGGTCAGGAACTCGGCGAAGCCGCCGGTGTCGGAGGCGACCACCGCGACGCCATGGGCGAGCGCCTTCGACAGGACGCCGCTCGCGTCGATGCGGTGATACGGCATCGCGATCACATCGGCATCCGTGAACAGCGCATCGACGTCACTGTCGGGGATGCGCTCGAGCCGGAAATCGACGATGTCCGCAAGTCCCGCGGCCTCGACCCTGGCGTGGATGGGGGCCATGTCCATGAAGGCCTGGCCGCAGACCCGCAGACGCACGCGGCGCTGCGTGTCGTGCGGCAGCAACGCGATGGAATCGACCAGGGTATCGAGCCCCTTGTAGGGCTTGATCTGGCCGAAGAAGAGGATGTTCAGCGTCGATGCGGCATGGCTATCGGTTTTCGGTTCGGGGCGATCGGTTTGCAGCAGCCCGTGCGGCACAGTCGCGATGCGCTGCGGCTGAAAGCCGCGGGCGACGAGCGAGCGCCGGCCCGATTCGGTATGGGTAATCAGATGGTCGAACTTGCGCCAGCATTCCTCCGTGTGGAGGACCTGCAGGCGCGACGTGGCATTGCCATTGAACGGCGTCGTGTCGTGCACCGTCAGAACGGTCGCTGCGACCTTCGCGATCGACGGAATGAACAGGGAGTCGACGATGGGCAGCGGCGCCCATTGGAAGTGCACGACATCCGGCCGTTCGCGTCGGCATAGCGCGGCAAACCGCCCCATGCCGACGAGATGCTCGGCCGCCTTGGCCGCGTGCTTGACGGCGCCCGGCAGCCGCCCTTCCGACAGGCGATAGAAGAACGGATGGTAGTTCTGCGCCCCATCAAATTCGCCGGCAAAGCGTGGGACGCGGCCGAAAAGGCGCACCTCGGCGCCGGCGGCGTGCAGGCCCGACTGCAGCGCGATGTCGTACGGCGCCGTGAACATGGACGGGTCGACAACAAAAACCTTCATGATCCGGTTCCTGCCTGGCCCTAGAACGCGTTGCGGCCGAAGAAGCCGCAGACCGACGTCATCAGCAGGATGCGCAGGTCGAAGGCCAGCGACCAGTTGTCGATATAGTAGAGGTCGTGCTCGACGCGCTTCTTGATCTTCTCGACCGTATCGGTTTCGCCGCGCCACCCCTTGACCTGCGCCCAGCCGGTGATGCCCGGCTTCACGCGGTGCCGCACGGCGTATTCGGCCACGACCTCGTCGTACAGCCGGTTCGCGGCCTTCGCCTTGAGTGCGTGGGGACGTGGCCCGACCAGGGACATGTCGCCGAGCAGCACGTTCCATAGCTGCGGCAGTTCGTCCAGGCTGGTCCGTCGCAGGAACGCGCCGATGCGCGTCACGCGGTTGTCGCCACGCGACACGAGGACCTGGGCATCCGCATCCGTTGCCTCGGTCCGCATCGTGCGGAATTTGTAGATGAAGAAGGTCTTGCCGTTGAAGCCGAGCCGCTTCTGGCGGAACAGCGCCGCGCCCGGATCGTCCAGCTTGATCGCGAGGGCAATGGCCGCGAACAGCGGGAGCAGGAGCGCGAGCGCCAGGAAGGAGATGCCGATGTCCAACCCGCGCTTGGCCACCGAGTACCACCCGGCGATCGGGCGCTTCATGAGATCGAAGGCCGGCACGCCGCCCGGATAGGAGACGGAGCTCTGCGGCAGCGTGAAGCCGATCGAATCGCCCAGCACGCTCACGTCCACGTCCAGGGCACGGAGCTGCGATACGAGGTGGTGGATTCGCCGGTCCGCGGAGAGCGGCATCGCGATGATGACAAGATCGACCTTGCAGTAGCGCGTAAACGCCGGCAGATCCGCGACCCGTCCCAGGACGGGCACGCCGCGGATCTGGCGCGGCACCCGCTTCATCCGGTCGTCGAAGAGCCCGATCACGCGCAGGCCGAGCGAGGGGTCGTCCAGGCTGCACTCGACGAAGCGACGGCCGAGGGCGGCCGCGCCGACGACGACCGCGGAGCGGAAGAAATGGCCGCTGTCGACCCAGCGCGTCAGCACATTGCCGACGATGCAGCGCGAGGCAACGAGAGCGACAAGGGTCCCGGCGTACCAGGACACCAGCCACACGCGCGATACCATGTCCGAGAATTTCAGGAGGTATCCGGCCAGGACGAGCAGGACGACGGCAATCGACCAAGCCGCCAGCACGCGCTTGACCTGTTGCGGCGTGTTTCGGAGCTCGCTGACGAGGTAGGCCCGCCTCGAGGCGAGGCGCTGGAGCAGGATGGCGGTAGCCAGCGCCGCAACCGCGATGTAGTTGGGCGGATGCGCCGAGGTTTCGGCAACGATGACCTGCAGGTAGACGATGTAGGCGATGCCGGCGACCGCCATGACGATGAGCATGTCGCAGCAGGCGACGAGGCCGCCGAAGATCTCGTCGGAGATCTTGAGGCGCCGCGAGCTGTTCTGGCGCAGCGCATGTTCGAGGACCGAAGCCGCGGCCGCGTCAGAGCCCTCCGCGACGCGGAGCACTTGGGGGGCGGCGGCCATCAGGCGAACCGACGGTAAAGGGCCCATGACGGGCACCGGGTGATGTCGCCTGCCTCGGACGCGGGCAGGGTCGTCCGAACAAGGATTGATCGGCGCAGGTCGAATGGCTCGGCCGACGATGAGAACGTAGCGTTGGACATGGTGTAGAGTACTGTCCGTTCAGAGCTGAGCTTGTGCTGGCGCTCATCCTCCGTGATCGGCGCGGCCGCGGGTGCGACCTTCGGGTGACAAACGTTGCGATGGAGTTTCCCTCGAAATGGCGAAATGTGGCGTATTCAGGGAAGCTTCGCCGCGCAACTGTGCAACTGCACGGCGAGTGTTCCGCACCTTGCCGAAATTCGTGCCGATTGCGTCAGTAATGTGTAGGAGGACCGCGAACGCTGTGACTTGGCTGGGACGCCGGGGGGAAACGGCTTAGCCCGATGCTGCTGCGTCACACATTCCTGTACTTCATCGGCTTTGGCATCAGCGGCACGGTCGCCCTGCTGGCGACGTCCACGTACACGCGACTCATCTCGCCCGCCGAGTACGGCCAATTCGCGGTCATGCAGCTGTTCTTCGCGGCGGTCATCGCCGGCGCCTTCGAATGGACGCGGGTGTCGTTGCTGCGATCGCTGGGGCATGGCCAGCCGAAAGGATCAGGTTTCTTCACCGATTTCGTGCTGCTGTACACGTGCGGCGCGATTGCCGCTTTCGCGGTGGCGTTCGTCCTGGAGCAGACGGGCGTGTACGCGCTGCCGGGCTATGCCTGGTTCGTGGCCGCCGCATGGGCACTCACGCACGCGTCCATGGACATCGTCCTGGTCTGTGCCAGGGCGGCCCTGCGGCCCATTCACTTCATCGGTTTCCAGATCGCGCGCGCAGTCATCGCGTTCGCGCTCAGCGTCGTTTTCATCCTGGGCGGCCTGGGAGCGTTGGGGTTGGTCCTTGGGGTCGCCTCGGCGAATGCGGGCCTCGCTGCCATCGGCCTGGTCCTGTACAAGCCGGCGAGCGTGGGATTCCGGCCCGGCGAGGCGAGCACGGCGCATATGCGCGAGGTCGCATCGTTTGGCGTGCCGGTGGGGCTTGCCGCATTGCTGGGTTTCGGCGCCGGCTATGCGGACCGCGTGCTCGTCGCGTCCTTCCTCGATGCCGCGCAGGTCGGCGCGTACGCCTTCACCGGCGATTTCGTGCAGCGCACGCTGGTCCTGCTCAACATCGTCGTGAACACGGCGACCTATCCTTACACGGCGCGCATTTTCGAGGCGCAGGGCAAGGACGCGGCAAGGTCCCAGATGTCCTACAACCTGGCGCTCCTTGCCTGCATTCTTTTGCCGTCGGGCGTCGGCCTCTGCATCGCCGCCGGTCCCGTGGCGACACTCGTCGCCGGCCCGGCGTTTCGCGAGGGGTTCGTCGCGATCCTGCCCTGGCTCGTCCTCTCCGGCCTGATCGGCGCCCTGCGCTACCAGATCTGCGACATGCCGCTGCAGCTTGTGCGCAAGACCGGACTCATCCTTTGGCCTTCCGGCATCACGCTGGCCGCCGGATTCACGACCGGTCTGCTGCTCGTGCCGCGATACGGCGTCGCCGGCGCGCTTGTCGCCGCCAATGTCGGTCAGCTCGTCGGTCTTCTGGCTTCCGTCTGGATCACGCGCGGGACCTTCCGCTTCGCCATGCCCTGGCGCGAACTGGCACGCATCGCTGCGGCAACCGCCTTGATGGCGGCTGTCTACAGCTCAATTGCCGTGGATGACGATGTGATCCGCGGCATTCTGGCGATCGTTGCCGCCGCGGCGGTCTATGCGGTTGCCATCGTGCTGCTCGACGTCCTCGGCATCCGCCACCGCGTGCTGAAGCTGGTGCGTCGCGAGTAGAAGGGCAGTCCGCCCGCCGTCAGCGCCCCTTGCTGTAAAGGGACCGGAACTGCGATCCCGCCTCCGGAAACTGCCCGTTCGACAGTTCCGCATTGAAGTCAGGTGCGCGGAAATCCCAATAGCCGTGGTAGACCACGTCGTCGGCTTCGATCCATTCGTGCATGTTCTTGACGAAGACGGGGTCGTCGCCATAGCCGTGGCCGTCCTTCCGTATTCCGGTGCCCCATTCCGGGAACGATCGCGGCTTCTTGCGGGCCTTGGCGAATTCGCGATGCCATTTCAGGCCATGGGCGCCGTTGACCTTGTCGTCCCACCGGGCTGTCGCGTCGTCACGTTGCGCGATCCATGACTGGTTGTAGATATCCAGGCCGATGATATCGACGACGTCGTCCCCCGGGTAAACCCGTTCGGGATCGATCTTGGTCGTGCCAATGGTCGGGTTCCAGTCGAAGCGGAAGCGGTTGCCCGGTACGGCCCGCATCGTCGTGACGATGCGCCGCCAGAAGGTCACGAACGACTCCGGATCCCGGGACGCAGCCCAGGGATACCAGGCGCCGTTGAACTCCCAGCCGATGCGCAGGATCGCATCGGCGTGTCCCGTCGCGACCAGCGTTCGCCCGATGTCGGTGAAATAGTGGTCCAGATCGCCCCGCGCACCGTCGGCCAGCGTCGCCGACTTGTCCGTTGTCAGCATCGGCACCGAAAGGGCCAGCTTGTAACCGGGCTTCTGCCAGCATTGCCCGATCCATTTGGCGGAGCCGACCATGGCCGCCCAATTCTTGCCATCGAGGAAGTCCACAACCCGGTCGACGCGGCGTCCCAGCCAAGCTTCAAACGTCGGCAGGCGCTTGACGCCGTCGCAGCCGGCGCCCTTGTAAACGGCGAGTTCGGGTGCGGCATGCGCGGCGGATGACGCAGCGAGCAGGAATGCGGTCGACGCGAAAAATAGCTTCCAGCGGACCGCCATGCCGAACCTCATAGGTGGTGTGTAAGAAAAGGCCGATGACATCCGGTTCGTTCCATCGCACAGTCGGCATCCCGAACCGCTCCGGTTTGCGACGGCGGGTCGTGCGCATCGACTGTCCAAGTCTGCGGCGCCGCTATCGGCAATGCAATCTGCTCCTGGTGTGATGTCGCAACACGGTTCAAAAATCGCACCCGGAAATCACAGCATCCTTGACCGCTCGGCCGACCACGTCGCGGTCGCGGCGTTGTGCATCGGCCTCGCGCTGTGGATCGCATCGAGCCTCGGGCTCGATCCCACGAACGTGCCGCAGCGGATGGACTTCGAGCAGTTCCATCTGCCGAGCATCCGCGTGTTCGCTGAGCAGCCGTTCGGGGTCGCGATCGCCGACTACCCGGCCGCGCCGTTCCCGCTCTTCTACATCCTCGCCGGTTGGCTGTATCGCGCCTCGGGATCGATCTTCGCGTTGCAAGCAGGGACGGTCGCGCTCGCGGTGGGCATGCTCTTCTGCATCTTCGCCATTGCGCGCGCCCGGTTCGGTGATTCCCGCTCGCACGTCCTTCTCCTGCTGGCCGCGGTCCTGATCAGCCCGTATTTCCGCGGCCAGTCCGTCTACGCGAACACCGATATCCTTGCGCTGCTGTTCGCATTCGCCGCGATCGCGGCATTCGGCGAAGGCACGCCGCGCTTTCCTGGTGCGCGCGCCGTCGCGGCGCTCGGCCTGGCCTGTTTTGCGGTCTATACGCGGCAGTTCTACGTGTTCCTGCCGGCCTATCTCTTCATCCGCATCTGGGCAGTGTCGCCGTGGAGCGAACGCATATCCATGACGGCCTTCTGCGCGGTGCTGGCCATGCCGGTGATCGCGCTCGTGGCTCTTTGGGGTGGTGTTACGCCGCCGCGCTTCGCCGAGCACGCGGCCGGCCCCTCGATCGGCGACACGGTTCCCGCGGTCATCCTGCTGCTGTCGTTCTACGCGGCGCCGATGGCGCTCGCGACGGCATGGCAGCATCGCACCGCGCTCCTGACGGCACTCGGCAACAAAGGCCTTCAGGCGATGATCGCGCCGTTCGTCCTGCTCGGCGCCTATCTCGTGCTGCGCGGCGGCGGCATTCCCGATGTCGTCGGCGGCGGCATGCCGCTGCACCTCCTCAGAGTCCTGCCGGTTCCCGACGAAGTCCGCGTCGTGCTGCTGGCCGGTTCAGTCGTGATTGGCGGCGCCTACCTCGCCTATCTTGTGCACCAGGATCCGCTCCGAAACGGCATCGTCCTGCTGGTGGCGCTGTGCTTCGTTCCGACCGCGATCCTCTACCAGCGCTATTTCGATCCGTTGATGCCGGTCGTGTTCGCAGCGGTTCTGTCGACGCGCGAGATGGGCCCGCGCAGCAGCCGGACCGTTCTGCTCGCCGCGGTCGCGCTGGAGTTGGCCGTTTCCATCGTCGGCGCCGTGCATTACCGGGCGGTGTTCTGGAGCGGTTAGCCGAACGACGGATCGGTTCGTCGAGGGTGCGTGGGCGGAGCGGTCCCCCGCCGAGGCAGCGACCAGTGCGCCGCGGATGGCGGTCCCCAGGCGAAGAGCAGCGCCAGCGTGTACACGACCGCCGGCGTCAGGTGATAGCCGCCGCCGAAAACGAACCAGAACAATCCGATGATCGACAGCGCGCGCATGTCGGCGCGGTAGAACGCCGACAGCAGCAGCGCGACGTAAAACAGCAATCCGGGGATGCCGTATTCGACCAGGATCTTGGTCACCGCGTTGACGCCGTAGGTATAGCCGAGGAACTCAAACCGCTCCGCCGTGCCAGGTCCGAAGCCCAGGATCGATCGCGGGTCGGCGGTGACGTCCGAAACCATGACGTAGGGCGCTATGAACCGGATGAAGCCGCTGGCCTCCTCGGAATCGAGCTCCGACATGCGGCGGACGATCGAGTCCATGTACTCGGGCGCCATCAGCGCGCCCGCCAGCGCCGCGATGGAGCCGCCCACGACGAGGAACATCACGACGCGCAACAGCGATCGACGCTCGAAGATGCTCGCCACGATCACCGCGAAGCCGAGGACGACGAAGCCCGTGCCGGAGAAGGCCGTGAGCAGGGCCAGCACCAGGAGCGCCATGCGCAGCGTGCTGCCGAAGTAGAGGAACTCGATGACCAGCGCCAGCGCGACGAATTGCGACAGGAACGACGGCTCCAGCAGGAAGAAGCCGTTCGCCTTGTAGACCGTCGATCCGTACCAGATGGGGACGACGACGTTGTAGGTCGCCTCCAACAGCAATGAATCCGGGACGACCCCGGAGAAGGAGAACAGGTTGATTCCCGCGAATTGCGCGGCGAACTGCACGCAAGCGCAAACCGCGATGATCGTAACGAAGGTCCGGAAGATGGCGAGCGTCTCGATCAACCCCGGCGCCGGCCTGATGCGAAGAACGAGAAAGGCGTAGAGAAGCAGCAGGTAGCCCAGCGACGGCACGGATGCGAATGTGCCGTGAGGGGGTACGGCGAGCGCGAGCCCGGCCGAGAAGAGCGCGTACAGGCAGAAGAGGAGGTAGAGGAGAAGCGACGATTCCGCGAACAGCGTCCGGTTCTGCAGCAGCAGCACGGCGAAGACCGCTGCGACGATCGGCACGACGACCGGGAGCTTCAGCTCGCCGAGCGGTATTCCGAATCGCTGGAGGAATATGCACCCGAACAGGATCGCGACCACCGGCCACTTATCTTTCCAGGGGGCTTGTGTCATGGCCTGCGGCATTGGTTGAAAAAGATGGCAGCTCGTGGCTGCCATGGGTCGACATCATATCAGGATCGCCCGTACGTCCGGCCTGCCGCGGCACTCTGCCGCGCAGGTGATCCACCGTCAGCGTCTTGAGCTTGCGGATAGAGCGCGCCGCGTGGCGCGCGTCGATCAGGGAAAGCGCGATTTCGGAAAGCGCTCCGGCTAACGCGTCGTTGGCGCCCAGCTCGTAGCCGAACTGTGCCAGATGCCGTCGATGGAACCGAAGGTATCGCTTGCCGCCGCCGCCGACGAAGCGTCGCGCGAACTGGCGCCGGTAATGTCGGCGCGCGATCCGGTATTCACGCTGGAACGTCTCCTCATCGAAATACCTCGGTCCGTAATGCATCAGAAAGCAGAAATGTTCGAGCGCTATCGTGCTGAAGGACACAGTGAAATTGCTGGTGATGCTGCCCGGATGGGTCCTGGTGGCCGACAGCACCTTGTGGATGAACCCGAAATCGTTGTGCTCGAGCAGCCGGTAGCAGGCGTCGACGTCGGAGTGGCGCAGGCGCTCGTCGTAGAATCTGTACCCCAGACGGCGCGCGGCCGCCGTGCGCACCATGAAAGAGGAGGGGCTGCCGAACAGGTACCATTTTCCCAGCAATGTCCGCCGGATCACCTCGTGGCCGTCGAGCACCGGCGCTGTGGGAGGCGCGCCCAGATGCTGGATGGTGGAGCCATAGAGGATAAGCGAGCTGACGAGCGCGACCTTCGGATGATGGTCCATGATGTCGACCATCGCGGCAAGGCAGTCCGGCATCAGCAGGTCGTCGGCGTGCAATTCCTTCGTGTAGACCGTATCCGGAGCGATCAGGCCCAGCGCGCGGTTCCAGTGCTGCATGATCGGCAGATGCGGGCTGGTGCACACGACCCGGATGCGGGAATCGCGCGCCGCGTAGTGCCGCGCAAGGGCGAGCGTCCGATCGGTGCTGCAATTGTCGACGATGACGTATTCCCAGTGCGGGTAGGTCTGGGACAGAACGCTCTCGATGGCCTCGGCGAGATACCGCGCTCCGTTGAAGACAGGCGTCACCACGGAGACTTTGTGCCGACGCGTCATCGCGCACCTGCGCGTTGCAATCGCCGTGGATGACGCCTCGAGCCGAGGCGCATCCTGATACCATCCGCGGGCCGCATCGCGGGTACGGTGGCAGAGTGTTGGACCTGGATGCTGTGACCAATCGGCGGCGGGACTGTGATCGGCGAAGCGCGGCCTTACTCCGCGGCGTTGCTGCGGCTGACCGCTGCGCCGGGAAGCTCGATCCGGAACGTCGTGCCCGCCGTCGATGTCATGGCGAGGGCAAGTTCGCCGCCATGCGCGCGCACCAGTTCGCGGGCGATGGCAAGGCCAAGGCCGGTACCCCCGGCACGTGCCGTCCCGGCAAAGGGCTGGAAGAGCTTGTCCTGGGCCTTCGGCGGTATCCCGGGTCCGTCATCGGCAACCTCGACCACGAGCGTCGACCCGCCCGTCAGCGTGGCCATGACATGCACGCGGCGGGCACCGGCCTCGACCGCGTTGCGGCCGAGATTGACGAACACCCGGAAAAGCTGGTCGCGATCGGCGTCGACGACCAAACCATCGGGCAAGGCTGTCTGCCACGCGCCACCGTCCTTGGTCAGCAGTGCCACCACCCGTCCGACCTCGTCGATCAGCTCGTCGAGCGCGAAGCGCCCCCGGCGTGGGCTCGGCAGCTGGTCGCGCGCATAGTCGAGTGTCTGCTCGCACAGGGTCACGGCGCGGTCGATCGAGCCGACCAGGGTCGGTGCAAGCTTCTGCACCTTCGGGTCGCTCGAATCGGCGAGCCGGTCGGAGACAAGCCGCGCCGTTGCGAGGATGTTGCGCAGGTCATGGTTGATCTTCGTGATGGCGCTGCCGAGTGCCGCCAGCCGCGCTTTCTGGCGCAGGGCGGTGCGGACGGCGTCCTCCATACCGGCCAGTTCCCGCGTGGCGATGCCGATCTCGTCGTTGCGGTCGCTGGTGGCGATGACGTTGCGCTGATCCTCCGGCGCGTCGCGGAAGGCCATCATGTTCTCGGTCAGGCGCCGCATCGGCCGGACCATCAGCCATTGCAGCGACAGATAGACGGCGCAGGCCGTGAGGAAGGAGATGAACAGCGACAGGGCAAGAATTCGCCACGAGAAGTCGATCATCGCCTCACGCATCGGTGCCTCATGCAGCAGCACCTCGACCGTCACGCCGTCCTGCTTCGGGGAGCGGCCGACGATGCGCAGCACGCGGTTGTCGCCTTCGCCGAGCGCCATGAATGCGTCGGCGATCAGCCCGACGAAGGATCCGGCGCGCAGGTCGTAGACCGCATCGGCGTTGGGCGGCATGTCGGTCGCGAGGACGCGCCGCACCTCGCGCGGTTTGGCGATGACGATCCCGAGGGCGCCGGCATGGTCAAGCAGCTCGGCCTTCAGTTCCTCGCTGACCATGTTGTCGGGCGTCGCCTCGAGAGCCAGCGTCGCCAGATGCGCGGCGGCGATGCGGTCCTCCAGGTAATCCTCGCGGAACCGGCCGATCGAAGGCGCGTAGATCAGCACCTCGCTGATCATGACGAAGACCACGGTCAGGATCAGCAGCCGGGCCGACAAGCCGGTAAGGCCGCGCGGCAGCTTTGGCGATTTCTCCATGTGCGTCGATTATAGCATTCGGGCTCGGGGCGGATGAGTTGCCGGCACCGCACCGGTTTGACGCCCCATCGCGCTGTCGCCTATCTTCCCCACACATCAACACCGCACATCGGGGGTTTCTTGCATGCGACGGATTGCGCTGGCTGCTCTTGCACTATTTTTGGGCACGATGGGTGGGGCGGAAGCGCATACCCAAGGCGCGGCCGGCGCCGGATTGGTCGAAGGATTTTCGCATCCTTTGTTCGGCCTCGACCATCTTCTGGCCATGGTCGCGGTCGGGCTCTGGGCGGCGCAGCTCGGCGGCCGCGCCCTGTGGCTCGTGCCGGTGAGCTTCATGTCCATGATGGCGGTCGGCGGCATTGTGGCCCTGGGCGGCTTTGACCTGCCGTCCGTCGAATTCGGCATTCTCGGATCGCTGCTGGCGCTTGGCGCGCTCGTCGCCACCGCGGCGCGGATGCCGACGGCGTTCGGCGCTGCCCTTGTCGGCTTCTTCGCCCTGTTCCATGGCCATGCCCATGGCGCCGAGATGCCGGAGGCCGCGTCGGCCGGGCTGTATGCGGCGGGCTTCATTGCCGCAACCGGATTGCTACATGGAATCGGCGTGGCGGTCGGCCTATATTTGCAGGGCGCGGCGTCCCGCTGGATCGTACGCGCCGGCGGCGCGGCGGTGGCGGCAACGGGGCTCGTGCTCCTGGTGGTCTGAGAAGGATCGGCGATGCGGCACATCACGCGGCGCAGACTGTTGGTCACGACGGCCCTGGCCGGCGCCGCGGCGATGTTTGGCCTTTCGCCGCGCCGGGCACTGGCGCTGCGTATCGAGGAGGACGAGGTGCGCGAGCGCCTCTACCTCTCCGCCTGCGAGGAGCGCGCCGCCCACGACCAACTCGTGCGCGAGCTGATTGCGGAGCTCGAAGGGCAAAAAGGCCATGAGCAGGCCGTAGAGACCGTCAAGACGATGGTCTGCCCGCTCTGCGGCTGCCAGCTCCGCGAGGCCGTCAGCGCCGTCGACAATCCCTCTTAGTCGCTGCTTCAGCCCTGCAGGCAGCCCGCCAATGCGCGGGCCATGCCGCGCATCGTTTCAAAATACGCATCGCGGCCGGGGGCATTGGCGACGCCCATGTAATCGAGCACCCCGGTCTTCGCCTGCGTGCGCTCGATGACCGTCTGGACCAGCGTCGGCTCGAATTGCGGTTCGGCGAAGACGCAGACGGCCTGGGACTGGGTGATCTTGCGGCGCAGCCGCTGCAGCCGCTGCGCGCCCGGCTGGCGCTCGGGACTTACCGTGATCGAGCCGACCGCGTTCAGCGCGTAGCGTTTTTCCAGATACTGATAGGCGTCGTGGAAGACGATGAACGGCTTGTCGCGCACCGGCGTCAGCATCGCACGCAGTTCGGCGTCGAGCCCGTCCAGCCGCGCGAGGACGGCCTCCGCGTTGCCGCGGTAGCGCGCGGCGTTGACCGGGTCGGCGGACGCCAGTGTTGCCGCGGCGGCGCGCACCATCGCCTTGGCGTTCTCCGGATCGAGGAAGAGATGGCCATCGGCGGCATCGGCTTTTCCTTTGGCTCCGTGCGCATGGTCGTGCCCATGGTCATGGCCGTCATGCGCGTGCGCATCCCACGGGCCGCCCCGGCGCGCCGGCAGCGTTCCGATGCCGGGCGCGTCGGCAAGCCGGACAATCTTCGCTTTGGCGGACAGCGCGCCGAGCGGCTTCTCGAGGAAGGTCTCGTAGACCGGCCCGATCCAGAAGACGAGCTCGGCCTGCTGCAGCAGCCGCGCCTCGGATGGGCGCAGGGAATAGGTATGCGCCGAGGCGGTGGGGCCGACGAGCAGGTCGGGAATGCCGACGCCGTCCATGACCCCCGCGATCAGGGAATGGACGGGCGGGATGCTGGCCACGACCCGTGGCGCGGCCCAGGCCGCGGATGGCAACGCCATGGCCAGCAGCACGAATGCCGCGCGAAGGGCGGTATGGAAAGGGGGCATGCGATTGGTCCTGACGTCGTCTTCCGGTCTGCTATAATATAACATCATTGGTTATAGTATAACAATCTCCCGCGAGGGGACCCATGGCGGCATCCGTGAAGAAGGCGCGCACCCTGTTTCCGCGCTCGACCCATAACCATGCGCAATGCGTCAGCGCGGCCCTCGCCGCCGCGGCGTCGCTGTGCGAGCGCGAGGGGCAGCGCCTGACCCCGCTGCGTCAGCGCGTGCTGGAACTGGTGTGGTCGAGCCACCAGCCGATCGGCGCCTACGCGATCCTCGACCAGCTCAAGGGCGACGGCCGTTCGGCGGCGCCGCCGACCGTCTATCGCGCCCTCGAATTCCTGCTCGAGCGCGGTTTGGTCCACCGGATCGAATCGCTCAATGCCTTCGTCGGCTGTCCGGAGCCGGGCGGCAATCATCCCGTCCAGTTCCTGATCTGCCGCAAATGCGGTACGGCCGCCGAGTTCGACGACCGCCGCGTCATTGACGCGGTCGGCAAGAGCGCCGCGGAACGGGGTTTCGCGCTCGAAAGCCGCATCATCGAATTGTCGGGCCTGTGCGTGCATTGCCAGGACGACAAGGGCCGCGCCGGATCGCGTCCGCATGCCGACTGACCCCTTCCTCATCCGCGCCAGCGGTGTCGACAAGCGCTTCGGCACGAGGTCGGTGCTCGCCGGCGTCGACATCTCTGTCAGGGGTGCCGAGATCGCAACGCTGATCGGCCCGAACGGCGCGGGCAAGACGACGCTGCTGCGCGTCCTGCTCGGCCTCGTGGCTCCGGATGGCGGGGCGGTGGAGCGCAAGCCGGGGCTGCGCATCGGCTACATGCCACAGCGCCTCGTGATCGACGACCTGCTGCCGCTGCCGGTGCGACGGTTCCTCGAGCTCGGGCGCCCTGCCGGCCGGGAGAGCCTCGCGGCCGTCCTGGAAGAGGTGAAGGCCGCGCATGTCATCGATTCGCCGGTGCAGGCGATTTCGGGCGGCGAGCTGCGTCGCGTGCTGCTGGCGCGTGCGCTGCTGCGCGATCCCGAGCTGCTGGTTCTCGACGAGCCGGTGCAGGGCGTGGACGTGGTCGGCCAGGGCGACCTGTTCCGGCTGATCCTGTCGATCCGCGACCGTCGCCGCTGCGGGGTGCTGATGGTCAGCCACGACCTCCACCTGGTCATGGCCGCCACCGACACGGTCCTTTGCCTCAATGGCCATGTCTGCTGCACGGGCCGGCCCGAGGCGGTGACGCGCCATCCCGAATACATCGCCCTGTTCGGCCAGCGCGAGGCCGAGGCGCTCGCGCTCTACACGCATCATCACGACCACGTGCACGACGCGGGCGGCGGTGTCGTCCACGCGCCGCACGACCACGATCATCACCATCACGATCACCAGGGGCGGGGGCGCGCGCATCATGGATGATTTCATCCTGCGCGCCTTTGCGGGCGGGCTCGGTCTCGCCCTGATCGCAGGGCCGCTCGGCTCGCTGGTGGTGTGGCGCCGCATGGCCTTCTTCGGCGACGCGCTGGCGCATTCGGCGCTGCTCGGCGTGACGCTCGGCTTCGTGCTCGGCATCAACCTCAACCTCGGCATCGCGCTGATTTGCGTGGTGCTGGCGCTGCTGCTTGTGGTCCTGCAGACGCGGATGCGCCTCGCCGCGGACACCTTGCTCGGCATCTTCGCCCATTCGACCCTCTCGATCGGCCTCGTCGCCATCGCTTTCATGGAGCATGTGCGGATCGACCTGATCTCGTATCTGTTCGGCGACGTGCTGGCGGTGACGGTCTACGACCTCGCCTGGATCTATGGCGGCGGCGTGGTCGTGCTAACCGCACTCGTCTTCCTGTGGCGGCCGCTGCTGTCGGCGACGATCCATGAGGAACTGGCGCGCGTCGAAGGCGTGCCGGTCGACCTCATGCGGCTGGCGCTGGTGCTGCTGATCGCGATCACGATCGCCGCGGCGATGAAGATCGTCGGCGTGCTGCTGATCACGTCGCTGCTCATCATCCCGGCGGCCACGGCGCGCCGCTTCGCGCGCACGCCCGAGCAGATGGCGGTGCTGGCAGCCGTGTTCGGCGCGGTCGCGGTCGGGGGCGGCCTCTATGCGTCGCTGTATTTCGATACGCCGTCGGGGCCGTCGATCGTGGTCGCGGCCGCTTCCATGTTCGCGCTGTCGGCGATCACGCCGCAGCGCGCGCCGGCGTGAGCACGGCGCTGCTTCGGGCCGCGTGCGCCAGGCACAGCGCCAGCGTCAGCAGGATGACCGCGCCGCCCTGATGCGCCGCCGCCAGCGTGATCGGTACGACCAGCAGCAGGGTCGACACGCCGAGGATGACCTGCAGGAAGGCCATGCCCGCCACCGCGGCGCTGAGGGTGCGAATGCGCGGCGAGGGCGACTTCCTTCCCGCGATACCGATGCCGATCGCCGCGAGCAGGGTCGTCATGGCGAGGACGCGATGATTGAACTGCACCGCCGCGACATTCTCGAACAGGTTCGCCCACCACGGCTGCTCGGCGAAATAGCCGGGCGGAACCAGGCGGCCATCCATCAGCGGGAAGGTGTTATAGGTCATGCCGGCGTCCAGCCCGGCCACGAACCCGCCCGACAGCAGGGTCAGAAACACCAGGCTCGCGAAGGCACGGCTTGGCCCGCCGAGACGGTCGCTCGCCATTTCGCGCGGCCGCGTCAGGTCGAGCGCCGTCCATAGCGTCGCTGCGTAGATCGCGAGCGCCAGGCCAAGATGGGCCGTCAGGCGGTAGGGGCTGACATCGACGCGGTCGACGAGGCCGCTCTGCACCATGTACCAGCCCAGCGCGCCTTGCAGGCCGCCAAGGATGAAGATGCCGCCGAGCCGCCAGGCGAGTGCGCCGCGCACTTGGCCCTGAATCACGAACCAGACCAGCGGCACGAAGTAGACGAGGCCGATGAGGCGGCCCCACAGCCGGTGCACGTATTCCCACCAGAAGATGTTCTTGAACTCGCCGAGCGTCATGCCGGCGTTGATGAGCTGGTACTCGGGAATGCGCCGGTACTTCTCGAATTCCTCCTGCCAGGCCTGTTCGGTCAGCGGCGGGATGGCGCCGGTGACAGGCTTCCATTCGGTGATCGAGAGTCCGGATTCGGTCAGCCGCGTCACGCCGCCGATGATCACCATCGCGAAGATCATCGCGCAGCAGATATAGAGCCAGAGGGCGACGATGCGCGCGCGTCTGTCGGGCTGGGCTGGAAAGGGGGCGGACACGGCCGCACCGTAGCGGCTCAGGGCGCCGGATTCCAAATGCTTGTGGCGTGCCAAACCGTCGCGGTGACGGGGCGGTGAGCGCTGCACCGGCTTGGCTTGACGAACGGCCCTTCCGGGCCTAATCATATGTATACATATGATCTGTCGCGGCACGCCTCGGCGGCACCGCGCTGGAAGGGTCGGGCCATGAAGTCGAACGCATCCAAGCTCGCGTCAGCGAAGGATGATGACGCCCCCGCGGGGTACATGCTCGAGCATCAGGTCGGACACCTGTTGCGGCGGGCGCACCAACGACACACGACGATCTTCCAGGACGGGATGGGCGAGACGCAGCTCACGCCCACCCAGTATGCGGCCCTGGTGAAGATCCGCGACCAGGGGCAGATTTCCCAGAACCAGCTTGGCCGTCTCACCGCCATGGATCCGGCGACGATCCAGGGCGTCGTCCAGCGCCTGGCCGCGCGCGGCCTGGTCGACCGCACGCCCGACAGCGCCGACCGGCGGCTGATGCAGCTTCGGCTGACGGCCAAGGGACGCGCCCTGGTGCAGTCCGCCATCGCCCGCGGCATCGCCATCAGCGAAGCCACGTTGACGCCGCTGAGCGAGGCCGAGCGGCCGCTCTTCCTGTCCCTGTTGCGCAAGCTCATCTGACGAACATGTCCACTGGTCCCGCGGCAGCGCCGGAGCTGCACCTCGCCTCCGGATTCACCTTTGCCGATCTCTACGATCGCGACGGCCTCGCGCGGCTCGACCGCGCCTTCATGGACAAGCTGCAGGCGACCGATGCGGCACTCGCCAACCGGCTGCTGGCCGCCCGCGCGGCGCCGCAGGACCTCGCGGCGAAGGACGAAAGCAATCTGCTGATCGATGTCGGCCCGCATGTCGAGGCGTTCCTCGGGTCGCTGTTCGGCATCGAGGACGAGCTGCGGCAGCTCGCCGCGCGGACCCAGACGCTGGAGCCGCTCTATGCCTGCAAGCGCCTGTTCGTGCAGCGGCGCGCCGTGAAGGCGTTCAAGCCCGACGAACTCGCGACGTTCGATCCCGATGCGCTGCTGGTCACGCTCGAGCGCCAGATGGCCGAGCCGTTCAGCGAGCTGACTTTCGCGCGCAACGTGATGGCGTGGGAGAAGACGCCAGACAATTACAAGGCCGAGCTCGACACCGCGCTGCGCTATGCCGCCTGGGCGACGCTGACGGAGGCGGGCAAGACGAAGCACCGCCGCGGCATCCTGTTCAAGGTCCCGCACAAGGTCGATCCCCAGCACCTGGTGCCGATCGAAACGATCGAGATCGACGGCGTGCGCATGGCGCGGCTGCCGGAGCACGACTGGCGCCATCGCGAGGGATTCGCCCTGACGGATCCCGGCATGGACGTGGTCCAGGCGCTCGACCAGATGAACTACTGCATCTGGTGCCACAACCAGGGCAAGGATTCCTGCTCGAAGGGGCTGCGCGACAGGAAGACCGGTGCGTTCCAGCGGACCGTCTTCAACGTCCAGCTTGCCGGCTGTCCGCTCGAGGAGAAGATCTCCGAGATGCATGCGCTGCGCGCGCAGGGCGTGGCACTCGGCGCGTTCGCGATGATCACGACCGACAACCCGATGGTTGCCGGTACCGGTCACCGCATCTGCAACGACTGCATGAAGGCCTGCATCTATCAGAAGCAGGAGCCGGTCGACATCCCGCAGGCCGAGACGCGCATCCTCAAGGACATCCTCGATCTGCCGTGGGGCTTCGAGATCTATGCCCTGCTGACGCGCTGGAATCCGCTGAACATCCGCCGGCCGCTGCCGAAGCCCGCGAGCAACTACAAGGTCCTCGTGGTCGGTCTCGGCCCCGCCGGGTTCACCTTGGCCCACCACCTGATGAACGACGGCCACACCGTGGTCGGTATCGACGGGCTGAAGATCGAGCCGCTGCCGTCATCCGTCTCGGGCGTCGAGCCGACCGGCGCGCGCGTGCCGTTCAAGCCGGTGCGCGACGTCAACGAGCTGTACGAGAACCTCGACGACCGCGTGATGGCGGGCTTCGGCGGCGTGGCCGAGTACGGCATCACCGTGCGCTGGAACAAGAATTACCTGAAGCTGATCCGTCTGCTGCTGGAGCGGCGCGCGCAGTTCGCCATGTATGGCGGCGTGCGCTTCGGCGGCACCGTCACCATCGACGATGCGTGGGCGCTGGGCTTCGACCACATTGCCCTGTGCGCGGGGGCGGGCAAGCCGACGCATATCGCGATGCCCAACGGTCTCGCGCGCGGCGTCCGCATGGCGTCCGACTTCCTGATGGCGCTGCAGCTCACCGGCGCCGCGAAGGCCGCATCGATTGCCAACCTCCAGCTTCGCCTGCCGGTGGTCGTGATCGGCGGCGGCCTGACCGCGATCGACACGGCGACCGAGGCGCTCGCCTACTACACGCGCCAGGTCGAGAAGTTCCTCGACCGCTACGAGACATTGGCTGCCGAGCGCGGCGCGCAGGCCGTGCGCGCGCGGTGGACGCCGGAAGAAGCGGAGATCGCCGAGGAATACCTGTCCCACGCCCGTGCGATCCGCGCCGAGCGTCGCGCGGCCGCGGCGGAGAAGCGCGATCCGCGTCTGGCGCAGCTCCTGACGTCGTGGGGCGGCGCGACGCTTGCCTATCGCCGGCGGCTGATCGACGCGCCGAGCTATACCCTCAACCACGAGGAAGTCGCCAAGGCGCTCGAGGAGGGCGTGCGCTTCGCCGAGGGCCTCAGCCCGGCCGGTGTCGAGATCGACCGTTTCAAGCACGCCCGGGCCATCCGGTTCACGCGCGAGAAGGACGGTGTGAAAGACGAGGTGGTGCTGCCGGCGCGCGCGATCCTGGTCGCCGCGGGCACGCAGCCGAACACGGTGCTGGCGCGCGAAGACGAGGAGCACGTGAAGCTCGACGGCCGCTATTTCGCGGCGATCAACGAGAACGGCGAACCGGTGAAGCCGGAGCGCGCCACGTCCAAGCCGTCGGAAGTGAACGTGCTGATGTCGCTGGCCGAGGATGGCCGCGCGCTCAGCTTCTTCGGCGACCTGCACCCGTCCTTCTTCGGCAACGTCGTGAAGGCGATGGGTGGCGCGAAGCAGGGCTACCCGGTGGTCTCGCGGGTGCTGGCGAAGCGGCAGCCCACCGCCATTGCGCCCGCCGCGCTGATTGCCCGGCTCGATGACGAACTGCGCGCGCGCGTCCACGAGGTCAACCGCCTGACGCCGACCATCGTCGAGGTCGTGGTCAGGGCGCCGCGCGCCGCGCGCGCCTTCCAGCCGGGCCAGTTCTACCGCCTGCAGAATTTCGAGACCTTCGCGCCCAGCGTCGATGGCACCGTGCTGGCGATGGAAGGGCTCGCCATGACCGGTGCGTGGGTCGACCCCGACAAGGGCCTGCTGTCCGTCATCGCGCTGGAGATGGGCGGCTCGTCGGACCTGTGCGCCCTGCTGCGCCCGGGCGAGCCGGTGATCCTGATGGGCCCGACCGGCACGCCGACCGAAACGCCGTCGGGCGAAACCGTGGCGCTGGTCGGCGGCGGTCTTGGCAACGCCGTGCTGTTCTCGATCGGCGCCGCGCTGCGCGCAGCCGGCTCGAAGGTCGTCTACTTCGCCGGCTACAAGTCGCTGGTCGACCGCTACAAGGTCGAGCAGATCGAGGCCGCGGCCGATGTCGTCATCTGGGCCTGCGACGAGGCGCCGGGTTTCGCGCCCGGCCGGCCGCAGGACCGCACGTTTGTCGGCAACATCGTCGAGGCGATGGCCGCTTACGCCTCGGGCAAGCTGGGGCCGGTCAGCGTCCCGCTCTCCGACGCCGACCGCATGATCGTCATCGGCTCCGACCGCATGATGGCGGCGGTTGGAGCCGCGCGCTACGGCGTGCTGAAGCCGTACGTGAAGCCCGACCATGTCGCAATCGCGTCGATCAACTCGCCGATGCAGTGCATGATGAAGGAGATCTGCGCACAGTGCCTGCAGCCGCACAAGGATCCGGTGACGGGCGAGGAGACGATCGTCTTCTCCTGCTTCAACCAGGATCAGGCCCTTGATCGCGTCGATTTCGCCGCCCTCAACCAGCGCCTTGCCCAGCAGGGCCTGCACGAGAAGCTGACGGCGCAGTGGATCGATCGCTGCCTGAAGCGCTTGAACCTGCGCGCCGCCGCGGCGGAGTGAAGGTCGGATCGTTGTCGGCTGCGGGGCGGCTCGTTACACCGATTTTCCGTCTCGTGACGCAATCAGCTCTGCGATGACGCGGCCGTTGTATTCCAGCAGTCGCAGGGACGCTTGCCGCGCGGCGGCGGTGTCCCGTGCCACGATGGCCTCGAGGATGTCGATATGCGCACCGAGATTGTGGTGGTAGGCGCCCTCGCGTTCCATGGCCAGGCGGAAGTTGACATCGAGCAGACGCACCAGAGCCTTTGCGAAGACGGCAAGCGGTTCGTTGCGGGCTGCCTTGAGGACGGCGAGGTGAAAGCGGATGTCGGCCGCGACGATGACATCCGGGTCCGAACTGCCGTCCGCCGCAATCATCGCCGCGATGGCTCCCCGTATCGAGGCAATGCCCTCGGCCGTTGCCTTGCGCGCGGCGAGCTCTGCGGCCGCGGGCTCGATGATCATGCGGAGTTCGGTCAGATCGAGTAGGAACTGGCCCGGTACGATGCCCGGCTGCAGGCTCCATTCCAGCACCTCCGGATCGAGGAGGTTCCAGTTGTCCCGCGGCTCGACAATAGTGCCGCGCCGCGGGCTGACCGTGATCAGTCCCTTTCCGGCCAACAGCCGGATGGCCTCGCGAATCGTGTTGCGCCCGACGCCATGGCGCGCGGCGAGCTCCGACTCGATGGGAAGGGCGTCGCCCGGCTTGAACTGACCGGCGGCGATAGTCGTCCCGAGTGCGCGTGCGACTGACAGCGCGGTGCTGCTCCAGCCGCCGTTTGTTTTCTCCGGTCGCGCGAACCCGGTCATGGACCCCGGCCTAAAACTTCCCAAACTGGATATACGCCGCTTTCGGATCGACGCCCTTGCGGATGGCGGCACGCACCTGGCTTTCGGTGCGCATCACCTCCTCGACGCGCTCGATAACCGCGCCGACGTGATCGCCAGGAATGATGACGATGCCGTCGCGGTCCGCGAGCACCCAATCGCCGCTGTGAACGGCAGAACCTCGGATCGTGACCGGCTCACCGAAGCGCACCGGCACCCACGCACCGACCACGTCGATCGGAGTGAAGTAGCGGCAGAAAACCGGAAAATCGATACGCTCGATGAATGCCGTGTCGCGGCATCCCCCGTCGACGATATATCCGGCCGCGCCGCGCAATTTCAGGGTCTCCGCCGACAACTCCCCCATGAAGGCGCGGGGGCCGTCATCGTTTGCCTGGCAAACGATGACATGCTCCGCCGGCGCGCGGGACAGGAATTCCGTCCAGGCCAGCATTGTCTCGTCCGCAGAGAGCCCCGGTCGGGCCTCTCCTGCGATCGTATAGATCGGGCCAGCGGCCACCATGGACTTCTCGAGCGGCAGTATATCATGCGAGAGGACGCGGGGCTTAAGCCCCATCTCGCGCATGACGTCGTAGACGGCGCCGCTGTAGCATGCGCGCAAGCGCTTGGAGAGGGCGCCAAATCGGCTTTCATCGGGCATTGCAGTTCCTATCGGTTGCTATCCTGGTGGTCGGAAATGCCGGTTGCGCCGTCCGGCCGCGGCGCTCTGCTCGCCGCGCGGCGCCAGAGAAACTTGAGAACGGGCAGGGACCACACGATCAAGGTGACCACGCCGAGCGTCGCCGACAGCGGCCGCTCAAAGAACGCGATCAGCGAGCCGTCTTCCTTGATCATGCTGTTGACGAAGGTTTCCTCGACGAGGCGTCCCAGAACGACGCCCAGCACCATCGGGGCGGCGGGGTAGCCGTTTGCTTCCATGATCCACACCACGAATCCGACCACCAGAATGATCCAGATGTCGAAGATCGCATTGTTCGTGGCAAAGGCGCCGATGACGCAGAACAGGAGAATGACGGGGTAGAGCGTTCCGGGCTGCATCCGCAGGATGATCCGCCCGAGATAGATGGCGGCAATACCGAGCGGCACCATCAACAGGTTGGCAGCGAAGAAGACGGCGTAGATCGCTGCGACAAGATCGGGACTGTTCGTGAAGACGGATGGGCCGGGCGTAATGCCCTTGATCATCAACACGCCAATGACGATGGCGGTGATCGAGTCGCCAGGAATCCCGAAGACGAGGGCCGGGACATAGGCGCCGCTGAGGGAGGCATTGTTGGAGGCGGAAGCCTCGACCACGCCTTCTACGTGGCCGGTGCCGTAGAGCTCCGGTGTTTTCGAGAAGCGCTTGGAAATCGCATAGGACATCCATGCGGCTACGTCGGCGCCGGCCCCGGGCAGCACGCCGACGAAACTGCCGGTGAGGCTGCCCCGAAGCAGGCCCGTGCGGTGGCGCCAGAGAACACCGGCCTGTCCCTTCAGGATGCTGCCCCTGATCGGCGCAATGTCCGGCTGCCGCTGGTCCAACGCGATCGCCTTGCGCAAGAGCTCGGCCACCGCAAAGGCGCCGATCAGCACAGCGATGAGCGAGGCGCCGCCCTGCAGGTCGAGAAGGCCGAACGTGTAGCGCGGCAGCCCCGATCCGCTATCGAGACCGATCGTCGAAATCCAAAGGCCGAGGGCCAGCGAGATGGCGCCCTTCGCAGGACTCGCCGCCGATACGAGGGCCGCACAGGAAAGACCGAGAAGGGCCAGCCAAAAGTACTCGAAGCTGGAAAAGGACATCGCGAATTCGGCCAGCAGGGGCGCTGAATAGACCAGCAGCAGGGTGCCGATGATGCCCCCGACCGCCGACGCGGTCACATTCGTGCCGAGGGCAAGATCGAGCCGACCTTTCCGGTTGAGTTCGAACGTATCGTCCGTGTAGGCGGCGGAAGCCGGAGTGCCGGGGATGCGCAGAAGCGCCGCCGGAATGTCGCCGGCAAAGATCGCCATGGCCGAACAGGTCACGATCGCGGCGATCGCGGCGACGGGCGGCATGAAGAATGTAATTGGAACGAGGAGCGCCGTTGCCATGGTCGCGGTCAGCCCGGGCGTTGCTCCGACGAACAGGCCGAATACCGCCGACAGCAGCATGATCGCGAGCACGTCCGGGGACGAGATGGACAGGATCGCGTCGATCATGGCGGTCATCGCAGCAGATCCTCGATCCATCCGCTTGGCAGCGGGACCCGCAGCCCCCGGCCGAAGAAGAGGAAAAGCGCGATGCCCGAACAGAGCCCGAGCAGAACCGACGGTACGAAGCGCTGCCGCCAGGTCCATGCCGCGACCATGACGAGGAGCGTGCTGGATGCGATCGTGCCAATGATCGGCACGAGGAGCGCGAAACCGCCAATCGCGCCCAGGATGACCACCACCGGCAAGGGGATGGCGCCTCCCGTTCCCGCTTCGGTCTGGGCGCCTGGCGGTGCCGGTCGCGCTTCGCCGCGAACGGCCACGAGCAGCCCCGCCGCCGCCATGATGATGCCGATGACGATCGGAAACAGACTCGGTCCCACGGCTTGACCGACCGGCGTGGGGTAGTCGACCGCCGCCAAGGCGATGAGGCTGCCGCCGATCGCAAAGATGCCGCCCGTCCAGCGGTCCGACAGCCTCATCGAAGCCTTACCCGCAGCAGCGCCGTTGCGAATTACTCAGCGGGCCAATCCGAGGGCTTTCATAAGCGCCGTGTTCTGGGCCTGCTCCTCTTCCAGGAACCGTTCCAGCTCCGATCCCGATCGCCATGCAACGCCGAACCCGCGATCACTCATGAATTTCTGAAAGGCCGGCGAACGATGTGTCTTCTCCAGCGCGGCGGCGAGGGTGCGAACGACGTCCGCCGGAAGCCCTTTGGGGCCGGCCACTGCACGCCAGCTGCCGCCGTAAACGGTCGTGCCGATCGCTTCCTTGGCGGTGGGGACATCGGGGAAAGTCGGGTTGCGCTCCGCGGCGAGGACGGCGAGCGACTTGACCCGTCCGGCTTCGATCAGCGCGCGCGCTTCCGGCAGCGACGATGGGACGAGATCGACGCCTCCCGAGACCAGCTCCTGGAAACCCGGCGCTGCGCCCTGGGTCGGCACGACCTTGATCGCGAGCGGATCGATGCCTTCACTCTGCAGGAGGCGCGACAAGGCGAGATGATACCCTGCGCCCGCCGCCATTCCGGACAGCTTGTAGGTTCCCGCGGGCGCTGCCTTGATGTCGGCAAGGGCCTGCGCAAGGGTGCTCCACTTGCTGTCCGCGCGGACATTGAACGCAGGCGAGTCGATATTGATCAGCGCTACAGGCGTAACATCGGCGGTCGTGAAGCTCGCCGTACCAGCGGCCTTGTAGGTGGAGATCTCGATGGTGGCGAGGCCGATCGTGTAGCCGTCCGGCCGCGCCCGGACCAGCTCGGAATGACCGATCACGCCCCCTCCGCCGGGCCGGTTGACGACATTGACCGGCACTCCAAGCTCTGCCTCCATGCCGTTCGCCAGCGTCCTGGCGACTGCATCCGTTCCGCCGCCGGCGGCCCAAGGCACAATCATCGTGATCGGTCGCTCCGGCCAGGCCGCGTACGCGGTCGATGCCGCCGAAAGCGCCAGGACACTCAAGCCGAGGGCGCGGAAAAATGCCTTCATTACGTCTCCTCCTTCGTCGAACGCCGGATTGGTCCGGACTCACTGCGCAGCCACGACGCGGTTGAAGTGGCTCAGCCGCTGCACTCTCGTGAAGCAGACATTGGTGTGATGAATCAGAAAATCCGACGCGCTTGTCAAGCGCCGAAGGGCGGCGACTGGGGAGGGCAGAGCCGTGCAAGCCACAAGATAGATCGGTTATCTTACGGAAAACGCTTCAGAAACGGTTCGACGCGTCCCTTTAGAATTGATCCTATCAATATAGGGTCGTTGCACCTTGGTGCGAAAAGCTGGGCCCGGATGGCACCATCCCGGCAGCCAGTCGCCGGGTCGTCGGGATAAGCTTGGCGACGAAGTACGGAACGCAGCGTCCGCAGCGAAATGAACCCTTCTCAATCAGACGGCAGCGTTCGAGACGAGCCCGGAGGCGGGCGGGACATCGTCGATCGGCGCTCCGCCGCGACGAAGCGCCTCCTGGAAGGGCCAATTCTGCCGACATTGACGCGGCTCGCGGCGCCGAACGTGCTGCTGGTGCTCGTGCAGACCTTCGTGTCCATCGTCGAGACATGGCTGGTCGGCCGTCTCGGCACGGTTTCCCTCGCGGCGCTGGCGCTGGTTTTTCCATTCGCGATCCTGATGCAGATGATGTCGGCGGGGGCGATGGGCGGCGGCGTCTCCTCTGCGGTCGCCCGGGCTCTTGGCGCCGGCAATGTCGCCCGGGCCGAGGCGTTGATCGTCCATACAGTCGTCGTGGCGGTGGTGATGGCGGCCGCCTTCACGCTCGTTTTCGCCCTTGGCGGCCCCGCGATCTTCCGGGCCCTCGGCGCGGACGCCGATGTCCTGGCGGAGGCTGTGCGCTATGCCAACGCGCTGTTCGGCGGTGCCGTGACGATCTGGCTCGCGAACATGCTCGCGAATGTGGTGCGCGGCACCGGCAACATGCTCCTGCCGTCCTTCATGCTGATCGTCGCGGCGGCCGTCCAGGTCCCGCTCGCCGCCGGGCTGATGTTCGGTTTCGGTCCGCTTCCGCGGCTCGGGCTTGCCGGGGCTGGCGTTGCCCAGGTGGTCGCGTTCGGCGCCGGCGCGATCGTCGTCGGGGCGTATCTCCTGTCGGGGCGCGGCGGCATCCGCATGAGGGCCGCGCCCATGCGGGCGGCGCTTTTCTGGGACATTCTGCGCGTCGGCGCCATTGCCTGCGTCTCGTCGCTCCAGTCGGCGCTGACGGTGACCGTCATCTCCGCCTTCGTCGCGGCGTACGGCACGGCCGCCCTGGCAGGGTACGGCATCGGCGCGCGGCTCGAATTCATGCAGGTGCCCCTGGTCTTCGCGATCGGTGCCACGCTGGTGGCGATGGTCGGCGCCAATGTCGGCGCCGGCAATTGGGAGCGTGCGCGGCGCATCGCCTGGACCGGCGGCCTTGCCGCGGCGGCGGTGACCACCGCGTTCGGCATCGTCACGGCAATCTTTCCGGCGGCCTGGGTGGGGTTGTTCAGTGGCGATGCCGCTGTGCACGAGACGGGCGCGCGCTATCTCCGCATCGTTGGACCGTTCTATGGCTTTCTCGGCCTCGGTTTTGCCCTCTACTTTGCCTCGCAGGGCATGGCGCGCGTGCTCGGTCCGGTAATCGCCGGGACGGTGCGATTCCTTGTGATCGTGCTGGGCGGCTGGTTCGTGGCAACGCACACCGACGCGGGCGTAACAGGGCTTTTCGTCGTCATCGCTGTTGCAATGACGGTGTTCGGACTGGGCGCCGCCTTCGCGGTGGCGCGGATCGGGCCTCGAAAAAGCTAGAGCCGCCCGCCGCGCGCGGCTAGAACACGCCGCATGAACGACTCACAATCCGCTGACCCGGCGGCCGAAGAGGCGCGGGCGGCGCTCGTGCGCTTCGGGATGCTCGCGCCGGATGCGCGGCCGCATTTCGAGCGGCTCACCGGCGGCGTCGCCTCGGACATTTGGAAGGTGAACCTGCCTGACGGCCCGGTCTGCGTGAAGCGCGCGCTGGCGAAGCTGCGCGTGGCGCAGGACTGGCGCGCGCCGACCGCGCGCAATGCCAACGAGGTCGCGTGGATGGAGGCGGCGGGGCGCGTCGTGCCGGATGCGGTGCCGAAGATTTATCTCGCCGACACGGACAATAACCTGTTCGTGATGGCCTATCTCGATCCGGCCTCGCACCTGCTGTGGAAACAACTTCTGCGCGATGGCGTCGCCGAGCCGGCGACGGCCACGGCGGTCGCCGACCGGTTGGTGCGGATCCACGGTGCCACCGCCGGCGATGCGGCGGTCGCCGCACGCTTCGCCACGGACGAGATCTTTCATGCGATCCGGCTCGACCCGTACCTGGGCGCCACCGCGCGCCGCTACGAGGAGCTGAAGGAGCCGGAGGTGGCGGCGGCGCTGCACGGCCTGGTGGAGACGACTGCCGCCGCGAAACGGTGCCTCGTGCACGGCGATGTCAGCCCGAAGAACATCCTGATCGGGCCGCGGGGCCCCGTGTTCCTCGACGCCGAGTGCGCCTGGTACGGCGATCCGGCCTTCGATCTCGCCTTCTGCCTGAACCATCTGCTGCTGAAATGCCTGTGGCGGCCGGATACGGCGCCGCGATTCCTCGACTGCTTCGATGCGCTGGCGTCGACCTATCTGGCCGGCGCGCGATGGGAGCCGGTCGATGCGCTCGAGCAGCGCACGGCACATCTGCTGCCGGGTCTGTTCCTCGCGCGCGTCGACGGCAAGTCGCCGGTGGAATACCTGACCGAAGAAAAGGACAAGACGCGCGTGCGTCGCGTCGCCACGGCCCTGCTGCGCAGGCCGGTAGCGCGGCTTGGCGACGTGCGCGCGGCATGGGCGAAGGAAATCAACGCATGACGAAGATCGTGGGGATCGTGGGCCGCCGCGTATGGGATTCGCGCGGCCGGCCGACGGTGGAGGCCGAAATCACGCTGCAGTCCGGCGAGAAGGGCCGGGCGATCGCACCCGCCGGCGCTTCGACCGGGTCGGGCGAGGCGGTCGACCTGCGCGACGGCGGCACGGCCTATGGCGGCCACGACGTGCGGCGCGCCGTCGCCGCGGTCAACGGTGAGATCGCGGCGGCGTTGCGCGGCCACGATGTGTCGGACCAGGCGGGGCTCGACCAGCGGATGATCGCGCTCGACGGCACGCCGAACAAGTCGCGCCTGGGCGGCAACGCGCTGATCGCAGTGTCGCTCGCGGCCGCGCATGCCGCGGCCGCCGCGCGGAAGATGCCGCTGTGGCAGGCGCTGGGCGCATCCGCGCCGGTCGTGCCGATGCCGGAGATCCAGATCGTCGGCGGCGGCGCGCATGCCAGCCGTCGCGTTGATTTGCAGGACTTCATGGCGATGCCGGTGGGCGCGCGCGATTTCGCCGAGGCGCTCGACTGGGTCGCCGAGGTTTATCGCGCAGCCGGCGCATTGTTCGCCGAGAAGGGCGCCTTGCGCGGCGTCGCCGACGAAGGCGGCTTCTGGCCCGAAGTCGACCGCAACGAAGAAGCGATCGAGCTGGTCGTCCGTGCGATCGAGAAGGCGGGTCTGAAGCCGGGGACGGAGGTGGCACTGTCGCTGGACATCGCGTCGACGCAGTTCCGACACGGCCCAGGCTATCGGCTCGCACGCGACGGCCGCGACCTGTCGCGCGACGACCTCATCCGCATGCTGCTCGGCTGGCTCGATGCGTATCCGATCTGCGCGATCGAGGACCCGGTCGCCGAGGACGACGCCGAAGGCATGGCCGCGTTCACGCGCGAGGCGAAGAAGCGCGCCATTGTCATTGGCGATGACTTTCTGGTCACCAACGCCGCGCGCATCACTGCATCGGCCGCGCAGGGGGCATGCACCGCCGCCCTGATCAAGCCGAACCAGGCCGGCACGGTCACGGAGACGAAGGCGGCCTTCGATGCCGCGCGCAAGGCGGGCTGGGCGACCATCGTGTCGGCGCGCTCGGGCGAGAGCGAGGACATCAGCATCGCCCATCTCGCCGCCGGCTGGGGCGCGGACGTGCTGAAGGTCGGATCCTTCACGCGCTCGGAGCGGATGGCGAAATGGAACGAGTGCCTGCGTATCGCCGAGGCGCCGGGTGCGCGCTTCGCCGGCTGGCGCTTCACCTTGCGCTAGCAGCGCGCTGTTGCGTCCGCGGCCGCGATCACGGATAACGAACCATCGACTACCAGCGACACTTGGGGGATCCCTTGTTTGTTCAAGCTGCACGCCCTGCGACACTCATCGACACCCTGTGGCCGACCCGGTCCGAAGGACAGATGGTCCGGTCGGTTGCGCTCATGTTCTTCGGCGGATGCCTGCTGACACTGTCCGCCAAGATCCAAATCCCGTTCTGGCCGGTGCCGATGACGATGCAGACCTTCGTCGTGCTCGTGATCGGCATGGCGTATGGATGGCGGCTTGGCGCGGCGACCGTCGCGGCCTATCTCGCCGCCGGCGCCTTCGGTCTTCCGGTGCTTGCCGGGACGCCGGAGCGCGGCCTCGGCCTTCCCTACATGCTGGGGCCGACGGGCGGCTTCCTGCTCGGCTTCTTTCTTGCGGCAGCCGCCGTCGGCTATCTGGGCGATCGGGGCTGGGACCGCTCGTTCCTCGGCACCGCGGCGGCGATGGCCGCGGGCCATGCGATCATTTCGCTGTCAGGCGTCATTTGGCTGTCCGCTGCGTTCGGCGTGCCGAAAGCCATCGAACTCGGCCTCATGCCGTTCCTGGCGTCGAGCCTCCTGAAGACGGCGCTGGGCATCGCCTGCATGCCGATGGTCTGGAAGCTGATCAGCAGACGGACACCGGCCGACCGGGTCGGGTGACGACCCGGATCGCCCGCTTCACCAGCTCGAATAGCCGCCGCGGCGCTTGAGGTTGAGCTTCGGCGGCGGCTGCGTCGGACCGATATTGGGCAGAGGCCCGGGCTTGCCGAACAGGTAGCCCTGGCCGAAGCCGATCCCGGCGGCCTTTATCGCGGCGTACTGCGCCTCGGTTTCGATCATCTCGGCGATGGTCGCGGTCCCGAGCTTGCGTGTCAGCTCGACGATTCCCTGCAGCAGGGCCTTGTGGCGCGGGCTCTTGTCGAGGTCGCGCACGTACTTTCCGTCGATCTTCACGAAATCGACCGCGAAGGCGTTGAGATAGTCGAGCGACATGGCGCCCGAGCCGAAATCGTCGAGGCAGACGCGGAAGCCGCGGCCGCGCAGGTCCTGCAGGAAGACGGCCACTTCGCGCGCGTCGTGGATCAGCGCGGACTCGGTCACCTCGAACAGCAGACGGCCGCGCAGATCGCCGCGCTCGCGCAGGATGCCGTCGAGGTGGCTGCGGAAGATCGAGCTTTCGAGCGAACGGCCCGACAGATTGACCGCGATCGACAGATGCGGCTGCGTCGGCCGGCAATCCTCGAGCATGCGGATCGCGCGGTCGCAGATGGCGAGATCGAGGTCGGCGACGAGGCCGACCTGCTCGGCGAAGGAGATGCGCTCGGCCGGCGACTGGTTCTCGTTGAAGCGGACCAGCGCCTCGTAGTGCTGGACCTTGCGCGAGTCGAGCGAGACCACCGGCTGGAAGGCGAGCTCGAAGCTGTGCGCGGCGAGCTCGGCGCG
>JAESGS010000372.1_pt1 | contig 39742 bp, 35 predicted proteins | sample 9269761 | NCBI WGS metagenome assembly JAESGS01 (sample SAMN15741799, study PRJNA653493) | algae metagenome | isolation source: Cyanosarcina radialis HA8281-LM2 and co-occurring heterotrophs from damp... | place: USA: Makauwahi cave, Hawaii | collected 2011-01-06 | reverse complement strand
CGCAAGCACGCCCTCAAGCTGCGGCGCACCACCCTCGGCCTCGGCTTCGTGGCGCCGCTCGTCCTGACCCTCCTCGCCGCCCTGATGCCCGGCGCCATCGGCACGGTCGCCGCGCTGCTGGCCGTCGCATCCGCCACCGCCGGCGTCCTGGTCGAGCGCTGGCTGTTCTTCGCCGAGGCAAAGCACACCGTGGCGCTTTATTACGGTGCATCAGCGGCTTAGGCCCCCAGAGGGGCTTGTTGCGCTAGGCCGCCGCCTGTGGCATTTTCCGCGCCTCTCTCTGGCGCCGCCGTAGCTCAGTGGTAGAGCACGTCCTTGGTAAGGACGGGGTCGAGTGTTCGATTCACTTCGGCGGCACCATCCATCCGGTCCACCTAAGGCGATAATTCCCGCATCGGAAGCGCCCATGGGACTATTTACCCGGTGGCATCTGCGCAAGGCCGCCAGACGCTACGCAACGGGTCTTGGACCGGCACTTGCCGCCGCCTATGGCGGATCCGAACACTATACGGCGGACCAGATCCGGCTCACGGTTGATCGGGTAGCGCTCGACACACGGTTCATAGCCTTTGGCTATGCAGCCTTTCTGCCGCGCGAGCAGTTCGATGCCCTGCAGCCGCACATGCCAATTCAGCTTTCATACGATGAAGCGCTGTCGTTGCTCGAACGCTATCGACCGTCGCAGCCGTTGTCCGCATCGGGCGACGCTGCCGTCTCCGACTATGTGACGAGTTCCGTCGGCAGTACTTGCTCTGGAGGCGGTGCCCCCGACTGACGGCGAGAGCAGGCCGCATCCCAATTGGTCGCGGCCCCTCCTCGGCGTCGGACCGGCCAGCAGCTAACTCGTGACCGGCGACGGGTACATCACGGAATCGCCGTGCTTGAACATCGATTCGGCGTCCTCGCGGGAAATATATTCCGGACGCGTGCCACGGAGCGCGGCCAGTTGCTCCGCGATGATGTTGCGCTTCACCTCGCCGACGAGGACGTTGGTGCGGCCATAGCATTCCGACACCGTGCGGCCCAGCACGGTGAAGCCATGGCGCTTCATGATGATGACGTTCGTATCCTTGATGAACGTTTTGATCGGACCGACGTCCTCCTCGACGTTGATGTGCGCCGGCAGGTAGTGCGGGTAGCTCTGGACGAGGAACGGGAAGGTAAGGCCCGTGAACCGCAGTTCCTCGAATCCGGCCGCGAAGAACGCGATGGTTTCGTCGTGGTGGAGGTGGATGACCGCGTTGACATCCGGCCGCAACCGCAGGATCTCGCGATTCATCTGATGGCCGACCGTCGTGGCGCGGCTGCCATACAGGATGCGCCCGAAAAGAACGTCCGTGATGACTAGGTCATTGATCGACATCTCTTCAAGCGAGACGCCCATGCACTTCACGTAGCAGATGCCGTCCGGATAGTTCGGATGCGGCACGCGCATCACCAGGTTGCCCGTCGAGCTGTAGACGAGTCCCCGCGCGGCGAGCATCCGTGCATAGGTCAGATATTGCTCGGCTATGCTGCGGTCGAACACCACCGACGGGTCCGGTGTCATTTCGTTCACGCGGTACCTGCGTTCAGCGACCTGCGTCATGTGTCACTCCCTTCTTGATCGAAATCACGTCGTCCAAAGACCTGCGCGGCGCTACCACAAGCCTTCCGGTTCAGGCATCCGACCGAAGGGTCGTCGCCCCGCGCTTCTCCCAGAACACGAAGCGGCCATGGAGCCAGCGGACGAGAAGCGTCCCGCATACCCCCATGGTGGCGAGTGTCAGGAGCACCGCTATCGTGGCCGCCACATCCAGGTTCTGCGAGGACGCCTGGATCAGGTTGCCAAGTCCGTACTGCGATCCCACGAACTCCGAAACCACCGCCCCTATGAGGCTCAGCACGATCGAGATCTCCAGCCCCGCGAAAATGTGGCCCGCCGCCGCGGGCAGCTTCACATGGAAGAAAACGTGCAGGCGCGATGCGGAGAACACTCGCAGCAGATCGACGAGATTCGGATCCGTCTGCCGTATTCCGACGATCGTGTTGACGAACACCGGGAAGAAGCAGATGAGGGCGACGATGACGACCTTCGAACTCAAGCCGAACCCGAACCACGCGATGATGAGCGGGGCCAAGGCGACCTTCGGCGTGGATTGCAGGCCGACGATATACGGATAGACGAACCGCTCGAATGTCCTGGAGTCCGCCGCAAAAGCGCCGAGGACGAGCGCCAGGCTGCATCCAATGGCGTATCCCACCACGATCGCCTGAAGCGTCGCGACGAGATGCGGCCAGTAAAGGCCCTGCACGTAGCCGATCCTGAGCGCATTGAGCACCGCCAGCGGGCTCGGCAGGATGTAATTCGGCACCCGGAACCATTCCACGGCGAATGTCCACGCGGCGATCAGTGCCACGGCCGTGAGCAGCGGGTCGATCCAGCGTCTCATCAGTCGATCTGCCCCAAGGCGCCGAAGCGCTCGCGCAACCGGGCACACAGCCCGGCGAAAGCACTGTCGGCCATGGTCCTGACGTCGCGCGGTCGAGGCAGCCGAACCGGCACCTCCTCCACCACCCGCCCCGGCCGCGGCGACATCACGACCACGCGATCGGACAGGAACACCGCCTCAGGGATGCTGTGGGTTATGAACACCACGGAGGTCCCTGTCGCGAGCCAGATGCGCTGAAGCTCCTCGGCCATGCGCTCGCGCGTCATGGCGTCCAGAGCCCCGAAAGGCTCGTCCATCAGAAGGATCCGCGGCTCGTGAATGAGGCCGCGTGCAAGCCCGACACGCTGCTGCATCCCGCCCGAGAGCTCGTACGGGTAATTGAGCGCGAACCTGTCCAGCCCGGTCAGTTGCAGAAGTTCCAGCGCCCTCTTCCGGGACCGCGCCAGGTCCAGTCCGAGGGCGCGACAAGGGACGAGCACATTGTCGAGCACGGTCTTCCATGGCAGCAACGTCGGCTGCTGGAAAACCACGCCGACGTCACGGCGCGGCCCCGAAACGGGCGTGCCGTCGAGCTCGATGACGCCGCTCGTCGCAGGAACCAGGCCGGAAGCGAGGCGGACGAACGTCGATTTCCCGCACCCGGATGGACCGAGCAGGGAAACGAACTCTCCCGCGCCCACGGCCACCGAAAGCTCCTCGATGGCGACGATCGGATCGCGGGACGTCCGGTAGGTCACGGAAACGCGATCCGCAACCAGCATCGTGCGAGCCCCCGGCACTGTTCTCAGCGGCTCAGTTCATCGCCTTCGCGGCTTTCGCCACCTCGTTGCGGTCGAAGCGGTTGAACTCCTCGACGAACTGGTTCGTGTACAGGCTGTCGACCGGAATATCGGTCGTCGTCAGCTGACCGCCGACATGAAGCGCATCGATGTAATCCTTGAACATCTGCGCGGGGAATTCGCCCATGCGATTTGGCGCACCGGCCGGAAAGGCCAGCATCTTCTCGAGACGCGTGTTGAGGACGGTTACAGCGTTGGCGAGATTCTCCTCGTCGCTGCCGGTCGTCGGCTTCTGCTCCGGATAGGCCGCCCAGAACGCCTTGACGCAGGCCGGGACGTTTGCCTCACAGGCGATCGTGCCCTTGGCCAGCGCACGACCGACGCCGACGAGCATCTTGGGCCGCTCCTTGAGCGTATCCTCGTGGGCGATCAGGCTGTTGCTGCCGAGCTGCATGAACTTGTCCTTGACGGGCAAGCGGCGGATCTTGATGCCACGCTGCTCCATGTCGGCATGCGGCACGTCGAAGAGATTCATTGCATCGACCCTGCCCGACGTGAACGCCTGATAGGCGGCGCTGCCCATCCCGACCGCAACCAGGTCGTAGCCGCTCTCGAGGCCCGCGTCCTTCATCATCGCCTTCGTGATCGGAACGTTGCCCCAGGACAGCGCCCCCACGCCGATCTTCTTTCCGTTGAGGTCCGCCAGACCGCGTATGGGGCTCGTGTCGAGCACCACGACGTCGTAGATCGACGTTCGCGTCACGTTGTAGAAAAACTTCAGCGGCATGTAGTCCCGGCCCGGCTGGCGGGCCACCATCAGGACGTCGAGCGTCGGAAAACCGACGTCGATGCTCTTGTTGATCATCTGCGGGATCAGAACGCCGGAGCCACCGCGGAACGGGATCACTTCGACATCCAACCCCTCAGCCTTGAAATAGCCCTGAGAGATCGCAAACGTCAGGGGCGCGCTCGTCAGGCTGATGCTGGAGGCCGTGCCGAACTTGATCTTCTCCTGCGCCGAGGCGCTCATCGCGCCAAGCCCCAGGATCACGATCGAAAGTGCGGCGGCGAAGTCGCGGAACTTTGGCGATAGGTTCATCGATCTGCCTTTCTCCGATATCGGCATCACTGTGATGCTGCGGTAACGACGGCTGACGCTTGCGTAAGGGCGCGCACGAGCCCGCCCGCACCGTCCATCGTGGCGAGTCCGTCGACGCGGCGGCACAGTTCCGTCGCGGAGACCGCGGCCGCATGCGGAGGCGCGAAGGCGAGGCAATCCTCGACCTTCGCAAGCATCTCCGCATCGCTCACGGGAAGCTCCGGGCAGCCTTTCAGGCGCGTGATCGTCCGGCGGAACGTGCGTCCATCCGCGGTCCGCACCTCGATATGCGCCGGTGTGAAAAAGTCATCGCTCTTACCGACGGATACACGAACGCGACCGGCGAGCCTGCCCACGGACTGGCCGCTGATTGCGTCGGGCGTGAAATGGCGCAGGGCGACGGCGCCATCGCGCAAGGCCGTCGCGACCGTGTACGCCGTGCTGAACTGGGCCGCGACCACTGAGGTTTCGCCCGGCGTGAACGGCTTGCCGGTGAGGTTCCAGGCCATCTGCGGGATCGAGACATCGACGGCGGCTATGTCGTCCGCGCGCACACCTTCTTCTGCGACCAGCGCCAGCGCCGCTTCGATCGGCCCGTGCGTACCCCGGCAGCTCGGAAACGGCTTGTAGCTCAACGCGTCGATCTCAAAATGGCGTCCCCATTTGGCGACGAGCGGCTCGATGCGGTACCGGCCTGCCTTGTACAGCGCGAAGAATCCGAACTGCCCCTGGAAGACGCGCTCGACGCCGGTTACGCCCTCGGCAGCCAGCAGCGCGGACAACACACCGGCCTTCGCCGCGAAGCCCGACTGCATGTGCTTCGACAGCGGTGAGTCGATCGCCGTCTGCGTCGTGCCCGCGGCCTGGCTGATCACGATGCCAAGAGCATGGCGTGTCTGTCGGTCATCAAGCCCAAGCAGGTGCGCGGCCGCGGCCGTCGCGCCGAACGCACCGTAGAGCGCAGTGCTCGTCCAGCCGATCTTGTCGGTGCACGCAAGGCCCAGGCGCCCGGTCAGTTCGACACCGGCCACCAACGCCGTGATGAGGTCCGCGCCTGAGCGACCTTGCGCGTCCGCAACAGCCAGGGCCGCCGCCAGCACCGATGATGCAACATGCGCGCCGGAGGGGTCGTGCGTATCGTCGAAGTCCAGCGCCTGGATCATGGTGCCGTTCACCAGCGCCGCAGTGGGCGCCGGCACGCGCAGGTCCGTACCGATGATTGCGCTTTCAGGAGTCCCGCCCCATCGGACCGCGAGCCTCAGAAGCGCTTGCACGTCCGGCAAGCCTTGCCCCGCGAGAGCGACTGCGAGCGAGTCCAGCACCAGGCGTCGCGCGCTGGCGACAGTCGTCGCGGGCAGAGCGGAAAATCGAATGGCAGCGAGCGCCTCGGCGACCTGGTACACGGGGTCCGGTGCGGCGACAGTCCCGGCCTGCAGGTCGGATCGTCCCGTGTCATTCATCGTCAAATTCCCAGGCCGAACTTGGGATCCCGATCGATCAACTGACCGTACAGTCCTGCGCTCGATGCCTGCATGCCCTGCATCCCTGTATACAGCGCTGTATTTACAATGGCGCAGCTTCTAGAAGCGAAGTCGGCGTGTCAACGGACCATCGGTCATTCGAGCGCTTCGCGCCGTCGTGACTGCGCCATTCTCGCGTTTTTGATTGCTGTAAATAGCGGACTGTCTCGCCAACGCCCGGAGAGCGTGCAGACCGCGAGCTCGACGCGCTCCGACACTGCTTGCGAAGACGCCGGGATCAGCTCAGCAACGGCGCCACGCGCTTCATCGCTTCGTCGAGCTTCTCCGGCGACAGGGCGATGCAGGCGCGCAGGTAGTTGTCGCAGCCCTCGGCGAAGGCCGAGCCCGGCGCCAGGCCGACGCCGGTGCGCTCGAATATTTTTGCGCACATCGCCAGCGAATCAGTCATGCCGTCGACCTCGAAGAAGACGTACATGCCGCCGCTAGGGCGCTTCGCCAACCGCACGCGCGGCATGCGCTCGAGGGCATCGCAGGCAATGTCGCGGCCCTTCTGGCAACGCGCGCGCATGGACGCAACGAACTCTTCGCCCTCATTGATCGCGGCGACGGCGGCGTGCTGGATGAATGTCGCGGTGCCGCTGGTGTTGTACTGGACGACCTGCGCCAACGTTTCGCCGATCGACGGCGGATGCGTCAGCCAGCCGGCGCGCCAGCCGGTCATGGCCCAGCTCTTGGAGAAGCTGTTGATGACGATGACCGGATCCTCGTCCTCCGCGATGTCGAGGAAGGACGGCGCCACCGGCCGGTCGTAGACGAGGCGCGTATAGACTTCATCCGAAACGATCCAGAGGCCGCGCGACCGCGCGAGATCGAGCAGCGCCGCCTGCTGTTCGGCCGTGACCATCCATCCGGTCGGATTGCCGGGCGATGCGAGGAAGATCGCGCGGGTGCGCGCATCGCACGCCGCGGCGACCTTGCGGACGTCAAGGCGCCAGCCGTCATTGCCCGTTTCCATCATCACGGAGCGCCTGACGCCGCCCATGATGTGGATGGCGCCCTGGATGTTCGGCCAGACGGGCTCGACGACGACGACGTTGTCGTCCGGCTGCAGCAGCATCTCCATCGACATCAGGATGCCGGCCATGCCGCCCGACGTGGCGGTGATGCGATCGACCCCGATCGGCTTGCGATAGAGCCGGCCCATGTATTTCGACAGGGCCTCGCGCAGCTCCGGGATGCCGCGCTGATGCGTATAAAAGGTGTGGCCGTCCGCGAGCGCGCGGCCGGCGGCTTTGCTGATAAAGGCCGGGGTGGTGAGGTCGCTCTCGCCGAACCACAGCGGAATCACGTCGGTCCGCTCGAAGCCCCATCGCGCGAGATCGGCGATGTTCTGCTTCGGCAGCGCATGCATGGGCGAGCGCATCAGCGCATAGCCTGTCCGCGACGTCATTGTTTACGCCTTCCGGTCGTGGCGCGCCGACGATAGTGAAGCGGCCGGACCGAGGCAACAGCGAACATCCTTCGTTTTTGGACTGGGCAGGCCGCGCCGCTTGCAGTACGCTCCCGAAAACAGGGGGAAGGACAGCCGCCGCTGACGGCGCCGTCAGAACATTGATTCGGGTATCCAACGTATCGCTGTCTTTCGGCGGCCTCCGCGCCGTCCATGAATGCTCCCTCGCCGTGGAGCAGGGCACGATCACGGGGCTGATCGGGCCGAACGGCGCCGGCAAGACCACCTTGTTCAACATCGTCGCCGGCTTCCTCAAGCCCGATACCGGCCGCATCGAGCTGGCCGGCACGGACGTGACCGGCCTGCCGCCGCATCTCCTGTTCCAACGCGGCCTCGTGCGCACCTTCCAGATCCCGCACGAGTTCTCGACGTTGAGCGTCCTTGAGAACCTGATGGTCGTGCCGGCGCAGCAAAGCGGCGAGCGCCTGTTCGGCGCCTGGCTCGGTGGCCGCCGCGTCGCGACGGAGGAGGACGCGCTGCGCCGCCGGGCGGAGGAAGCGCTCGAGCTGCTTAAGCTCTCGCACCTGCGCGATGCGCCGGCGGGCATCCTGTCGGGCGGCCAGAAGAAGCTGCTGGAGCTGGGCCGCGCCATGATGGCCGACGCGAAGGTCGTCCTGCTCGACGAGCCGGCGGCGGGCGTCAACCGGACCCTGATGGGCGAACTGGCCGATCGCATCCGCCTCCTCAACAAGGAGCGCGGCATGACGTTCTTCGTGATCGAGCACGACATGAACCTGATCGCCACGCTGTGCCACCCGGTCATCGTCATGGCGCAGGGGCAGGTCCTGACCCAGGGCGCGCTGGCCGACATCCGCAACGATGCACGGGTGGTCGAAGCCTATTTCGGCACGGCCGGAGCCGGCGCATGAGCGCCATCCTAGCGGCCGAAGGTCTGGTCGGCGGCTACGGCGATGCCGACATCCTGCATGGCGTGAGCCTGCAGGTCGACCCGACCGATATCGTCGTCGTGGTCGGTCCGAACGGCGCCGGCAAATCGACCGCGCTCAAGGCGCTGTTCGGCCTCGTGAACATCCGGCAGGGCCGCGTCTCGCTGCAGGACCAGGACATCACGGGCGCGGCTCCCGACGCGATCGTGCTGCGCGGCATGGCCTACGTGCCGCAGGAGCGCAACATCTTCCCGAATCTCACCGTGCACGAGAATCTGGAGATGGGCGCCTATACGCGCCGCGGCGACATCAGTGCCGCGTATGAGCGCATCTACGGCCTGTTCCCGCCCCTCGCGGAACGGCGCAAGTCGCCGGCCGGCACGCTGTCGGGCGGGCAGCGGCAGATGGTCGCCATCGGCCGCGCGCTGATGCTGGAGCCGCGCGTGCTCCTCCTCGACGAGCCGACCGTCGGCCTGTCGCCGCTGTTCATCGATCAGATCTTCGAGAAGATCATCGAGATCAACCGCACCGGCATTGCCGTCCTGATGGTCGAGCAGAATGCGCGTCAGGCCCTACGCCTTGCGACGCGCGGCTACGTGCTGGTCAGCGGCCGCAACCGCTACTCCGACACCGGCCCCAATCTGCTGGCCGATCCCGAAGTCGCGCGCACCTTCCTCGGGGAATGACGTGGTCGAGCTGATCAACTTCTACCTGATTCCCGGCATCGTACTCGGCTGCATCTACGCGCTCGGCGCCATCGGGCTTTCGCTCGTCTTCGGTATCCTGCGCTTCGCCCATTTCGCGCATGGCGACCTGCTGACATTGGGTGCCTATTTCGCACTGACCTTCGCCACCACCCTCGCCGTGCCGCCGCTCTGGGCCCTGCCGGTCGCCGTCGTCCTGACGGCCGCGGCGGCGTTGTTCGTGGACCGGCTGTTCTACCGCCCGCTGCGCGCGAGCCACAGCGTGGCGACGGTCATCGCGTCGTTCGGTGTGGCCCTGATGATCCGCGCCGTGATCCAGTTGTTCTGGGGCCCGCAGGACCAGGTGTTCGAGACGGGCATCCGACCGCCCGTCGTGATCGGCCCCTTCCGCCTTGCCGAGCGCCACCTCTATATCGTGCCGGCGGCGGCGGCGATCATCGCGCTGATGCACGTCTTTCTGGCGCACACGCGCGCCGGCAAGGCGATGCGCGCGATGAGCGACGAGCCTTCGCTGGCGCGCGTCTCCGGCATCAACACGGAGCGCGTCGTCGCCTGGACATGGGTGCTGGCGGCAGCGCTGCTCGCAGCCGGTGGCCTGTTTCTCGGCATCGACACGCAGGTCAAGCCGCAGATGGGCTTCAACCTGATCCTGCCCATGTTCGCCGCGGCGATCCTGGGCGGCATCGGCAAGCCCTACGGCGCCATCGCCGGCGGCCTCGTCGTCGGCCTCGCCGAGGAGATGGCAACCGTGCCGATCGGCGGCGTCTCGCTGGTGCCGCCGGCCTACAAATCGGCGGTCGCGTTCGTCATCCTCGTCGCGATGCTGCTGTGGCGTCCGACCGGCCTGTTCCGCGGGAGGGTCCTGTGAGCCCAGAACTCTTCGGCATGATGGTGTACGCGGTCGGCCTGCTGACGCTCGGCGGCATCTACGCGATCGTCTCGCTCGGCCTCAATGTGCAATGGGGCTACGGCGGCCTCTTCAACCTCGGCATCGCCGGCTTCTTCGCGGTCGGAGCCTACGCCTCGGCGATTCTGACGGCGCCAGAGGTTTCCAGCCGCATGGGCGCGCTGCAACTCCCCGTCGTCGTCGGGCTGGCGGCCGCGGTGATCGCCAGTGGCCTGATCGCTTATGCGATCGGCCGGCTGACCTTGCGGCTCCAGAGCGACTATCTGGCGATCGCGACGATCGGCGTCGGCGAAATCCTGCGCCTGATCCTCAAGAACGAAGCGTGGCTCACCAACGGTGCCCTCGGCATCTCCGCCATTCCGCGCCCGTTCGAGCACCTGCCGGCGCCATGGGATCAGTTCGCCTTCCTCGCCCTCGTCGCCTTCCTGATCGTGGCGATCTACGTCCTGCTCGAGCGTGCGCGCCTCGCCCCGTGGGGCCGCGTCATGCGCGCCATCCGCGACAACGAGACCGCCGCGCGTGCCGCCGGCAAGGACACGATGCGCTTCCGGCTGGAGGCCTTCACGCTCGGCGGCATGATCATGGGCCTGGGCGGCGCCGTCTACGCCCACTACGTCAAGTTCATCAGCCCCGAGGCGTTCGAGCCGATGATGACGACCTTCATCGTCTGGGTGATGCTGGTCGCCGGCGGCAGCGGCAACAATCGCGGCGCCATCCTGGGACCGCTGCTCGTCTGGACGATCTGGTCCGTGACCGAGTTCGCCACCCTGCGCCTGCCGCCGGAGTGGACGACGCAGGCGGCATATCTGCGCATTTTCCTGATCGGCCTGGCGCTGCAGGTGATCCTGCAGAAGGCGCCGCGCGGCCTGCTGCCCGAACCGACCGGGCACACCACAGCACCTGCCCCCCGCAAATAAAAAGGCGGCCGGGCCCTAGGAGCCCGGCCGCCTCGCAATCGCCCGGTCTTACGGGCTAATGACTTCGATCGTCTCGAACTTGCCGTTCTTGACCTCAAAGTGGCCGATCGTGCCGGCGATGTCACCAGCACTGTCGAAGTTGTGCGGGCCGGCCGCGCCGATATAGTCAACGTCCTTGCCCTCGGCGATGAGCTGCTTCGCCTTACGCCATTCGTTCGGCAGAACGGCTTCGCCCGGCGGATTGGAAACAGGGCGCAGGGCGTCGCGGATCGCAGTGCGATCGACCGACCCGGCCTTCTCGATGGCGAGCGCCAGCAGCATCACCGCGTCGTAGGTCTCGCGGATGAACAGGCTGTCGACCGGGTGCTTCGTCGAAGCCTGATACGCCGCGTTGAAGCGCTTGAGGGCCTCGCTTTCCGCGGGCGCCTCGGGCGCCACGCCGAACGAGCCTTCCAGATTCTTGGCGCCGATCTCGTTGAGGATGCTCTGGTCCTTCATGCCATCGGTCAGGATGAAGCGCTTGAAGAACCCATTCTCCAGCGACTGGCGCAGGATCGTATTGCCGCCGTCGGCCGGATACGCGATCACCACCAGCGCCTCGGGCCCGCCCTGGGCCGCCGTGGCCAGCTCGCTGCGATAGGAGGCCTTCTTGGGCTCGAAGGCGGCATCGCTCGCGACCTTGCCACCGTGCTTCTTGTAGGCTTCGCGGAAGCTGTCGGCGAGGCCGACGCCGTAGTCGTTGTTCTGGAACATCAGCGACACGGTCTTGATGCCGCGCTTGTTGACGATGTCGGCCAGCACCTTTCCGCCGAAGGAGTCGCTGGCAACGGTGCGGAACACGAAATCCTTGTCTTCGAGCGTTGTCAGCTTGGGTGACGTGGCGGTCGGCGCCAGATGCAGCACGCCGCCGGGCACCGTGACGCTCGATGCAACCGCCAGCACCTGCCCGCTGCCGAGCGGGCCGACGAGCCCGACCACGTTCTCGGCCGAAACGAGGCGCCGCGCGGCATCGACCGACACCTGCGGGTTGGTCTGGTCGTCGACGACGAGCATGCGCAACTGGCGGCCGTTGAGGATGCCGCCATTGTCGTTCACATGCTTCACGGCGAGCTGCGCCGATTCAACGATGGCCGGTGCATAGGCGGCGAGACCGCCGGTGATGCCGAACACGCCACCGATCTTGACTTCCTGGGCGCTCGCGGCGCCGACGCTCAGCAGGAACGCGCAACCGCCGGCGAGCAGAGCCCGCCGCGAAAGTCTTCCGATTTGACCCTTACCCCACATCGCTTTTCTCCCAGATTGTCGTTTTCGTTCGCGGCCGCCGCGATTTCCGGGCGGCGCGACCAAGCTCCCGGGGACATGATCGTCCCTAATACCGAATGTTAATTGCTAATTCGGCCGCTGGCAACGGGCCGCCCTGCCGCGTCACTGCGCGGTCCAGCCGCCGTCGACCAGCAGGCTGGTGCCGGTGATCATGTGCGCGGCGGGCGAGGCCAGGAAGACGATTGCGCCCGCCACGTCGCGCGGCTTGCCCGAGCGGCCGAGCGGAATGCGCGACATGACCCAGTCGAGAAAGGCCGGATCCTTGAGGAAGCCCGCCGTCATCGGCGTCTCGATGAAGGTGGGCGCGACGCTGTTGACCCGGATGTTCTGCGGCGCCAACTCGATGGCCATCGCCTTGGTCAGGCCCTCGATCGCGTGCTTGGTCATGCAATAGACCGTGCGGCGGGGGGCGCCGACATGGCCCATCTGCGAGGAGAGATTGATCACGGCCCCGCCGCGCTCCTTGCGGTCGCCTGTTTCGAGCATCTTGCGCACGGCGGCCTGCGCCGTCGTGAAGGCGCCGCGCACGTTCAGCGCCAGCAGCTTGTCGAGATGCGCGTCGCTGACGTCGACGAACGGCTCCGGGATGTTGCCGCCGGCGTTGTTGACCAGGATGTCGAGCCGGGGCAGCCGGGAAATCGCGTCGCGGATCGAGGCCGCGTCCGTCACGTCGCCGATGACCGGCTGCGCGCGGCCGCCGCGCTTGCGGATCTCGCCCGCGACCTCGTCCAGCTCTGCGCCGGTCCGGCTCATCAGGACGACCTCGGCGCCGGCTTCGGCCAGCGCCATCGCGGCGCCGCGGCCGATGCCGCGCCCGGCGCCGGTCACGAAGGCAACACGGCCGTCAACGGGGAACGCTGCCTGCGACTGCGACTCACCCTGGACGTCATTCATGAGCGCCCTCCTCCCCGAACCGCATTGCCGGAATTCAGCCGGCCGCGGCCCGTCCCGGATCGGTGCCGCGGGATCAGATCAGCGAGCGCACCAGCCCACCGTCCACGCAGATATTTTGCCCGGTGATGTAGCCGGTCAAGCGCGAACAGAGGAAGGCGCAGACCGGGCCGAAATCGTCGGCCGTGCCCAGCCGCTTCGCCGGGATGGACGCCGCCATCTGCGCCTTGACGTCGGCCTCCGGGACGCCCTGCCGGCGCGAGCGGTCCTTGAACACGCGCTGCAAGGCGCCGGTGTCCATCAGGCCCGGCAGGATGTTGTTCACGGTGACGCCGTGCTCGATCACCTCGCGCGCCAAGGTCGCAGCGGCACCGGTCAGTGCGATCCGCACGGTGTTGGAGATCGCCATGTTCGGGTAGAGCTCTTTCACCACGAAGGAGGTGATGTTGACGATGCGGCCGAACTTCCGCTCGATCATGCCGGGCAGGAAGAATCGCATCGTCTCGACCGCCGCGAACACGTTGGTCTCGAAGGCAGCGCGCCAGGCCTCCGGCGCCGCATCGAGGAACTGGCCCGGCGGCGGGCCACCGGCATTGGTCACGAGGATCGACACGGGCCCGAGCGCCGACGCCGCCTTGAACAGCGCCTGCCGATCCTCCGCCTTGGCGATGTCCCCCTGGATGAAGGTGCCGCCGAGTCGCGACGCGACGGCCTCTCCGACCGCTGCATCGCGCCCGTTGACGATCACCCGCGCCCCCGCCGCTGCCAGCGCCGTGGCGCAGGACAGGCCGAGCCCGCGCGTGCCGCCGATGACCAGCGCGAGCTCGCCCTTGATGCCGTACTCGATCATCGCCGCGTCAGTCCTACTTCTTGACGAGCGGGCACTCGCTTTCGCTCAAGGGGCGGAAGGCCCGGTCGCCGGAAACCGTCCGGACGACCTTATAGTAGTCCCACGGATACTTTGACTCCTGCGGCGTCTTGACCTGCACGAGGTACATGTCGTGCACCATGCGGCCGTCCTCGCGGATCTTGCCGCCCTGCGCGAAGAAGTCATTGACGGGCGTTTCCTTCATCTTCTTCACGACAGCCTGCGCCTCGTCGGTCGAGGTTGCGGCGATGGCCTTCAGATAATGCGCCACGGCCGAGTAGACGCCCGCCTGCGACATAGACGGCATGGCGCCATGCTTCTCGAAGTAGCGCTTGGACCAGGTGCGGCTGGCCTCGTCGCGGTCCCAGTAGAAGCCCGTGGTCAGCAGCAGGCCCTGCGCCGTCTGCAGACCGATGCCGTGAATGTCGGTGATGAACGTCGCGAGGCCCGCGAACTTCTGGTCCTTCGAGAGGCCGAACTCATGCGCCTGCTTGAGGGAGTTGCTCATGTCGCTGCCGCCGTTCGCCAGGGCGATGATCTTGGCCTTGGAGCTCTGCGCCTGGATCAGGAACGACGAGAAGTCCGACGTGTTCAGCGGATGCTTGACCCCGCCGAGCACCTTGCCGCCCGATGCGCTGACGACGGAGGCGACATCGCGCTCCATCGCGTGGCCGAAGGCGTAGTCGGCGGTCAAAAAGAACCAGCTGTCGCCGCCTTCCTCGACGATCGAGCGCGCCGTGCTGACGGCCGCGGCGTAGGTGTCCCACGTCCAGTGGATGCCCGTCGGCGAGCACGCTTTGCCGGTAAGGTCGGCAGTGCCGGCGGCGGAGGCGATGAGGACACGGTTCTTCTCGCGCGCGAGCTGCTGCACCGCGAGCACCACCGACGAGTTGGGCACGTCGATGATCATGTCGACGCCGTCGATGTCGAACCATTTACGCGCGATCTGCGCGCCGATATCCGCCTTGTTCTGATGGTCCGCATCGATCACCTCGACGCGCTTGCCGGCGATCATGCCGCCGACGTCCTCGACGGCCATGCGCGCGGCCACGACCGAGCCGCGGCCCGCGAGCGACGAGAACACGCCGCTCTGGTCGGTCAGCACGCCGATCCTGACCACGTCGTTGGACACCTGCGCGGATGCGGTCGAGGCGGCACCGATGGCGATCAGCGCAGCCCAGGCAAAGCTCTTCATCGTTTCCTCCTCGTGAATTCTGGATCCGCCCGTCTCTTGTGCGGACAGCGTGGCGGTAGATTGCCGCAGTGGGACGGGCGCGCCTGCAGAAATATCTTCCGCCGTGCGGAAATCACGGTGGTCACCGGCCCCGGTAGCGCGGACTGCGCTTCTCCAGGAACGCCCGCATCCCCTCAGCCTTATCTTCGGTTGCGAACAGGAGCTGGAGTGCCTTGCGCTCCAGCATCAGGCCGGCATCGAGCGAGGCGTCCTCGCCATGGATGACGACTTCCTTGACCTGCGCGATCGCAATGGGCGGCAGGGTGGCGATGTGGCGGGCCATCGCCAACGCCTCGTCGAGCACCGCCTTGTCGTCAACGACCTTGCTGACCAGGCCCATCGCGAAGGCCTCGTCCGCCGATACCATGTCCCCGGTCAGAGTCAGGCGCATCGCATGGAACTTTCCGACCGCGCGCGTCAGGCGCTGCGTTCCGCCCGCACCCGGCATGATGCCGACCTTGACCTCCGGCTGGCCCAGTTTCGCGCCGCGCCCGGCGATGATGATATCGGCGTGGAGCGCCAGTTCCAGGCCCCCGCCGAGCGCATAGCCGTTGATCGCCGCGATCACCGGCACAGGGCAGTCCGCGATTGCCGCCCACAGGCGCTCGTTGTGCCGCAAAAACATCTCGACCGAGGTGGCCTCGGCCATGTCGCGGATGTCCGCGCCGGCCGCGAACGTCTTGTCGCTGCCCGTCAGCACGACGCAGCGCAGTCCCTCGTCGTCGACGAAGCCGCGGAATATCTCGGCCAGGCGCCGGCGGACGCTCATGTTCAGCGCATTGCGAGCCTCAGGACGGTTGATGCGCACCAGCGCCACGCCGTCGTCGTGCCGTTCGGCGATGACGATATCGCCCGGAGTGTTCTCGGTCATGGTCGAGTCAGCCTGTAAATCGGTTTGTTCTCTGCTCAGAGCGGGCAGTCCTTGGTGAAGTTCGGCGGCCGCTTCTCGCGCAGCGAGGCGAGCCCCTCGCGGACGTCCGGCCCCTTGAAGCCCATGAACTCCAGCGCGAGCGATGTGTCGAAGGTTGGCCCCGCCATGCGTAGCCAGTTGTTCAGCGCGTATTTCGTCCAGCGGATGGCCGTCGGCGAGCCGGCAGCCAGGCGCTGCGCGATCTCGACCGATTTGTCATGGAGCTGCGCATCGTCGACGCACAGCGACACCAGGCCGATGCGCTCGGCCTCCTCGCCGCTCACCGGCTCGCACAGCAGCAAGTGGTATTTCGACTTCGCCAGGCCGCACAGGAGCGGCCAGACGATCGCCGCATGGTCACCGGCGGCGACGCCGAGGCGCGTATGCCCGTCGATGATCTTCGCCGAACGGCCCGCGATCGACACGTCGGCCAGCAGCCCCGCGACCAGGCCTGCGCCGACCGCAGGTCCCTGCATCGCCGAGACGATCGGTTTCGAGCAGTTGACGAGGTTGTAGACGAGGTCGCGCGCCTCCTTCCAGACGCGGGTCAGGACCTGGAAGTCCTTCGTCATCTCGTCGACGAGGTCGAGGTCCCCGCCCGCGGAGAACGCGTTGCCGGCGCCGCGGATGATGACCGCCGAGATATCCGGATCGGCGTCGACGTCGCGCCAGATATGTACGAGTTCCTCGTGCATCGCGGCATCGGCCGCGTTCAGGCGCTTCTGGTTGTCCATGGTAATGCGCAGGACGCGGTCCGACGGACGGTCGAACTTCAGCTTGCCGTAGGCCTGGTAACGGTCGCTCATATCTTCTTCTCCCGCTCGACCCAGTAGGGTTCGCGCAACACGTTCTTCTGGATCTTACCGATCGGGGTCTTTGGAAAATCGTTCACGAACTTGATGAGGCGCGGCCGCTTGAACCGCGCCAGGTGCTGGGCGCAATGCTCGACGAGTTCCTGCTCCGTGATGCGCGCGCCGCCCTTCAGTTTCACATACGCCGCCGGCACCTCGCCCCACTGCTCGTCCGGGATGCCGAACACCGCGCACTCCGCGACGGCCTCCTTTTCGTACAGCACGTTCTCGATCTCCTTCGGGTAGATGTTCTCGCCGCCGGAGATGATCATGTCCTTCGAACGGTCGACCAGGGTAATGAACCCTTCCTCGTCGATCGTCGCGAGGTCGCCGGTCCAGCCCCAGCCATGGCGGAAGAAGGCCTGAGTCTGCTCCGGCTCGTTGTAATACTCGATCATGACATTGTCGCCGCGCGAGACCACCTCGCCGATCTCGCCGGGCTTCACCGGTACGCCATTCTTGTCGACGATGCGGACATCGACATTGTAGGCCTGACGGCCGACCGAGCCGAGCTTGCCCGGCAGGTACCAGTGCCGCAGCACCGTGACCACGCCGATCTCGGACTGGCCGAAGATCTGCGTGAGCTTCACCTCCGGCAGCTTCGCCGCCATCTCCCGCTGGACCCAATCCGGCATCGGCGCGCCGGCAAAGCTCAGCTTGCGCCAGCTCGCATAGTTCTTCGCATCGAAGGCCGGGTCGGACACGACCATGTTCGCCTGCGTCGGCACCATGAAGGCGGCGGTCATGCGGGTCTCGCGCGCCATGCGGGCGAAGTCTTCCACCGCCCACTTGCTGAGCATCGTCGTGGTGGCGCCGGCGAGGATCGCCGGCTGGAACATGATGTTCAGCGCGGCGACATGGAACATCGGCGTCACGATGCCGACGATGTCGCGCTCGTCGATCGCCTCCTCCACCATCACGGTGTGCGCGGTGACGTCGCGGTTGCGGTGGCTGCACAGCACACCCTTGGGCCGGCCGGTCGTCCCGCCCGTGTAGGTCATGCAGAACGGATCTTTCTCCGCCAGCTCCACTGCCGGCTCCTCGGTCGGTCGGCCGGCGATGAACGCATCGAACGGCTGGGCGTCCAGCCGCTTCTCGCCGATGACGACAAGATGCTTGAGCTTCGGCAGATTGTCGCGCACCGCGGCGACCTTCTCGGCGAACAGATCCTCGAAGATCAGGACCTCGGCATCCGCCTTGTCGAGGACGAAGGCAAGCTCCTCGGGCGCGTAAAGCACGGACACGTTCACCAGGACGCAGCCGGTGCGCGCCACGCCGAAGAAGACGATGCCGTATTCGGTGCGGTTGCGCGACAGCATCGCGACCTTCGCCCCGCGCTTCGCGCCCAACGCGAGGACGGCATGGGCGAGCTGGTTCGAGCGCGCATCGAGGTCCCGGTAAGACAGCGACGTGCCGTTCCAGAGAATCGCCGGCTTGTCGGGAAAACGATAGGCCGATCGCCGGAGCATCTCGCCCGTCAGCATTTCCTCTACCTTGCTTTGATTTTTCCGCGTCGACTTTCCGCCAGCGCCATGCTATTCGCAACGCAAATTTGCGGAATGAATTTCCGCATAGCGGAAAGATCGCAGGGAGCCGAGGACGCTGCCTTGACGCGCAAGGACCGGCAGTTCGTCGATGCATTGGCGCGCGGCCTCGGGATCCTCGAGGCATTCTCGCGCTCTTCGCATCCTTTGGGGAACGGAGAGATCGCGCAGATGACGCGGCTGGCACCCTCGACGGTGAGCCGCCTCACGCATACGCTCACCGTGCTCGGCTACCTCCGGCTCGACCGGAACTTGCGCCGCTACATGCTGACGCCGAAGAACCTGACCCTCGGCTATCCGGTGCTTGCCGGGCTGTCCCTGCTCGACCGCGCGCGGCCGGTGCTCGACCGCCTGGCCACGGAAACCGGCGAGACCGCGGCCCTCGCCATCCGGGACGGGCTGCACGTCACATTCGTGGAAGCGGTGCACGGCAACAACCTTGTGGCGGTGCGCCTTGCCACCGGCGCGCGCCTGCCGATCGCCCTGTCCGCCGCCGGGCACAGCATCCTCGCCGGGCTGCCCGAGGAGGACCGGCGGGTCCTGGTGGCGCGCGTGCGCGCCGACCTGACGCATCGCGGCGGCGACGCCGAGGCGTTCGACCGACGTCTCAAGCTTGCCTGCACCGGGCCCGTCGCGATCGTCCGCGACGCCTGGCGCCGGGGAATCGGCGGTATCGCCGCGGCCGTGAGGCAGCAGGATCAGGTCGTGTCCCTGACCATTCCCGTGGCGACCGGCAGCGTCAGCGAAGAGGACATGCGCGGCCGGCTGGCTGCGACGCTGCTGGAAGCAGTGCATGACCTTGGCGGCGAGACCATCCCGATTGCGCCCTCGAAGATCGAGCGCCCACGCTCGGCTCGCGCGCGCTAGCCGCGGAGCGCGGCGCCCGATACGGGATCGAAGAGGTGCACGCGCGCCGGATCGAGGCGCAGCGCCACTTCGTCGTTGATCGCGACCTTCACGTCCGCCCTCACTTCCGCGACGATGCGCTGCTTCGGCCCGATCTCGACATCGACCAGCTTCTCCGAGCCCAGCAGTTCCACCATCCATACCCGGCCCGGGATCGCGCCCGGCATCCCGGTCGGAACCAGGGACACGTCCTGCGGGCGCACCCCCAGGACAAGCTCGCCGTCCATGCCGGCAAGCGACCCATGGAAGCGGCCAGGCAAGGCGTAGCCGTGTCCGGCGAAGTCGAGCCTTGTCACGGGCTCGCGCTCCAGGGCGCCGCGCGCGAAATTCATCGGCGGGCTGCCGATGAAGCCGGCGACGAACAGATTGGCGGGCCTGTTATAGACCTCCTCGGGTGCGGCGAATTGCTGAACGACGCCCTCGTTCATCACGGCGATCAGGTCCGACATCGTCATCGCTTCGAGCTGGTCGTGGGTCACGTAGACGCTGGTCGTCTCCAGGTCCATGTGGAAGCGCTTGAGCTCCGAGCGCATCGTGACGCGCAGCTTGGCATCGAGATTGCTGAGCGGCTCGTCCATCAGGAAGATGTCCGGCTTGCGCACCATGGCGCGGCCAAGCGCCACGCGCTGGCGCTGGCCCCCCGACAGCGCGCGCGGCTTGCGCGCCAGCAGGTGGAAGATTTCCAGCACCTTCGCCACCGGCTCGACGCGCTCGCGGATCTGCGGACGCGGCGTGCCGCGCACGCGCAGCCCGTAGCCGATGTTCCGTTCGACATCCATGTTCGGATAGAGCGCGTAGTTCTGGAACACCATGGCGATGTTGCGCTCGCCGGGCGCCAGGTCATTGACCCGCCTGTCGCCGAAATAGATGTCGCCGCTGCTGACCTTCTCGAGGCCGGCGATCATGCGCAGCAGGGTGGTCTTGCCGCAGCCGCTGGGGCCGAGCAGCGTCACGAACTTGCGGTCGGGCAGCGCGAGGTCCACGCCCTTCAGCACCTGGTTGGCGCCGAAGCTCTTCGAAATGTGGGAAAGCCTGAGGTCCATCTCCTACCCCTTCACCGCGCCGGCGCCGAATCCCGCGACGAGGTGGCGCTGCAGCAGCATGAACAGGATGGCCATCGGCACGGTCATCAACACCGACGATGCCATCATCAGCCCCCAGTCGACATGCGTGCCTTCGAAGAAGTGCATCACCCCGACGGTCAGCGGCATGTTCTCCAGCGAGTTCATGAAGACGCGCCCGAACAAGTAGTCGTTCCATGAGACGATCAGCGAGAAGATCGCCGCGGCGATGATGCCGGGGAATGCGACCGGCAGCACGATCTGCCGGAAGATCTGCAGGCGCGAGGCGCCGTCGACCAGCGCCGCCTCCTCGATCTCGATCGGGATGCCGCGGAAGAACGCCCACATCAGCCACATGCAGAACGGAAGCGTGATGCAGACATAGCCGAAGATCAGGCTCCACAGGGAGTCCGTCAGGTTCAGGTCGACCATCACCAGGAACATCGGGAAGACGAAGATGATCGACGGCACCATGTAGCCGATCAGGCTGAAATACGGGACGACTCGCTGGCCGCGGAACTGGAAGCGCGTCAGGCTGTAGGCCGCGAGCGTGCTGACGGTGATGGTGATGAGCGTCGTGCCCAGGCTGACGATCACGCTGTTGATGAACCAGGTGACGAAGTAGTCGCTGGGCGCCGACTGCGCGGCACCAGCGGCAGTCCCGCCCTGGAAATAGGCGGCGCGGCCCTGCAGCAGGGCGCGGTAGTTCTCCAGCGTCGGGTTGCTCGGCAGCAGCGTCGGCGGATAGGCGAAGATCTCGTTCTTCGGCTTGAGCGAGGTGGTGAGCGACCAGATCAGCGGGAAACAGATCACGAAGGTGACCGCAGCCAGCACGGCATAGGCCGCGACCTTCCGGACGCCGGCGAAGAGGTCGGCTACGCGCATGGTCATGGCGCCTTATCCTCCTGCCCAAAGCCCGACACGCGGATATAGACGATGCTGCCGATCAGGAGCAGGACCATCATCACCGTGCCGGTCGCAGCGCCGACGCCCAGCTTCAGGTTCGCCGTCGACTGCTCGAAGGAATAGACCGCCAGGTTGAAAGTGGACGTTCCGGGCCCGCCGCGCGTCAGCAAGTAGATCTCCTCGAACTTGTTGAAGGTCCAGATGGTGCGGAACACCACGACCACGACCAGCACCTCCTTGAGGTGCGGCAGCGTGATGTCGAGGAAGCGGCGCCAGCCTCCCGCCCCGTCGACCTTGGCCGCGTCATACAGCTCCAGCGGAATCGTCTGCAGCCGGGCAAGCACGCAGATGATCACGAACGGCGTGTATTTCCACACGTTGAGCATGATCGTCGAGGCCATCGCCATGTCGGGCGTGGACAGCCAGTAGATGTTCTCGCTGATCAGGCCGGCCGATTTCAGCGCGTAGTTCACGACGCCGATCTCCGGATTGAAGATCCAGCGCCAGTTGAGCGCGATCACCACGGTCGGGACGATGTACGGAAACAGCAGCAGGCCGCGGAAGATCGAGATGCCCCCCAGGGTCTGGTTCAGCAGCATCGCCAGGCCGACGCCGAGGACGGTCTGAAAGACGATCGATACCGCCGTCCAGATCGTTGCCTGGTAGAACGAGTCCCAGAACAGCCGGTCGCCCAGGATGAACTCGAAATTCCTCAGGCCGACGAAGCGGATATCGTCCGGTCGAAGCGGGTTGTAGGCAAAGAACGACATCCGCACGGCCTCGAAGATCGGATAGGCCATGAAGACGAGCGCCGTGACGACGAACGGCGCCATGAAGAGCAGGCCGACCTGGCGATCCGACAGGCGAAACGAATGTTTCATGGAGGAAAATGCGGGCCCCGGAAACACGCGCGCCGGGACCCGCCAACTTGAGTCTAGAGGACCAGCCGGATGTTCTCCTTCCGGATTTCCTCGAACTGCCTGGCGCCCCATTTCGCGGCTTCGGCCGGGGCCACGTTCTCGATCAGGACGCGCTGCACGACCTGCGCCCACATCGAGCGGCCGTGGCAGATGCCGGCGAGCGGATTGGCGCCACGCAGATGCTCGTTGGCCGTGCTGCTGATGTTCGGCACGTAGCCGGTGAAGTATGTCTCGACGCTCTTGGGCTTGGACTTGAAGAACGGATGGGTCGGCATGTCGGGCGAGGACGCGACGTCCTTGTAGACAGGCGCCACGTTCGGCATCAGCGAGTGGCAGTACTTGACGCCCCACTCGACGCTGTTCTGCACGTAGACCATCGCCTCCTTGACTTCCTTGACGTACGGGTTGTTCGCCCGCGGCACGCACCAGCCCTGAAGGTCCGTCCAGGTCGAGCGGCGGCCGGTCGTCGGATGCCTGGCGTGGTTGAACGCCTCCATCTTGGCGAAGACGTTCGGCGCTTCTTCCGCGGCACGGCCCATCGTGCGGCCCCAGTAGAAGCTCATCGCCGTCTTGCCGGTCACGTGCTGGTCGACGACCTGCAGGAAGCTGTACTCGACGGCGCCTTTCGGCATGTAGGCGTAGAGCCGCTTGACGAACTCCAGCGCCTCGACGGTCGCCGGACTGTCGAAGGCGACCTCGAACTTGTTCTGCGCGTCGTACGTCATGCCGCCGGCTTGATGCAGCAGGGCGGCGAAGTGGTAGTCGGTGCAGAGGTTGCGGCCGAGGGCCAGCGTCAGGCCTGCCATGCCGGGCTTCTTCTCGGACACGGTCTTGGCCGCGTTCGCGAGCTCGTTCCATGTCCAGGTATCAGGATCGCCGAGGCCGAGTTCCTGGATCACGTCGGTCTGCACCAGCAGCAGATGGCCCTGGTGGTGGCCCGGCATGATGAACTGCGTTCCCTTCCAGTTGCCGTAGTTCTCAAGCTTGAGGCCGTCGACCATGCGCGCGGCGGCGTTGACCCGCTGCGCCACGTCGTCGACCGGCTCCAGCAGCCCTTCGGCCATGAGCTGGAAGGCGATCGGATGCTCGACCGAGATCAGCGCCGGCGGACGGCGCGCCGCCAGGTCCGTCATCAGCTTCACATAGACGCCATCCCACGGGATCGTCTCGACCTCGAATTTGAGGCCGGGCGCGTTCTTCTGCGCCCATTCGTTCATGCCCTGCACGAACACCCCGGCATAGGGGCCGGGCTCGCCCCAGACGCGCGCGACGCGCTGGCCCTGGGCGATCGCCGGCGCCGGGAATCCCCCCGCGCCTGCCCCCGCCGCGAGCGCCGCGGTGCCGGCGAGGAACCCGCGCCGGCCGATCGCAGCGGTCGGCTGACCTTCCATCCGCTTAGTCATGACCTCTCCTCCCTTTTACGTATTTGTCTGGTTTCGTTTTCTCTGCGCGCGATCAGGTGTTGCGCGGCGCGTAGCGGTCGAAGCGCACATCCGCGGTCTTCTCGTGCGCCAGCATGCCTTCGACATGGCACAGGCGGCCCATGATGGGCGCGATGCGGCGGCTCGCCTCGTTGGTCAGGCGCTGGTACGTCACCGTCTTGATGAACTTGCCCGCCCACAGCCCGCCGGTGTAGCGCGCTGCCTTGTTGGTCGGCAGGGTGTGGTTCGTCCCCACGCCCTTGTCGCCGTAGGCGACGGTGCTCTGCTCGCCGACGAACAGGCTGCCGTAGTTGCGCAGCTTCGCGAGGTAGTAGTCGTCGCACGCCGTCATCACCTCCAGGTGCTCCGGCGCGTACTCGTCGCTGGCCGCAATCGCCTCGTCATGCGAATCGACCACCACGATCTCCCCATGATCGCGCCACGCTACCGAGGCGACCTCGGCGGTCGGCAGCGTCTTCAGCTGCAGTTCCACCTCCTTCGCGACCATCTCGCCCATGCGGCGCGAGGTCGTGACGAACCAGGCAGGACTGTCGGGTCCGTGCTCCGCCTGCCCCAGCAGGTCGGTCGCCACCAGCGCCGGGTCGGCCGTCTCGTCCGCGATCACGCAGATCTCGGTCGGACCCGCCAGCAGGTCGATGCCGACCACGCCGAAGAGCTGCCGCTTCGCCTCCGCGACATAGGCATTGCCGGGCCCGATGATCATGTCGACGGCGCGCATGCCGACGCGGCCGTAAGCCATCGAGGCGAGCGCCTGCACGCCACCGAGCACGAAGATCTCGTGCGCGCCCGACGCATGCAGCGCATAGAGGGTCGGCGCATAGATGCCGTCGGCGTTGCGCGGCGGCGCGCAGCCGATCACGTGATCGACGCCGGCGACGCGCGCCGTCCCGACGCTCATGATCGCGGCGGAAACAAGCGGATACTTGCCGCCGGGAACGTAGCAGCCGACCGTGGAGACCGGCATGTGCTTCTGGCCGAGCACGATTCCCGGCTCGATCTCCATCTCGAAGGCGTGCATCGAGTCTAGCTGCTGCCTGGCGAAGTCGGTCACCTTGCGGCGGGCGTACTCGAAATCCTCCTTGAACGTCTCCGGCATCTCGCGGACGACGCGGCGGATCGTGTCGTCGGAGACGCGGAATTCCTCGCTGGTCCAGCGATCGAGTTTCGCCGCATAGCGCTTCACCGACTCGTCGCCGTTCTCGGCGATGTCGTCGAGCATGTTGCGGACGGTTTCCTCAAGCTTGGTACGGTCGAACGGCGCCTTGGGCGGCGCCTTCTTCAGGTAGGTGCGCACAGATTACTCCCGTTGTGCGGCGAAATGTAACCGGTTACATTCCACTCTATGCTTCGCTGTTGCCTGCGATGCTAGCCATCGACCCTCGCGCTTGTCAACGCGGCGCGCCTCCGTGCGCGGCATTTGCATGAAAAAACGGCGCGAAATCTCCGACGAACGCAAGGTCACCATCCACGACATCGCGCGCGAGGCGGGCGTGTCCGTCGCGACCGTCTCGCGCGCGTTCAGCCACCCCGAACGCGTGCGCACGGCGACGCGCGAGCAGATCCTGGCGATCAGCGAACAGCGGCAGTTCGTCGCCGACGCGATGGCGCGCAGCCTCGCCCGCCGTCGCTCCGGCTTCCTCGCCGTGATCATCCCAACGCTCTACAACTCGATCTACGCCGCCAGCACGCAGGCGATCCAGAGCGCCGGCGAGGCGGCCGGCTACACGGTGCTGATTGGCGTGTCGGAATTCTCCAAGGCGCGGGAGGCGCATCTCGTCCGCCAGTTCATCGAGCGCCGCGTCGAAGGGCTGATCCTGACCGGCGCCGACCGCGATCCCGGCGCGCAGACGATGATCCTGCGCAACCGCCTGCCGACCGTCATCACCTGGCAGATGCCGGAGCTGTCCGCGACTCCGTGGGTCTCGTTCGACAACCATGCCGCCGCTGTCGCCGTCGTCGACCATCTTGCCGCCCTCGGCCACCGCCGGATCGCGCTGATCTGCGGGCGCACGGACGTCAACGACCGCGCCTTGTCGCGGCGCCAGGGGTTCGAGGAGCGGATGAAGGCGCTACGGCTCCCCTTCTCCGCCGCCGACATCCGCGAATGCGAGTTCGACTTCACGGAAGGGCGCAAGTCCGTGCGTGCCTTCTTCGAACGGCCGTCGCGCCCGACGGCCATCTTCTCCGCCAACGACATCGTCGCGGTCGGCGCTCTCTACGAATGTCAGCGCTTGGGCGTGGGCGTGCCGGAGGACGTCTCGATCGTCGGTTTCGACGACCTGCCGCTGGCGCAGTACGTCTTCCCCCAGCTCACCTCGGTGCGCGTCCCGGCCACGGAAATGGGAGCGCAGGCCGTCGCGATGCTGCTCGGCCTGATCGACGGAAAGCAGATGCGCTCACGCCCGCTGCCGACGGAGATCGTCTCGCGCGGCACCGTGGCGCCCCCTCGCCGCCCTGATCCGGACTAGGCGACCGCGGCGCGGACGCGGCCGGCCGCACCGACGAGTGCGCGGATCTCCGCATCGCTCGTATCCCACCGGCAGACGAACCGCGCCATGCGCGCGCCCCGGCGGAAGAAGCGGATGCCTTCCTTCTCCAGGACGTCCATGGCCGCCGGCGTCATCTCGGCGAAGATCTCGTTCGCCTCGACCGGCGCAAGCAGGCGGATGCCGGGGATGCCCGACAGTTCCTCGGCGATGCGGGCGGCGGCGGCATTCGACCGGCGCGCCAGGTCAAGCCACAGGCCGTCCTCGACATAGCGGATGAGCTGTGCGGAGGCGAAGCGCATCTTCGACCACACCTGCCCTGCGCGGCGCAGGTGGAACGGAAGCTGGGTCGCGACATCCGGCGAGAAGACGACGATCGCATCCGCCAGCACGCCGCCGTTCTTCGTGACGCCGAACGACAGGATGTCGACACCCGCCTTCCACGTCGCCTCGGCCGGGGTGCAACCGAGCCGTGCCACCGCATTCGCAAACCGCGCACCGTCCATATGCACCTTCAGACCATGCGCGCGGGCGATGGCCGTCACCGTGGCGATCTCGTCCAGTCGATAGACGGCACCGAGATCGGTCGCCTGCGTGAGATTAACCGCGGCAGGCTGGCTCTTGTGCGTCAGGCCGACGCCGGCACCGGCCAGAGCGTCGCCCAGCGCGGACGGGTCGACCTTGCCGTGCGAGCCCGGCAGCAGCACGAGCTTGGTGCCGCTGCCGAAGAAGCCGGCGGCATTACCTTCCGACGTCTCGATATGCGCGATGGAGCTGCAATAGACGGCGCTGAATGGCGGGCAGATCGAGGCGAGCGCAAGCGCGTTGGCTGCCGTGCCCGTCGCGACCGGGAAGACCCGTACCTTGGTCTCGAACAGGTCGGAGAAGCGCGCCTGCAGCGCTGCCGTCCATTCGTCCGTGCCGTAGCCGGCGGCCGTGCCGGTGTTCGCGGCGGCGATCGCCTCGATCATCTGCGGCGCGGCGGCGCCGGTATTGTCGCTGCGGAAATCGATGATGCCCTGGGCCATGATGTTCGTCCTGTCGCAGGTCACGCCTTGTGCGGCGTGCCGAGATGGAAGAGGCAGTCGCCGCGCTCGCTCCGGCACGGAATGCGCTTGCAGATGACCGTACCCGCCCGCTGGAAGGATGCAAGGCTCGGCTCGCGCCACGGCGTATCCGGGAAATGGATGACGCCGGCCGGCTGTCCGGCCACGACCTCGTCGCCCAGCTCGACCAGCGGCTCGAAGAATCCCGAATCAGGGGCGTAGACGTAGTAGTCGCTGCCGCGCACCTCCATGATCCGCGTCGGCGGCGCCTTCTCCTTTGGCTTTTCGGGGAGCGAGCCGATCAGGTGCAGGACCCGACGCAGCCCGTTCTCGGCCGTCTGCAGCGCCGCCCGCGTCAGCGTGCCGCCGCCGGCCAGCTCCGAGCTGATATGCGCGACGTTCTGTCGGGCCGCTGCCGCCGTCAGCGTGCGGTCCTCGCCCTGTGGGGCGTCCGTGATGTAGGAGATCGGCGCGCCGAACGCTTCCAGCAGTTCGATCGCGTGCGCCATGACCTTCTTGTCGGGATGCCGGCGCACGAGGCCGCTGGGCACGTACATCAGCGAGCTGCCGCCCGAATGCAGGTCGACCACATGGTCGCATTGCGGCAGCAGGATGTTCTCGATGTAGTTGGCGATCTGGAGGGTCGGCGTGCCGTTGGCATCGCCGGGAAAAGAACGGTTGAGATTGCCCTCGTCGATGGGCGACGTCCGCGTGCCGGCCATCGCCGCCGGGAAATTCGCCGAGCTGAGAATGATGATGCGGCCGCGTATGTCTTTCGGCTCGAGCGCGCGCAGCAGCTTGCTCATGGCGATCTGGCCTTCGTACTCGTCGCCATGGTTGCCGGCCATCAGCAGTACGCTCGGCCCTTTCCCGTTGCGGATGCAGGCAACGGGGATCGGGATCCAGCCATAGGCGGAGCGATGCACCGAGTGTGGCAGCCGCAGGAAGCCGGTCTGCTTGCCGTCGCTGTTGAAATCGACGTCGGTGGAAAGGCGGCTGCTGGCTTTCTTCATGGTCTCCCCTGTCGGCGCTAAGGCGTGATGGACGGTACGAGGTGGCAGGCCACGTGCTGGCCGGGTGCCGCCTCGCGGAGGGCGGGCTCCTCGCTGCGGCAGCGCGGCTCGGCGTACGGGCAGCGTGTGTGGAAGCGGCAGCCCGAGGGCGGCGCGCTCGGGCTCGGGATCTCGCCCGTCAGCGGCTTCAGCGCCTGGCGCGCCGACGGGCGCGGGATCGGCACCGCCGCCAGCAGGGCCTGCGTATACGGATGCTTTGGCGACGCATAGAGCGCACGCTTGTCGGCCAGCTCGACGATCTTGCCGAGATACATGACCGCGACCTGGTCGGCGACGTGCTTCACCACGCCCAGGTCGTGCGCGATGAACAGATAGGTCAGCCCGAACTCCTTCTGCAGGTCGAGCATCAGGTTGATGATCTGCGCCTGGATCGAGACGTCGAGGGCGGATACGGGCTCGTCGCAGACGACGAAGCGCGGCTTGAGGGCGAGCGCGCGGGCGATGCCGATGCGCTGGCGCTGGCCGCCCGAGAACTCGTGCGGGTAGCGCGCGGCGTGCTCGCGCGGCAGGCCGACGACATCGAGCAGCTCGGTCACGCGCTTGCGGCGCTCACCGCGTGTGCCTGCGCGGTGGATGCGCAGCGGCTCGTCGAGGATTTCGCCGACCGTCATGCGCGGGTCCAGGGAGCCGTACGGGTCCTGAAAGATGATCTGCATCTGCTGGCGCTGCCGGCGCATGGCGTCCGGCGGCAACGTCATCAGGTCCTGGCCGGAGAAGCGGATGGCGCCTTCCGTCGGCTCGATGAGGCGCAGCACGAGCCGGCCGGTCGTGGTCTTGCCGCAGCCGCTCTCGCCGACCAGACCCAGCGTCTTGCCCTCGCCGACGTCGAAGTCGAGCCCGTCGACCGCGCGTACCGCGCCCACCGGCCGCGGAAACAGCGCGCCGCGCACGATGGGGAAGTGCTTCGTCAGGCCGCGCACACGCAGCAGCGGCTCAGGCGTCATGGCGATACCCGACAAGCGCTATACACGCGGCGCGGTGGCCCGGCTCGACCTCGATCGCCGGCGGGCTGCGCTCGGCGCAGGCGGGCCGCGCCTGCGGACAGCGCGGATGGAAACGGCAGCCGGACGGAAGCTGCGACAGGCTCGGCACCATGCCTGGGATCGCCGGCAGCCGCGCCTGATCGTGCTCGAGGGAAGGGATGCTTTCGAGCAGAAGCCGCGTGTACGGATGCGACGGCTTCTCGAACACCGCGGCGACGGGCCCCTCCTCCACGATGCGGCCCGCGTACATGACCGCGACGCGGTCGACGACCTGCGCCACGACGCCGAGGTCGTGGGTGATCAGGACGACCGACATGCCGAGCTCGCGCTGCAGGTCGCGCAGCAGGGCGAGGATCTGCGCCTGGATCGTCACGTCGAGGGCGGTCGTCGGCTCGTCGGCGATCAGGAGCTGCGGCTGGCAGGCCAGTGCGATCGCGATCATCACGCGCTGGCGCATGCCACCGGACAATTCGTGCGGATACTGATCGAGGCGCTGGCCGGGATTGCTGATCCCGACCTTCTCGAGCAGGCCGCGCGCGCGTTCCCGCGCCGCCTTGCGGTCCAGCCCCTCGTGGATGCGCAGCGTCTCCGCGATCTGCTCGCCGATCGTGAAGACCGGGTTCAGCGCCGTCATCGGCTCCTGGAAGATCATCGCGATATCGGCGCCGCGGATCTTGTTCATGGCGCCTTCGCCGAGCTCGACGAGGTTGCGGTCGCGGAAGACGATACGGCCCGACGCGATGCGGCCCGGCGGTGACGGCACCAGCCGCAGGATCGACAGCGCGGTCAGGCTCTTGCCGCTGCCCGACTCGCCGACGATGCCGATCACCTCGCCCGGCGCCAGCGCGAAGCTGACACCGTCCACGGCCACCTGCTCGCGACCGGGCGGTCCGAACACGACGCGCAGATTCTCCACCTGCAGCAGCGCGTCAGCCATGCTGCACCCGAAGCCGCGGATCGAGCACGTCGCGCAGGCCGTCACCGAGCAGATTGAGCCCGAGGCAGGTGATCGCGACCAGCAGGCCCGGGAACAGCGCGATGTGCATCGCCTCGCGCAGGTAATCCTTGCCCTCCGCGATCATGTTGCCCCAGGTCGGCGTGGGCGGCGGCGGCCCGACGCCGAGGAAGCTGAGGATCGCCTCCGTCAGCACGGCGTAGCCGAAGATGAAGGTGAGCTGGACGAGCAGCGGCGCCATGCTGTTGGGCAGGACATGGCGCCAGATGATCCAGCCGTCCCGCGCGCCGCAGGCGCGGGCCGCCTGCACGTACTCCATCTCGCGCACGACCAGCACCGTCGAGCGCACGATGCGCGCGGTGCGCGGCGTATAGACCGCAGCCAGGGCGATGATGGCGTTGATCGCCGATGGGCCGAGAGCCGCCGCGATCGCGATCGCCAGCAGGATGGTCGGAAAGGCCATCAGCGCATCCATCGTGCGCATCAGCGGCCCGTCGAGCCGGCGGAAATACCCGGCCGCGACGCCGATCAGCGTGCCGGCGATCCCCGTCACGATGACGACGGCAAAGCCGATCGCCAGCGACAGCCGCGCGCCATAGACGGCGCGGCTCCAGATGTCGCGGCCATAATTGTCGGTGCCGAACGGAAAGGCCCATTGCGGCGGCCGGAAGCGGAAGCGGACCTGCATACGCTCCGGCGGCAGGATGGCAAGCAGATCGGCGAACACGGCCAGCACCAGCATCGCGCCGAACAGGATGGCGCCGGTCATGAACAGCCGGTGGCGCAAAAGACGGCGCGCAAGGCTCGGCGCCTTGACGAGCGTGCCGGCGGCTGCCGTCGCCTCAGCGCTGGTCATACTTCACGCGCGGGTCGAGCATGGCATAGAGCAGGTCGACGACGAGGTTGAGCCCGACCAGGACCGCGGCGGTCAGCAGCAATCCGCCCTGGATCACGGGGTAGTCGCGCCCGAAGATCGCGTTGGCCAGCAGCCGGCCCATCCCGGGAATCGAGTACACCGTTTCGATCACCACCGAGCCCGACAGCAGCAGGCCGAAGCTGATGCCGATCACGGTGATCACCGGGATCATGACGTTCTTCAGCGCATGCTTGCCGATCACCAGGAAGGCCGGCAGCCCCTTGGCGCGGGCCGTGCGCACGTAGTCCTGGCGCAGCACCTCCAGCATGGTCGAGCGCGTGATGCGCGCCAGCAGCCCCACCTGCAGCAGGGCGAGCGAGAACCCCGGCAGGATCAGGCTGCGGGCCCAGCCGACCGGATCGTCGGCGAACGGCACGTAGCCGCCGGCCGGCAGCCAATCGAAAATCACACCGAACAGCACGATGAGCATGAGGCTGAGCCAGAAATTCGGCACCGACACGCCGAGCAGCGCGAAGGTCAGCACCGCCTGGTCGATCCAGGTGTTCGGCCGCAGCGCGGCGATGACGCCGCAGGGCACGCCGAGCGCGATGGTGAGGAACAGTGCAAACCCGGCCAGCGCAAGGGTTACCGGAACGCGCTCGGCGATCGCCTGCGTGACCGGCCGATTGAGCAGCAGGGAATGGCCGAGGTCCCCGCGCGCGAGGCCGGCATACCATTCGATCAGCCGATCGACGAACGGACGATCAAGGCCAAGCTGCTCGCGCACGCGCGCGATCTCGGCATCGGACGCGCTCTGCCCGGCGATCATCACGGCTGGATCGCCTGGTACGAGTTGCATGATCGACGCGGCGATCAGGCTGACCAGGAACAGCACCGGGATGGCGGCCAGCAACCGCCGGACGATGAACTCCGCCATTGCGCCGGTACTTTAGAGGATCAGCCCTCCAGCCACACGTTCCACATGCGCGGGATGCGGTAAGGCTCGAAACCCTTCACATTGGCGCGCGCGGCCTGCTTGCGGATCAGGTCGCCGAACTTCAGGAAATGCACTTGGTCGTAGACCCGGTCCTGGAACTTGGCGAAGGTCGCCTTGCGCGCATCGAAGGTGGCGCCGCCGACCATCTCCTCGAACAGCTTGTCGAGCGTCGGATCGGGCACGACCTGATTGGTCTGCGGCGACACGACGTCTTTCAAGGCGGCGAACGGACCGACCGACGGCCCCGTCCCCTGCCCCGTGAACCAGATGTTCCAGGCCTCCTTGTCGCGGCGGCGCGTCATCGCGGTCGCCCAGTCGAACACGTCGACGCGGACCTTGAAACCGGCGGCCTTGAGCTGCTCGGCCACCACCTGTGCCGCCTTGTACATGCTCTGATAGCTGGAGTTCGTGATGATCACGAATTCCTCGCCCTTGTAGCCCGACTCCTTCAATAGCGCCGCGGCCCGCTTCGGATCCTTGGCGTTGTAGAGCTTCTCGCCGTCGGTCACGTAATACGGATTGCCGGGATACTGCAGCCCGGGCTGCAGCGTGTAGGCGCCGTCGGTGGAGATCTCCATGATCTCCTCCATGTCGAGCGCCACCTGCATGGCGCGTCGCACTTTCAGGTCGTTCGTCGGCGCGCGGTGATGGTTGACCCAGGCGCCGTGCAGCCAGAAATTCTTCAGGTCATAGATCGCGACGGACTTGTTGCCGGCAAGCCGCTTGGCGGACTCGGGCGGCAGGTCCTCGATGATGTGGAGCTGGCCTGACTCGAGCCCGGCGACGCGCGCGCCGGGCTCTTTGACCAGCTTGAAGTCGACCGTCTCGAACCAGACCTCTTTGCGGCCGGCGAAGCCGTTGGAGCCCTTGTAACGCTCGTCCGGTCGATAGCCCTCGAACCGCTTCACGCGGATATGGCTGTCGGGCACCCACTCGACGAACTGGAACGGGCCGGTCCCAATCAGGTCGATCTTGCCGCCCTCGCGGTCGGCCTGCTCCGCCGGGAGGATCGCGATCGGCACGACGAAAGCCGAAAGCTCCTCGAGGAAGACCGGAATCGGCTTGTCGAGTTTCAGGACGAAGGTCTGCGCATCCGGCGCCTCCATCGCCTGCACCGGCGCGAGGGTCACCTTGGCCAGCGCCATGCGCTTGTAGCGCTCGAACGACGCCTTCACGTCGGCGGAGGTCAACTCCTTGCCGTTGTGGAACTTTACGCCGGTCCGGATCTTGAAGGTGTAGACCAGGCCGTCGGCGCTCACTTCCCACTTGTCGGCGAGTTCCGCGATCACGTCGTTGTTCTCGTCGCGCGTCACGAGCTGCTCGAAGATGTGCATCGCGACGTTGCGTGTCGAGATCGCGGTCGAGAAATGCGGGTCCAGCGTATGCGGCGGCGCTTCCTGGCCGAACACCAGCATCGGCGAGCGCTTCGGCTGCGCCGCAGCGTCGTAAGAAACAAGCGCGGCGATCGCCAGCGCACTCGGCAGCAACACGCCCCTAATCGCGTCCCGGATCCGCATCTCGCCTGCTCCTTATGCCATATTTATCATATGTCAGTGCGCGCTACGCTCCCATCGCGCGCCGTACACCCAGAAGGTGCTTGGCGCAGGACGGGCTTGTCAACCGTCCTTCACGCGATCGCCCCGCATCACGGCTCCCGGATGCTCTCGTCGAGGCCGCGGATCAATGGATAGAGGAAATACGACAGCACGGTGCGCTCGCCGCCCTTGATCTCCGCCGCCACGGTCATGCCCGGAATGAGGCGGAACGTCTCGGGCGCGCCGCGCAACGTCGTCGAGGTCAGGGTCACGCGGGCGCGGTAGAAGGCCGCCTGCCCCTTGTTCTCCTTGTCGACGAAGGAGTCCTCCGTGATCGTCCGCACCGTGCCGTCGATCGTGCCGTGCTTCTGGAACGGATAGGCATCGAGCTTGAGGCGCACCGGCGCGCCGGTGCGCACGAGGCCGATGTCGCGGGCATCGACCGACACCTCAGCCTCGATCGGGACGTCGAGCGGCACCAGCGTGAAGAGCGGCTCGGCCTCGCGCAGCACTGAGCCGATCGACCGCTGCGCAACCTCCAGCACCACGGCATCAGCCGGCGCCATCAGGTCGACAAGGGCGTTGCGTCGTTTCGCTTTCTCGAACTGCTGCTCGATGGCGTCGTGCTCGCGCCGCGCCGATACCAGCTCCTCCGCCGTCTTCTGGCGCCAATCCTGGATGAAGGCTTCGCGGTCGGCGCGGGTGCGCGCCGTCTCCTGGTGCAGCTCGAGAATCTCGTTCGCCGAAAGCTGCAGGTCGCGCTCGATCTGCAGGCGCACGCTTTGCGCCTCGAGCTGCTGGATGCGCGAGCCGACCTCGCGCTGGAACAGGGTGCCGCGCATCTGCTCGACCTCGCGCGCCACCGCGAGGCGCTGGCTGAGCGCCTCCTGATCGGCCCGCTTCGTGGCGATGCCGGCCTCGGCGCGGGCAACCTGGCGATCGAAGGCATCGAGCCGCGCCGAATATTGCTGCGCGCGTTTCGAGGCGATCACGTCCTGCAGCTTCTCGTCCACCGTCGCGGACGCGCTCATGACGTAAGGCCTGCCCTCCATCTCCGCATCGAGCCGCATCACCTGGGCGGACAGGCTGCCGAGGCGGATGCGGAGCTGTTCGGAATCGGCCTCGGTGAAAGTCTGGTCGAGCGTGCCGAGCCGATCGCCGCGGCGCACGACGTCTCCGGCCTTGACGTCGATCGAACGCACGATCGACGTTTCGATCGGTTGCACCACGAGGTTGGAGGCGGTGGTGATCAGGCGGCCGCGCGCCACGACGACCTGATCGACGAGCGACAGCGCCGCCCACGCGATCGCAGCGAGGATGAACGCCAGCAGCGCATAGAGCGTCATCCGCGCCATCGCGGGAACAGGGCCTTCCTCGATGACGCGCGCGTCTGTTTGGAACTCCAGGATCAGCCGGGACACCGCGGCGCGACTATCGGCCATGGTCAGGCGCGCTCCTGCCGCAGGTGGCGGTGCTGCTGGTTCCAGAGCTGCCGGTACGACGCGCAGCGCGACAGCAGGTCGCGATGCGTGCCGTAATCGACCGCCTTGCCGCGCTCCAGGACCAGGATCGCATCGGCGGAGACCAGCGAGGCGAGCCGGTGCGACACGATGATGACCGTGCGACCTTCGGCGATGCGGGCGAGGTTGCGCTGGATCAGCGCCTCGCTTTCAGGATCGAGCGCGCTCGTCGCCTCGTCGAGGATGAGGATGCGCGGATCGCGCAGCAGGGCGCGGGCGATCGCCAGCCGCTGGCGCTGGCCGCCGGACAGGTTCGCACCCTTCTCCTCGATCATCGTGTCGTAGCCCTGCGGCAGGGTCTGGATGAACTCGTCGGCCCCGGCAAGCTCGGCCGCGACGACGATTTCCTCCATCGTCGCATCGGGCTTTGTGATCGACAGGTTGTCGCGCACGCTGCCGCGGAACAGGAAATTCTCCTGCAGCACGACGCCGATGCTCGTGCGCAGATGGCCGAGGTCGAACTCGCGCAGGTCGTAGCCGTCGATGCGGACCGCACCGCTCTGGATCGGGTACATGCCCCGGATCAGGCGGGTCAACGTCGTCTTGCCGGAGCCGCTGCGCCCGACGATGCCGAAGACGGTGCTCGCGCCGATCGAGACGCTGAGGTCGTCGAGCGCCGGAGCCGCATTCTCGCTGTAGCGGAACCCGACATTCTCGAAGTCGATGCGACCCTTGATCGGCAGCCGCAGCCCCGCGCGCGACGTCGTCTCGGGCTTGCGGTTCAGTATCTGCCCGAGCATCTGAACCGACAGCGCCGCCTCCTGGTACTCGTGGACCAGCGAGACGATCTGGACGAGCGGCCCGGACACGCGGGAAGCGAGCATCTGGAAGGCGATCAATGCGCCGATCGTGAGGTGGCCGTCGAACACGGCCTGCGCCCCCAGCGCAATGACCGCCACGGTCATCAGCTTCTCCAGCAACCCGGTGCCCGACTGCGCCACCGCCGAGATGCGGCCGACGTTGAATTGCGAGGCGATCGCCTCGGCGCACCGCGCATTCCAGCCGCGCCGCTGCTTCGGCTCGACCGCGAGCGCCTTGACGGTGTCGATCCCCTGAATCGTCTCGACGAGAAAGGCCTGCCGCTGACCCTCCGCCTCGTAGAGCGCACGCAGCCGGCGGCGGAACGGGCCGACGAGGGCCGCGATCGTCAGCGCCATCGCCGCCGCGAAGGAGAGCACGACCGCGCTCAGGAACGGGCTATACATCAGCAGCACCGGCACCACGACCAGGAGCGCCAGGGCATCGAGCAACGTCAGGAACAGCTTGCCGGTGAAGAAGTCGCGCAGCTTCTCGCCCTGCTGCATGTGCTTGACCAGGACACCGGCCGAGGCGCGCTCGAAGAAATCGATCGGCAGGGAAACGAGCCGTTCGAACGTTCGGGTCGATACGCGCACGTCGATCTTGTTCGAGGCATAGAGCAGCAGGTAGCGACGGAGGAAGCCGAACACCGCCTCGAAGACAAGTGCTATCGCGATGCCGATCGTCAGCACGTACAGCGTCGCGTAGGCCTGGTGCACCAGGACCTTGTCGAGGACGATCTGGATGAAGATCGGCAGGGTCAGCGCGATCACCTGCAGGGCGATGGCCGCCACCGCGATGTCGCGGAACAGGCTGCGCTGACGCACGATCTCCGGCACGAACCAGCGGAAGCCGAAGGGCTGGTTCTCGTCGGTGAGCTTCGGCGCACGCTTGAGCAGGACGACCTCGCCGCGCCAGCGCCGGGCGAAAGCATCGCGGTCGAGATAGATGAAGCCGGGCCGGTCGGCGAGCGGATCGATGACCGCAAGGTCGTCGGACGCCTTGCGGTAGCCGGCGACGATCACGCAATTGCCGTTCTCGAGGAAGGCCAGCGCGGGATAGGCATCGGCGAGGCGGCTCAGCTCGTCCCAGGTGAGCGCGGCGCGCTTCGCGCGAAACCCGTTCGCCGCCGCGACCGCGAGCAGCGCCGGGACCGGCTCCTCGCTCCCGGTCAGTCCGTGGTCATGGATCAGGCGCTCGACCGCCAGGTCCACGCCGTGGTGGCGGGCCACGGCGGCGAAGCATTGCAGACCGGTCTGCAATGGCCCGCTGGCTGCCGCCCCGCTCATGGACCGTCAATCCCCCTGGAAGTTCGGCGAGCGCGGCGCGCCGTTGGCGGGGGTGGAGGCTGCCGGACCGGCACCCTCTCCGGCGGGTGCCGGGTTGCGGCGGACAAGGCCGGCCTCTTCGAGCTTGCGGATCAGGTTGAGCTGCGCCTGCACCGCCTGCATGAAGCCCTGCGGCGTCATCACAAGCCGGTGGCACGGCTCCCGGACCGCCTTGCCGTCCTTGTCCTGCAGACCGACGCTGACAAGTTCGATCCGGACCATGCCCTCGCTGAAACCGATCCGGCCGATACCATCGGCAAATGTCTCTGGAACCATGGTTTAATCCCTCACGCGTCAGCGCTGGCGGCGCAGCTTGGTTAACGTACGGTCGTGGACACAGGCAGCCGAGCTTACCTCAAGTCCGCCGCAAAGTGGGGGCGCGGAAAGAGAGTCCGTTCGGCAATATGTCACGCCGCAAGGGTCGTGACGGTAAAGGATTGCCACGTGCCCCAGCTCGTTCCATCCGAAGCGCGGGCCCACAATAGGTCGGAGCCGGCGCCGCTACCGGCGCGGAAGTCGGTGGCGGCGAGCTGGTTCGCCATGACCAGGATCGACTGGTTGACGCCTTGGGCGACGCCGGAGATGCGGAACTCGCCACCCCCGGCCGTGGAATCCCAGAACTCGTACTGAGTGATCGCATCCTTGTTGAGATCCGCCGCCGACAGCAGCTTCGCCGCGGCGAGCACCGCGTTGGGCGCGACCGCGTGATTGCCCACCGCGACGGTCGGTGCGACTTCCTGCGGCGGGTTCACCGTGAAGCTCTTCCACGCGCCCCAGCCCTTACCGTCAAAAGCCTGAACCCAGAGCAGGTCTCCGCCCGCCGTGCCCGGCCGGAACGTCAACGCCGCGAGTTGGGCGTGCGTGACCTCGATATTGCCGTCCTCGACCTGATTCGCACCGCCAAGGACGAAACGTCCGTTCCCGAGCGTGTCGTCGAAGAAGCGATACCGGGTGATCGCATCGCTGTCGGCATCGCTGACGGAGAACAACGTCGATGCCGCAATCGAAGTCGTGCCGACATGCGGCGTAAAGTTCGCGACGGATACGACCGGTACGGCGTTCAGCGGCGCATTGACGATGAAGCTCTTCCACGCACCCCACGTCGCCATGTTGTCGGCAGACGCCTGCACCCACAGCAGATCGCTTCCCACCCCGGTCCTGAAGGAAAGGCCGGCCAGGCCGGCCGCGGTCACCGTGATGTTCGCATCCTCGAGCTGGTCGACGGATGAAATCTGGAACCGCCCGTTCCCGACCGTATCGTCGTAGAAGCGGTAGTGCGTGATGGACGCGCCGTCGGGCGCGCTGACCGCGAACAGGTCGGCCGCCGCGATCGATGTCGTACCATGTGCCGGCGTGCGATCCTGAACAATGACCTGCGGCGCGGCGCCTTGCGGAGCGCCGGCGGTGAAGCTTTTCCACGCGCCCCAGGCATGGCCGTCATAGGCCTGAACCCAGAGCAGATCGCTGCCGGCTCCGCTCCTGAAATCGAAATCGTCGATGTCCGCAGCGGCGATCTCGACATTCGCCTTCTCCGCCTGCAGCACGCCGTTCAAGCGGAAGCGACCATTCCCGACCGTGTCGTCGTAGAAGCGATAATGCGTGATCGTGTCGCCGTCGGCATCCGTGACGGCGAAGAGGTCAGCCGCGGGAATGGACGTGTCGCCCTGGCTGGGCACGAAATCCGCGACCGTCACCACCGGCGCAGTGTTGGGCGTCGCCGCGACCGCGAAGCTCTTCCACGCACCCCAGGCAAAACCGTCATAGGCCTGCACCCAGAGAAGATCGGAACCCGCGGCGCTCGTCTTGAAATCGAAACCGGCGAGATCCGCAGCGGCGATCTCGATATTCGCCATCTCCGCCTGCAGCACGCCGTTCAGCCGGAAGCGGCCATTGCCCACCGTGCCATCGTAGAACCGGAAATGCGTGATCGCGTCACCATCCCCGTCGCCGAGCGTCGCGTAGAGACTGCTGCCGGCGATGGCGGCCGTTCCGCGCGCCGGGGCGAGGTTGGCGACCGTGACGACCGGAGCCTTGTTCGGCACCGCGGCCGCCGTGAAGCTCTTCCATAGCCCCCAGCCGTATCCGTCATAGGCCTGAACCCACAGTACATCGCTGCCGGTCCCGCTCGTCTTGAAGTCGAAATTGGCGAGATCGCCGGCGGCGATCTCGATGTTCGCCATCTCCGTCTGCAGCACGCCGTTCAGCCGGAAGCGGCCGTTGCCTACCGTGCCGTCGTAGAACCGGTAATGTGTAATCGTGTCCCCGTCGGCGTCGAACGTGCTGAACAGGCTGCTGCCGGCCAGGGATTGCTGGCCGTGCGCAGGCGTCTTGTTCGCGACCGTAACGACCGGAAGCACGTTCGGCACCGCGGCCACGGTGAAACTCTTCCACGCGCCCCAGGCATAGCCGTCATAGGCCTGAAGCCACAGCACATCGCTGCCGGCCCCGCTCGTCTTGAAGTCGAAATGGGCGAGATCGCCCGCGGCGATCTCGATATTCGCCATCTCCGCCTGCAGCGCGCCGTTGAGCCGGAAACGGCCATTGCCCACCGTGCCATCGTAGAACCGGTAATGCGTGATCGTATCTCCGTCGG
>JAESGS010000371.1_pt1 | contig 40243 bp, 68 predicted proteins | sample 9269761 | NCBI WGS metagenome assembly JAESGS01 (sample SAMN15741799, study PRJNA653493) | algae metagenome | isolation source: Cyanosarcina radialis HA8281-LM2 and co-occurring heterotrophs from damp... | place: USA: Makauwahi cave, Hawaii | collected 2011-01-06 | reverse complement strand
ATCCGCACGGGCATCGTGATTGCCTACCGCAACGACAAGCTGATCGCCGATCAGGTGATGCCGCGCAAGTCGGTCGGCGGCGAGCAATTCAAGTGGTCGGAATACGACAAAGCCGAGCGCATGACCCACCTCGACACCGAAATCAGCCGCAAGGGCGCCGCCAAGGAAGTCGAATTCACCGCGACCGAGAAAGACGCCTCGACCGCCGACCACGGCCTGGATGACGTGGTGCCGCAAGGCGACATCGACAAGGCCGCCGGCACCGACTATGACCCGCTCGACCATGCGTCCGAAGCGCTGACCGACCTGATTCTGTTGGATCGCGAAGTCCGCGTCGCCCGTACCGTGTTCGCGCCCGCTAACCATTCCTACGGCAAGGTACTGGAGGCGGCCGAGAAGTTCAGCAACCGCGACGCCGACCTGCTGGCGTTCCTGCTGGAACAGCTCGACAAGCCGCTGATGCGTCCGAATGCCCTGACCATCGGCCGCGCCGAGTGGACGCAGTTGCGCGTCAACCGCTCGATGGTGGCCGCTGCCCATGGCAACAGCGGCGACAAGGGCGTCGTCAGCATCGCGCAGATGCTGGAGCTGCTGGAGCTGGAAAACATCTTCATCGGCGAAAGTCGCGTCAACATCGCCAAGAAGGGCAAGCCGGCCGAGGTCAAGCGCGTGTGGGCCGGTCATGCCGCCTTCACCTACCTGGCCCCGAATGTCGAGATTCCGGCCGGCACCCTGACCTGGGGCGCTACCGCGCAATACGACGACCGCTTCGCCGCCACCTGGTACGACGAGAAAGTCGGCCTGAAGGGCGGCTATCGCGTTCGCGTCGGCGAGCAGGTCAAGGAACTGGTGATCGCCAAGGAATGCGGCCTGTTGCTGCAAAACGTGATCTAAGGCGCGCGAAAGCGCGAATTAGCGAACAGGAAAGCCCCGCCGCGTGCGGGGCTTTTCGCAGCCGAAAGCCCGCCCGCTGCTGGTGGGCTTTCGCATGCGAAAAGAGGGGTAGACCGTGAGCCGATTCGACATCGTCGAGCGCACCATGCTGATTTGTGCGGATACCACGGCCCAGGTCGTGACGGATAACGGCGCGCGCTTCGACGTGGATGGCATCTTCGACAATGCCGAAATCGACTTCGACCACAAGCGCGAGGGCAGCAACGGCGCCGGCGGCCTGAAGTACAAGAGCCGTCAGCCGGTTTTCACCACGGGCGACCGCCGCGTCGCCGGAATCAACAAGGATTGGCGGCTGATCATCAAGGGCAAGTCGTACTTTTGCGCCGCGCCCTACGAAGACGGTGCGGGCTGGGCGACCCTCTGGCTTGCGCCGCGCCTGGATGATCCAACCGAAGCGGAGATCGTGAGCGGTGGCAGCAAGTGGCGTTAGCTTTCAACTGAGCTTTGCCCAGGAAATCACCCGGGTTACGGCGCAGATACAGACCACCCCCGAGCAGGTGAGCAAGGCCGCCGAGCGTGCCCGCCGCAAGACCATGCGTTGGCTGTCGACGCGTATGTCGCGCGAAATCAGCCAGGCCCTGCGCGTTCCGCAGAAGGGGCTAAAAAGCCGCTGGAGCATGACCACGGCCGGGCAGGGCGCCGAACAGGTCGCCATCCTGTGGTTCGGCACCCTGCCGCTGGCGGCCGAGAATGCCGGCAACCCTCGGCAGGGCAAGCGCGGAACCAGCGTGGCCGGTCGCCGCTTCGACGGCGCCTTCTACCGCGCCGTCTACGACGGCACGCCCCGGGTCTGGATTCGTAAGAGCCGCGCCGAGGCCCTGGGCCTGAATCTGCCCGCCATGAGCCGGCAGAAGGGCGGCGGCAATGCGCGCTTTCTTGACCTGGGCGGCGCCAATGACAGCAGCAACCGGGGGCGCTTCCCGGTCATGCGCGTGGGCATCGAGCTGGAAGAACTGGCCGGCGAGGTGTTCCGCCGCTATGAGCGTCGCGCCCTGGCGCGCTTCGCCGAGCTGATCGAACAGGAAATCAATTACGCGGTGAACCATGAGCGAAAACGCTGAAGGCACGCAGACCATCGAAGACGTGGGCCTGTTGCATGACCAGATCGCCGCCGCGCTGCGCACGCGTTTCGGCGCGCGCCTGAAGACTGTGGGCGAATACGACCCCGTCAGTACCGAGGCGGGGGAAATCAAGACCCCCGCCGTGCTGCTGGAGCTGGTCGAGATTCGCCCCGCTGGCCGCGTCAGCGGCGGCCGCACGCCGGTAGAGCTGCACTGGTCGGCGCATTGCGTGCTGAGCGTGGCCACCGACAAGGTACAGCGCGAGGTGCGCAACTTTGCGACCCAGGTGCTTTGCCTGGTCGACGGAAACCGTTTCGGCTTGGGCGAGGCCGTCGAGCGCGCCGCCGAGCTTGAGGCGTTCCCGGGCATGTTCAAGCCTGGCGACAAGGGCTTCGAAAGCTGGATCGTGAACTGGAAGCAAACCGCCCACCTGGGCGCGGTCTGGGAGCTGCCCGAGGACGGCCCAGCCGCCGAAGTGTTCGTCGGCGAGTTCCCGAACATCGGCCCCGGCCATGAGGGCGATTACAAGCAGGTGACGTAATGGACGTGATGCAGCGCCTGGAAGAGCTGGAACGGCGCGTCGCGCAAATGGTCGTGCGCGGCAAGATTGTCGAGGTCGACCCCGTCAAGCACGTCGCGCGGGTCGAGTACGGGCCGGGGATGACGACCGGCTGGCTGCAATGGAAGCCGCTGCGCACCGGCAAGGCGATTGTCTGGTGGGCGCCCGAGGTGGGCGAGGGGGTGACGGTGATCAGCGAGGGCGACCTGGCCCTGGGCGAGATACTGCCGGGCAGCTATCACAAAGACTTCGCCGCGCCATCGAGCGACCCCGACTTGTTCCTGATCCAGTACGGCGACGGCGGGTCGACTTCCTACAACCGCAAGACCCACATGCACCGCCTCGACCTGCCTGGCGGCGGACGCGCCGAGGTGGTCGCCCCGGGCGGCATGAAGATCACCGCCGACACGGAAATCGTCGGCACGTTACGCGTCACGGGCGACATCAAGGGCGACGCCGAAATCGGCGACGCGGTGCGCAACATGAGCGAAGACCGCGCGATTTACAACGGCCACAAGCACGGCTCTAGTCCGCCACCTGATCCGCAGCAGTAGAGAACAGCATGAAACAAGGCACTGACAGGAACACGGGCCGCCTGATCAGTGGCGTGCCCTATCTGTGGCAACGGCTTAGCGACGTGATCACCACGCCCATCGGGTCGCTGGTCGGCCGCCGCGACTTCGGTTCGCGGCTGTTCGAAATGCTCGACCGCAACGTCGACAGCAGCTTCTACATGGACACCTACATTCGCCTGGCTGAAGCCATCAACAACAAGGCCAACGGCCTGGACGACTTCAGGCTGTCGACCATGCGCGTCGACCAGCCAGCGCCGGCGCAAGTCGAGATTTACATAAGCGGCCTGTTGCTGATCGACGGCCAGCCGCTGGCCGTGGAACTGGAGGGGATCGCGTATGGAAGGAATTAACCTGGCCCTGCTGCCGCCGCTGACGGTGATCAAGCAGCTAACCCATGAAGAGATTGTGCAGGCGGTGGCCACCGCCGCCGGCCTGGAGAACGCCAGCCCGGCCGACCCGGCGTTCCGGGTGGCCCTGGCCTGCGCCTATCGTGAATTGCTGGTGCGCCAGGATGCCAACGAACAGGCGCGCGGCCTGCTGCTGGCGTTCGCCGTGGGGCCGCAGCTCGATCACCTGGGGGTTACCTACTACCAGCACCCGGACGGCGCGCCCGTCACGCGCCTGGAAGGCGAGGGCGACGACGACTATCGGGCGCGCTTGCAGGACTCGCCCGAAGGGCTGTCGGTGGCTGGCCCCGATGGGGCTTATGAGTTCGGCGCGAAGAGCGCCCACCCGGACATTAAAGGCGCGTCGGTATTCAGTCCGGCGCCGGTCGAGGTCGAGCTAACCATCTTGAGCGCCCAGGGCGACGGCACGCCGTCGGCCGAGTTGCTGGCCACCGTCGACAGCTACATGCAGCCGCGCCGCCCGCTGACCGACCTGCTGCGCGTGCTGCCGGCCGAGGTGATCCGCTACAGCGTCACGGCGGCCCTGTACCTGAAGCAAGGCCCCGACCCCGAGCTGGCCCGCCAGGCCGCCGAGGCGTCGGGGCTGGCCTATGTGGCGCGACAGCACCGATTGGGTGCGCGGGTGGTCGAGTCAGCCTTGCACGCCGCCATGAGCGTCGAGGGCGTCGAAGAGGTACGCCTTGCGGGCTGGGCTGACGTGGTGTGTACGGCCACCCAGGCGCCTTACTGTGAGGGCCTGGCGGTCACCATCGGGGGCTATGTATGACCGCCAGCATCTTGCCGGCCAACCTGGCCGACCTTGAGCGGGATTTAGACGCCGCGCTGTCGCGCATTCAAGAGGTCGAAATCCCTATCGCGGTGCTGTGGAACCCGTGGCAATGCCCGCTCGACGTGCTGCCGTACCTGGCCTGGGCCGTGTCGGTGGATCAGTGGCGCAGCGACTGGCCCGAGCTGGTCAAGCGCCGGGTGGTCGCGGGCAGCCTGGGGCTGCACCGCATCAAGGGCACGCGCCCGGCGGTGGTGCAAGCGCTTCAGGCGCTGGGCGTCGAGGTCGAGCTGGTCGAGTGGTTCGAAGCGGTGCCCGTCGAGCAGCGCGGCACCTTCAGCCTGATCGCCTGGGCAAACGAGAACATCACTCCCGGCCAGGCGGCCATGCTCAACGACGAGCTTTATAGCCAGCTACTGGCGGCGGTGCATAACGCCAAGAACACGCGGTCGCACTTCACGTTCAAGGTGGGCGCCAAGTTCGGGCCGAATAGCCTGCGCCTGGGGTCGGCCATCACCGGCCTGGGCGCTTTGGCGCGGCGTGACGCGGTGGCCACGCAAGAGCCGCTTGCGGCTGTGGCCAGCCTGGCGGCGGTGCCGGTTCTGGAATCCGTCGCGCTGACTCGGCGCAGCGGCGAATTATTCATCGACGCGGCCCCGCGTCCGGCGGCCGTCCTGATGGGCTGCGCCTGCGCTGGGGTCGCTGTCGTCCGTGTGTCTATGGAGGTGCAAGAGTGACGGCGCTTATTCCGGTAATTACGACCAAGGGCCTGGCGGCCGTGTGGAACGCCGAAAACACGGGGGTCGCGGCGAAGGTTACCCACATCGCGCTCGGCTCCAACGGCTACAGCCCGAGCAAAGGGCAGATCAGCCTTCAGGCGGAAAAGAAGCGCTACCAGATCGCCGACGGCCAGCGGGTCAGCGACACGCAAATTCACGTCACCGCCCTGGCGGATGACAGCAGCGAATTCTGGGTCAAGGAAGTGGGGTTCTATCTGGAGGACGGCACCCTGTTCGCGGTGTGGTCGTCGACCGGCGCCCTGGCCTACAAGTCCGCGCTTGTGCCGCTGCTGCTGGCCTTCGATTTGGTGCTGGACGCGCTGCCGGCCGGGTCGGTGACGGTGGTCGGCACCGGCGCGAATCTGTCGCTTGCCGCCTGGGGTGAGCAGTTCGCCGCGCAGTCGGCGGCCATCGTCGACAACATGGCCCGGCATGTCGACATGCTGTTCCGCGTCATGGCGCTGGAAAAGGGTTAAGGGGGCGGCATGGCTGCGAGTGACTTGGAGCTGACCGCCGGCACGACCTTCGCGTTCGCCGTGACCTGGCAGCAGAAGAGCGGCGACGCCCTGGCCCCTATCGACATCACCGGATGCACGGCGCGCTTTCAGGTACGCGACGCCAAGACCGACGAACTGTTGATCGACGCGCAGACCGAGGGGCGCGGCATCGAGATACCGACCGGCGCTGACGGGCTGATCAAGGTTTCGCTCGGCCCGGAGGTGACGCGGGGGCTGTTGCCGCGTGCCATCGGCGAAGCGGTCTATGAACTGCGCGTTTACTTCCCGTCGGGGGATGCCTACCCGGTGTTGCCGGCGGGCTTTCTGGTGATCAAGCGGGGGGTGATCCGTGATTAGTCAAACGCAGTCGGTGACCCTGACGCGGCCCGTTCTGCAAGTGGCCAGGCTGACCCAGGGCGAACGCCTGGCCGCCGTCTCGATGCAGCCCGAGCCGCATTTTTTCGTTATCGCCATGGGGGTTCAGGGGCCTGTCGGAACGGTCGCCGAGAGCGTCCTGGCGCGCGCCGCAGCCGCCGAACAGTCGGCACTGCAAGCGACTGCCCAGGCGGCCGAGTCGGCCCAGGTGCTGGCCGAGCTGATGCAGCAGCTCAAGGGCGCCTTTGACTATCACGCCGGCGCGATCAGCGCCCAAGGGGGTACATGATGGGGGCGGTTACCGCGACCCTGGAAAGCCTGCTGACGGCCGTTAATGGCCTGATGGGGGTGATTGACGGCAAGCTGCGCAACAAGGCCGACAAGGCCGAGATATACACCCGCGCCGACCTTGACGACCCGCTGCGCACCCTGGGCGCGAACGCGGCCAGCGCCTCGCGCTTGAAGATTGCCCGGCTGATTACGTTGCTGGGCGACGCACAGGCCGAAGGCGCCTTCGATGGCGCGGGCAATTTCGCCTTACAGGTGACGGTGCCAGCGCTGGCGGACAAGGCCGACAAGGTCGACACGCTGACGCCGGCACAGATCGACGCCCGCATTCAAGCGCTGGTCGGTGCGGCCCCGGGGGCGCTGGATACGCTGGTCGAGCTGGCGGCCGCGCTGAACAACGACCCGGACTTCGCGGCCAGCATGACCACGGCGCTGGCCGCCAAGGCCGACAAGGCGACGACCTACACCATCGCCCAGGTCGACGGCGCTTTCCTGCTGAAGACCGCCAAGGCGGCGGACTCGGCCAAGCTGGGCGGCAACCTGCCGTCGTACTTCGCCACGGGCGCCGCCCTGACTTCGCTGGAAGCCGAGGTCGCCGATGGCTTCACCCGCCTGGCTGCCGCGTTCAACAACGGCGCCAATCAGATCAATGGAACAGGAGCTTAAACAGTGAGCTTAGAAACGCAGATTCAGGCGCTGGTAACGGCGGCCAATAACCTGACCGGGTCGGTCAACGGCAAGATGGGACAGATTGACCAGAAGGTCAGCGCCGCCGAGGCGTCTTATCTGGCGCAGTTGGAGGATTTGAAAAACCGCCTGCCGCGCCTGGGCGTCTCGAAAAACATTCTGATGCGCGACGCCAATGCAGATGGCCGCCCCGACGACTGGGGTTTTCATGCCGAGGTTTCGCTAACCAAGCTCGAAACGATTTCCCGGGCATCTGAGGCGGCCGGCCGGCCAGCGTCGAACCTCACTCTGCTGGCCGCTATCGAGGCGGATGTTAAAGAGATTTTCCCCGACTTCGATATCCGTAAATCCCAGTATTACCGGCAAGACTTCAATGTCTGGAAAATGCAATGGGCGGCCAATGCCGTGACCCCGAACGCCGGTTATTTGGCCTTTCCTTATGCGACCGATTACAACGGCAACGCCGACGCGGCGGTGGCGCTTCCGCTCAATTCCTATGTGACCGTGGCGGGGTTCGTTCGTGTGGTCGAGGGCACGCTTAACAATGGTTCGTGGGGCACTGGGGCGCGTGCCGGCAAGTGGACGTGGTGTTCCAATATCCTGGCGCCTACTCGCACCTTTGGCGCCTACTCGCACCTGCACCCTAGCCGGCTGTCGGCCTCTGGCGTTGTCGAGGTGGCACTGGCGGGCGCTTGCACGGGCGTAGTGACGCACCCGGGCGCCTGGTTTGCAATGCTCGCACTTGGTTAAGGAGTTACGAAGATGAAGCCGGTTTTTTACCCTGATATTCACCCGCTGATTAAATGGGCGGAAATTCGCAAGGCCCGCAATGCCGACCTGGCCGCCTGCGACTACGCAGTGATGCCCGACAGCCCGCTGTCGGTCGCCGACCTCGACGCGGTCAAGGTCTATCGCCAGGCCCTGCGCGACCTGCCCGAGCAGGGCGACGACCCGGACGGCGTGGCCTGGCCGGATAAGCCCGCCTGCCTGAAGTAACCGAAGCCGCGAAAGCGGTTTTTTTGTGCCCGCCGAAAGCCCCCGCCCTGGGGGCTTTCCTGTTTCTGAGGTGAACATGATTCAAGCAAGCGCCGCCCGGGTGGGTGGCTTCGACTTTGTGCTGGCTGCGTTGCAGTGGCTGGCCCTGCTGGCGGTTCGCCTGGTGCTGATCGTCGCCGGTCTGCCGCTGGTGGCGGTGGCCATCCTGTTCGCGGTGCCGGGCTACTCGCTGAGCGACGGCCGCCGCATCGTCAACCTGCCGCGCTGGGCCTGGCTGTGGGGCAACGACTTCGACGGCCTCGACGGCGACAAGCGCCTGTGGTGGGCGGACAACTGCGACGCCCTGGTGTTGTTCGGCCTGCTGCCGCTGCTGCGCCGCGTCGGCCTGCCGCTCGCGTCGTTACCCGTCACGTCCTGGCTTGCCCGCTGGTGGTGGGCGGCCATCCGCAACCCGGTCAATAACCTGCGCCTGGTGCCCGGGGTGAGCTGCCCGGTCAGCGAATGCGCCATCGCCTACCTGGGCCAATACAGCGTCGAGGACAAGCCCGGCAAAGGCGGCTGGCAGTTCGTCAGAGCGACGCGCCGGGGCGGGCTGTCCCGCTGGTATGGCTTCTATTTCGTGCGCGAGCGCAGCGCCACCACGGCCGCCGTGGTGCGCCTGGGCTTCAAGATCAAGCCCGAGCACGAAGGCAGCCAGGAACCCGCCAAGGGGATGACCTTCAAGTTCAACCCGGCCAAGGAAATCTAGCGCCGGCACTGCCGTCGCCCCGCAACCCATCAAGCCCCCGCCTTCGGGGGCTTTCTTCTACTGGAGAGAACGCCAATGGCAGCCGATTACCTGCACGGGGTCGAGCAATACTTCCTCGAAAACCTCGACCGTCCTATCGAAGTCCTGGCCGCGTCGACCATCGGTCTGGTGGCCACCGGCGACGATGCCGACCCGCTGGTCTTCCCGCTCAATACCCCGGTGCTGTGCAACAGCGACAAGCTGATCGCCAAGGCCGGCGCGACCGGCACCCTGCGCAATGCGCTCAAGGACATCTATCGCCAGACCGGCGCGGTGGTCGTGGTGGTGCGCGTCGCGGCGGACGCCGAGGAAGCGCCGCAACTGGCCAGCGTGGTCGGCAGCATCGACAACGAAACCGGCCAATACACCGGCCTGAAGGCCCTGCTGGCCGCCGAATCGCTGGTCGGTGTGCGCCCGCGGCTGATCATCGCCCCGGAGTTCAGCCACCTGACCGGCATCGGCGCGGAAATGGAAGCCGTCGCCAAGAAGCTGAATGCTATCCCGATCATCGACGGCAGCCAGGGCGGTTACTCGGCGGTGATCGCCGAATGCGCGCTGTATCAGGAAGCGCTGTTCGTCAATTGCGGCGTCAAGCTGCTGGACGACGACACCGGCCTGGTCGTGACCCGCAAGGCGTCGGCCACCGTGGCGGGCCATATCGTGCGCGTCGACAACGAAGAGGGCTATTGGCACAGCCCGTCGAGCCGCAAGATTTTCGGCATCCTCGGCACCGACGAGGTGATCGACCACGCCATCGGCAGCACGACCAGCAAGGCCAACCTGTACAACAGCAAGAACGTGACGACCATCGTCAACCAGCAAGGCGGCTGGTATCTGTACGGCAACCGTCTGGCTAATAGCGTGATGCTGCCCCACCAGCGCATTCGCTACATCGTCGGCGACTCGATCCTGTACGCGCACCAAGAGTTGCTCGACCGCAACGTCACCAAGGGCTATGTCGACGGCGTGAAGAACCGCGTCAACAAGCTGTTGCGCCGGCTGATGTCGCGCGAGGTGATCAGCGGCGGCGAATGCTGGGTCGACAAGGAACTGAACATCGCCGCCATCGGCACCGGGCAAGTCTATTGGGACTACGACCTGGGCTTCTACGACGTGGCCGAGCGCATGACGTTCCGCCAGCACGTCACCACGCGCTACAACGAAGCGATTTTCGAATAAGGGGGTGATCCATGGGGGCAAAACTGCCGAGCATTCTGGTCGACATGAATGCTTTTTTTCAGGACGAATCGTTCGCGGGCGTCTGCAATACCGTCGCGCTGCCGAAGATCGTGGTCAAGACCATGGACGCGGTCATGGCCGGCGTTGCCGGCGACATCGAGCGCGACCTGGGCCGGCTGGAAAAGCTGGAAGCCGAGGTCACCATTTCCGACTACCCGGAGAAGGTGACCGACCTTGTCGGCTCGCGTGAAAGCCGCGACGAAGTCTTCACCATTCGCGGCGCCGTCGACCGTGACGGCGTGATCAAGACCGTGATCGTGCGCATGCAAGGCTTCTGGAAGTCCACCGAGTTCAACGAGTGGGCGCCCGAGAAGGAAGCGACCATGAAATTCGGCGTCGCGGTCGAGTTCTTCCACTTCGAAGTCGACGGCAAGGAACGCATCTACATCGACAAGATGAACAACATTTTCCGCATCAACGGCAAAGACCGTAACAAGGAAATCCGTCAGGCGCTGGCCCAATAAGGGCCGGCGTCACGCGTCACGAATTACCGAATTAGCGAACAAGGATTAAGCGAATGACTACCCCCGTCACCCTGAAGCGCCCGCTCAAGCGCGGCGACACCGAAATCACCGAAGTGACCTTCCGCGAGCCTGGCGCCGGTGAGCTGCGCGGCCTGGATATGTTCGACGTGATCCGCATGAACGTCACCGCCCACCGTACCCTGGTGCCGCGCATTTCCAACATCACCGCCAATGAATTCGACGTGCTGTCGCCGAAAGACCTGATGGCGGTGCAAACGGAGGTGGTCGCTTTTTTCATGGAGTGACCGCCGTTCCGCGCGACGTGATGGAGGCGGAAGCCGACATCTTCCTGGTCTTCACCGGCTGGGACGCGCTGACGACGGAGCGCATGACGCTCGCCGAGCTTATGCGCTGGCACCGCATCGCCCTGGAGCGCTACGAACAGGGTAAGGCCGGGCAGTCCTGAGAGGGGCCGCCCGGCCCTTTTTTTATGGGGTGGGAAAATGTCGACCAACTCTATGCGGCTTAACCTGATCATGGGCCTGGTGGACAAGATCACCGGCCCGATTCAGAAGGTCACCAGCGAAACCACGAAGATGGGCGACAAGATCAAGTCGACCCAAAACGAGCTGGCCAGGCTCGGCAGCACGTCCAAGGACATCGAGCACTTCAAGGCGTTGCAGGAACGCGGCGCCAAGACCGGCGACGCCCTGGCCGCCGCCCAGGCCAAGGCCAAGGCCCTGGGGCAGCAACTGGCCGCCACCGCCGAGCCGTCGCGCAAGATGACGGCCGAGTTTGAGAGGGCGACGTCCCAGGTCAAGCGCTTGCAGGCGCAGCAGCAGGCCGAGCGCCTGGAGCTTCAGCAGACCGGGGCGAAGCTGAAAGAAGCGGGGGTCAATACCGGCAAGCTGTCCGAGGCGACGCGCCGAATCGAGGCGCAGACCAAGCGCTATAACGAGCAGTTGGCCAAGGAACAAAAGGCCCTTGCCGGCGTCGCCGAGCAACAGAAGCGCGTCGCCGAAATCAAGCAGCGCAACAGCGATATGCGGATGTCTGCCACCGCCGACGCCGTGGGCGTCAGCGCTGCCGTGTTCGGTATCAAGCAACTGGTCGACGCCTATGGCGACGTGGCTGCCGCCCAGGGTGAAATCCGCTCGCTGAAGATCGACGACCCGGGTATCGAGGCGATCACCGCCAAGGCCAAGGCGTTCTCTGATCAGTGGGCGGGCACCACTACGGGCGACTTTATCCGCGCGTCCTACGACATCAAGTCGGGCATTGCCAGCCTGGGCGACGCGGCAGTCGGCGAGTTCACCCGCATCGCGGCCCTGACGGGCGCCGCGACCAAGGCCAGCACGGCGCAGATGACCAGCCTTTTCGCGTCGGGCTATGGCATCTATCGCAAGCAGTTCGAAGCGTTCGGCGCCTCGACGGTCGAGGGCTGGCAGCGCCTGAGCGCCGAGGAACGCGACATCAAGTTCGGCGAATACTTTTCGGCGGGCATCGCGACCAGCGTGCGGGCGTTCAAGACCAACGGCCAGGAAATGAGCGCCGCCATTTCCGCCCTGGGCGCGACAGCCACGTCGGCCAACGTGCCGTTTGCCGAACAATTGTCGATCCTCGGCCACCTGCAAGCGACGATGTCAGGCAGCGAGGCGGCGACCAAGTACCGGGCGTTTCTGAACGCGGCGTCGAAGGCGGGCGAGGCGCTGAGCCTGACCTTTCTGGACGCTAACGACCAGTTGCGTTCGATGCCCGAGATTCTGGAAGAGCTGCGCGGCAAGTACGGCGACACCCTCGACGCGGTCGAGGCGGCCGAGCTGCAAAAGGCGTTCGGCACCGAAGAGGCTGTCGCGCTGATCAAGCTGCTATATCCCGAGGTGGACGCGCTCAAGGCCAGCATGGGCAGCCTTGACGACAGCCTGCGCGGCGGCATGACGACCACGGAAGAAATGGCCCGCGCGATCCAGCAAGGCCCGGTCGCTGTCTTCGGCCTGTTCGGCCAGCGCCTGGGCAACCTGTCTGCCGCCGTCGGCAAGCTGTTCGCCCCGGCCATGGTGTTCGCCGCCGACAGCCTGGGGCAGTTGGCGGGGTTCGTCACGATGCTGACCGAGCGCTTCCCGTTCCTGTCGACCGTGGTGGCCTATGCCATCGTCGGGCTGATCGCCCTGAAGGTGGCCACCATCGGCGGCCGCTTCGCCTTCGCCTTTATGTCCGACGCGATGCTGTTGGCCAGCAAGTCGCTGGCGTTCTTCACGCTGACCAACCTGCGCGCGCAAGCGGCGTTACTGGTAACGCGGGTTCGCGCCATGGGCGCCGCTGCTGGGGTGTTCCTGATGGGCACCGCGTCGCGGGCCTTCGCCGTGGGGGCGGCGCTGATGACGGCCGCGCAGTGGGCGCTAAACGCCGCGATGATGGCCAACCCTATCGGGCTGATCATCCTGGGCATCATGGCGCTGATTGCCGTGGTCGCCCTGGTGGTGCGCTATTGGGAACCGCTGTCGGCGTTCTTTAGCGGCCTGTGGGACGGGATCAAGGCGGCGTTTGTCATGGGCTGGGAGGTTATCAAGTCCCTGCTGATGTTCAGTCCGCTCGGCCTGGTGATTCAGGCATGGGAGCCGCTGACGGGGTTCTTCTCGACGCTGTGGGAAGGCATCAAAAACGCCTGTGGCGCGGCCATCGACTGGATTGCGAACAAGATCATGGGGCCTATCGAAGCCATCAAGCGCTTCGCCGGCGGGATCTTCGGCAGCGATTCGCCGGCGGCCGCTGCTGCGCCTGCTGGTGGCGCCCCGGCCGGGGCTGAGCCTGGCGCGGTGGGCGCTGGTGGCGTGCGCGCGGCGGCTGTGGGTGGTGTGGCGTCGCCTGCTGGTCGAGCTGCTGCGCCGCAGCAGGTCAACCAGTACGGCGGGATCACCGTACAGGCTGCCCCGGGGATGTCTGAAGAGCAGGTCGCGAAGAAGGTTCGCGCCGAGCTGGACGCCCGCGACCGTCAGGCCGCGCGCGGGCAGCGCGGCCGCCTGGGCGACAACGCCGACTAGCAATTTAGCGAAATAGCTAAGCCGCCCTCGGGCGGCTTTTTCGTGGGGGCCACATGGCAGAAACGATGATGGCGCTGGGCGACTTCCGCTTCAGCGTGCGAACCGCCGAATACCAGAGCTTGGCGACCTCGATGTCGTGGCGCTGGGCGAAAAAAGACCGCTACGGGCGCAAGCCTGGAAAGCAGTTCCACGGCCCGGACAGCACGACCAAGACCCTGGAGATCACCATACACCCGGACAGTCGCGCCGACGTGGTGCTGTTCGACCGCCTGCGCGCCATGGGCGACGCCGGCGAGCCGCTGCGCCTGGTGGCCGGTGGTACGGCCCTTGTCGGGGGCGTGCTGAAGCAATCCGGCGCCGACCTGGGGCTGTGGGTGATCGACAGCCTGAGCGTGGCCGACGAGCACTTCATGCAGGACGGCACGCCCCTTGTGCGCAAGGGTTCGCTGTCCATTTCCGAATACGGCGAAGACGAGGTCTAGCGATGCAGTACCGCACCCGACCGGGCGACATGCTCGACGCCATTTGTCACCGCTACTACGCGGGCCGCCCCGGGGCTACCGAGGCGGTTTTAGAAGCCAACCCGGGGCTTTGCCAGCTTGGCCCCGTGCTGCCCGAAGGGCGCTTGATTGAGCTGCCCGACCTGCCGGCCGCCGAAGCGCCTGGGCAGGTTTCGCTGTGGGACTAAGGGGGGATCATGGCCAAGGCCGACTATCGAATCACGGCAAACGACAACGACATCACCGCCGCTATCCGCAAGCGCTTCCTGAAGCTGACGCTTCAGGATTCCGCCGGCGAGGATAGCGACACGGTGGCCATCGAGCTGGACAACCGCGACAACCTGATCCGCCTGCCGCCGACCGGCGCGGAACTGAAGGTCTGGATTGGCGAGCCTGGCGCCCTGGTGTTCAAGGGGGCTTATCAGGTCGACGAACTGGAAGAGCCGCTAGACGATCAGGCGCTAGTGATCCACGGCAAGGCGGCGAAGATGCTGGGCGGGATCAAGGCCCCGCGCGACGCCACCTTCGACGGCATCACCCTGGGCGCCCTGGTGACCAAGATGGCCGCCGAGCATGGATATATCCCGGCCGTTGCGCCGGCGCTGGCCGGGCATGTGTTCACCCACATCGACCAGCGCGCGGAATCCGATATGAACCTGCTGACGCGCCTGTCGCGCGAGCTGGGCGCGGTGGCCAAGCCGGTCGGCGGGCGCCTGGTGGTGGTGCCCAAGGGCGAAGCCAAGAGCGTGACGGGTAACGCGCTGGCGGTGACCGTGATCGACGACCCGGAGAACAGCAGCGGCCGGGTCACCATCCAAGAGCGCAACGACTACCAGTCGGCGGTCGCCTATTGGTTCAGCGAGGCCGAACAGCGCAAGGTGCCGGCCGTCGCGGGGATCGTCGCCGGCGCGGTGGCCATCTTCGGCGAGGCCGCCCAGGACGCCGGTCAGGCGGTCGACGACGCCGCCAGCGTAGTCGGCCCGCGCTACATCATCCGCAAGACCTACACCGATCAGAAGAGCGCCCAGGACGCGGCAGCGGCCAAGCTGAAGCAGTTGCAGCGCGGCAAGTCGACGATGTCGATAACCCGGCCGCTGACCCCGGGCATCGTCGCCGAGGGGCGGCTAGACGTGCGCAACCATCGAGCCAGCGCTAACCGGCTGTGGCAAGTCGAGTCGGTCACCCATGTGGTCGGCGGTGAATACGCCTATTCGTCGGCCGAGTGCGTCACGCCTTCCTGACGAATGGGTCAATTTGCCATCACTGTCTATCTGTCCAGTTTTTGACGCGAGGCGTACAATCCGTCACCCGCGCGTCAAGCAGTAGCAAGGAGCTGAGCCAATGTCACAAAACGGAAACCCTTTGATCGGTGAGAGCAAGGGCGATACCATCGAAAGAACCTATGAGTTCGTCGAATGGCTGCTGATTCAGGCAGGCCACGGCGGGGCTACCCATCCGGGCATGGTGACCCAATTGCGCCTGGTGCTCGATGGCATCGGCAGTTTGCGGGACGATACGGGCGGGGAAAAAAATTAAACAGTTTTAGTGTTCAAGCCGTGGGGCCGGTGCTATGATTTTGGCGCTTGCCCGGCTTGAACGGGCAGAAGAAAGAGAAAAAACAAGGGTTTAGAAAAAAGAAAACCCCGGGGTTGGCGCCCCAGGGTTTTCGGTGATCGGCACAAGCAAACGCTCTGCGACCAGCGACAAGGTCAGAGTTTAGCGGCCGGTCACCTTCTAAGCAAGCCCGATGCTTAGCAGGGACAGACGCTGATGACCGACGCAACGCCCACGCTTGGGCGGCCTTCCGTTATGCGGGGGCACATTCCGCACCCGTGCCCGGGGACAAGCCAGGGCACGGCCAGCCGTAAAGGCTACCCCACCGCCCCATTCCTGGGGGCGCGCCTTTGAACCCCCGCAATTTGAGCCTTGCCGGCGCCGTCGCGGCTGCCGCATTCAACGGCCTGACCGATCACGCCCCGAAACCCCGGCTAAAGCTGGTCGACCGCTCGCCCCTGGAGCGTCGCCCACGCGCGCTGACCGACGCGCAGCGCGGCACCCTGTTGGGCCTGGCGGCCGAGCGCATCGCCGAGGAAGCGCAAGACCGCGCCTGCCGCTGGCTGCGCCGCCTGGACACGATCCACATTTCGGGCGTTCGCACCAAGCGGCAGCGCTGGGATGCCCTGGCCAAGATGGCCGAGCCGCTGCTGGCCCGCCTCGACCTGGCCACCCTGGCCCTGGGCTGGCTGGACAGCCAGACCGGCGCCTTCAGATTGAACCGCCAGCGGGGCCTCGCTGAAGACACCGGCCTGTCGGAATGCTGCGTCTCGCGCACCCTGACGGCCCTGGAGGCCGCCGGCTACCTGCGCCGTCGCGTGCGCCGGATTTTCAAGCACGGCAAGCATTGGGTCAGTCGCGTGACGATCCACATTCGGCCGCGCTTCTTTATCGACCTGGGGCTAGGCCATCAACTGGCCGAAGAGCGCACCCGCAAGAAGGCCAAGCGCGACAAGGTGCTGGCCGCCCTGGGTATGCAGAAGAGCCGCGACCGCCTGCAAGCCATTGCCGATCAGTTCGCGCGCAAGCGCAGCCACCTGAAGGCCACCCAGGCCCGCGCCAAGCAGGAAGCCGAGCGCGCCGAGCAACAGCGCCAGGATCGCGAGCGCGCCCGCGCCGCCGCCTGGGCCAGCTTCGCCGCCGAACCTGACGTGCAAGCGCTGCCAAGGCGCAAGCAAATGGCGCTCTTCGGCCAGCGCTTCCCCGACCTCATATAGCCCCGCCTTCCACATAACCGCCCCTGGCGGTGCCTTCGCACGCCCGCGCGCCGCCTGGCCGCTTTCTGCCCCCTTCCCGCGTGCAATTTCCCCTACCTGCCACCCGTTTCCGTGCCCGATCGCGCCAAAAATCAGGGCCGCCCAGCGCCTGGCCGAGCCGGGCTTTTTGAATAATGCAAACTTTTAGGTCGAGTGGTACCGAAGGGCCTAAGAGCAGAGCCTTTAAGATCGCAAGCCCCATGCCATCGGCGCATGCCTGGACGACCTAGCAATGATGCCGCGCGCTGATTCGCGCCTTCGGCGCTGCGCGACGAAAGAGCGAGGCCCGTTCCAGTTGCTGCACGCCGAGGAAGCCCGCGCCGTGCCTGCGCCGCCGTGCAACGGCGTTTCGCGCCTTCACGCGCCTGGCCTTCGGCCGCGCCGCTCCGCGTCGCCAGCGAACAGGTCAAGGGGTGGGCCGTGCCTCTTTCGCTGATCCTGGCCGCCTGCGCGCGCGCCTGGAGCGAGATAAGCGCAAGGCCATAGCAGTGCAGCCAGGGAGGCCGGCGCGCGCTGGCGGCGTTCCTGGGCGGCTTTCTGGATGGCTGGCCAGACGTGCCCGCTGCCGGCGTTGGCTGGGCGGTGCGCTGCCATCCGCCGGCGGCCGCCTGGATGGCTCTATAATTAGCTATTGCGCTAATTAGCGAAGCGCGTAGAATGCGACGCACGGCCAGGCGATCCCGCCCAGGCCAAGCCCGGAGCCTTACCGATGACCAAGAAAAAGCAACTCGCCGCCCTGACTCTGAATCTGCAAGCCGCCGAAGCCGCGTTCGCCGAGGCCGACCGCTTGATGGATTCGTGGGCGCCTGAAGATGGTGCCGCCACTGGCGCGGAAATCGAAGCCCGCTATGACGCCGCCCGTGCCCAGGTGACCGCCTGCCGCGACGCCCTGCACGCCGCGCAGTTTGCCGGCCGTCGCGTCTGCCCCCATTTTGCCGCCCTGGTGTCGGCCAATATCGACTAATCAGCCCGCCGCCGGCCTTTATGCCGGCGGCCTGCCCTGGAGGTTCTGCGATGTTTTCTTTTGTTCGTGACGGGTCACGCCTTGAAGGTGCGCCCGAGGATTTGCCCGAAGCCTGCCGCCAGGCCCTGCGCCTGGGTGCGCAGTTGCTGGAGGATGGCGAGCCGGTCGACTGCCTGGCGGTGCTGGGCCTGGATCGCCCCGGGCTGTTCCTGGCGCCGCGTCCTGAAGGCTTGCGGCCGACCGCTGAAGAGGTGCGCGCGCTGGCTTCGCTGGCGGGGCTGAGCGGTTCCCAGGTCGCGCGCCTGGTCGGCAGTACGCCGCGCAAGTTCCGCGCCTGGGTGGGCGGGGAGGACGGCATGCCGTGGGCGGCCTGGCATGTGCTGGCCATCTATGTCGGCCTGGCCGAGCCTGCGCGCTTCCCGCCGCCTGCGGCTATGGTTGCTAATTAGCTATTGCGCGAATTAGCGAAGCGTGTAGAATGCGGCGCACGGCCAGGCAATTCCGCCCAGGCCAAGACCGGAGCCTTCCCGATGATCAACGTACTGACCGCCCTGAATATCGCCCCCTACGCTGCCGCCAATGATCGCGAGTTCGGCAGTTCCTCGGCCCGCCTGAAGATCGCCGACTTCCGCCGCCTGGTCGACTCACTGAACTGGACGCGCAACTGGCTGACCGGCGGCACCCGCGAAGAGTTCAAGCGCCAGGACATCCCGGGGCAGTTGGGCGCCGCCATCGCTCGCCTTGAGGGTGCCTTGCCGCTGGTTCCGGCCCGCTACGGCGCCGACCTTGAATCGGCCCGCTCGGCCATCGAGTACGCCCAGCGCGTTATCGAGCGCTGGCACGCCGCCCCGGCGGTTACCCGCTGAATTCCCGCCCCGCCGAAGGCCGCCAAGCGCGGCCTTTTTTATTTGTGCTAATAAGCTAATTAGCTATTGCGCGAATTAGCGAAGCGTGTAGAATGCGACGCACGGCCAGGCAATTCCGCTCAGGCCGGAACCGGAGTAAACCCGATGACCGCACAAGCCAAGATTCTGACCCCCGCCCAGCAAGTCGCCGAAACCATCCTTGCCCAGCTTGGCGCCCGCCGCTTTCTGGCTATGACTGGCGCCCGCCGCTTTCTGGCTATGACTGGCGCCCGCCGCTTTCTGGCTATGACTGGCGCCCGCGATCTGGTGGCCACCGCGAAGGGCCTGCAATTCAAACTGCCGGCCAACTTCGCCACCGGCGGCGTGAATATGGTTCGCGTCGAGCTGGAGCCGAGCGACACCTATAGCGTGATCGTCGGCCGCTTCCGCGCCCTGGAGTTCAAAGAGAAGGGTCGCGAAGAACTGGTCTATTGCGACCAACTGCAAGCCGCTTTCACCCGCCTGACTGGCCTCGATACCCACCTTTAAGGAAGCAAGCCCCGGCGAAAGCCGGGGCACTGCACGGAGCGAATGCAATGACTGTTGCCAGCCTGAGAAACAAAGCCACCCTCGAAGCCTGCCTAGGCCATGCCACCGACCGTAACCGCTACATGGCCGGCGCCCTGGCCGCCATCGAGGCCGCGCTAGACAACGGCATGACCGGTGCCACCCTGGCCGCCGAGATTCGGGGCGAGATTGAGGCCATGCGGGCGCACTGCGCGAATGCCCGGCAGTCTTTCGAGCGCCTGGGCGCGAAGATCGACGCCGCCAAGTACCCGGACGAAGAAGAGTAACAAGGGCCGCCCCGGCTGCCGCCGGGGCTTCTGGAGTGGATGCGATGAAAGACCCGAAAGACCCCGGAACCCTCGACCTTGTGGAAGCCTGCGCGCGTCCGCTGACGCCCGCCGAGCGCCAGAAGCGCCTGCGCGACAAGCGCCGCCGCGAGCGCCAGGAAGGCAAGCGCGCGACCTTGGATTTCGGCGCCGCTGAACTGGTCGTGCTGGGCGTGGCGCTCGATGAATTCGCCGAGCGCTGGAGACTGGCCCCAACCAAGGCCGAGCCAGCCGCCGCGCTGCGCGCCCGCCTGCCGGTCGCCTCGGTGGTCGCCGCTTTTCCTGGCGATTCTGCATGGTTGCCCGTGGCAATGGGGCAGGGCCTCGACGTGGAGGATTGGCCGGCGCATTCGGCCTATCAAGCCGAGGTCGGCATGCGCGACCCTCTCGCCTATCGCCAGACGCCCTATGGACAGCCCGAGGTCGACGCGCTGGTCAAGCCTGGGGATCAGGTGTGGACGAACTACGACAGCGGCCCTTATCGCGTGCTGGAGGTGAAGCGCTACGAGTCCGAAGGGCTGCGCTGCTATAGCTTGGTCATGTGTGCCCTGGACGAGCGCAAGCCGTCCGCCTGGATCAATGAGCTAGTGGCGGTCGACGGTCGCTTGCGCAAGCTGTTCGCCAACAATATGGACGAAGTGTATGTCGTCGGTGCCGGCGCCCTGGCTGCGGCCGAGCCGCTGCCCGAGCCGGTGCGGCAGCTAGAGGAAGAGCGCGCCGAAAAAAATGCCTGGTATCAGGAGGGTCGCCGGCTGGAAGGCGTGGCGGCCGATCTGCGCGGCCAGGTCGAGCGGCTGGAGAATGAGCGCCGCTTGCTGGAGCAAGAGCGCTGCACCGCGATGGCGGCGGCGCGCGTATTTGAACAGCGCCTGCGCGACGCGGGCCTGTCGACGGATTATCGGGGGTGAGCGTGACGGATAACAACTTTCTACACCGCCAGTTGATCCGCCTGGGCGACATGATCGGCGACGGCCTGGCAGATGAACCTGGCGGCGCCTGGATCAAGCGCGAGTATGCGCAGACCATGCGCGCGCTGGGCATCGCGCCGAAGCGCCGCAACCGCTCGGCGCAAATTGACGAACGCATGCGGCAGCGTGTCGCCGAGGTGAAGTGCCCGGCCTGCGCTGGCGAGCTGAAGCAAACCCGCGCGGGGTCGACCCGTGCCAAGTGCGGCGCCTGTGGGGCGCTGTTCCAACTGCTGAAACTGAAGTGAGGCGACCGCCCATGATCGAGCAGAACCCCGACCATCCTAACGGCACCTGTGAAGCCTGCGGCGGCCCGTGCGCCGTCTGCGGCTGCCGCTACTGCCCGGCCTGTTATGACCGCGTGACCCTGGCCGGTCGCCCCCTGGAGCTGGGCGACTGGATCGAGGCCGACTTTACGTTCCCGAGCCAGCACACCCGCGCCGCACAACTGAACACGCCCGAGGCGCTGGCCTACGGTGCCGAGCTGCTGGCCGACGCGTCCAGCGGCTGGCGTCGCGCGACCCGCCAGTGGGTGGCGCAGCGTGAAGAGGTGCCGACCCCATGACCGCACAAGCCCCGAGCTGTGACCGCGCCGGCTCTTCGCAATACTGCAACGGCCGCGACGTGAAGGCGGTGCAACTGCGCAGCCGTACCGCCGGCCCGCACGGCCCGAACGAGTACGCCGGTGCCGTGGTGATGATGTGCAGCGAGTGCCGCAAGTCGAATTGCGGCGGCTTTAAGATCGTGCGCCCGGCCAAGGCCCGCGCGTGACCGTCACGAACCGAAAGGAACCCGCCCCATGCGTGCCGACCGCCTAGACCGCTACATTGCCCGCCTGCAAGCCGAATCGGCGGGCCTCGATTCGTTCCATATTGAAGTGCCCTATATGTCCGGGTGGAAGCGCTACGGAATAGGCCGCCCCTTGTTCGGCATGCCCCTGGTCTACCGTGCGCAGCGTCTGGCGCGCCTGGGCTATGTCGATGCGGCCCGAGGCCGCCCGGTGCGGGAGGTTCACGACTGGGGCGGGCCGGTCACGCGCGAAACCTACGACCGGCCCGACTGCGCATAACGAACTGAAAGGAACCCGCCCCATGACCGAGCCGACCGAAGCCCTTCCCCTGCAAGCCGCCTACCGTGACGCCAGTTGGTGGCCGAACCCGGATACCCGCACGCCCAAGCGCGGCCATGTGCTGCGCGAGGATGGCCGCGCCGCCTGTGGACTGGTGGCGGTCATGTGCGACCCGGCCCCGGCCGAGTTGATCCCCGAGGGGCTGCGCTGCTGCCGGCCAGGGTGCCGCGACAAGTGGCCCAAGGCCGCCCCGGAAGACGAGTGGCGCAACGCCTGACCGCTACGCATAACGGGACATTTGTTCAATAGACCCCCACAAGAGCCGACCCGCTGGTCGGCTTTTTACTGCCCGCCGGCTACCAGTGGCCGGGGGTGTGGTCTACCATAACCCCGCCTGCTGGCTTGACGCAGTACCCGACCCTATGCCGAACCCTGGAGCCTTCCCCATGCACGACCCCGCGCGCGAGCTAGTCGAAACCACTATCGCCGGCCTGGCCGACCTAATCAGTACCGGCGGCGAACCGCCCATCGTCGGCGGCGTCGAGCTGCCGAGTGCGACCGCCGCTAATCTGCGCCTGCTGCTGGGGCGCCTGGATGCGGCCAAGGATGCCGCCGCCGTCGCGGTCGAAGCGGCCCGCCTCGACGGCTTCCTGATCGCCCTGGAAGCGACGCGCCAGGTCTACAGCCTGGAGGCTGGCCAGTTGCGCGGGTTCTTCGCGCGCGCCGAGGCCGACGCCCTGGAACAACTGGCCGAGGTCGCCCAATGATGCCCGCCGCGTTCTACGCCCCGCCGCCCGGCGCCGCTGATCCGCTGTATACGGCTGCCGCGCGCTTTGCCGCTGCCCGCCACCGCGTCGGCCCGGTCGGCTTGGCCCGGCGCTTCAACATCGGCCGTCGTCGCGCCGCCGTGTTGCTCGATGCCCTGGACGCCGCCCGCGTGTTGATTGGCCCCGGCCATCGCGGCGTTTGGGTGGTCAATTCCAGCGCCTGGGCCTCGCTGCTGGCGGTGCCGGCATGACCGCCCGTGACCGTAACGAAGCACGCCGCCGGCTCGACGGTGGCTTGATCGAGCACGCCCGCCAATGGGAAGTCGACGGCGACCTGATCCGCTGCCGCACCTGCGGCCGTGGCCACCTGGCGAGCAAGGCCGGCGAATTGTTCGTGCATGCTGACGGCTGCGCGGCGCGTTCCGACTTCGCCCGCAACCCGTGGCGCGATCTGGCCGACCTGCTGCGCGAACTGCCGGGTGATCCGTGATGGCCTGCTATACGCTCTATGACGCGAATCGGGCGCCGCGCGGGCATATCTGCGGCGACCTTGGCCCCCACTGCGCCGAATGCGGCGACGTGGGTGGCTACCTGTGCGATTACCCTGTCGGCGAGGGGCAGACCTGCGACCGCGCCCTGTGCGATTACCACGCCCAGGAACACGGCCCGGAGCTGCATTACTGCGCGGCCCATGCCGAAGCGTTCGCGGCCTTTCGTGACGCGGGCGGCGTCCGTCAGGTGCTGGAGAACGTGACCCCCTACAAGCGCCCACCGAAGAGGCCAAGAGCATGACGACGGCACAGCAAGCGGCTATCGCCGCGCTACAGCGTGACGGCTTCGCCCTGGAGTACCACGGCCGCCACGTCGCCCGGCTGGCTCGTGGCAATGACTATCGGCTAGTTCGCCAGGACGGCACGCAACAGCGCGCCAAGGGGGCGCGGCGATGATGGTGCCCGAACTGAAGCCGTGCCCGCGCCCCTTCTGCGATGGCTCGGCGAGCCTGCTGCAAGACGAGGGCTTCCATTGGATCGAGTGCAGCGCCTGCCGCTATCGAATGTCGGTTCGGCGTGATCCGTCACCCGCTGACTTGGCCGCCCTGGTCGCTGCCTGGAATGCTGAGCCATTGCCGCCGGCCGAGGCCCTGCCGGCGTTCCTGCGCAAGCGCGCGGCCTTTCTGTGCGGGCCTGAGCGCTTCCCGTTGCTGGACGCGGCCGAGCTGATCGAGCGGCAGGCGGCGACCCTGGCGCAGCAGGCGGCGCGGGCATGAGGCAGGCTTATACCGAGGAAGCCTTGCAAGCGCTGATCGTCAGCGGCGCCGCGCGCGAGTTCCTGGCCAGGCGCGGGCCGGGTGGCCAGGGCTGGACGTTTAGCGTTCGCCTGGGGGCGCACTGGCTGCCGGTGAGGTCGAGGCGCGAGCCGCTGCGCGTATGGGCAAGCCTGACGGCCGTGGAGCGCTTCGCCGCTGGCCTGGGTGTGCGGTCGTTTATCGTTGAGCTGTGACGCGTCACGACGCAATAAAAAGCCCCGCACTTGGCGGGGCTTGTTCGTTCCTGGGCGGGATCAGCGCGGGGCGATTCCGGCTTCGGCGAACGCGCGTTGCAGCTTGGCCACCGCGTCGCGCGCGTCGTATGTCTCGGCGTCATCCACGGCACAGGCGCGCAGTTCGGCCCATGACAGGCGCTTGAGCAGTTGGGCGAATGCCCAGGTTTCCGCCTCGGTGAGTTCGGCCAGTCCTTCAGCGGGCCGGCTTACGGGCTGACAGTGGTGGGTGGTGACAGTGAAATAGACGGGGGTGGTCATGCGCGGGCCTCGCTGTGCTGGTGGGTCGTGGCTTGCTGGTTAGCGGCGGCGCTGGCCTGGAAGCGCGCCACGTCGGCCAGGCTTTCAAGTGCGCGGGTCATTTCGGCCGGGGTGAAGCAATGGGCGTCGCGGGCGATCTGGCCCAGCTTCTCGCTGAAATAACGGTCGTCGAGGCCGAAGGCGTTTTTAGCCATGGTGCTATCTCCTACGCGCCCAGCCGGGCAAGAATGGCCGCGCGCGTGCGCGGGGTGCAGGTGGCCAGAAACTCGGCCAGGTGCCAGGCCGGAACCTGGGCAATTGCTGCTAACGGGGTGCGCCAAACGGCGCTATAATCGTGCGCTGACATAGTGCTTACCTTTTGCGGGGTGGGCGTGTGTTACCGGGCGCCGAGGTGGTCGAAGACCTCGGCGCTCGATCCTTTCTTAGTTGCTGGGTTCCCAGCCTTTTTTGCTCATGTAGTCCGCAAGCGCTTCCTTGAGTGCATCCACCTGGGCAATTTCGTGGGTGGCGCAGAAGAGCCGGAAATTCTTGCGAAACTCTGGCGACACCTTGAAGCCCAGGTCGACCAGCTTGCTGTCGCTGCCGGTGCTGGTGTTGTTGCCCACGGCTGGCGTGTCGGCGGCAGACTTCGGCGGCTCGCCCTTGCCGCGCGGCGGCTTCGGGGTCTTGATCTGCGGGGCGGTGCTGGTCTTGGTGGTCATGCGGGCATTCCTGCGGTGAATTCGTGCATTAGCATAATAGCGATTTAGCTAAATCGCTAATCTTTTAAATCAGTTCTTCGAATTTGGCGATGGCCGACTGTACGACCTGCATGGCCTGTTCGCGCGGCGACTTGTACGGCGTTTCGATCAGCGATTGGCCGGCGTCCAGCGCGCGGCTATAGGCGGGCTTGTGCTGGATGGAGCCGTCGAGGGTGGCAAAGCGGGTTTTGCCCAGGTACTCGCGCGCGGCCTGCACCTCGGCGGTGCTGGTGGCTTTGCACAGGGCGAAGACGATGCGGCGCGGCTCGATGCCGTGTTTGTCGGCCAGGGTGTTGGCCAGGGTGACGGTCGGTTCTAGGTCGTCGACCGACAGGCCGGTCGGCAGGATCATCAAGTCGCATGCCTTGGCGATTTCCACCGTCTCGGTGCTGGCGTGCGGGGCGCCGTCGAAGATCAACAGGTCAGCGTCGCCGGCCTTGCTGATGGCGGTGGCCACGTTGCCGAACATCTGGACGGGCACGTCTGGCGTGATGCCGTTGCGCAGTCGGCGCTGTTGCCAGGCGGTGCAGGTGCCTTGCTTGGTATCGAGGTCGGCGATTTTCACCGACCAGTCATTGGCGGCGAACGCCGTGCCGAGTGCGCGGGCGAGGGTGGATTTCCAGACGCCGCCCTTCTGCGAGCCGAAACCGATCTTGTAACCCATGGGCTTAACTCCTTTGCGAGAATTAGCGAATTAGCTAACTGTGCGCAGAGTATAAGCGCGCGGGCGCGCAGTGCAAGCGAATTATTGAATTAGCGAATTAGCTAAAGATGACCAAGCCGCCGCGCGCGGCGATGGCGGTGCTGCTGGAGGTGCTGCGGTGGCCGCCGCGACTGCTGCCGGCGCCGGCACGGGTCAGTCGGGTCAGGCTGGAAGGGGCGCGCGAGCGGCTGGGGGTGCGGTTGCGCACGGCGTCGAAGTCGCTTTCGGCGACGCATGCCAGGGCAAGCAGCACGCATAGGGCGCGCGGAAACAAGACGCCGAGGGTAAAGCCTCGGGCGATCATGTGGGGGTGAGTCTTGGCGCCGAGCTTGGCCTTGATGCTGGCTTCTATGTAGCGCACCGCGACCTTATCGGCGTTGATTGCGGCCGCGATGGTGTTGGGGTTCTCGCCATCGGCGAGGCCGACTAAGACACGCAATTCGCGCCAGGTGAGCGCTTGGCCTGGGACGCCGACAACGTCTTCGCCCTGGATTTCCATTTCTGCCTGCATGTCTGTCTTCCTTGGTCGGTGTTGAGTTAGGCCGCCTGGCCGGCGGCTTTGAGCTGGCCGGCGATGTTCGCCAGCTTCTGGAGTTCTTCGGCCAGTTCGAAGGCGACCGCCGCCGCCTGGTCGAGCACGTCGGTATCGCCTGAATTGATGGCGTGCATGATCATGTGGGCGATGCCGTTGGCGCCGCCGGCCTTGCGGTTCAGCTTGATGCACAGGGCTTGCTGCACGTCTTCGGTAAACGGGTGCGCGCCGCTGCTGGTGGCGATGATGGCGAGCGTGTCGAAGTGTGCGATCAAATCGGTGGTCATGGGGGCGATACTACCTTGTATTCATGTTAATTACACTTAAAGTGTAAATCGAGTGTGCAGATAAGCCCCTTTATGGGGCCTTATAGTTTTTAGCGGACGTGTGTAATCAGCTTGACGCGGCCGAGGATTCGCAGCTTGGCCAGTTCGCCCGGGGTCATGACCTGGTCGGGGTAGTGGTCGCGGGCTTCGGCCTGGATGCTATAGGTGCCGTCGAGCTGTTGCTTGATCCAGCGCAACCAAGGCCGGTCGCCGACCATGATGGCGAATATGTCGTCACGCGTCACGTTGGTGACGCTAAGGTCGAGCATGACCGGGTCGCCTTGCTCGATCACGCCGCCCATGCTGTCGTCGGGCGCGCTCATAAGCAGCATCTTGCCCTTGTCGAGCTTGATTTCGTCGAGCCAGGTTATGCGCGGTGCATAGAAGTCTTCGCCCAGGTCGGCGGTGCCGCTGGCGGTCGGGATAGTGGACAGGGCGGGCACGGTGAAGCGCCCGGCCTCGGGTGCGGTGCCGTCGTCGTCGCTGATGGCGCCCAGGTAGGCCGGTGGCTTGCCGAAGAGCGCGCCCAGGGCGATCAGCATTTCGAGCGGCGGCGTGTTGATCGCTAGTTCCCAGTTGCCATAACGCGACGGGATGATCTTTTGCCCACTGATCGCCGACAGGTGCGCCGCCGTCTCGTTGAACGTCCAGCCCTTCGCTGCGCGGCACGACTTCAGGCGCGCGCCGATCTTCTTGCGGATGTCAGACATTGAGGTTCCTGAAGGGGTGTATGGGGGAGTTACCTAGTCAGGAATATACACGCAAAGTGTGAATAACACTAAAAACAGCTTGCAAATACGTGAAGCCGTGGCCAGTATTTACACGAATACTGTTAATAACGGATTTACTGTGGAACTGAACCCCTGGATTGACAGCCTTTCGACCAGCGACGGCCCCGCCGCCGCTGCCGAGCTGCTGGGGGAGAAGCGCCGGACGGTGGATTCGTGGCGCCGTTTCGAGCGGGTGCCGTCGTTTCGTTCGGCGCTGAACATCGTGAAAAAGAGCGGCGGCCGCGTCGATTTCAACGGCATCTATAACCCGTTCTGGCGGGCGCTGGAGGAAGGGCGTGCGAAGTTCAAGGCTTAGCCCCCAGCACTGTCGCTGCACGTCGAAGGAATGCGGCAAGCGCTTCAAGGGGCGCCCCGGGTTCTCGCGCTGCCCGGCCTGTAGTCGGGTCGGCCGGCTGGATCGCTGGGCAGATGCCAAGCCTTGGCGCTCGGCGACTTGCCACTGTGACGCCTACCCGTTCCCGCATAGGGCGACAGGTGGCGTGTGTTGCTGGCCGCGTCCTGTTGTTGAGTTGCCCGGCATCGCCGGTTTGCCGTTCTGATTATTGAGGGTCTGCGATGCGTGGTTTCAGGGTTCCGGCTGGTCTGTCCGAGCTGGTCATTTCGAGAAAGCTGGAACAGCGCTTCGGCCTGCTGGGCTTTGCTCGCATGGTCAAGCTGGTGGAGCTGGTCGCAAACCTGAGCACGCCGGACGCGCCCGCGTCTGCGGTAGTCGCCTGGGGTGACTTCATGATCGCGGTGGGCTGCAACCAAGAAACGGCCGCCGAGTTCCTGGCTTATTGCGAGCTGGCCCGGGTGCTGAATCGTTCGAACGAAGACGGCCGCTTGCGCGTGACCCTGCTGGGCGAACTGGCGGCCATGGTCACCAGTGACGCCGCGCCGATTGTCGAGGGCGCGCCGGTGCTGTTCGCGACGGATAAGCAGTGGATCAATTGGTTTATCGCTGAGCTGAATTGCCCGGCGTACCTGGCACATGACCCGGCCACTCGGCAGCTATTCCGCCGCTGGTGTGCCACGAACGTGACTGTTGAAGAAGCGGAAGCCGCCGTAGAGCTGGCGATTAAGGCAAGCGAGGCGCCGTTACCGGCCGCCCTGCATGACCATTTGAAGACTGTGCGCAATACCAAAATCGAGCGCGCCCGCCAGTGAGGCCCGGCGCAAGGGGAATGCTTTGTTATTGATTGCACTGTCTGGCGGCACTGTCGCCGAACGCGTGGCGATTGCTGATCGCCTGGTCGAGTCCGGCAAGGGTCAGCTTGTGGCGTTCGCCCAGGCGACGCCCAAGTCTGAATATGGGGCTACCCGGGCGCGCATTCTGGCCGACGCCCTGGAAGGCATGGAGGATGCCCCGAACGCCCTGGGCGGGGTGGTGGTGGTTCACTGCCTGGCCGAAGAAGAGGCCGCGCTTGTGCGCAGTCGTGGCGGCGCCGTCTGGCACGTCTACGGCATGCCGTCGGGGCTGGTCGTGATCCGTCACGGCGACCCGATTGTCACGGATGGCATGGCGGGCTTCCGTCATGTGCGCGAGCCGCTGGAGGCGCTTTCCGAGCTGCTGCTGGCTCGCTTGTCTGCGGGTGGTGCGCCGCTGGCCTTGGCCGCGCTGTCGAGTCTGGCCGATGGCTAGGCAACCAAGCCAGGCGCTGCCGGGTTACGCCTACGGTGACCCGGCCAGGATCGTCGAGGCCCAGGAAATACGCGCGAAGGGCTGTTCGGTCTGCGCGCGGGCGGTGTTTATCCTGGGCTTGCCCATGTGTTCGAACAATCTGAAGTTTCCGGCCTGTCGTCAGGATCGGAAGAACGGCCACAAGCTGACGCCCGAAGCCGGCGGCTAAGGGGGGATGGATGGCAAGGCGCGGACGCAACGACCTAGACGGCGCTCTTGAGCTGTGGGCGCGGTGGTGTTTTCAGGGTGGCGCCCTGGTCAGTTCGGGCCGCTCGATGCTGGCCAAGCTGATCGACAACAAGGGCGAAATTTTCTTCGGTGGCTCGGGCGGTTCCAGCGAGCCGGCGGATAGCCTGGAAGCGAAGATCGAAGCGGCCGTCGTGGCCATGTTCGCCGTTGAACCCATGCGCGCCGACGTGCTGCGCCTGGAGTACGGCGCCGGCTGGTGGCAGGTGGCCGAGCGGCGCCGAATTGAAGGATACGACCCGCGCGGGGTGGGCCAGTTCGAAAACGCCCACGCCCTGGGGATCAGCTTGCGCACCTACCGCCGTCGGCTGGCAGAGGCGCGGGAAACCATCGAGAAGACCCTGGGGGCATGATGAAGATTCACCCGTTGTTTGCTGGATTCGTGGGGCAGGACACGGCCGCCGTCGGCGCCGCCCTTGGCTTCGACGTGCGCCTGGTGACGACCCGCGCGTCGCTGTTGCCGCTCGACGCTGCCGCCCTGGAGCTGATCGAGGCACGCTTCGCTGACGTGGGTGGCGCTGAAGGTTACAGCCTGGCCGGTAGCTGGCAGGCGCCGGGCGTGCATTGCCTGATGTTCGCCAAGCCGCTGACCCCGATGGCGCTGGCCTGGTGGCTGGTCGGCCTGCGCGGGTTCGATCTTGAGGCGCGCGGCCCAGGCCCTGCCGTCAACTGCTGTCCGTTCGCCGGCCTGCCCGTTGCTGCCGACTTGCTTTCCGGCGCTTTCGACTGCGTCGCCCGAAACTATGCGGTTCGCGCCCCTGGCGAGCTGGCCTTGGCGATTGAGCAGCGACAGCCCGTCACGCATTAATCAATAGCAAATTAGCGATTTAGCTAAATAGGCGCGCCCGTGCGTCACGGGTTCGCTTTGCCTGAAGAAAGACCCACGCCGCCCGCCGGCATCGCCTGCGGGCATTTGCCGAGGCCCGCACCATGCGCAAGACCCTGCAAGTCCAGTTGTCGGACGCGGCCATTAAGAAGCATGCCGCCGACGGTGATGTCGCCGAGCTGAAAGACCCCCGCCACCCGCTGCGCTTCCGTTACCGTCACGACCGCGCCCGGGGCAGTTGGTTTGTGATCCGTTACGCCAAGGGTGCGAAGTGGAGGAAGGCGGGCAACTGGCCAGACTTGAGCGCTAAGGCCATGCTCGACGGCCTGCCTAAAGTGCATGCCCGTCTGCTGGCTGATCCGCTGGCTGCCGCCACCGTCGACGCCTGGGATACCGTCGCCCAGGTGCTGGACTGGTACGCCGAGCGGGTGAAGATCGACCGGCACCTGTCCGGCGAACGCAAGTCGACCAAGCTGTCGGCCATCCGTCGCCATCTGCTGCCGCGCCTGGGCGCCGTTCGCCTGGCCGACCTGAACAAGTCCGCGCTCGATGCGCTGCTATATGTGCCCCTGCAAGCCGAGTACAGCCTGGCCCACGTCAAGGGCGTGTTCGGCGTGCTGAAAGTGGCTTTTCGTCGTGCCCGTCGCCTCGACCTGATCGCGACCGACCCGATTGTCGGCGTGACCTTCGGCGACTTCAGTAAGGTCAAGATCAAGCCCAAGGGGGCGCGCCTGCGTCATGTGGCCGTCGCTGAGCTGCTGGCGTCCTGGGCTGATCAATTCCAGCAAGCCGCGCTCGATGTCGCCTTCGCTGTGCTGATGCTCGCCCACGGCACCCGGATAACCGAAACCCGCTTGGCCAAGTGGCAAAACGTCAACTTGATGGCCGGGGAGTGGTTCATTCCTGCCCGCGATACCAAGGGCAAGCGTGACCATGTGTTGCCGCTGACGCCCCAGGTCGTGGCCTTCCTGGCCCGCTATCGCGAATGGCAGAAGGGCAAGGGCTATACCGGCGCCTATCTGTTCCCGTCTTCGACCCGTTCCGGTCAGCCGCTGGCCCGTGGCAAAGCCTTCGACATCTTCCAGCGCCTGGGGGTGGGGGAGTGGACAAGTCACGACCTGCGAAAGCTCGCCCGTACCCGCTGGGCCGAAATCGGTATCGACAGCCTGGTCGGCAAGCTGCTGCTGAATCACGCGCTCGGCGACCTCGATTCGACCTATGTGCAAACCCATGGCGAGGCCCTGAAGCGTGACGCCCTGACCCGCTGGCATGCCTGGCTCGACGGCCAGGGTTTCGTCGCGCTTCACGACAAGACAGCAGCAAGACGGGCGGGAGAGCCGACCGAGGCCCAGGCCGCCGACTGGCTGGTGTTTCAGCCGAAATAAGAACCTATGTCATAAGAGGATTTAAACGATGCGGATACCACGGAAAAACAGCGACACCCTGATCGTCCTGGGCGGCAAGTCGGGGGCTTTTTGGTTCGGGTTCTATGTCGCCTTGGGGGCGGTTTCCGCCGGTCTGGTCATGCTGCTGGTGAGTCGCTGGGCGCGGCTGTCCGTCGAGTGGGTCGCGGCCTGGTGGGGTGCCTGATCGTGACGGGTCACAATGAAGAGAAGGGCGAAGAAATCAGCCCGGAGGCGCAGCGCAAGCGCGAGCAGCGCGCCCGGGACGAAGCGGCCGGGATTGAAGAGGTCGAGGTCAGGCTGGGGCCGGTCGAGCTGGCCATGCTGCGCGAGGGCTGCGAGGTGCGCGGCGGCGTCGGCGGCGCCTACAGCCGAACCGAGTACATCGCGACCCTGATTCGCCGCGATAACGCCCTGTTGCAGCAGCAGCGGGGCGCGCTGGAAGGCCGGGTGTGCGAGAATTGCCGCAAGCCCCTGCCGCGCGGCTGCGGCGGCACCTGGGGGCGTGAAGCGCTGTGCGAGTTCGCCCAGGCTGATCGCGCCTTGAAGCTGTGACGGGGCACGTTAAAAGCGGGTTGACAGGGTGGTGGTTTTACAGGATGGATGTTTAACAACATCCATCCTGTTGACAGGCTTTGGCAGTTTCCCGTAGGCTTTGCCCCATCGTGGTGTTTTTGCGGACACGGCGACCATCAGCGCACACACCTTTGACCCCCGGCCCTAACAGGTCGGGGGTTTTTTTATGGGGAAAAGAAAGTGAACGACACGCCCGAACTGTCCGCCATCGCTGCGAAGGCGACCCCGCCGCTGGCCTACGGCGCCGCGACCCTGGCGGGCCTGACCATCGAACAATGGATCAGCGTTCTGACGGTCGTTTATCTGGTGTTTGCCATCATCACCCTGATTTTCCCGGGCTGGCGTGTGGCCGTTGTTTCGTGGTGGCGCAAATGGCGCGGGTAAAGCTACCGGCCGCCATTCTTGCGGCAGTCGTGGCCGGCGGCTCGGCCCTTGAAATCATGACCGCCGCGACCCCGGTACTGGAGGGCAACCCGCTGGTTGCCTATCAGGATATGGGCGGCGTCTGGACTATCTGCGGCGGCGTGACCAAGGGCGTCAAGCGCGGCGACGTGGAAACGGTCGAAGGCTGCGCCCGTCGCAACGCCGAGGCCATCGCCATCGGCCTGGCTGACGTTAAGCGCTGCATTGGCGCCGCCGCTGTCGAGCGCTGGCCGCAAACGATGCAGGCCGGGCACGGCCTGTTTTCGTACAACATCGGCGGCCCGAAATACTGCGGCTCGACCCCGGCCAAGGCGGCCAAGGTCGGCGACTTCGCCAGGGCCTGCGCCGGTATCAGCAAGTGGCGCTTTGTCGCCGGCAAGGACTGCGCAACCTCGGGCAGCTTCTGCCCCGGGATCATTCATCGCCGCGCCATCGAGCGCACCTTATGCGAGTGGGAGCTATGACCATAACCCTGAGCTGGTGGGCGTTCCCGCTGCTGGTCTTCTGTGTTGCCGCTGGGTTCTTCATCTGGGGCGGCAGTCGAGGCCGCCGCTATGGCTACGCCTTCGGCACGGGCCAGGTGGTCATTAGCCTGATTCTGTTTTCGGTGGCTCTTTCTTTCACCGTTGGGCGGGTATCTGCGGGGTGGGCATGAATCTTTACGCATTGGGCGCGGCGCTGCTGATCGGCGTGCTGGCCCTGTGGCGCATCGACGCCGCCGAGCACGGCCAGGCCCTGGCCGAACAAGCCGTGACGCATAACGCCGAGCTGTTGGCCAAAGAGCAGGCGCGCACCGCCGAACAGTCGGAAGTGATCGCCGCCCAGCGTGAGCAGATGGGGCGCATGACCGCCGCCGATACTGCGTTCCGCGCCCTGTCGCAGACCATCGCCCGCGACGGCGCAGCCACCCGCCGCACCCTTCAGGAGCTTAAAGAGAATGACCAAGCTGTCGCTGAGTATCTGCGCGGTGCTGTTCCTGCTGTGTACGGGGTGCAGTTCGCCCGCCCCGAAACAACCGACCCAGCCGACTACAACCCAGGTCGAGCCGTGCCCGCTGGTGGCCTGCCGCCTGCCGGGGCGCCCCGCGATCCTGGGCAATGACCAATGGGAGCCGGCCATTCTGGAGCTGGAAACCGAGCTGAAGACGTGCGCCGCCCAGGTGCTGGCGTGCATGCAGCAGCAGGCCCCGGCCTGGCATCCGCCCATGGCCGCCCCGAAGGGCGTGCCGGCGGCCGCCCAGGGGGTAGGTTCCTCTGGCGGGTAAATCCACCTCTACGGTCGGCAGGCCCGCGCCGCTCGCGAATTTTTCGGTTTTCGCGAATTCGCGCCTTTCTTCCATGTATTTCGTTCAAAAAGTGAGCAGCCGACGGCGCGCAACCCTTGACATTGCTGGCGGGAGGTCGCCGGAAAAAAGGCGGCAAGGTGGACACTGACCCCCTTTTTGACGGTTTGCCATCCGAGTCGGTCGACCTATGCCGCTGATCCTGAATAAACGCGAGTTCGCGGACGCCCGCGACGTGTCCGAACGGACGGTCACGCGCTGGCTTGCCGAGGGCCTGCCCTATGAGGGGAGCGGCAAGAAGGGCGACCCCATCCGCATCGAAATGGGCAAGGCCATTGCCTGGGAAGTACAGCGCGAGGTCGCGCGCCAGGTCGGCACCGGCCGCCCGGTCGACGGCGAGACGACGACCAAGGAACAGGAAGAGCTGATGAAGCTGCGCGCGGAGCGGAAGCTACGCGAGCACGAAGAGGGCTTGCGCGCCCTGGAGCTGGGCGAGAAGCAAAAGCGGCTTATCGACATCGACCTTGTCGAGCAGACGCTGGCCAGCGCCCTGACGCAAATGGCGATGATCCTGCGCCCGGTGGGCCGCAAGGTGATACCCAAGGTTTTCACCGCGCGCAACGAAGCGGCGGGCTTGCAGATTTTCGACGACGAACTGACACGCGCCATGTCGGTCGCGGCCGACATGCTGGAGGCGCTAGACATCCATGCCGCACCGACTGAAGAGGATTCTTAAACGGGCGGCCAAGACCTTCAGGCCGCCGCCCTTGCGCGCCGCCTGGCTGTGGGCAAACGACAAACGCGTCTTGCCGCCGGGCAGTCCTGAACCTGGCCCCTGGAACAGCAACCGGGCGCCCTGGGTGAAGGGGATCACCGAAGCCATCCGCGACCCGCTGTTCAAGATGGTCACCGGCGTGATGGGCGCGCAGATGTCGAAGACCGACGGCGTGCTGTTGAACGCCGTGGGCTGGCGGATGGATGACGACCCCGGCCCCGTGCTGTACATCGGCCCGACTCGCAAGAACGTCGAGTCGGTGAGCAAGGATCGTTTTTCCAAGCTGTTGCGCTCGGTGCCGTCGCTGTTCGAAGCGCTGGCCAAGGGCAAGAAAGACACGATCAACGAAAAATTCATCAACGGCCAGCGCATCGGCTTCGGCTGGGCTGGCTCGGCGACCGAACTGGCGTCGCACCCGTCGCGCGACGTGTTCATCGACGAACGCGACCGCATGGGCAACAACGTCGGCGGCGAGGGTGACCCGGTCGCCCTGGCTGAAGCGCGAATCAGCAACTTCATCGACGGAAACGTGACCATCGTTTCGACGCCGACCTATGGAAGCGTCGAGACGGAAACCGACGACGACGGGGTCGAGCGCTGGAAGGTATCGGACGAAGTCAATTCGCCGGTCTGGAAGCTGTGGCAGGAAGGTACGCGGCACGAATGGGCCTGGCCTTGCCCGGGGTCGAAGTGCGGCCGTTACTTCATCCCGCGCTTTGCGAACCTGTACATACCCGACGGCGCCACGCCCAAGCAGGCGCTTGACGGTGCCCGGCTGCACTGCCCGCACTGCGCGGCGGAAATCGCCGAAGAGTCGAAAGAGTGGATGAATGACCGGGGCGTTTTCGTCGCCCCTGGCCAGCGCCTGGTCGGCTTCACCTCGTCCGGCGTCCAGATCGAACAGGGCGGCGTTACCGTCACGGTCGCGTTTGGCACATACCTGGCACCGCTGGAGGCGGATAGCTCGGCGTCGTTTTGGGTGTCGGGCTTGTGCTCGCCCTGGCAGACCTTCGGCCAGCGCGCGCGCAAGTTCGTCGTTGCCATGCAGTCGGGCGAGCCTGGCCGCATGCAGGCGGCGATAAATACCGCCTTCGGCGAGCTGTACATGGTCAAGGGCGAGGCCCCGGCCTGGCAGTCGGTCGCCGCGCTGCGTCGGCCCTATGCCTTCGGCGAGGTGCCGCGCGGGGTGCAACTGATCGTTGCCGGCGTCGACGTGCAAGGCGACCGCCTGGTCTATGTGGTGCGCGGCTTCGGTTACAACTTTTCGTCGTGGCTGATCGAGCACGGCGAGATTTGGGGCGACACCGAACAGGAACAGGTCTGGCAAGACCTGGGCGAGCTGCTGGAAACGACCTACGAAGGCCGCCCGATTGCTCGCATGCTGGTCGACTCTGGCTATAAGCCAGGCGGCAAGGCCGCGCCGGTACACATGGTTTACCAGTTCTGCCGCCGCTACTACGGCCGGGCGATCCCGACCAAGGGCCGGCAGCAGCAGGATAAGCCGTACAAGTTCGCCGAGGTGGATCAGAAGGGGCACGAACGCCAGCCGCTGAAGCTGATGCACGTCCATACCGACCACTTCAAGAGCTGGGTACATGCCCGCATCGTGTGGCCGGTCGAGCATGCCGGCGCCTGGTTTATCGCCCAGGACGCCAGCGACGACTATTGCCAGCAGGTGGTCGCCGAGGCCCGGCTTGTGACCCAGGCCGGGCGGGTGTTCTGGCACAAGCTGCGCACCGACAACCACTATTTCGACGCCGAGGTCTTGGCGGCGACGGCGGCCCATCTTGAGCAGGTTCACCGCCTGCCGCGCCTGGGGGACGAAATGCTAGACGAACCGGGCGAAGACACGCCGGAAGCGACCGACACGCCAGCGCCGCCAGATGGCGCGCCGGTGAAACAGAAACCCAAGCCCCCACCGGAGCCGGCCCCACCGGCGCCGAAGCGGAAGAAACGCCGCCGGGGCGCTGTGAGCGAGTGCCAGATATGAGCCGCAACCGACGCGCCATTCGTGCGGAAATCGACGCCATCGACAAAGCGATTTTGGCCGTCCTGCAGGGCGGTCAAAACGTCGAGGTGACGACCGCCGCCGGCACGCGAAAGGTGCAGATGGCCGACCTTAAAACGCTGTACGCACAGCGCGACCGCCTGCGGCGCAGCCTGCGCGGTGGGCCGGTGGCGCGCCAAGGGGTTCCGATATGAGTCGAAACATCGTCGACCGCGTGGTCGGTTTCTTTTCCGCTTCGGCGGGACTGGAGCGCGCCCGGGATCGTATGAGCCTCGACGCCCTGGATTCGTTCGCCGGTGCGTCGAAGACACGCCCGGCCCTGAAATCGTGGTTTACCTCGCGCAAGGATGCCGACGGCGACCTTAACCCCGAGCTGGCGACCCTGCGGTCGCGCTCGCGCGATTTGGAGCGAAACAACCCCATCGCCCACGGCGCGATGAAAACCAAGACCGTCTATGTGATCGGCACCGGGCTACGGCCGGAACCGAGCATCGACGCCGAGTTCCTGGGCCTGAGTTCCGAGCAGGCCGAGGCGCTACAGGCGCAGATGCTGCGCGAGTTCAACCTGGCCGCCGACTGCCTGGAGGCCGACGCCGCGCGGCGCAAGACCTTCTATCAAAAGCAGGCCGAGCTGTTCCATAGCGCGCGGGTCAATGGCGATTCGTTCCTGTTGCTGCCGCACTTCGATCGTGACGGGTCACCGTATGCCACGCACTTCAAATCGGTCGAGTCCGACCGGGTGTGCAACCCGAACAACAAGCCCGACAGCGAAACCCTGTCGGGCGGTTTCGAGCTGGACGAACACGGCGCCGCCGTGGCCGTGCATGTGCTTCAGGTCAACCCGGCGAAGCGCTTTCTTCGCTCGAAAGCCACCTGGCAGCGCGTGCCGCTGTTCGGTGAGCAGGGCCGGCGCAATGTGCTGATTCATTCGAATCACAACATGCGGGCCAGTCAGACCCGGGGCATTCCCGACCTGGCGCCGGTTATCGAGGTGATCAAGCAGGCGGGCCGCTACATCGACGCCGAACTGATGGCGTCGGTGATCAGTTCGAAGTTCACCGTCTTCATCAAGTCCGACCGTGACGGCGGGGGCGGTGACGCCTACGCCCCAGGCGCGGGCCTGGGCGGCGGTGCGGATGATGACGATGACGACGACCAGCCGCGCGACCTGCGCCTGGGCGACGGCCTGGTCTATGAGCTGGACGAAGGCGAGAGCATCGAGACAGCCAATCCGGGCCGCCCCAATGCGGCCTTTGACCCGTTCGTGACGGCGCTCTGGCGCATGATCGGCGGGGCGATTGGCGTGCCGTTCGAAGTGCTGATCAAGCACTTTACCGCCAGCTACTCGGCCAGCCGTGCGGCGCTGTTGCAGTTCGCCCACTACATCATGGTTGACCGGGCGAATTTCGTGGTTGACGTGTGCCAGCCGTATTACGAAACCGTGATCGCCGAGGCGGTCGCGCGTGGTCGGCTGCGCCTGCCGGGGTTCTTTCAAGACCCGCTTGTCCGGCGGGCCTACTGCCAAGCGCTTTGGCACGGGCCGAACCTGGGCGAGTTGGACGAACTGAAGGCGGCGAACGCCGCAGAGAAGCGTTTGAAAATCGGCATCACCACGCACGAACGCGAAACGCGGCACCTGCTGGGCCAGGACTGGAATCAGATCAACAGCCGCCGCGTGATCGAAGAGCGCCGCAAGTTCCGGCAAGAGCCGCCGGCGGAAGCGCCGCCCGACGACGCCGACGACGAAGACGACAGCCCCGAAGGCAAACGCCAACGGGGCTTTTTGTTGCCAGGGGGTAACGCATGAAGAAGCTGATGGCCTTGCAGTTCCTGGCCTCGCAAGCCTGGGCGTTGCCGCCGACGATGCTGGCCGATATGGAAGCCATCGCCCGCCGTGAGCTTCAGGCGGGCCGCTGGGAAGCCTTAACCGCCCAGGACGGCGAGTCGCTGAAGGCGGCACCCATGGTCGAGGTTCGCGACGGTGTGGCGCTGATCAAGGTGCGCGGGGTGGTATCCCGTTACGCCAGTTGGATGCACGACATCTGTGGTGGCACCTCGACCGAGGCGCTGGCCAAGTCGCTGTCGGCGTCGATTGAAGACCCGAAAGTCCGCGCCGTGGTGCTGTGGATCGACTCGCCAGGCGGCCAGGTCAACGGCCTGAACGAATTGGCCGAAATGATCTATGCCGCCCGGGGGCGGAAAAAGATCGTCGCCTATGTCGGCGGGCAAGCGTGCTCGGCGGCGTATTGGGTGGCCTCGGCCTGTTCCGAAGTGGTGATCGACGCGACCGCCGAGCTGGGGTCTGTGGGCACGGTGGCGGGCTTTCGCATCCTGCCGCCGGTCGACGGCGAACAGCGCATCGAAATCGTGTCGAGCAACGCGCCCAACAAGCGGCTTGACCCGACCAGCAAGGAAGGCCAGGCCGCCGTCCAGATCATCGTCGACGACCTCGAAGGGGTGTTCCTCGACGCGGTCGCCCGAAACATGGCCGTGACGCGTGACAAGGTACTGGCCGACTTCGGGCGCGGCGGCACCTTCATCGGCGCCAAGGCCGTCAAGCAGGGCATGGCCCACCGACTCGGCAGCCTGGAAGGGCTGATCGCCGAGCTGAGCGGGCGCGGGCAGTCCCGCGCAATCAACCAACCCCCGGCGAGAACCGCCGCCAAGACCAACGTAGGAGCAAGCACCATGCCTCTGACTATCGCAGAAGGGGCGACGGCGGCCGCCGTCGCTGAGGCCCTGAAGGCCCAGCACCCGGAAGCCTTCGCCACCATCGCCGCCACCGGCAGCGCCGACAAGGAAGCCGCCATCGCGGCGGCCCGCCTGGAGGCCCACGCCGCCGGCAAGCTGGAGGGCTACGCCGAAGGCCACGCCGCCGAAACCAAGCGCGTCGCCGAGGTGTTCGCCGTCAGTCTGCCGGGTCACGAAAAGCTGATTCAGGCCCTGGCCGTGGACGGCAAGACCACTGCCGGCGAGGCCGCCGCGCAGATCATCGCCGCCGAGAAGAAGGGCGGCGCCGACTACCTCGACGGCGCGAGCAATACCGAGGCCAACAAGGTCAAGGGCGCCCCGGAAGGCGAGGGCGGCAAGAAGTCCGTCGACCCGAAAACGCTGGCCGCTGAAGCCCGCGCCCTGGTCGACGCCGAAGCCGCCAAGGGTAACAAGATCACCGTTTCCGCCGCTGCGCGGATGATTCAAGGGGGTAAAGCCTAATGCGTCAGTACATCGAGAGCCGCCGCGCGGCGGCAGACGTGGCGCCGTTCCGTATCGCCGCCTACGACGACACCGAAGGCGAGTTCGCCCAGGCCGCCGGCCCGAGCGCCGCGCCGCTGATGGGCGTCACCGGCAGCCTTGGCGCTGTGGCTGGCACCGTCTGCGACGTGATCCGCAGCGGCCCGACCGAGCTGGAGTATGGCGGCGCGGTCGGCTTCGGCGACCTGCTGACGGCCGACATTGCCGGCCGTGCCGTGGTGGCGCAGCCCGGCGACGCCTACATCGCCCGCGCTGACGAAGCCGGCGACGAAGGCACCATCGGCCGCGTGTTCATCGAGCGCGGTTTCGTGCCGGCCGCCGTGGCCCCGTAATCGCGCCCCCTGACCCCATTCGAAAGGAATAGCAAACATGGCTGCACAAGCACCGTTCCCGATTGACCCCATCCGCACGGGCATCGTGATTGCCTACCGCAACGACAAGCTGATCGCCGATCAGGTGATGCCGCGCAAGTCGGTCGGCGGCGAGCAATTCAAGTGGTCGGAATACGACAAAGCCGAGCGCATGACCCGCCTCGACACCGAAATCAGCCGCAAGGGCGCCGCCAAGGAAGTCGAATTCACCGCGACCGAGAAAGACGCCTCGACCGCCGAC
>JAESGS010000369.1_pt1 | contig 40465 bp, 40 predicted proteins | sample 9269761 | NCBI WGS metagenome assembly JAESGS01 (sample SAMN15741799, study PRJNA653493) | algae metagenome | isolation source: Cyanosarcina radialis HA8281-LM2 and co-occurring heterotrophs from damp... | place: USA: Makauwahi cave, Hawaii | collected 2011-01-06 | reverse complement strand
GGGGGGGGGGGGGGGGGGGGGGGGGGGGGCCCGCCCCCCCCCCCCCCGAGCTTCCCGCCTCGGACGCGATTCTTACTGGGGGTGGGTAGGCTACCCCCCTCCCTAACCCTCCCACCCAAGGGGGGAGGGAATAAGACAACCTCGGCCAAGTGCATAAACTGTTCCCACCATCCCCCTCCGGAGTCCGCGTCCATGCAAGGCAAGACGGAAGTGATCGACGCCCTGAACGCCGCCCTCACGATCGAGCTGACGGCCATCAACCAGTACTTCTGCCAGTCCAAGATGTGCAAGAACTGGGGCCTCATGAAGCTCGCCGCCAAGCACTGGGAAGAGTCGATGGGGGAGATGAAGCACGCCGACAAGATCATCGAGCGGGTGCTGTTCCTCGACGGCGTGCCGGAGATCGCCCGGTACGACGTGATCCGCGTCGGCACGACCGTCAAGGAGCAGTTCGAGAACGACCTGAAGCTCGAGACGAGCGGCGTCGCCGCCTACAACGACCTGGTGGACCTGTGCATCAAGGTGAAGGACAACGGCACGCACAAGCTCGCGCTCGAAATCCTACACGACTCGGAAGAGCACGTGGATTGGCTGGAGACCCAGCTTAACCTCATCAACATGGTCGGCCTGGAGCGCTACTTGGCCGAGCACATGCTCGGCGACGACGAGGACGGCGAGTAAACCGTCAAGTACTGCTTGAGCTGCTTGTGGCAACAGGTGCAGCCGTCGCCGGCCCCGGTTGCCACTTTAAGTTCCTGGATCGTCGTCAGCCCGATGGTGCGGATCGCGGTGACGACGACGTGTTCCGTCACCTTCAAGCAGCGGCACACCAACCGGTCGCCGCAGCTGCCGACGGACGGGCAGGTCCGGCACTCGCCGCCGCAAGGGGTACTCGTTTCGACCGTGGATTCGAGTGCAGTCATTGCGGGAAAAGGCTCGAAGGCGGGCTGGTGAGATTGAATCTCAATAACATCCTACACGTTCCCGGTGTCGTGTCAACATGACCGGCCGGAAAATCGCACCAGTAGCCTGCGGAATCGTTTTATCCTGACGGGTCGATTTTTTCCCTTTCCCCTGAAAATTCGGCCCGGCCCGTTGACTCGGACGCTGAGACGGGTTAGCGTGCTTTTGAACAGCGTTCTTCCCGCGAGGTCGGCATGGCCGAGCCACGCTACTGTGCCCGCTGCCTCCAACCGGTCCCCGACCACACGCCGGGCGGCACGTGCCCGACGTGCGGGGGCGAGTTGCGGCCGACGGCCGAGACGCCGCGGGCGCAGGACACGCCGCCGAACCGCGACGGCGAGTTCGCCGTCGGCGCGGCCGACCCGAACCTGACGGCCACGCACGTCGCGTCCACGATCCGCCAGGAAACGCCGGCCAAGCCCCGCGGGTTCCTCGTCCCGCGGATCCCGAACTACACCGACTTCGAGCTGATCGGCCAGGGCGGCATGGGCGTGGTGTTCCGCGCGATCCAGCGGCCGACCGACCGCGCCGTCGCCGTGAAGGTCATGCTGAGCTTCTCCCAGGACGGGCCGATGCGGGACCGATTCCTGAACGAGGTCCGGGCGCTGGCGAAGATCAAGCACGCCGGCATCGTGCCGATCTACGAGGCCGGCGAGTGCCCGCTCGGGCCGTACTTCGCGATGGAGCTGGTGAACGGCACGACGCTGGCCGAGCGGATGCGGAAGGGGCCGGTGGACCCGAAGGAGGCGGCCCGGATCGTCGCGGCGGCGGCGGAGAGCGTCCACGCCGCCCACCAGGCGGGGATCATCCACCGCGACCTGAAGCCGTCGAACATCCTGATCGACCGCGACGGGACGGTGAAGGTGACGGACTTCGGGCTGGCGAAGCACGCCGACGGCGTCGACCTGACGGAGTCCGGCATGGTCGTCGGGACGCCGACGTACATGGCCCCGGAGCAGGCCGAGGGCGACCCGGCGAAGGTGACGAAGTTGGCGGACGTGTACTGCCTGGGCAGCACGCTGTACCACCTGGCGACCGGCCAGGCCCCGCACCGCCGGGCCACCCCGCGGGACACGCTGCGGGAGAAGGTGCTCGACCCGACGCCGCACCCGCGGAAGGTGCGGCCGGAGCTGTGTCCGGTGCTGGAAGCGATCATCGAGAAGAGCATGGCCCGCGACCCGGCCGCCCGGTACGAGTCGGTAGCGGCGCTGGCGGCCGACCTGCGGAACTGGGCGAGCGACGGGGAGACGGTCGCGAAGCCGCTGACCCGCGGCCGGCGGGCGGTCCGGTTCCTGCGGCGGCACCGGGCGGCCGTCGTGCTGGCGGTCCTCCTCCCGCTCCTGGCGGGCTGGGCGGCCCTCGCCCGGCGGAACGCCGACCCGAAGCACCAGCTCGATTGGGACGTGGAGTACCTTCCGCAAGTCGTAATCGTACCCGAGAAGGGAGACCCCCGGCATTCCGAATGGCTGCTCGGCGATTCACAACTGACGGAAGCCGTCTCGGGCCAGGGGGCGTGCGGGTTTCAGACGCAATCGTTGAGCTTACTCCAACTGCTCGAGGACCCGAAGACGACCCGCTTCCGCCTCTCGGCCGAGCTGCGGCACTGCGCCCGCGGGACCGGGGTTAACTACGGGGTCGGCCTGTTCCTCGGGTACGGGCCGCTCGAGCGGGCGGACGGCGTTCCGGCCAAGCACTGGCTGGAGTTCAAGTTCAGCGACTTCCACCACCCCGGCCAGGAAGGGCGGTCGTCGCACGGGCTGCGGTACTACGACCACTGGCAGTTCGACTTCGCGGACAAGCGGTCGCACAAGCCGGCCCTGCTGCCGGTCGGCCCGTTGTTGTTCGACCCCGCCAACGACTCGGCCAAGAAGAACCTGTGGCGGAAACTCGTGCTGGACGTGCGGGAAGACGGCGTCCGCGTCACCTTCTCGTTCCCCGTGTCCGACGGGATGAAGTCGCTCTCGACGGTCCTGACGAAGGAAGACATCGAGCGGCAGATGATTGCATCCGGCCCGGCGGACAACGTCGTCCCGCGGCCGTGGACCCCGCGGCGACCGCTCGGCGTGATGGCCAACGACTCCACGGTGGCGTTCCGGAACGTCGTCTTCGAGCCGGTCAAGGAGTAAAACACGCGGGGCAGTTCCAGGCCCCAGAATTGCGAACGTGCAACCCATTCATCCGAGCCGAGGTGCCCATGCCGAACGACGCAACGAACGAACCGGCCGACAGCAAGGCCGCGGGCGGGAAAGGCCCGATTAAGGGCGACCCGCCCGAGGTCCTGGACCCGCCGTCCCCGGCCACCCGCGGGACGAGTTTCGAGGTGTCCGGCACGTACGGCGCGGACGTGGCGTGTACGGTGAAGCTCTACTACGACGGCGCGCTGAAATACACGGGCAACGGGAACGTTTTCGGCGGGTGGTTCGAGGTCCCGTTCGTCGGCGTCATGACCTCGGAAGTCGATCCGGTCACCGGCGGGTTGAAGAAGTATTCGATCACGGCAACGGCCGGGGGGGCGACCAGTGCCAAGGTGTTAGACCTTTCCGTCATTGGTCAGATTCCGAACGGAGACGGCTGACCGGTTTCCCGCGCAGGAGCGGCATTACCCACACACCCGAAAGGCAACACCCGTCATGCCCCGTCGCTCAGTCACATGGTCCGGCACGTTGGCGCACGTGTTCAACCCCCGGCCCCAGGACCTCCCCCGCGTCGTGTTCCAACTGATCCGGATTCACCCGAACCCCGACAGCGTCGTCCTGCAAACGCACTCCGTGGACACGCACCAGGGGCTGGTCAGTTGGCGGGTGACGTTCCGGAGGCTCACGCCGCGGACGCGGTACATGATTTTGGTGAAGATTTACCACGACGACGTTCTGGTGAGCGACGACCTCACCAAAATCGTGGTAACGACCTGACGGCCGGCGGCCCCTGGTAAAGCGTTCTGCCCGAATGATCGACCGGCGGTTGAGAATTCTCGTACACTATCCCCACGCCCACTGGAGGACTCCCGGACATGGCGCAGAAACCGGACGCGGGCAAGCAGGTCCAGGCGTTGTTGCAGCAAGGCTGGGTCTGGCGGGATGCGTTCTCGGACGTGCTCGTCCACCCGGCCGACCACACGCTGGCCGTCAAATACGACCGGGCCGGCAACGTCCTGCGGATGTCGCCGGCCCTGGTGGAGGCCGTGGCCCTGGTCATCCCGTCCCCGCCCGGCAAGAAGCGGCACCGCTGACGCGGCTCAGAACGGCTTCGCCTTCTTCTCCGGCCGCCCCAGGGCGGCCTTCCGGATCACGTTCGCGCGGTTCCGCTTCTTGCGGCTCCGCTCCTCGCACGGCTTCTCGTAGTACTCGTGCGCCCGCAGTTCCTTCTTCATCCCGCTCCGCTCGATCAGCTTCTTGAACCGCCGCATCGCCGCGGCGATCGGCTCCCGGTCGTGAACCCGCATTCGCAATCCCATACTTTCTCCTGTCGGGGGGTGTGAACCTTGCATGATATAGAATAAATTCGCCCTCAGGAAGCCCCCCGCGCGAATTCCGGCCGGCACGGATCGGACCGGCGGCGCGGGTGCTGAGTTCCGCCGCCTCAAGGCGGCCGGGTCAAAGCGGCGGCCACTGGGCGTCGATCCCTTCCTTCTCGATCTTCTTCACCTCGTCCACGGTCACGGAAAACTGCTTGGCCACGTCCGCGCGGGACTGCGGGACGCTCGCCCCGGCGTCCTGCGCGTCGAGCAGCGCGTGGAAGATCGCCTGCCGTTGCTCGAGCGTCGCGGCGGGGGTGGGAGCGTTCTCGGCCATTTCGTGCCTCGACGGGGGGTCCGCGGATAATCCGACAGGTCAACTGTATGGAATCCCGCGCGATTCAGCGGTTCGGCCGGGCGGAATTGCCGCCGCGGGGTAGAATGTGGCTCGCACCTCCCCGCCACGACTCCCTTAACCAGGTTCGGCCTTCATGGATGTCCTTCCCTCGGATGATGCGGCCGCGGCCGCACCACGCCCCGCGTGGTACCGCGCGCTCCGGATCGCGGTCTCGCTCGGCCCGCTGATCCTCGTCCACCTGGCGCTGGTCGCCCTCGCGTTCGTCCCGGTCACGGTCGTGGGGGTCGTGCTGCTCGTCGTCATGACGCGAATCAGCGGCCTGGGGATCACCGTCGGGTTCCACCGGTACTTCTCGCACCACGCGTTCAAGACGCCGCGGTGGTTCCAGTTCCTGCTCGCGGCGGCCGGGTGCACGGCGCTGCAGAAGGGGCCGCTCTGGTGGGTGATCCACCACCGGGCGCACCACCGGCACGCGGACACGCCGGCGGACGTACACTCCCCGGTCGTGGACGGGTTCTGGTACGGGCACGTCGGGTGGCTGTTCGCCCGCGACCTGATGCGGCCGGACCATGCCGGCGTGAAGGACCTGACCCGCTACCCGGAACTCGTCTGGCTGGACCGGCTGTGGATGGTCCCCGGCCTCCTGGCGGCGGCCGCGTGCTACCTGGTCGGCGGCTGGGGCGGGCTCGTCTGGGGGTACGTGCTGAGCACGGTGCTGATCTTCCAGATCACGTTCGCGGTGAACTCGGTCGGCCACCGGTGGGGGCCGCGGCGGTTCGCGACCGGGGAGGGGAGCCGGAACAACTGGCTGCTCGGCTACCTGGCGATGGGCGACGGGTGGCACAACAACCACCACCGCGCCCCGGCGTCCGCCCGGCACGGGTTCGCGTGGTACGAACTCGACGTGAGTTACCAGTTCATCAAGCTGCTCCGCCGGTGCGGGCTGGCGTGGGACATCCGGCAGCCGCCGGCGGCCGTGCTCGCGGAGGCCCGGACGACCGTGCCCGCAGGGCCGGCGGGCCGGGCGGTCGGGTGACGGCCGCGGGTAGTGTGAATTCGTACATTTGCACGCCCGTCCCCGGTACGCCGGTTGCTCGTTCGCCGGGGCGACCCCTTCGACGAACCACCCTGGAGAACTCGATGCAGCAGGTGTGTACCCGCATCACCGCGGGCATGGCCGTGTTTTGTGCGTGCGGCTCGCCGTTGGGCCGCGTGGACCACGTGGACGGCGACATGATCCTCCTGGCGAGGGCGGCCGCCGGGAAGCGGCGGTGGGTCCCGTTGTGGTGGGTCGCGAGCGTCGAGAACCGGGTTTACCTGTTCGTGAAGGCGGAGCAGGCCCGCGACGAGTGGCAGCAAGAAGCCGAGTGAGTGAGCGGAACGTCGGTTCGCACGGGCGGGCAGCTGGTTGCGTGTCGGCCCGCTCATAGGGGTCATTTCTCCCACGTTCGTCCGGGCGTGTCCGGCCGGTACGCCACTTGCTACTTTTCTCCCGTCGGCAACAACCGCCACGACCGCGTGGCGTTCGACGGGCCGCATGGCCCGATAGATTCGGACCCGGTTAACCCGTCTCGCGTGGAGGTAATGCCATGCTGACAGACACGACGACGATCGCGGAAGGGATGGACGTGTTCTGCACCTGCGGGACGCGCATCGGCAAGGTGGACCACGTCGAGGGCGACAGGGTCAAGCTGGCCAAGAACGACACCATCTCCGGCGGCAAGCACCACTGGGTTCCGCTCGACTGGGTGGACCGGGTGGACAACCGCGTTCACCTGAACGTGGACGCGGGAGAGGCCCGCGACGGGTGGCACGAGGACGCCCCCTGACCCCGCACCGTTCCGGGCGGTCCTACCGGATGTAACGCCTTCGACGGCCGGACCGCTCGGAATACTCGCACGGGTGGGGTCGAACGACCCCGCCCCTCGTCGGCAACTTTCGGCACACGACTCCCCGCGAGTAAGTGATGCGAAAGTTGCCGATGAGTTTTTCAGGCCACATTTTTTGCTGTCGGGGTTTCCCATGACGCGCTCCCTGCTCGTTGCCGCCGGATGGCTTTGTCTGGCGCTCACGGCCTCCGCGCAGCCGAAGGCCGAACCTTCGACCGCGTCGGCCACGATCACGCTCAAGGACGTGGACGTGGGCGAGTTGCTCGCGAAGGCGAACGTCAACCTCGGGTACAAGGTCGGCGGCAAAGTGACAGTAAAGGCCAGCCTGACGGTCGAACTCGGCGACGCCACGAGCGCGAAGGCGTACACGATCCGCGGCAGCGTCACGTCGGCCGAACTCGCGCTCGAAGGGATGCGGGTCCGCGACCTGTCCGCCGACGTGGTGTATGTGGACGGGAAGCTGACGCTCACCGGGCTGCGGGCCACGCTGCCGCCGGACGCGGGCGGGACGCCGGGCGAAATCCGCGGCACGGCCACGGCCGCCGTCGAGCCGCGGGGCGACCTCGTCGCGACCCTCGACCTGGCGGCCGTGCCGCTCGGCGAGCTGTTCAAGGCGCTCCCCGGCGGGCTGCCGGTGGCCGGCGCGGTCACCGGCAAGGCGCAGTTCCGCAGCCCGCTCGACGACGTGAGTGACCCGGCGAAGTGGGTCGCGTCCGCGGACCTGTCGGCCGGGCAACTGATACTCTTCGACCGAACCGTTAGCGATCCGAAGGTGAAACTCGCGGTCGCCGACGGCCGGGCGAAGCTGACCGACGTGTCGGCCGCCGTCGAGGGCGTGCCGCTGACCGCCGACGCGACGCTGGCGCTCGCGGGCAAGTTCCCGTTCACCGCGACCGTCCGCACGCAACCGCGGGAGGTCGGCGAACTCCAGAAGCTCGTCCCGGAACTCGAAATCGGCGTCCCGGTCCGCGGGAAGCTCGCCAGCGACTCGACGATCACCGGCACCCTCGTCCCGTTCTCCGTCGCCGCGTCCGGCAGCGTGTCCGCGACCGAGTTGACGGCCGCCGACATCCCCGGCGGCAAGCTGTCGGCGAAGTGGGCGGTGAAGCCGGAACGCATTACCGTCACCGACCTGTCGGCCGAAATCTTCCGCGGCAAGCTCGCCGGCTCCGTGGACGTGCCGCGGCGGGCGGACCAGGCCGGCGACATCAAGCTGACGTTCGCGGACATCGACTCCGGGGCCGTCGGCAAGGCGTTCCCGAAAATCCCCGTCCGCCTCACCGGGCAGGTGTCCGGGACGGTAGCCGGCACGATCCCGGTGGCGAAGCCGAACCAGGACCGGGCCGTCGCCGCCGACGTGACGGTGACCGCGGACCGGCTCACCGTGCAGGGTATCCCGGCCGAGAAGCTGACCGGCAAGGTGTCGCTCGAAGGCACGGCCGTGAAGTACGACCTCGAAGGGAAGGCGCTCGGCGGGTCGTTCGAGGTCAACGGCCGCTACCCGGAGGCGAAGAAGGAGGAGCCGGAGGGGAAGGGGATGCTGTCCCTCCGCCGGATCGACCTGGCGCGGCTCGTCGAGGCGCTGCAACTCAAGGGCGTGCCGCTGAAGGGGCGGCTCGACCTGTTCTTCGAGTTCTCTCCGGACCTGCAGGACGGCAGCGGCCGGTACACGTTCCGCGGCCTCGGCTGGGGCCGCAGCCGGTTCATCCCGGAATTGGGCGGCCGCATCCGGCTCCGCAACGGCTCGTTCGAGCTGGTCGATTCCGTCGGCCCGGTGGCCGGCGGCACGGTCCGCGCACGAGTTCGGGCGAGTCTCGAAGACCCGGCCCGTAACTTCTTCCGGTTCGATGTGGAGCGGGCCGACCTCGGCCGGTTGCTCCAGGTGTTCACCGACCGGCCCGATCTGATCGAGGGCGGCGCGTCGCTGATCGTTCGGGGCCGGCTGTACCCGGAGTTCCGAGCCACCGGGTCGTTCGGCCTGACGCGCGGGAAGGTGGCCGGGCTGACGGCGACCGACGTGCGCGTCCCGTTCACGGTCACGGTGCGGGCCGGCGGCGGGCAGGTCACCGTCCGCGACGCGACCGGCACGATCGGCAACGGCCGGGTCACGGCCCACCTCGAATCCTCGTGGGGCGCGAGCGGCCGGCTGACCGGGCAGGTGAAGTTCACGAACGTGCAGGTCGGGAACGTCCTGGCCGACCTGCGGCAGTCGAACTACTTCGGCAGCGCCCGCGTGACCGGCCGGATCGACCTCGGCGGCGAGGGCGTCCGCACGTCCGACGACGTGACGGCGCGGGTCGTCATGGCGATCGCCCAGGCCGGCGTCCGCGAGCTGCCGGTGCTGAACACGATCTCGCCGTTCGTCCCGCCGACGGCCGTGCTGAAACCGTTCGACACCGGCGAACTCCGCGGCCGCTTGGCCCGCGGCGTGTTCCGGCTGGAGCGGCTGACGCTGGCGAACCCGACGAGCGACCTGTACGCGGACGGCACGATCGGCTTGAACGGGCGGCTCGACCTGGCGGTCATCGTCCGGACCGGGCAGATCGGGTTCAACGACGCCGCGTTGCAGCGGGTCGGGTTGGACGTGGCGACGATCCTCACGCCGCTCCCGGTGCGGGTGATCCGGGCGGCCAGCGACCTGCTGTCGAACCGCACGGTCCGGCTGACCGTGACCGGCACGGTTGACGCGCCGCACCCGCGGGTGAACGCCGCGGCGCTCCTGACGGAGGAAGCGATCCGCTACCTGCTGCGGCAGTCCGTGCTCGGCACGACCGTCCCGCTGCCGCAAGTGTCGCCGCGGACGCGGTGACCCGACTTCCGAAGTCCGGCTTCGACTTCGGAAGTCGATGGGTCGGTGGGGCGGTTGCCGACCCCGCGAACGCACCCGCGGCGTTCGACTTCCGAAGTCGAAACCGGACTTCGGAAGTCGGGCGGTTGCCGACACTCCCGACAAATTGGGCAAAACTCCGCCGACCCGCTTCGCCGATAAACTCGGCAAGTTGTCCGCGGAGGTCGGCCATGCGTCGCGTCGCTCTCGTCGTTGGGTTCGCACTCTTGTCGCTCGCGCAAGCCGGGTGCAGCACGTTCGGCCTGTCCCCGCCCACGCATCGACTCGTGCAAGAAGCGGAAACCTTCCGCGACACGAACGTCCCGCCGCCGGCACTGCCGCGAGAGCTGGCGAAGGTTCCACTGGCCGAGTACCTCGTCGAACCCGGCGACGTGCTGCTCGTGCAGACCGTGGACATCGACTCCCCCGTCCGCATCCCGGCCGACCAGACGATCCTTCCCGACGGGTCCATCGAACTCGGCGACTACGGCCGGCCCATCGTCGTCGGCAAGACGACGGCGGCCATCGAGGGCGAGATCCGCACGCTGGTGAAGGCGAAGGAGAAGAAGGACGTGGCGATCACCGTCCGCCTCATCGGCCGGCAGAGCAAGGTCTACTACGTCCTCGGCGAGGTGAACTCGCCCGGCTCGTACCCGCTCGCCGGGCGGGAGACGGTGCTGGACGGCATCATGGCCGCCGGCGGGCTGACCCGGCAGGCGCAGGAGCGGAAGGTCATCCTCGTCCGCCCGACCGAGCCGAGCGGCTGCCGCGAGGTGCTGCCGGTCTGTTACCCACAGATCGTGCAGCTCGGCGACACGAGCACGAACTATCAACTCCGCCCCGGCGACCGCATCTACGTACCGAGTCAACGGGTGCTGGAGACGCTGTTCCCGAGCCGCGGCAAGACGACCGCCCCGTGCTGCAAGGTCCACGCGTCGTGTTACCCGAGCGCGGCCGGGGCCTGTGTGACACCGGCGATCCCGAACGTGCCGTGACCCGCCCTACAAAGAACGATACCGGCACGTTGGTTGCACCACGGACGGTCGCGATTCCTTCGGGGCCGACCATGAAACGAACGCGAAAAATCTTGCTCTGGGTCCTGGGCGTAAGCGTCGTCCTCGTCGGAGGGGCATGGCTGGGGGTCACGAGCTACGTCAACAGTTCCTACGGCCGCCAGGCGGCGGGCGAACAACTGACCGCCCTCGTCGGCTTGCCGGTACAGGTCCAGAGCCTGAGCGTCGGGGCGGCGACCACGTCCGTCGCGTTCAGTGTCGCCGACGGCGATTCGAAGTCGCCGGCCGCCGAGTCGCCACCCCTGCTCAAAGTCGGCACGCTCGAAACCGACGTGTCGCTGATGGACCTGATCGCCGGCCGCGTCTCCCCGACGACGGTGACGGCGAAGGACGTGGACGTGCTGCTGCGGCTCGACGCCGAGAACCGCCTGCTCTCGACCGTCCCGAAGGCGTCCGACGCCGGCGGCGGCACGGCGGCCGTCCCCGTCATTCATTTGACCAACCTCCGCGTCCGCATCCAACAACCCGGCCACCCGGACTTCGACCTCCCGAACATTAGCGGCGACATCCGCCCGGACGGGGACGGCTACGCCGTCACGGGTCAAACCGACGGCTCGCCGTGGGGCAAGTGGGCGATCACCGGCCGCCTCGCGCCGAAAACGGGGCAGGCGACCATCACCCTCACGGCGGACGACGCCCCGCTGAACGCGGACTTGCTCCGGAGCATCCCGGCCGTGCCGCCGGACACGTGGGACCACCTCGACCCGTCCGGCCGCACGGCCGCGACCGTGACGCTCACCCGCCGCCCCGGCGTGGGGGTGGATTACAACGTCGAGCTGCGGCCCGCCGGCGGGGCGACCCTCCGCTTCCCGGACGCGGACGCCACCGTGACGAACGTGGCCGGCCGCGTCGGCGTCGCCGCCGGGAAGGTGAAGATCGACGACGGCCGGGTCACGCTCGCCGACGGAACGGTGACGGTCAACGGCGTGTACGATTTCGAGAAGCCGGACCGGGTGTTCGCGACGAAGCTCGGCGCGAAGGGGGTCGATGTCCGCAAGCTCCCGCCGAGTTGGGGCCTGCCGGACAAGATCGAGGGGAAGCTCCGCGGCACGGCCGACCTGCAACTGCACGTCACGCCGGACGGGAAGCTCGACCCCCGCGGCAGCGGTACGGGGGAAATCGTCGGCGCGAAGTTCGCCGGGCTGGACGCGGAGATTCAGTTGAAGCTCAACGCCCGCGAGGGCCGCTACCGGTTCGAGACGGCGAAGTGACGGCTACTCCACCTCGATCTCGCCGATCGCCACGTCGTCGTCCGGGTTCTTGTCCCCCTCGTCGCCGAGGGCCGTAAACTTCACGGCCCGCACCTTCGCCACCGGCTTCTTAAACGTGAAGTCGAAGTCCTTGTGCTCGCCGATGCCGTCGTTCTCCTCCGTCGCGAGCACCTTGCCGGCGGCGTCGAGCAGCTCCAGCTTGCCGGCCAGGAACGAGTAGTTCTTCGCCCACGGCTCCTCCCGGTTGCCGTGGACCGTCACGCGGCCGACCTCGACATCCCGCGGGAAGGTCACCTGCACCCACGGCTTCGTCTTCTTCGCGACCGTGTCGCCCTTCTCACTGAACCACGACTTCTTCAGGTTGCCGTCGATCAGGTACTCCGGCGGCCACCCCGGCCAGTAAGAACTGGCCGTCACCTTCAGTTTCGTCTGGAACTCCTTGACGAGGGCGTTGGTGTTGGCCTTCTTCTTGTCCTCGGCGGCGGCGGTCAGGCCGAGGAGGAGCAAAAAAGCGGTCGCGGCGTGGTACACGGGTGAATCCTCCGGGCGGCAGGGGCGTATTCAAGATAAGCGAGCCGCGGCGGGAGTAGGTCACGGGGGTGTAACGGCCGGCCTTGCGACTTTCCTTTTGTTTTCACTTGTTCGGTCGGGAAGGTCGTGATACTGTCGGGGGGGTTGTCGGCGGCGACCGTCTTCCCCGAACTCATCTTCCCTGATCGCGGCCCGCCCCAAACCGTTCGGATTCTTCTTCCATCCTCCCGAGGTGCCCGATGAAATCGTTCCCTCTCCCGCCGACGGGTCGAAAGGCGTTCACGCTGATCGAGCTGTTGGTCGTGATCGCGATTATCGCGATCCTGATCGGCCTGCTGCTGCCGGCCGTCCAGAAGGTCCGCGAGGCGGCCGCCCGCGCCAAGTGCCAGAACAACCTGAAGCAGCTCGGCATCGCGTGCCACGCCTACCACGACACGAACGGGTTCCTGCCGCCCGGCGGCGTGCAGGACGTGCCGCCGGTCGGCAACGGCGGCGGCGGGTGGGGCAGCGGGTGGACGGTGTTCGTCCTGCCGTACATCGAGCAGCAGAACCTGTTCCAGCGGTTCTCGTTCTCGATCACCCCGCCGGCGACGGCCAGCTCGTCCGGGTGGGGCGGGAGCGGGTCGGCCGGGTCGCCGAACGCGGCCGCGGCCAGCGGCGTCATCATCCCGCCGTTCATCTGCGCCTCGTCCCCGATCGGCGACCGCGCCCGCAGCAACCCGACCGGGACGCTGTCCGGCAGCTTCGTCGCCGCCAACCACTACGTCGGCATCTCCGGGGCCGTCCTGCCCAGCGGCGTCCACCCGACGTACACCGAGACCCGGATCGCGACCGGGACGAACACCCCCGGCTGCTGCTCCGGCGGCATCTCCGGCGGCAGCGGCATCCTCCGGCCGGGCATCCCGAACTTGAAGCTCGTGGGCATCACGGACGGGACGAGCAACACGATGATGATTAGCGAGCAGAACGACTTTCTCGTCGCCGGGAACGCGAAGGTGGACTGGTCCGCCGGGCGGCAGCACGGGTGGATCATCGGCTGGAACCGGACCACGACCCCGCCGTCGAGCAACGGCGGCGACCACCGGACGTTCCAGATGACGACCGTGCGGTACGAGATCAACCGCAAGACCGGGTGGCCGGCCACCCCCGGCGACTGCGGCAACCTCGGCGTGTGCGACAACGTCGGCACGAACATCCCGCTCAACTCCGCCCACACCGGCGGGGTGAACGCGGCCATGGGCGACGGGTCCGTCCGGTTCGTCCGCGACAGCCTGCCGTTCGTCCAGCTCGCCCTGTACGCCATCCGCGACGACGGCCAGACGATTTCCGATAACTAAGCCGTGCGGATCGAACCCGGACGCCCGGTCGCCGCGCGGCCGGGCGTTTTCGTCCCCCAATCCCTTCCCTCCGAACCCAGGAGCGCCCGTGCGCACCACCCTCTGCCTCACCCTCGGCCTCGCCGCCCTCGCCCTCGCCGGGTGCGACGGCAACAAGCGGGCCCCCGACGCGAAGCGGGCCAAGGTCAGCGGCACGATCAAGGTCGATGGCAAGCCGGTCCAGTCCGGCCGGATCGTTTTCGACCTGCAGAACGGCCAGGCCCCGGCCTCGATCTCCATCCTCGACGGCAAGTACGACGACATGGCCCCGATCGGCAAGTGCAAGGTCATGATTACCTCGACGAAGAAGACGACCATGCGGGAGATGACCAAGATGGACGGCCCCGGCCACGACGAGGTGATGGAGATCAACCTGCTGCCGGACCGGTACAACACGAAGAGCGAGATCACCAAGGAGGTCACCGAGGCCGGGCCGAACACGTTCGACTTCGACCTCCAATCGAAGTAGCCGTGCCCCGGACGTTCCGCTCTCGCGTCCTCCTCCTCGCGGCCGCGGGGCTGATCGGCGGGCTGGGGTACTGGGCGGTCGCCGCCCGCCAGCACGCCGGCCGGCTCGCGGCCGCCCGCGTCGCCGCCGCCGACCGCGACTTCCCCCGCGCGCGCCGCCTCCTGGACGAGTACCTGACGGCCGACCCCGCCGACGCGGACGCGCTGTTGCTCGCCGCCCGGACGGCCCGGCGGGCCGACGACCCGGCCGCGGCCGAGCGGCTCCTCGACCGCTACCTCGCGGCCGGCGGGGAGAAGGAAGAGGCGAAGCTGGAGCGGATGTTCCGCCGCAACCAGGAGGGGGACACGACCGGCGCGGCCGGGGCGCTGAAGTTGTGCGTCGAGCAGCCGGACCACCCGAGCGTGCCGCTGATGATCGAGGCCGTCACGCGGGGCTACGTGGCGCGGCAGCCCGACATGGCCGTCCGCGCCGCGGACGTGTGGCTTCAACGGCAACTCCCGCCGGCCGACCTCGGCTACGCCTTGTTCCTCCGCGGCCAGGCCCGCGAGCGGTTGGGGCAGGGGGCGGAGGCCGCGGCCGACTACCGGCAATCGCTCGACGCGAACCCGACCGACGCGGCGTGCCGGTTCCGCCTCGCGGACGTCACGAGCCGCGACGACCCTACGGGGGCGATAGAACATTTCGAGAAGCTGCTGGCGGACGGGTACGAGCCGTTCGCCGTGCGGCTCGGCATCGCCCGGTGTCGGCGGCAGCTCGGCGAACTCGACCGCGCCGCCGACGGGCTGAACGCCCTCATCCGGGAGCGGCCGGACGACGTGCCGACGCTGACGGAGTTGGGCAAGTTGCATCTCGACCTAAAGGAGCCGGCGGAAGCGGAGAAGCACCTGCGGCGGGCGCTCGAGCTTTCCCCGAAGGCCCGCGACGCGAACGTGCAACTGGCCCGCTGCCTCCGCGACCTCGGCCGGGAGGCGGAAGCCCGCGAGCAGTTGGCGAAGGTCCAGCGGATCGACGACGACCTCCTCGGCCCCATCCGGTCCATCGGGAAGAAGCCGTGACGCGCGTGCGGGTGCTGTTCGCCGTGCTCGCCCTCGCCGCCGTCGGCGTCGCGGCCGCGCTCCTGTTGAACCGCGGGGCCGAGCCACCTTCACCGCCCCCGCCGCAGGAGGCGGACGGACCGCCGATCTTTGAAGACGTGACGGCCCGCACCGGGATCGCGTTCGCGTACCGCAACGGCGAGGAGGCGAACCTTTCGACGATCCTCGAATCCCTCGGCGGCGGCGTCGCCGCGTTCGACTACGACGCGGACGGCAAGGTCGATCTCTACTTCCCCGGCGGCGGGTCGCTCGACGGCAAGCAAGTCCGCGGCCGGCGGGGCAAGCTGTACCGCAACCTCGGCGGGTGGAACTTCCAGGACGTGTCGGCCGGAGTCGGCCTCGACGCCGCGCCGGCCTTCTACTCACACGGCGTCGCCGTCGCCGACATCGACCGCGACGGCTTCCCGGACCTGCTCGTGACCGGGTGGGACCGGACGGTTCTTTTCCGCAACGACGGCGGCCGAAAGTTCGTGGACGTGACGGCGAAGGCCGGGTTGACCGACGCGCGGTGGGCCACGAGCGCCGCGTTCGGCGACCTGGACGGCGACGGGCTCCCGGACCTGTACGTCTGTTACTACGTCGATTGGTCGTTCGCGAACGACCCGGCGTGCGGCGACGTGTGCCCGCCGCAACGGTTCGGGCCGCTCAAGCACCGGCTGTACCGCAACGCCGGGGACGGCACGTTCCAGGACAAGGGCGACCAGCTGCGGCCCGACGGCAAGGGCCTCGGCGTGCTGATCGCGGACGTGACCGGCGACGGCCGGCCGGACGTTTACGTCGCGAACGACGCGGGCGACAACTTCCTGTACGCGAACCGCGGACTCTTCCGGTTCGAGGAGGTCGGCCGAATCGCCGGCGTCGCGACCGACGACAACGGCCTCTACAACGGCAGCATGGGCGTGGACGCGGCCGACTACGACGGGTCCGGCCGGCCGGCCCTGTTCGTCACGAACTTCCAGAGCGAGGTCCACGCCCTCTACCGGAACATCGACGGCGACCGGTTCCAGCACTACGCGCAGGCGGCCGGCCTCGGGCGGATCGGCCGGTCGTTCGTCGGGTTCGGGACGGCGTTCGCCGACTTCGACCGCGACGGGTGGGAGGATTTAGTCATCGCCAACGGGCACGTCCTGCGGCGGCCGTCCGGCTCGGCGTACCGCCAGCGGCCGGTGTTCCTGCGGAACGAGGAACACGACGGCCGCCGCCAGTTCCGCGAGGTCCCCGGCCGGGGCGGGCCGTACTTCCGCGGCGGGCACGTCGGCCGCGGGCTGGCCGTCGCCGACCTGGACGACGACGGCCGGCCGGACGTGGTGGTGAGCCACCAGAACGATCCCGTCGTCGTGCTGCGGAACGTCGCCGGCGACGACCGGCACTGGCTGCGGCTGAAGCTCGAGGGCAAGGGCCGCCGCGACGTGGTCGGTACGAAGCTCGCGCTCGAGGCCGGCGGGCGGACGCTGACGCGGTTCGTCAAGGGCGGCGGGAGTTACCTGTCGGCGAACGACCCGCGGATCGACTTCGGCCTCGGCGACGCGGCCCGCGTCGGCCGGCTGACGGTGACGTGGGCCGGCGGGGCGGTGCAACGGATCGACGGCCTGACCGCGGACCGCGAGTACACGGTCCGGGAGGGCGAGGGGCCGACCCCCTGACCGCCGCGGCCCGGTCTGTCGCATCGAATTTCCCCTTCCCACACGTCCGGCGGCGGCCCGGCCGCGTAGACTCTCAGTGGCCGCGAGGGTCCGCGGCCGCACTTCACCCGCAAACGGAGTTCGACACATGACGCGGTTCCGCCTCCTCCCAATGATCGCCCTCGCCCTCGCCGCCGGCGCGGTCCGGGCCGAGACGATCGACAACCCGGAGTACAAGAGCTGGTCCGCCCACAAGGCCGGCACGACCGTCACCATGAAGACGGTCAGCGAGTTCGACAAGATGACCAGCGAGATCACCACCACGAACAAGCTCGTCGAGGTCGGCAAGGACAAGCTCGTGCTGGAAACGGAGGTCGTCTCCAAGGTCATGGGCATGGAGTTCAAGCAGCCGGCGACGAAGCGGGACGTGCCGAAGACGATCGACATCCCGAAGGCCGATCCGGGCAAGGCCCCGAAGGCCGAGAAGCCGGAGAAGCCGGAGGGCACGACCGAGGAGGGGACGGAGACGCTGAAGATCGGCGCGACGGAGGTGAAGACGAAGTGGTTCAAGGCGAAGGTGAAGACGCCGGCCGGCGAGGCCGAGAGCCAGACGTGGATGTCCGACGACGTGCCGGGCGGGTTGGTGAAGGTCGTCTCGAAGGTCGGCGACACGAAGACGACGATCGAGGTGACGGAGTTCAAGAAGCCGTAACGGTCGTCCGTCACCGTCCGGCCCCCCTGGGACCGCGGGCGTCCCGCCCGCTTCACTCCCAGCCGCGTAAGACTGGCCCCCGAAGCCGGGAAGGTGGGCGGGCGGGACGCCCGCGGTCCCAGGGGAAGCGGTCCCAGGGGAAAAGGAAGAAGCCCGGCCGAGCGGCCGGGCTTCTTGCGTTTCACGTACCGCTCAGATCGACAGCACGCCGGTGCTGTCGCCGAACCGCGTCGCCGGCGCGCCCATCCGCTCGAAGATCGCCAGGTAGAGGTTCATGAGCGGCGTCTCCCGCGGGGCCTTGACGTGGCGGCCGCCGGTGACGCTGCCGCCGCCCTTGCCGATGAGCAGGATCGGCAGCTCGTCGTGGTTGTGCCGGTCGCCGTCGCCGATGCCGCTGCCGTACACCATGAGCGTGTTGTCGAGCAGCGACGTGCCGTTCGATTCCTTGATCTTCGCCATCTTGTCGAGCATGTACGCCAACTGCTCGACGTGGTGCGTGTTGATCTTCTTGAGCTTCGCCATCTTCTCGGCGCTGCGGCCGTGGTGCGACAGGTCGTGGTGGCCTTCCGCGACGCCCATCGACTTGTACGACCGGTTGCTCCCGTCGTTGGCGAACGGCAGCGTCGCCACCCGCGTCAGGTCGGTCTGGAACGCCAGCACCATCAGGTCGCACATCAGCCGGACGTGGTCCTTGAACTCGGCGGGGTTGGCCGGGATGGTCAGGTCCGGCTTCGCCACCGGCTTCCGCTCGGCGTTCAGCTTCTTCATCAGGTCGATGCGTTCTTCGACCTCGCGGACGGCCGACAGGTACTCGTCCAGCTTCCGCTGGTCCCCCTTGCCGAGCGTCTTCGCCAAAGACTTCGCGTCGTCCGTCACGAAATCCAGGACGGACTTGTTGTACAGGTCCCGCTTCGCGCGGGCGGCCGCGAGCTCCTTCGGGTCGTTGCCGCCGAAGAGGCGGTCGAACACGGCCTTCGGGTCGGTCTCCTTCGCGTTCGGTGTCGCCTCGCTCCGCCACGACAGGTTCGACGAGTAGGCGCAGCTGTACCCGGAGTCGCAGTTCCCGGCCTGTTGGCCCCGCTCGATGCCGAGTTCCAAAGACGGGAACCGGGTGTGGTCGCCGATCACGTTCGCGATGTGCTGGTCGGCCGACATCCCGATGCGGATGTCCGCCCCGTGCGTCTTGCGGGGTTGCCGGCCGGTGAGGAACGCGGACATCGCCCGCGCGTGGTCACCGGGGCCGTCGCCGTTGGCGCGGGCCTTGTCCAGGGTCATGTTCGAGAAGACGTTCAACGAGTCCTTGAACGGCGTCAGCGCCCGGAGGATTTCCGGCAGCTCGCCGAGCTTGCCCTCGTCCTTCGGGAACCAGTCGTTGACGATCACGCCGTTCGGCACGTACACGAACGCGGCCCGGCGGGGCGGGGTGACGGCCGCGGCCACGGCCGGGGCGGCGGCGCGGGCCGCCGACTCCAGCCACGGCAGCGCGATGGCGGTCCCCAAACCCCTGAGCATGGTTCGGCGAGAGATCGGTTTCATCATTCGCTCCGTTTGCCGCGACGCTTCTGGAACGCGTCGGTTTCCACGATGGCCAGCACGAGCGCCGAGAACTTGTCGTCCCCGGCCTTCAGCTTCTTCACGAGGTCGTCGAGCACGCAGCGGTCGTAATACTCTAGCCCACGGCCGAGGCTGTACGTCAGCAGTTTCTCGGAAAGACAGCGGCGGAACAGGTCGGCCTTCGACAGCAGAACTTTGCGCAGCTCCGCGGGGCCGTTAAACTTCGCGCCGTCCGGCAGCACGCCGGTGGCGTCCACCTTCTGGCCCTCGTCCTGGTCCCGCCACTTCCCGATGCCGTCGAAGTTTTCGAGGCCGAACCCGAGCGGGTCGAGCTTGGCGTGGCAGCCGGCGCAACTCGGGTTCGCCCGGTGCTGCTCCATCCGCTGCCGGAGCGTCCCCTTGAGGACCGTCTTCTCCAACTCCGGCACGTCCGGGGCGGCCGGCGGGGCGGTCAGGCCGAGGATGTTCTCGTACACCCACTTGCCCCGCTTCACCGGCGAGGTCCGCGTCGGGTTCGAGGTCACGAGCAGCACGCTCGCCTGCGTGACTAGCCCGCCGCGGCGGGCGTCCGGCAGTTTTACCTTGCGGAAGTCTGACCCTTTCACGCCGGGCACGCCGTAGTGCCAGGACAGCCGGTCGTTCAGGAACGTGTAGTCCGCGTCCAGGAACTCCGTCACCGGCCTGTCTTCTTTAACCACGTGCTCGAAGAACAGTTCCGTCTCGCGGACGATCGCGGCCCGGAGCGGCTCGTCCCACCCCTTGTACGTGGCGGGGTCCGGGGCGAGCGTCAGGATGTTCCGGAGCATCAGCCACTGGCCGGCGAAGTTCTGCGTCAGGGCCACGCCCTTCGGGTGCTTCAGCATCCGCTCGACCTGGGCCTTCAGCACGCCGGGCTTCCGCAGCTCGCCCTTCTCGGCGAGGGTCAGCAGCTCCGCGTCCGGCATCGACGACCAGAGGAAGTACGACAGCCGGGTCGCCAGCTCGAACTCGGAAATCAGCTTCACGTCGGCCGGGTTCTTCGGGTCTTCCTCGATCCGGAAGAGGAAGTGCGGCGACACGAGGACCGCCTTCAGCGGCAGCTTGATCGCCTTCTCGAACGGGTCGCCCTGCTGGTCGGCGAGGGCGAACAGCTTCATCAGCCGCGTCACCTCGTCGGCCGTCGGCGGCCGGCGGAACGCCCGGCGGGCGAACGCCGTCAGCACCGCCTCGGCCGCCTTCGCCTTCTCCGAATCTTCCTTCGGGATGACGGTCAGGATCAGTCTCGTGGAGTCCGGCAGCGGCTTGCTCCCGCCGCCGATCGGCCCCTCGACTTCGATGGTTTCGATCCCTGCGGTCCGGCTTTTCTTCGACTCCTTGTCCGTGAACGGGTTGACGAACGCGACGGAGATCCGCTGCTCGCTCGCCTTCACCTTCGTCCGGGCCTCGTAGGTCTTGGCCTTCCCCTGCTCGGCGTCGATGGCGAACGCCTTCGCCTCCTTGCCGTCGAGCCGGACGGACAGTTTCGGGGCCTCGCCGCCGGCCGCCGCACCCCACGCCCGGACGCGGAGGACGTACTCGCCGTCGGCCGGGAAGTTGAACTTCTCCAGAAACGCGGAGCCTTCCTCGGTCATCACGATGCGGCGGATTTCGCGGCCCTTCTCGTCCTTCTCGCGGATCCGCGCCGACCGCGGGATGACCTGAATCTGCTGCGGCCGGAACACCTGGTTGGACGGCCGCACGCCGTCGAGGGACGTGATCGCCTGGTCGAGGATGGCGTCCGCGGCGGCCATGTACTTCTCGATCAGGATCGGCTGGACGCTCAGCACGTCGCCGATGTTGTCGAACCCGTACCCCACGTCGTCGGACGGGAAGCTCTCGGCCGGCTTGAAGTCCACCCCGCACAGGTCGCGGACCGTGTTGTTGTACTCGGCCCGGTTCAGCCGCCGGATGGTGACGCGGCCGGGGTCCTTCGGGGCGGTGCAATCGACCTTCTTCGTCAGGGCCGTGTCGATCCACGCCAGGAAGAACTCTTTCTCCTCCTTCGTCGGCTGCTTGCTCTTCTTCTTGGGCATCTCGCCGTTCTGCACGACCGCGAGGACCGTCTCCCACGTCTTCGCGTCCTTCTTGGCGTGGGCCTCGTTCTGGTAGTGGTCCAGCGCGACACCGCCGGCCGCCTTGTCCGAGTTGTGGCAGCTGTTGCAGTACGTCGCGAGGAACGGCTTGATCTTCGTCTCGAACGCCTTCGGGTCGGCCGCCGGGTCCGCGGCGGCGGCCGGGGCCGCGAGGCGCGCGGGGGAAAGGCTCGCGACGAGGACGAGGAGCGAGGTCAGTACGGTCGGCGGCGCGAGGTAACGAAACGTCATGTCAGGAATGTTTGGTGGCTCAGGTCGGTCCCGCCCGTGTGGAGGGTTTTCGTCCGCCATCCAGGCGGCACGGGCCAATTCATCGGAGACTAGCACGGAAACCGCGCCGTCCGGAGGGACTCTTACGTCATTTCTCAAGATACCGGAGGCGTTGAGGCAGGGCAACAACAGACTCCCGCCGTTCACGGAATTCTCATGACGGCGGAATGAGGTTCAAACCAATCTTTTTTCAACCCGGCCCGGCGGGTTGCGGACGGGCGTGGATGGGAACCGCGGTCGAGCCTACCGGCCTTCACTTCGGACTTGTTCCAGCAAATCGCTCGCGGCCGCGGCCGCGGTCGGGCCGGCCCCCTCGTACCGGCGGCGGACGCCGGCGGCGGATTCCGTCTCGCCCCGGAGGACGAAGTCGCTCCCCTCGCGAACCGGCTCGCCGACCTTGATGCCGTACCGCCGCAGCTCGCCGACCGTCTGCTCGAACGCCGCGCCGCCGGGGCCGGGCTGCAACAGCACCGGGCCGCGGCCCGTGCTGCTGCCCGTCGGCCGGCGGTCGTCCGGCTCGTCGGCGCGGACCGCCAGCAGTGGATCATTTCTTCCACCCGCCAAGCCCGCGGCCGTCGTCTCCGGGCCGGTGCGGAACGGCTCCTTGCGGCCGCCGCCCGGCGGCAGGTCGCTCGACAGCTTCTCGCCCTCGGCGGTCGGCGTGACGAGCAGCGGGTCCTTCGTACCGCGGGCGTTCTCACGGCCGGTCGGCAGGTTCGTCGCCGGGATGCGGTCGCGGCCGAACAGCGGGTCGCGGGTTCCCAGCGCCCACCCGCCGTCGGACGACCCGCCCTTGTTGAAGAGGCGGCAGCCCGACCCGGTTCCGGTCAGAAGGCCGAGTGCGACGAGGCAAAGGATTCGACGGCGAACCGTCATCTTGACCGACCCCGCGGGGGAACTAAACCAAGCCGAGCGACACCCACACCCATACTTTGGCCGGTCCACCCGCGGGAAGTCCAGCCGACGTGAGGCAATCCGGGCGGGACACTTCTCGTTCCGAACCGGGCCGTTACCGTCCTGCGGGATGCGCGGATCGGGCAAGCTGGCGGAATACCGACAACAGAGGACGACTGCAATGGCGGTTCACAAGATCGCGGTGATCGGCGGCGACGGCATCGGGCCGGAGGTCATCGACCACGCGATGCGGGCGGCGCAGAAGGCGGCCGTCAAGTTCGACAGCGCCGAACTCGCGTTCAACAAGCTCCCGTGGTCCACCGACTACTACAAGCAGCACGGCCGGATGATGCCGGCCGACGGGTGGGACGTGCTGGCGCAACACGAGGCGATCCTGTTCGGCGCGGTCGGCAGCCCGGACGTGCCGGACAAGATCACGGTCAACGACCTGCTCCTGCCGATGCGGCGGAAGTTCGACCAGTTCGTGAACCTCCGGCCGAGCTACCTGTACCACGGCGTCACCTGCCCGCTCGCCGGGAAGGCCCCCGGCTCCATCGACATCGTCGTCTACCGCGAGAACACGGAGGGCGAGTACGCCCCCGTCGGCGGGCAGCTCTACGTCGGGATGGAGCAGGAGATCGCGGTGCAGACCGGCGTGTTCACCCGCAAGGGGTGCGAGCGCATCCTCCGCGCGGCGTTCGAGGCGGCCCGGAAGCGGCGGAAGAAGCTGACGAGCATCACGAAGTCGAACGCGCAGGTCTTCAGCATGGGCCTGTGGGACGACGTGTTCGCGGCCGTGCGGAAGGACTACCCGGACGTGGAGTCCGCGCCCTTGCTGGTGGACGCGGCGGCGATGGACCTGGTGCGGAAGCCCGAAACCTTCGACGTGATCGTCGCGAGCAACCTGTTCGGCGACATCCTGACCGACCTGGCTGCGGCCGTGACCGGCAGCATCGGGCTGGCGTCGAGCGCGAACGTGAACCCGACGAAGAAGTTTCCGAGCATGTTCGAGCCGGTCCACGGGTCGGCCCCGGACATCGCGGGGAAGGGGATCGCGAACCCGCTGGCGGCGATCCTGTCGGCCGGGCTGATGCTCGACCACCTGGGGCTGGCGAAGGCGGCGAAGATGATCCGCGAGTCGGTGGCGGAGGTGCTGAAGGCCGGCAATGTGAAGACGCCGGACCTCGGCGGCCGGGCGACGACCGCCGACATGGGCGACGCCGTCGTCGCGGCGCTGTAGCGCGTCTGACTTCCGAAGTCCGGCTTCGACTTCGGAAGTCGATCCCGCGCAGAGGCATTCCTCCCGCGCACATCGGTGTTGGCCCCGCTCGACTTCCGAAGTCGAAGCCGGACTTCGGAAGTCAGGGCTTACGTTCCCCGGAGGGTTCCTGATGCCGGTCTGGGGCTGGGTTTGCATCGGGCTGACGGTCGCGGCGGTGATCGTCATCGTCATCGCCAACATGAGCGAGAAGAAGGCCCGCGACTACACCATGCGGCACGGCGACCCGACCATCGGCTGGATCGTCCAGGCGAACAACGCGCTGTTTGAAGAAGGCGTCCTCGACTACCCGGCGCTCGTGCTCATCTCGAAGGACGAGGACACGGCCAACGACGAGGCGTTCATGACGGAGTTGGCCGAGGACATCATGGACCTCAAGGGCGTCGATTGCGACGACGACGACGAGGAGTTCGTGTCCGGCCTGGTCACCGATGAAACTTACGTGGCCGGCAAGCGGGACAAGGTCCCGAAGGCGTTCTGCGGCCGGCCGAACGTGTACCTGGCCCACATCTACATTTATCGCGAGCACCTGCCGAAGAAGCGGCTGACGCAGAAGTACGTGTGCTGCCAGGTCGTGTGGGACGAGCCGGGGACGCTCATCTGCACGCGGCCGTGGAAGGGCCGCAAGAAGCGCGACCGGCGGGACGAGGACGAGGATTGAATATCGCAGCCCGTTTCGTGTAATCAAGACCCGTAGAACCCGGAGCGGAAGCGATGGGGTGGAGCACCAACACCCCATCGCTTCCGCTCCGGGTTCCATAAAACCGACCGCCACCGTTCCGGCTCACCTCAACTTCGTCGGCTTGTCCTCGCCGGCGTCGGTCCACTGCCGGCCGATCGCGTTCACGTCCTTCGGCGGCGACACCTTCGGCACGTCCAGCCCGAAGGCCTTCGCCCGCGCCGCCCGCACCTTCGCCGTGTCCACCTTGAACTGCTTGTCCCGCTCGGCCAACACCTTCTCGTCCACCTGCCCGTCGGCCATCAGCGACCAGATGAGCAGCGGCTCCCCCGTCGGCACGGCCGTCGTCGGGTCCGGCCACGTGTGCCACGCCTTGCCCCACGTCGTCATCACGACCTTCATGAAGTCCGTTTCGTCCTTCTCGCTCATCCCCGGCGCGATCAGCCCGCCGCCGAGCACCTCGTAGGTGTGCGCGTGCCAGTATTTTTTCTCCGCGTCCGGCAGCTTCCGATACGCCGCGTCCGAGATCAGGTACTCCACGCCGAGCAGCTTCGCGTTCCCGCCGGTCCCGTCGAACAGCACGCACTGGAACACGTCCCCGTCCGGCCCGCCGGTGTGCGCCGCGCAGTAGTGCTGGGTGACGAACTGCAGCTTCGGGTTCTGCTTCGCCATGTGGATGCCGCAGAAGTGCAGGTGCGGGTGGCCGAGCGGCCCGCCGCCGGGCTTCTCGCCGTGCCCGTGCTGGCCGCACGCCACCGCGCCCGTGAGGCCGACGCCGATCGCCCCGAACAGTTCTCGACGGTCCATGATGCGGTTCCCGTGGGGAAGAGAAGTGACGGGAAAAGATTACCGCGACGGTAAGGTTTGTCCAGCCGGGACGACCTTGTTTCGACGAACTCGTCAAGCCCCGCGGTCGCGGCGGCCGATGATGTCTTGCCCATCTTCCCACGAAAGGAGTCGTGCCCATGAGCCTGAAACTTCGTTTATCGTTCCTCGCCGTCTGCCTCGTCGCGGCGGTGTCGGCCGGGTGCAAGAGTTCCGGCTGCTCGTCGTGCGGCGCGAAGGCCGAGCCGGCGGTGCCGACGCTGACCGAGAAGACGGCCACGGCGTAAGACCTGACTTCCGAAGTCCGGCTTCGACTTCGGAAGTCGATCCGGGGAGGGACGGTTGCCGACCCCGCGGAAGTTGTTGCGACGTTCGACTTCCGAAGTCGAAGCCGGACTTCGGAAGTCGGGGCTGGTATGATGGCCCCATGATCGAGCTGATCGCCGCGACGAAGACCTACGCCCAGGGCCGCCGGGTGGTGGACGCCGTCCGCGGCGTGTCCGTGACCGTCCGCGGCGGTGAGTTCGTCGCGATCATGGGGCCGTCCGGGTCCGGCAAGAGCACGCTCATGCACCTCATGGGGGCGCTCGACGTGCCGTCCACCGGCCGGGCCGTGTTCCGCGGCCAGGACCTGCAATCCCTTTCCGATTCCCTCCGCTCGCAGCTCCGCCGCACGCGGATCGGGTTCGTGTTCCAGGCGTTCAACCTGCTGCCGACGCTCACCGCCGCCGAGAACGTGGCCCTCCCGCTGATGCTCGCCGGCACGCCCCGGCGGGCGGCGCTCAAACGTGCGAACGAGCGGCTGGAGAAAGTCCTTCTCAGCCACCGGGCGGAACACTTCCCGGACGAGTTGTCCGGCGGCGAGATGCAGCGGGTGGCCGTGGCACGGGCGCTGGTCGCGGACCCGGACGCCGTGCTGTGCGACGAGCCGACCGGCAACCTGGACACGACGACGAGCGGCGAAATCCTGTCGCTGTTGGCCGCGCTGCCGGAGCCGGACCGCCGCGTCGTGGTGATGGTCACCCACGACCCGACGGCCGCCGCCTACGGGACGCGGTTGGTGAAGGTCCGCGACGGGTTGGTCGAGTCGGACGAGCCGGTGACGCGGGGCACGCCGATTATTTCCCGTTGACACGTCTCGCGTCCCACGCTATTCCCCGACCACGCTCGACACCCGTTGCGCCCTCGGTCGCTCGTCATGTTGCCGGACCTTGCGCCGCTGCGCGTCTTCAACCCGGACCCCGACCCGCCGTCGTACTGCGACCTGGCGACCCGCGAGTTGCTCCGCCCGGCCGTCGCCCGCGGCGGCGGCCGCGACCTGGAGCCGCTGTCCCGCGGGTGGTTCGAGGAGATCGAACAGAAGCGGTACGGCCGGGCCGGGGAATGGCTGCCGCGGGTGCTGGAGTTCAGCCGCCACCGGGACGAGTCGCTCGTCATGCTCGGCCCCGGCCTCGGGACGGACGCCCTGCAATACATCCGCCACGACACGCACGTCACGATGGCCGTCACGCCGGCGGACGCGGCCGACGCCATCCGCCGGAACTTCGAGTTCCGCGGGCTGGACCCGACGCTCGTTCCTGTCGACACGCCGAAGAAGCTGCCGTTCGCCCGCGGCCGGTTCGACCTCGCGTACCTGAACGCGCTCGACGCGCCGGGGTTGGACGTGCCGGCCGTGGTCGAGGAGCTGTACCGCGTGCTGAAGCCGGGCGGGAAGCTGTTCGCGCTCGTCCCGGCGTGGTACGACGTGGACCGGTGGCAGAAGTGGCTGTTGCCGTACCGCCAACTCTACCGCGCGTCCGAGGCGTTCCTCACCGGGCCGAAGGTTTCCGCCCGCGAACTGCGGCGGGCGTGCCGGCAGTTTGAAACCGTCGCGCTCGTCCACCGCCACCTGCGGCGGTCGGAGCTGCCGCACCTCTGGCGGCCGCTGCCGATCAGCTGGATGGAGCGGCTCGCCGGCCGCGTGTTGGCCGCGCGGGCCACGAAGCCGGTCATCGCGGCGCGGGGCGAGCCGCTCACCGCCGCAGCATGAGCCAGCGGTCTTCCGTTCGCCACGCCGCGAGCGTCAGCGCGGCGAACGCCAGCATCAGCACCCATTGAATCGTCGAGAGAATCAGATACCACGCATGCCGGGAATAGAACCCGTCCCGCGTGCGGAACCGGCGTTCGTCGAAGTCGAGTTGCGCACTCAGCAGGTCGTGCAACCAGAACACGAGGACGGCCTGGACGGCCGCGACGACGAGCAGGATGAGCCACCGCGGGGGGCGGAACCGGCGGTTCGCCCGCACGTCCCAGGCGCAGACGGCCAGCGCGAGCCAGCCGATGCGGTTGAGCCAGACGGTGACGCGTTGTGTGACGAACCCCTGTTCCTTCGCCCCGAATTGCTCGGTGGCGACCGGCACGACGACGGCCGCGTAGAACAGGAACCCGCCCTGCCAGAACAGCAACAGTTGGACGACGAGGAAGCGGCGGAGCAGGGCCATCGGGAAACTCGCCCCACGGAAAAGCGACCCGCCGAACGCAGAAGCAGGTTCCGAATCTCGGGACCGCGGGCGTCCCGCCCGCCCACTTTCAAAGCCCCAGGAACCCGTCTCAAGTGGCTGGGGCCGTGGCGGGCGGGACGCCCGCGGTCCCAGGTAGGGCTGCCCCACACTCTTGAATCGGCCTCCGGGGCTGAGCGCGGATCACTCCTTCGCCCGCGGCAGTTCGGGCTTGTTCACCGTCGGCAAGAGCTTCTGTAACCCCGCCTTCACGTCCGCGAACTTCGGGTCGGCCGCGAGGTTCCGCCACTCGTACCGGTCCGCGTCGTGGTCGTACAACTCCTCGCCGCCGTCGGCGTACCGGATGTACCGCCACTTCTCGGTTCGCAGGCCGTGGTTGTCCTTGTGGAACGTCGTGATCGCGGGCTTCTCCCACGCCGCTTTCGGGTCGCGGAGTAGCGGCGTGAGGACTTCCCCCTCGACGTGCTTCGGCCGCGCGATCCCGGCGAGGTCGCACAGCGTCGGGTAGACGCTCATCAGGTCCACGGTGCGGTCGCACACGCCGCCGGCCGGCGTCACGCCGGGGGCGACCCAGATGTACGGCATCCGCGTCGCCTCCTCCCACAGCGCGAACTTCCGCCAGTGTTCCTTCTCGCCGAGGTGCCAGCCGTGGTCGCCCCAGAACACGATGACGGTGTTCGCCTTGCCCGGCGACTTCTCGTAGGCGTCGAGCAGCCGGCCGATTTGCGCGTCGCAGTACGCGATGGCCGCGAGGTAGCCCTGCACCGCCTCCTTCCACCGGCCGGACTTCACCATCGCCGCGTGGTCGCCCTCCGGCTTCGCCATCTTCAGCCCGCCCTTCGGCACGTCGTTCAGGTCGCTCGCCTGCGTCGGCGGCAGCTCGATGCCGTCGAGCGGGAAGAGGTCGTAATACTTCTTCGGCACGTTCCACGGCATGTGCGGCTTGTGCAGCCCGACCGCCAGGAAGAACGGCTTCTCGTGCTTCATCCCGAGGTGCTTGATGCCGTAATCGACGATGCCCTCGTCCGGCAGCTTCGAGTCGTCGGTCAGCGGCCGGAACTTGATCCCGCCGACGCCATCGGACTTCGAGTCGGGGTGCGGCGTGGCCTTCTCCTTGCCGCCGACGAAGTAGTCGGTCCACTCGCCGGGGCGGTGGGCGTTCGCGTGGTAAATCTTCCCACTGCCGTAGACGTTGTACCCGGCGTTCAGGAACTGCGTCGTGAGAGTCTGTTCCTTCGGGACGACCGGCTGCCAGTTCTGGCCGTTGTCGTACACGCCGGTGCTGCCCGGCCGCAGCCCGGACATGAGCGCCGCCCGCGACGGGTTGCACACCGGGGCGGCGCAGTACGCCCGCGTGAACGTCACGCCCATCTTCGCCAGCCGGTCGATGTTCGGCGTCTTGGCCTGCTTGTTCCGCCCGAGGTGGCCGACCCAGTGGTTCAGGTCGTCCACGGCGATGAACAACACGTTCGGCTTGTCCGCGGCCAATGCCGGGGACGCCAGGAGCAGGAAGGGGAGCAGCCAGCGCATCGGCGGTCCTCGGGAGGGAGGGTCGGCTGCTCTCGTTATACGAACCGCGTTCACCACCCGGCGGGCGTGCCCCAGACGCCGGGGGTAACGAGTTCGCCGAGGTTCCCGGCCGGGTCGCGGAAGTACAGCGACCGCCCGCCAAGCGGCCACGCGTACTCCTTCTCGATCGCGACGCCGTTCGCGGTCAGGTGGTCCCGCCACGCATCGAGCGCGTCGGCCGGGATGCCCATCGCGAAGTGCGCGGCCCCGCTGGTTCCGTGCGGCGGGAGGACGCCGGGCAGCAGCGTCGCGGCCGGGTCGAAGACGAGGAACACGTTCGCCGGGCCGACGCGGAAGAAGACGTGCCGCCCCGCCTCGCGGCCGACGACCGGCAGGCCGAGGACGCCGGCGTAGAACGCCTCGGCGGCGGCGAGGTCGGCGGCGCACACGGCCGTCTCGACGACGGCCTCGATCGGCGGCGGGGTCATGGGCGCGGGCCCGTGGGAAGAAAAGGAAACGGGGCGCGAGCGCGGAGGGACGCTCGGGACGTGCGAAGTCGGCGGGAAGGCCCCGTGGCCCGCCCGCCGACCACGGCGTTCGAGTTAGTTCTGCTTCGGTGCGTCGGCCGGGGTCGCCGGGGCGGCCGTGTCCGCGCCGCTGACCCGGAGGTAGTACGTCGCCGCGGAGTTGATCGCCTCCTCCGTGATGTCCAGCTTCGCGTTGTACCCGATCCGCGGGAAGAAGTCCCGCGGCCGCAGGATGCGGAGGCCCTTCTCCTTCGCCTGCTTCTTCGCCTCCGCCAGGGCGGTCAGGATCTTGATCTTCCCGTCCCGGTTGCCGTCCGCGATGCCGATGGACGGGTAGTACCCTTCCACCGCGAACGTCGTCTGGCTGGTGATCTCGCCGACCCACTTGAGCGTCGTCAGGTCGAAGTACCCGTCCACGGCGACGCCGACCTTCTGGAGCGACTGCACGATCGTCTGCACGTCGTCCCGGCCGTCGCCGTCGATGTCGAAGATGCCGAACAGCACGATGTGCTCGGACGCCCCCTTGTTCCACACCGCGTTGTACAGCAGGTCCCCGGCGAGAATCCGGTCGCGGATCTGCGAGTCTTCCGACGTGATCCGGCACTGCGCCAGGTTCGCCCCGAGCACGTCCACGACCTCGATCGTCCCCTTCGGGACCGGCCGGGTGTAGTACTTGCCGTCCGCGTCGAGCACCCGCCGCATCCGCCCTTGCATCCCGCGGGTCGGCGTGTCGGACGGGAAGATGCTGAACGTCTGCCCGGCCCGGAGGTTGTCCGCCGACCCGATGTCCACGTCCACGAGGTTGTCGCTGTACCGGCGGATGACCTTGCCCTTCGGCTTGTCGTACTGGAACGGGTCGATGCTGTCGGTCAGCTGCTCGTTCAGCTTGTCCACGGCCCCCTTGTACCGGTCCAGGTCCGCGTCCCGCCGCTTGAGCTGCACGTCCCGGTTGACGATGTTCTCGTTGAGCGTGTCCTTCTCCTTGCGGTACTCGCCGGACACCTTCTGGAAGTCGGCCTTGAACGTGTCGAACTGGGCGATGGCCTTCGCGACCTCCGCCTTGACCTCGTCCGGGTAGAGCTTGTTCAGCTTGTCGTACTCGGCCTTCGCGAGGTTCAGTTGGTTAATCACCCCTTCGAGCGACTTCTTCGCGTCCTCCATCGCCTTCAGCTCGTTGTCGCTCTTCCGCTTCGCCAGCTCGCTCTGGGCCACGTTCCGGACGGAGGCGTCGATGATCGACTCCCGCGGCACGGTCGGGTTCTGCTGGTTCGCCGGCCAGTCCCACGAGTAGACGGACACGGCGTTGAGGTTGATCGCCCCGCCGACGCCGGCCGCCTTGGACGCCTCGTTCTTCGCGCTCGCCACCCGCCCGCCGATCGCCTGCATCAGCTTCGTGTGCTTGTCCCGGAACCCGGCGGCGTCGGTCAGGCCGGACTGCACGGCCGCCGCCTCGTCCGCCGTCTGGACGCCCATCGCGACCTTGTAGAGCAGCATCTCCTCCTGCGCGGCCTTCTGCGTCTTCTTCGCGGCGTCCGCGTCGGCGGCGGCCTTCTTCGCGTCCTCGTTGGCCTTCGCCACGTCCTGGGTGAGGGTGTACGCGAAAACCCCGACGCCCAGCGTCGCCAGGATGAAGAAGACGAGGGCGATAATCACGGGAAGTTTCGCTTCGTTGGACGGCTTGGCCATGGTGTACCTCGGCGGGGAACCGGGCCGGCGGTGCAGACGCCGCCCGGCCGCGAGACGTTGGGGGTGCGCTCAAACTTGAGTCTAAACCCCAGGGGAGGCCCGTCAACCCGAATCGCGGCGGCGTCTGCGGACGCGGCGTGGGTTGTGCGGGCGGTGCGAGTCAATCGGAATGTCCGGTTGTGTCCGGGCCGTGGGGAAGCCTTGACACCCCCATCATACGCTCCGTAAACTCTCAACACACTATCTGCGTCTTCGTTGGCAGCCCCGCCGGTTCCGATCCCGTCCCCACCCGGCCGACCCGCCGAACCGGGCCGATTTGTCCCTCCAACCCGTGGCCCCGCCGTGCCCCCGACCGACCCCCCGCCGTCCGCCGCCGAACGGGTCTACCTGCTGGACGCCCACGGGCTGATCTTCCAGATGTTCCACGGCATCCCGCCGATGACCGCCCCAGACGGCCGGCCGACGAACGCCCTGTTCGGCGTCACGCGGGCGATCATGAACCTGTACGACCACGGGGCGCAGTACCTCATCGCCGTGTTTGACCACGCCGACCCGACGTTCCGGTCCGGGCTGGACGCGAACTACAAGGCCCACCGCCCGCCGCCGCCGGACGACCTGCTCGCCCAGGAGCCGCTGATCTATCAGGTGCTGGAAGGGTTCCGCATCCCGTCGCTCGTCTACCCCGGCTTCGAGGCGGACGACGTGATCGCCACGGTCGCGACGGAAGCCGCCGAGCGGGGGCACGAGGTGTTCCTCTGCACCGCGGACAAGGACTGCCGGCAGCTGCTGTCCGACAAGATCAAGATCATGAACCTTCGGAAGGGGGAGCAGCTCGACGCCGTCGGCCTCATGGCCGACTGGGGCGTCCGCCCGGAACAGGTGGTCGATTACCAGGCGCTGGTCGGGGACAGCGTGGACAACGTCCCCGGCGTCCCCGGCGTCGGGGCGAAGACGGCGACGAAGTGGCTGCAGCAATACGGCACGCTCGACAACCTGATCGCCCACGCGGACGAGGTCGGCGGGCCGAAGGTCCGCGACAGCCTGAAGGCGGCCATCGCGAACGGCAACCTGAAGATGAGCAAGGACCTCGTCACCCTCCGCAAGGACGTGCCGGTCGCGTTCGACTGGGACGGCTGGCGTCGCCGCGACTGGGACGGCCAGCGGCTGCTCGAACTGTTCCAGCAGTTCGACTTCAAGGGGTACGCCGCCCGCGTCCGGGCGACGCTCACCGGCAGCGGGCAGAAGAAGAACGCGGAGATTCTCGAAAGCATCGGCGAGGCGAAGCCGAAGAAGGCCCCGCGGGGCAAGAAGGCGTCCGCCCCCGTTCTGCCGCGGGCCGGGGCGTCCCTGTTCGACCAGATCGAAAACGACGGCGAGGTCCCGCCGACCCCGCCGAAGAAGGACGACAACTGGAAGAGCGAGTACCACCTGATTTCGACCGAGAAGGCGTTCGCGGGCTTCCTCAAAAAACTCCAGAAGCAGCCGCGGTTCGCCATCGACCTGGAGACGACGAGCCTCGACCCGCACCTCGCAGAGATTGTCGGCATCGCGATCTCCTGGCAGCCGGAAGAGGCGTACTACCTCGCCGTGCGGGGGCCGAAGGACGAGGAGAAGCTCGACCCTGCGAAGGCGCTCGCGGCCCTGAAGCCGATTCTCGAAGACGCGAAGGTCGGGAAGGTCAACCAGAACATCAAGTACGACCTGCTCGTGTTCCGCGCCAACGGGATCGAGCTGCGCGGCATCGTCGGCGACTCGATGATCGCGCACTACTTGTTGCACGCCGGGGAGCGGTCGCACAACCTCGACGATTTGACCCGCAATTACTTCGGCCACGAGAACATCTCGATCACGGAACTGATCGGGAAGGGAAAGAAGCAAATCTCGATGGCCGACGTGCCGACCGCGAAGGCGTGCGCCTACGCCGCCGAGGACGCGGATGCCGCGATCCGCCTCGTGAATCTGCTCGAAGAGCAGCTCGACAAGAACGGGTTACGCAAACTCTACGACGACCTGGAAATCCCACTCATCGACGTGCTGGCGGAACTGGAGTACCAGGGCGTTCGCATCGACACGCCGTTGCTCCAGAAGATCGGCAAGGAGATGGAGGGCCAACTCCGCGGCATCGAGGAGCAGATTCACGCCCTCGCCGGGCGGCCGTTCAACATCGCGTCGCCGAAGCAATTGCGGGAAATCCTGTTCGACCAGATGAAGCTGCCGGTCCAGAAGCGGACCGACACGACCGGCGAGCCGAGCACGGACCAGGAGTCGCTCGAACGCCTCGCGGCCCTCGGCCACGAACTGCCGAAGAGGATCACGGAACACCGGCAGATCGCGAAGCTGAAGGGAACCTACGTCGATGCCCTGCCCGTACTCGTGAACGCGAAGACCGGCCGCGTCCACACGTCGTTCAACCAGACGGTGGCGAGCACCGGGCGGCTGAGTTCGTCCGAGCCGAACCTGCAGAACATCCCGACCCGCACGGACCAGGGGCGGCAGATTCGCCGCGCGTTCATCCCGCCGGACGGGTGGACGCTGCTGACCGCCGACTACTCGCAGATCGAGCTGCGGTTGCTCGCCCACTTCTGCGGCGACGACAACCTCCGCACGGCGTTCGCCGAGGACCGGGACGTTCACGCCGCCGTCGCGGCCCAGATTTTCAAGGTTCCCGAGGCGGACGTGAAGGACGATCAGCGGCGGGTGGCGAAGACGGTCAACTTCGGCGTCCTCTACGGCATGAGTTCGATGGGCCTGGCCGTGCGGCTGGGCATCGACCGCGCGGAGGCCGGGAAGTTCATCGACGACTACTTCGCCCGCTACCCGAAGGTGCTGTCGTACCAGGACAACCTGCTCTCGTCGGCCCGGCAGACCGGGTGCGTCACGACCGTCCTCGGCCGCAAGCGGCACTTCGACCCGACGGCGATCCGCCCGACCTCGACGTACCAGCAGCGGAACGGGGCCGAACGGGAAGCGATCAACATGGAGATTCAAGGCTCGGCCGCCGACCTGATGAAGCTCGCGATGCTCGCGCTCTACCGGCGGATGCGGGCGGAGAAGTGGCAGGCGAAGATGCTGCTGAGTGTTCACGACGAACTGGTGTTCGAGGCCCCGCCGGGCGAGGTGGCGATGGTGGCCGCGGCCGTGCGGGCGGAGATGACCGGGGCGATGACGCTGACCGTGCCGCTAAGGGTGGACGTGTCGGCCGGCCCGAACTGGCTCGACGGGGAGGACGTGTGAGCCGGAAACCGATCATCGGCGTCGTCGGGGCCATCGGAGCAGGGAAGAGCACCGTGAGCCGGCAGCTCGCCGCCCGCGGCGGGGCGGTCGTGGACGCGGACGCCGTCGGGCACGACGCCCTCGAACAGCCCCAGGTTCGCGAGCGGGTCGTCGCCCGGTGGGGCCACGTCCTCCGGCCGGACGGCCGCGTGGACCGCCGGAAGGTCGCGGAAATCGTGTTCGCCGACGCCGCCGAGCGCAAGGCCCTCGAAGCAATCGTGTTCCCCTACATCCGCCGGAAGTGCGAGGCCGCGATCGAGGCCGCGCAGGCCGACCCCGCCGCGCGGTTCGTCGTCCTGGACGCGGCCGTGATGATTGAGGCCGGGTGGACGGGCGTTTGTGATAAGCTGATCTACGTCGATGCGCCCCGCGACGTGCGGCAGAAGCGGCTCGCGGCCCGCAGCGGGTGGGTGGCCGCCGACCTGACCGCCCGCGAGGCCGCCCAGATGCCGGCCGACGAGAAGAAGCGGTACGCCGACGCCGTCCTCGACAACGCCGGGACGCCGGCCGAACTCGAGGCCCAGGTCGCGAGGTTGATGACCGCCTGGAACTTGGATTAGCAAACCGCCCGGCCCGAATCACGTCTTTTACTTTGACCGCGCTGAGGGGCTACGATGGCCGACACCAAATCGGACCCGAAAATCACCCGCCCGGCTCCCGCCCCGCGGCCGCGGAAGAGGTCCGACGAGGACGACGGCGGCGGGTTCGGCGCGGGCATCGTCGAGGAACTCGTCCCGGCCGCGCGGCCGACGCCCACGCCGGTCGTCGTCCCGCCGAACGAGCGGGGGTTCGACGCCGAGACGAATACCCGCTACGAGGAGATCAAGCGGGGCAACACGTTCATCACGCAGCTGCAACAGATGACGCTGGCGCAGCTCCAGAAGAACGCGAAGGACGACGGCATCCCCCGCGAGGAGTGGGTCGGCCTCAAGAAGCAGGACCTCATCTTCCGCATCCTCAAGGAGCGGGTAAAGCAGAACGGCCTGATGTTCGGCGAGGGGACGCTCGAAGTCCTGCCGGACGGGTTCGGGTTCCTCCGCAGCCCGGACTACAACTACCTGCCGTGCCCGGACGACATCTACATCAGCCCGAGCCAGATTCGGCGGTTCGGCCTGCGGTCCGGGTCGGTCGTGTCCGGCCAAATCCGTCCGCCGAAAGAAGCGGAGCGGTACTTCGCGCTGCTCCGCGTCGAGGCGATCAACTACCAGGACCCGGAGCTGCTGACGCAGAAGGCCGTCTTCGGCGACCTGACACCGTTGCACCCGAACGAGCGGCTGAAGCTCGAATCGACGCCGGACCAGATGTCGATGCGGATCATCGACCTCATCACGCCGGTCGGCAAGGGGCAGCGGGGCCTCATCGTCGCGCCGCCGCGGACCGGGAAGACGGTGCTGCTTCAACAGATGGCGAACTCGATCATCGCCAACCACCCGGAGTGCTACGTCATCGTCCTGCTCATCGACGAGCGGCCGGAGGAAGTGACGGAGATGAGCCGGACGGTGAAGGGACCGAAGGTGGAGGTGATCGCCTCGACGTTCGACGAGCCGCCGGACCGGCACAAGGTCGTCGCCGAGATGGTGATCGAGAAGGCCCGGCGGCTGGTCGAGTACGGCATGGACGTGGTCATCTTCCTGGACAGCATCACCCGCCTCGGCCGGGCGTACAACAATGTCGAGCAGGGGTCCGGCAAAATTCTCTCCGGTGGCCTGGACGCGGCGGCGCTGCAGAAGCCGAAGCGGTTCTTCGGCGCGGCCCGGAACCTCGACGAGGGGGGGAGTTTAACGATTCTCGCGACGGCGCTCGTGGACACCGGGTCGAAGATGGACGACGTGATCTTTGAAGAGTTCAAGGGCACGGGCAACATGGAGATTCACCTGGACCGGCGGCTGATGGACCGCCGCGTCTACCCGTGCGTGGACGTGAACAAGTCCGGCACGCGGAAGGAGGAGCTGCTCCGCACCGACGAGGAACTGCGGCTCGTCCACATTCTGCACAAGGTGCTGTCCGACATGCACCCGGTCGAGGCGATGGAGTTGCTACTGAAGCAGGTCGGCAAGTACAAAACGAACGAGGAGTTCCTCCGCAGCGTGAACCTGACGTGAGGAGCGGGCCATGCCGATCCACGATTGGACCCGCGCGGCCGAACTCTATCTTCACTTCCGCCACATGTGGATGGGCGGGATGTGCGACGCCTTGAACGCGGGCGGTTTACCGCCAGGCCACATGGCATTGATCGAGCAGAGGCCAAACGCTCGTCCCGTCGCCGGCCGGCTAGCCGAAGGGGATGTGTACGCCGGCCGGCCGAATCGAGTTGCAATCCACGCCGGGTACGGTCGTGCCGTGGCGGTCGTCGAGATCGTCACGGCGGGTAACAAATTCGATGGCCGCACACTCCAAGCCATTTGCGACCAACTCACCGCGACCGTAAGGTCCGGCGTTCACGTTCTAGTGATCGACCTCTTCCCACCCGCGCCGAGCAACCCGTGTGGAATACATCCGATACTTTGGGAGGCTTTCGGAATCGAGGATTCGTTCGAGTTGCCACCCGAGAAGCCCCTGACGTTAGCCGCGTACAACGCAGGTTCCTCCGTCGCCGCTTACATCGACCCGGTTGCCGTCGGGGATTCCTTACCGGGGATGCCAATCTTTCTCCGACCCGATGTGTACGTTCCCGCACCACTGGCAGAATCCTACGAACGCACCTGGGCGGGTTGCCCCGAAGCGATGAAAGCCATTGTCACCGGCCGAACGGCGTGATAAGTCCACAGCATCGGACCACCCGCCCCGAGTGACCCATGCTCTACGAAGGCGACTTCTCGTCCCCGCCCGGCCGGTTCGCGCTCGTCGCGGCCCGGTTCAACGCGTTCGTCGTGGACCAGCTCCACGCCGGGGCGGTGGACGCCCTCCGCCGGCACGGCGTCGCCGACGACCGCATCGACACCGTCCGCGTCCCAGGTTCTTACGAGATCCCGCTCGTCGCGCAGCGGCTCGGCAAGTCGGGGAAGTACGCGGCCGTGATCTGCCTGGGGTGCGTCATCCGCGGCGACACGGCCCACTTCGACTACGTCGCCGGGGCCGCGGCCAACGGCATCGCGTCCGCGTCGCTCAACTGCGGCGTGCCGGTGATCTTCGGCGTGCTGACGACCGACACGCTCGAACAGGCCGTCCACCGGGCCGGGGCGAAGGCCGGGAACAAGGGGTTCGAGGCGGCCGTGACGGCCATCGAGATGGTCAACCTGCTCCACAAACTGCCGGGGTGACGACATGGACGTTCGACTGCTGCTCGCGGCGCTGCTGGTGTTCGTGGTGGGGTGTACGCCCGGCGAACCGAAGGTGGAGACGGCCCGGCCGATCGACGACCGGATGGCGGCCGCGGAAGACCTGCCGCCGGTCGCGGCGGCGAGGCCGGAGAAGTCCGACCCGGCGGCCGCGGCGCTCGTGAACGCCGTGCTGATGGCCCACACCAAGAGCCAACCGTCGCTGGTCGAGAAGTTCCGGAAGGTCCACGTCAAGCGGAAGGGCGATTGGCGGCTGCCGGACGGCGGCAAGTCGGACGCCACGATGGAGATTTACATCGGGGGCGAGAACTACCGGACGACCTACGCCCTCGCCGCGAACGGGAACGTCCCGCAGACGTTCGCCGTCACCGGCAAGGAAGGGTGGCGGTTCCAACCGCAGGTCAGCGGGACGAAGATTCCGTTGGACTCCGCCGCGCTGGAGCAGGTGTTGCCGGAAATCTACGGCGACCGGATGACCGTGCTGTTCCCACTGGCCTCCGAGAAACTCGTCGCCGCCGTCGCGAAGGACGGGAAGGCCGGCGGCGGGGAGACGATCCTCCGCGTGTGGGTCGGCGACGAGCCGCCGATGCTCGTCCACATCGACCCGACGACGAACCGGGTGGCCCGGCTGTCCTACGAGATGCGAGAGAACGGCCAGCCGGTGCGGCGGACGCTGACGATTCAGGATTCCGTCGTCGTCGCCGGGGTGCTCGTTCCGTCGCGGATCGACTACGGCGTCGGCCCGGTTGCGCTCACGTCCTGGACGAAGATCGAGTACGAGGTTCCGGCCGTGTTCGAGCCGAGCATCTTCGAGAAGCCGTAGGCTCGTGGTCTTGTAGGGCGGGTCAAGGCTTTGCGCCGACCCGCCGGGGCATACGGGGCGACGGCGGGTCGGCGCAAAGCCTTGACCCGCCCTACGAATAGTGTCACTTCGGCGGCAGGTCGCCGGTCCGCGGGAACAGCGGCTGGCGGTACGCCGGGACGACCGGCCCCACCGGGGTCGGCGGCAGCGGCCGGTCCGGACTCACCGCGGACGGCGACTCCTTCAGACCGGCGCTCGGCCGCAGCGCCCCGCCGACGCCGATCGTTTCCGGCCGCCGGGCCACCTTGTCCGCGAACACCTGCAGGTCGGCCGCGACCTTCTCCGCCCGCATCAGCGTCCGCGTCAGCGCGACCGCGGAGTCGTTCAACTGGTTGTACAGCGACGGGTCGGTAATCACCTTCTGCAACGTCCCCTCAGAGCGGTTGACGGCCTGGAGCGTCTGCCGCACCTCGGCCAGGGTCTTCGCCAACTGGTCGGCCGTGACGTTGATGTTCTTGATGAGTTCGCCGGAGTTCTCGCCGAGCGGCTTCGTCGCCGCCTCGATGTTCTTGATCGCCCCCTCGGCCCCCTTGAACGTCCCTTCGGCTGCCTTCGCCGCCCCCTCCGTCGCCTTCAGCACGCTGTCGATCTGCGGCCACCGGTCGTTCGCCTCCTTCAGCACCCGCTCGCCCTGGTCGAGGAAGATGCCGACGACGCGGATCGTCTTCGTCAACTCGTCGCTGGCCGTTTGCAGGTTCTTGAGCGTCGCCGCGAAGCCTTTGCGGTTCTCGTCGCTGAGTACGTCGTTGGCGCTCTCGGCCGTCTTCCGCACGGCCTTCAGCGTCGCGTTGAAGTCGGCCTCGTTGTCCTTCACGACCTTCCGGATGTCCTCGACGAGCGGCTTCGCCGTCTTGATGAAGTCCCGCAACTCGTTAAGCGTCGTGCGGATGCCGCCCTCATTCGCCTTCGGATCGCCGTTCGGCACGTCGTTGAACGACAGCAGCAGCTGAACCTTCTCGTTCGTCCGCCGCAGCTCCGGCACGAACTCCCGGCTGCTGCGGGCGAGGGCGGCGACCTCGTCGAACGCCCGCTCGACCTTCGGCACGGCCTGCTCGACCCGCTGCACGGAGTTGAGGATGCGGGCCATCGACTCCTGCGCGCTCGGCAGCACGCCGGACGCCTGCCGGACGAACGTGTTCGGGTTGATCGGCGTCTGGCCGACGATCTCGGTGTTCACCGGGTACGGGTCGCCGCGGGCCGCGACCGGCTGGCCGTCCGGCGTCGTCTTCGGGATGAAGTCGAGCGACGTGTCGCCGCTGAGGATCCCCCGAAAGATGGTCGCTTCCTCGTTCTGCCGCGGCAGGTACTTCGGGTCCACGCGGATGGACACCTTCACCTGGCCGGTCGCCTCGTCGAGCTCCATGCCGGTGACCTCGCCGACGCGGACGCCGGACTTCCGCACCGGCGTGCCGGGGGCGATGCCGGGGGCCTCACCGAACGTGACGGTGTACTTCGCCCGGTTGTCGAATAGCCGCGGCGCGCCGCCGAACAGCACGGCCAGCCCGGTAAGGCCCGCGAGGGCCGTCGCCATGAACCCGCCGAGCCGCAGCTTCGCTGATCGTTCCGACATGGTGAATCCTCGTCGCCTTGCAATGGGCCACTAATGTTTCTTGCCTTGTTCCCTCCCCCCTTGGGGGGGAG
>JAESGS010000368.1_pt1 | contig 40825 bp, 41 predicted proteins | sample 9269761 | NCBI WGS metagenome assembly JAESGS01 (sample SAMN15741799, study PRJNA653493) | algae metagenome | isolation source: Cyanosarcina radialis HA8281-LM2 and co-occurring heterotrophs from damp... | place: USA: Makauwahi cave, Hawaii | collected 2011-01-06 | reverse complement strand
GTACGCCGCGGGTAACCGCCCCCGCCCCGGGCGGCTAACGCCGCTCGGCTCGCCGATTCGCCCGAATCCGCCCGGCCCTTGACAAATCCCGACCCGCGGTGTAACGAATAACCAAGCAGAAAGCCGAATCCCCGGCGCAAATCCGGGGAACGGGGGACCCAGACGAGTCGGGCGCACGGCCGACTCCGGGGCGAACGCGGGGAACCGCGAGGGTACGTTCAAGCCCTAGCCCGACAGCTAACCTCGTAGGCGAGCCGCGGCACGGTGCCGCGGCGGATTTGAACGGGCGACCCGTCCCGCGTAGACGCGTTCCGCCCCCGCCTTCATCCCAAGAAGAGCCATGAGCACCACTCGGCATCCGGGTGCGTCGTTCGGCTTCGGTCCGCTCCTCTCGCCCGAAACAGCTCCGCCACCGTAGCCGGTGGTTGCCGCCGGTCCGCGTTCGCACCCCGACGTGTCGTCGGGGCCGGGGACCGTCGCGCCCTCGCCCGGAGGAGTTCCCATGAACCCGCGCGTGATCCTGCCGACGCTGATGCTGTTCGGGGCCGCGGCCGGGTGGATTTACTACCCGCCGCCGCTCGCGAGCGACCGGGAGACCGCGACCCTCGCCGCGTACCAGCTGCGCGACGACGGCCGCGTCGCGAAAACCCTCCTGAACCAAGACGCCGCGCGCCGCTACCGCGACCGCGTCATCCCGCTCGGCTGCGCCGTCCTCGGCCTCGGCTGCGTCATCGCCGGGGTCGTCCGCCGCAAGCCGACGCCCGAACCGAGTGAGACCCATGACCACGGACAATGAATCGCACGGCGTTTCCCGCAAGCTGATCCTCTACCCGCTCGGCCTCGTCGGCCTGCTGGTCGGCGGGTTGATCCTGGGGCGGAGCGTCATCCGCCCCTACGACGTGCCGGAGTTCCAGGAGATCGACACGAGCGACTCCGCGTTCCTCATCCCGCTGGAGGGGGACACGACGAAGCAGCAGATGTTCCCGTCCGTCGAGTTTCTGAACGAGCAGAAGGTCGCCGCGAAGCGGGTCCAAATCCCGCACCGGTGGCAGCAGATGGGGTTCCTGCCCGGCAGCGGGCACTACGTCAACACCGTCCGCCTCGTGAAGGTGGACCGCAAGCCGGTGACGCGGGAGTGGACGCGGTCCGCCCACACCGGCACGACCGCGAAGGACGAGGCGGTGTTCGCCGAGTCGAAGGACAGCATCAACTTCACGATGGGCGTGACGTGTACGGCGAACATCCCGGAGGACCTCGCGGCGACGTTCCTGTACACGTACCCGTCGAAGAGCCTCGCGGAGATCATGGACTCGGAAATCCGCGCCCGCGTCCAGCAGGTGCTCGCGGAGGAGGCCGCGCACCACCTGTTTAACGAGATGCTCGGCAAGAAGGTCGAGATGATAACGGCCGTGCGGACGGACATGGTCCCGTTCTTCGAGAAGCGGGGGATCAAGATTTCGACCATCGGGATGCTCGGCGGCATCCAGTTCGAGAACAACGAAATCCAGAAAGCAATCGACGACTCGATCAAGGCGCAGCAGCAGAAGACGGTCGCCGAGGCGAAGCGGGAGGCGCAGGAGGTCGAGAACAAGCGGCTGAAGATGGAGGCGGTGGCGACGGCCGAGAACGAGTCGCTGAAGGCCGAGTCGCAGGCGAAGCTGAAGAAGCTGCTCGCCCTCGCGGAGGTCGAGGCGCAGGCGGCGAAGGCGAAGGCCGAGGCCGAGGCGAAGAAGCAGGTGGCGGAGTTGGAGGCGGAGGCCGAGTCGATCAAGGCCGAGGCCCAGGCGAAGACGCGACTCAAGATCGCCGAGGCCGAGGCCGAGGCGCTGAAGAAGCAGGCCGAGGCCCGCGTCTACGAGGCGGAGCGGGCGAGCGAAATGGGCGTGGGCGACGTGCTCGTGCGGCTGCGGCAGCTCGAGCTGGAGACAGCCCGGTGGAAGCAGTGGGACGGCAAGATTCCGACGACGCAGTGGTGGCCGGGCCTGACGCAGACGGCGTCGCCGATGGCGATGTTGTTCTCGCTGGCGGCCGAGCCGACGGCGAAGAAGTGAGGCCAAGCCGTTGGAGGGTCAGCACCATTATGGCGTGGTTTTCGGCCTGAAAGGCCACGACATGTCAGCCCAGGGCAAGGGGCGCAAGCCCCGCCGCCCTGGGTGAGACCGCCACCCGAGGCAACAAGCCCTGAAAGGGCGGAAGAGTGTTCCGCCCTTTCAGGGCTTGTTGCGTTGCGCGGGGGCGTACCCAGGGCGTCGCCCTGGGCTGACATGTTGCGCCCCTTCGGGGCAAAAGCTGGTCGATGCGTCGGGCCATCGCCGAGAGTTCATCTCGACCGTCAGGGTCGCAGCGCACCTCGACCGGATTCGCACCGCGCCGCTTCCCACGGCGTCAGGCCGACCGGCGGGGCCGCGGCCACGCACTTCCACGCCGCCCGCGCCGCCGACGGCTGGCCCATCCGCGCGTAGGTCAGTGCCAGGTACAGGTTCGCCCGCGCGTCGTCCGGCCTCAGCCGGCGGGCCGCGCGGAGTGCCCGCGCCGCCTTCGCCAGCGTCTCATTCGCGACCGCCTCGTCCCGCCGCGACGGGTCGGTGTCCCACTGGCTTACGAGTGTGAACAACCCGATGCCGCGGTGCAGTTGCTCCGCGTGCACGTCGTGTGTCTCTTCGGCGATCCGCACCAGCCGCGTGTGGGCGTGGACGAGGTGCTTCCGCGGCGGGCCGGTCAGCGGCTGGGCCGTCGCCACGAACTGCTCGAACTCCTGCCGTGCCTCGGCGTGGCGGCCCTGTTGGAACAGCAACTCGGCGAGCGTGGCCCGCGTCATCGCCTCGTCCGGGTGGTCGTACAGGTGGGCGGAGAGGTAGACCGCGGCCTTCGCGTCCTCGCCGAGGTCGAGGGCGTCGGCCGCGAGCGCCAGGTGGTCCGGCGGCCCCTCCGCGGGGCGGACGACCGGCGGGGCGACGCAGCCGGTCGCGAGCAGGCAGACGAGCAACGCGCCGCGGGTCATCGTCGCGACTCACGCGAGTGGGGACTCTGCGGGAAGTATCGACGGCGCGGATGGTGCCGAATGAGTGAAGTTGGGAAGGAGCGGGAAGTGCCGGAGGAAGATGGGGAAGGGATTCTAGTCGGGTAGGTCGAGTCTTCGAGGCCCACCGCTCTTATTCCCTCTCCCCCGCAAAGCCGGGGGAGAGGGTTAATCCTACGGCCGTAGTTGCTAAAAATTGCCCCCGCTACGGGTTGCGGCGATCCTACAGCCTTAGTTGATAAGACGGCCCCGCCAAGGAGTTGCGGCGAGGGCGAGTCATGTCCGGACGGCCGACCACGCGGGACGTGGAGACGTGGGCCGTCGAGGTGGCGGCGGTGGGGGAGCGGATCGGGCGGCACTTCGCCCGGAGCGAGCCCCGTCAACGGGCCGTCGGCTACGTCCGCGGGCTCCTCAGCGACGCCGCGCGGAGGAACGTGTGGCAACTGGCCGAGTGTCTGGGCGAGGCGACCCCGGACGGCGTCCAGCACCTGCTCGCCCGCGCCGACTGGGCGCGGACGCCGTCCGGGACGACCTGGCCGGGTACGTTCACGAACGCCTGGGCGACCCCGGCGGGGTGCTGATCGTGGACGGGACCGGGTTCGGCAAGGAGGGGACGAAGTCCTGCGGGGTGGCGCGGCAGTACACGGGCACGGCGGGCCGGATCGAGAACGCTCAGGTCGGCGTGTTCCTGGCCTACGCCGCCCCCAAGGGCCACGCCTCCCCCTCAAAGGGGGGAGGGGACAAGAAGTCGTTGCCGTTACACGAGAGCCAGTTCCGCGACTTCGGCTGCTTCCGCCGCCCGCGGCGGTTGCCACTCGTTGCGGGCCATCAGCTCGCCGAACTCCGCGAGGTTCTCGACCACCACCTCCGGCCGGTACGCGTACCGCACCAGGTCCTCCCGCCGCGTGCCGCCGCTGAGGACGAGGACCGTGTGGAACCCGAGCTGCACGCCGCCGACGATGTCCGTCTCCATCGTGTCGCCGATCATCGTCGTCTCGTCGGTCGTCAGCCCCAACTCCTTCCGGGCCGCCCGCATCATGACCGGGCTGGGCTTGCCGACGCTGAACGCCTTCACGCCGGTCGCGATCTCCAGCATCGCGACCATCGCGCCGCAGCCGGGGCGGACGCCCCCGTTCTGCGTCGGGCAGCTCGGGTCGAGGTTCGTCGCGATCAGCATCGCCCCGTTGTGGATCATCCGCGTCGCCGTCTCGACCAGTTCGAGGTTGAACGTCCGCCCCTCGCCGACGACGACGTAGTCCGGGTCGTGATCGACGACGGCGTACCCGTTGGCGTGCAGCGCGGTCAGCAGCCCGCCCTCGCCGATGACGAACGCCGTGCCGTTCGGCTTCTGCTGCGCGAGGAACCGGGCGGTAGCCATCGCGCTGGTGAAGACGTGCCGTTCCTCCACGTCGATGCCCATGCGGGCGAGCTTCGCCACCACGTCCCGCCGCGTCCGCTGGCTGTTGTTCGTGAGGAACCGGAACGGGATGTCGCGGTCCCGCAGTTGCCGGACGAACTCGCCCGCGCCGGGCAGCAGCTCCGGGCCGCGGTAGAGGACGCCGTCCATGTCGATGAGGAAGCCGAACTTGTCGTGCATGGTCGCCAGAAACTCGGGTGGAAGGAATCGACGGCGGAAGGGAGGACCGTCGGCGTCGCTACGTGAGAGACGGGGCGATGTTGCAGATCGCGTGCCAGTCGGAAATGCTTGGAAATCAAGGGGTCGTGGCACGGGACGTGCGCAGGAAGTGGGCAGCTATGCGGAAGCCCAGACTTCCGAAGTCCGGCTTCGACTTCGGAAGTCGATCCCGCGCGGGGGCGTCCCTCCCCGCCCGACGGTGCCGGTCCCGCTCGACTTCCGAAGTCGAAGCCGGACTTCGGAAGTCAAGTCAAACGGTCCGCACTACCGCCATCGTCGCGGCGAAGTTCACGTCGCCGATCAGGCACGGCCGCTTGTACTGCTCGGCCGACCCGCCGGTCTTCCGCAGCCGCTCCGCGTCCCACGCCGCCCACGCGCCGGCGGGCAGCACCTTCACGCGAACCGGCCCCAGCCGGCCGCTCTCCCGCTTCGCCGCGTACTCGACGTTCTGCACGCCCAGCTCGCGGTCCAGCTCCGCCACGAACCGCCGCAGCCGCTCGCCGTCGACGGCGTCCGGCTCCTCCAGGAAGATCGCGTAGTACGGCTCCCGCTCGTCGAACACCGGCGACAGCGTGTACCCGGTGATCGGCTGCGGCACGACTTTCAGCACCGCGTCCACTGCCTTCGTGACGTGGTGCTCGCTCAGCTTCTCGCCGGTCAGGTTCGCGAACCGGCTACCCTTCCCCAGGAACTCGACCATCGGCGTGCGGCCGAGGAAGCCCGTGACCCGCACCAGGTCCGAGATGTGGTAGCGGTACAGACCATAAAGTGTGGTCGGACAGATGTAGTAGCTGCCGCCCTCCCGGATCTCGTGCGCCGCCAGGACGGTCGGCTGCTTCGAGTCGATTTCGGTTTCCGGGATGAACTCGAAGTAGTGCGACAGGATGTCGAGCACGCCGCTCGGCGAGCTGTTCGCGAACGGGATCGTCATCCGCCCCTCGCTGGCGAGCAGGCCGAGGTCGCGGACCGGCGTGTCGCCGTAGTACTGCGGGAGCTGCCGGAGGTACGGCCCCATGCTGCCGCCGGTCCACGTGTTGACGATCGTGGCGTCGCTCGGCCACACGTCCTGCGGGAACAGCCGGCCGAGCTTCTCGGCGACGGCGGCGAGTTCCCGCGCCCGCGCCGGGTTCGGCTTCAACCGCGGGGCGAGCACCGCCCGCACGTCCGGCGGGATGTCGAGGTCGCCGCGCAGCGTGCCGTCGTGCAGGTCCTTGAGCAAGTGCTCCCGCTGCGCGTCCAGCGCGCGGGCGAGTTGCACGAGCGTGCTGGGGTTCGCGGCCATGAACTGCGACACGTTCCGGTCCGCGGCGAACCGCAGCGCGACGTAGTACTTCGCGAGCGCGTCCTTGACCTTCCCCGTCTCGTGCGGCACGGCGTACAGCCGGCGGATGAGCCGCATCTGGACCTTCGCCGTGAACCCGGTGAGGTTGCCGCACGGGATGCCGGCGGACGTGCGGAACTCGTCCGGGTCGCCGACCATCTGGACGATCGGCCGCATGGCGATCCGCCGCCCGCGGTGGTCGCGGTACATCTTGACGCCCCACATGTTCCACCCGCGGCGGTACGCCCGCAGGTAGTCCTGCGTGACCGGGATGAGCTTGCGGGCGGCGGTCGTGCCGCTGGTGAGCGCGAACATGAGGACGCGGTCGTCCGCGAGCAGGGCGTTCGTCTCCCCGGCCTGCACCCGCTCGACGTACGGCGCGACGTACTCGTACGGCGCGACCGGCACGTTCTTGCGGAACTCCTCCGGCGTGCGCACGTCGGCGAAGTGGTGGTCCTTGCCGAACGCGGTGCCTTGCTGCTTGCGGAGGATGCGGTCGAGGACGGCGGCCTGGACGGCCCGCGGGTCGTCGCACTGCCGCTCGAACCGCCGCAGCTGCCGCCGCACCGGCCACGTCAACAGCCGCCCGACCCGGACGAGGAGGAATCGCTTGAGGGACATGGGGGTATGGTACACGCCCGCCGCCGTCTTTCGCGGCGGGCCGCCGCCGGGTAGACTGAAATGGAATCGCAGGAGGGCGTATGAACCCGAACAACCCGACCCCGGACGAGCTTCAGGCTCGCATCCGACAGCTTGAAGACGAACTGGCCCGCGTGAAGACGGAGCGCGACCTGTACAAGAAGAGCGTGTACGAGGAGATGATGGCCAGCATCCCCTACACGCCGATGACCCTGGAGGAAGCCCGCGAGTTGATGTCCGCCCCGCAAGGTGAACGACTGACGGACATCATCGCGGAATACGAGAAGGAACTCGACGGCCGTGAGTGACGAACGGTACGACGTGGCGAACTCCTTGGAGGTCGGCCAGCAACTCCGCGCGGCCGTCGAGGTCGCACGCGCTCACGGAGAATTCGCGGTGGCCGTTCGCGCCTCCCGGTGGATTTTGGAGGAGTTGGCCCGTAACCCGGCCGCGTTCGGAGAATCGCGAAACTACTTCGACGCCGCGAAGCTGTACGTGCGGATCGGGTTCGCGGGGCCGGTGTACGTCGTGTACGGGATACACGAACCCAGCCGGACGGTGTTCGTCCGCAAGATCGGGTACTCCGTGCGGAAGCGTTGATTCACATCTTCATACCCATCCGCAAACCCCGCCAACGAACCGCCGGCCCGACCGTTCTGCCACTGTCTCCCCGCCTCTCCCGGAGCCGGTTCATGCACCCCCGCCACCTGGTGACGGCCTGCGGCCTCCTGTTCGCGCTGTCGCTCATCCCGCTCGTCTCGGGGCAGGACGGCCCGGCCCTCGCCAAGCCGACCGACTTGCCGCTGAAGCGGGTTGTCCTTTTCAACGCCGGCGTCGGATACTTCCAGCGCGAAGGGATCGTTGACGGCAACGCACGCGTCGAACTGCGGTTCCCGGAACCGGACGTGAACGACTTGCTCAAGAGCCTCGTGCTGGAGGACAAGGACGGCGGCAAGGTGAAGGCCGTCACCTACGACGGCAAGCACCCGGTCGAGGTCACGCTGAAGGCGTTCACCATCGACGTGACCGCCAACCCTACCGTCGGCGACCTGCTCTCCCAGGTCCGCGGCGAGAAGGTCGAGATCACGGACAAGCAGGGGACGAGCGTGACCGGCCTCGTGGTCGGCGTGGACCGGCCCATCGGGTCGGTGACCACGAAGACGAACGCCGACGGCGAAACGGAAACGACGACCACGCCCGGCCCGCAAGGGGAGTCGCTCAACCTGCTCACGGCCGACGGCCTGCAGGCCGTGCCGCTGGCGGCCGCGAAGAAGATCAAGCTCCTCAAGCCGGAGTTGGAGGCCGAGTTCCGCAAGGCGCTCGAGGTCCTGGCGGCGGCCCGCGGCGCGGCCAAGAAGGCGATCGCCGTGAACTTCGACGGCAACGGGCGGCGGCGGGTCCGGATCGGGTACGTGACGGAAGCCCCGATGTGGAAGCCGAGCTACCGGCTCAGCCTCGGCGAGAAGCCGACGGCCAACCTGCAAGGGTGGGCGGCTGTCGAGAACACGACGGAAGAAGACTGGACCGGGGTGAGGGTCGGCCTCGTCGCCGGCCGACCGATGGCCTTCCAGATGGACCTGTATCAGCCGTTGTTCGTCCCCCGGCCGACGGTCGAACCAGAACTGTACGCCTCGCTCCGGCCGCCGGTCTATCAGGGCAACGTGATGACCGGTGGTGTCGCGGGCGGCGGGATCGGCGGCGGGTTGCTCGGCGGCGGGGCCGCGAACAACCTCGGGGCCGGTGGCGGCCTCGCCGGGTTCGGCGGGCAGTGGGGCCAACTCGGGATGCAAGGGCAGTTCGGCATCCAGGGCGGCAACCTCGGCCGGCCGTCCGCCCGCGAGTTGCTCGGGCCGCGGCTGTCCTACGAACAGTTGCGGGATCGCTTAGCGGAGCAGGATAAGGCAGATAACGTCAAGGCCGTCTTCGCCAAAGGTGCCGGTGCCCGCGCGGAGGGAAGCCATTCCACCGTCCTCACCGCGGCCGCGGCCGTCGCCCTCGGCGACACCTTCGAGTACAAGATCGAAGACCCGGTCACTCTCCCCCGGCTCAAGTCCGCGCTCTTGCCGATCGTCAACGACCCGGTCGAGACCAAGCGGGTCAGCATCTACAACGCGGACGTCCTCGCGAAGCATCCGCTGCTCGGCGTGCGGCTGACGAACAAGTCGAAGCTGAACCTCGCCCAGGGGCCGGTCACGGTGTACGACGGCGAGACGTTCGCCGGCGACGCCCGGCTGCCGGACCTCGCGCCGAACGAGACACGGCTGGTCAGTTACGCCATCGACCTGCACACGGAGGTCGTCCCGCGGGCCGACGAGCCGACGCGGACGGTCGAGGCCGTTGCGCTCCGCAACGGCCGACTAATCACACGCGAGGTGACGCGGCAGACGACGCGGTACGTCATCCGCAACCGCGGCCCGCAGGACCGCACGGTGATCGTCGAGCGGCCGCTCCGGCCGGGGTGGGCGGTCACCGGCGACACGAAGCCGACGGAGACGACCCGCGAGGCGTCCCGGTTCGAGACGACGGCGAAGGCCGGCACGACGATGACGCTGACAGTCACCGAGGACTCCACTACGCCGGCCGAGTTGGAAATCGAGCGGACGACGGACGCCGCCCTCCGGCACTACGCGGCGACGCCCGCCGCCACCCCGGCCGTCAAAGACGCGGTCGCCAAGATCCTCGACCTGCGGGCCGCGGCCGAGACAACGCGAAAGGGAATCGCGGACGAAGAAGCCGGCCTGAAGGCCATCGCCGACGACCAGGCGCGGATCCGGGCGAACCTCGACCGCGTGCCGAAGGACTCCGACGCCTACAAGCGGTACTTGAAGAAATTCGACGAGCAGGAAACGGAGATCGAAAAGCGGCAGGCGAAGGCGAAGGAGTTGAAGTCGAAACTCGTTGGCGACGAGAAAGCCTACAAGGAGTACGTCCAAAAACTCAAGGCAGAATGAGGCGTCTGCCGGAACGACGAGGGCCGTAGGGCACGCACGTGCCCTACGGCTCGACGCTTTTATCGGGCCACCCGCTTCTTTCCAGTTGCTCCCCGCCGGCGGGCGCGGACAATAACCTGCTCTCCGGGTTTCCAACCGAGGATCGACCATGCAACCGGACCGACGTTCGTTTCTACTGGCGGGGGGTGCGGCCGTGGCAGGACTGACGAACCTCAACGCGGCCGACGGGGACACCGCGGCGAAGGCGTTCATCGAGGCACACGTGACGAAGATGCGGCCGCTGGACATCGCGGCGGGCGTCGCGTGGTGGAACGCCAACACGACCGGCCAGGACGAGGACTTCAAGAAGAAGGAGGAGGCGCAGAACAAGATCGACGCCGCCCTCGCCGACCCGAAGGCGTTCGCCGAGCTGAAGGCGATCAAGGAGGCGAAGGTCGCCGACCCGCTGCTGAAGCGGCAGATCGACCTCCTGTACCTGAACTACCTCGAGAAGCAGGTCCCGCCGGAGCTGCTTCAGAAGATCACGGCGAAGGCGAACGCCGTCGAGAAGGGGTTCAACGTCTTCCGCGCGAAGGTGGACGGGCAGGAGATGGCGGACAGCCAGGTCCGACGGGTGCTGAAGGAGTCTACGAACTCCGACGAGCGGCGGAAGGCGTGGGAGGCGAGCAAGGTCGTCGGCGCGAACGTCGAGGCGGAGTTGAAGGAGCTGGTCGCGCTCCGCAACGAGGCGGCGACGAAGCTCGGGTTCAAGAACTTCCACGCGATGACGCTGTTCCTCAACGAGCAGGACGGCGCGGAGCTGATCGCGCTGTTCGACGAACTCGACGCGCTGACCCGCGAGCCGTTCTTGAAGGCGAAGGCGGAGTTCGACGAGCGGCTGGCGAAGAACTGTGGGGTGAAGGTGGCGGACCTGCGGCCGTGGCACTACCACGACCCGTTCTTCCAGGAGTCGCCGGCCGTGTTCGACGCGGACCTGGACCAGCCGTACCGGGACGCGGACATCCTGAAGCTGTGCCAGGATTTCTACAAGGGCGTCGGGCTGCCGATCGACGACGTGATCGCCCGCAGCGACCTGTTCGAGAAGAAGGGGAAGTCGCCGCATGCGTTCTGCACGGACATCGACCGCGAAGGGGACGTGCGGGTGCTGGCGAACATCGTTCCCACGGAATACTGGATGGGCACGATGCTGCACGAGCTGGGGCACGCCGTCTACAGCAGCAAGAACATCCCGCAGAGCGTCCCCTACGTGCTCCGCGGCGAGGCGCACATCCTCACGACGGAGGGGGTGGCGATGCAGTTCCAGAAGTTCAGCAAGTCGCGGCCGTGGCTGGAGAAGATGGGCGTGAAAGTGGAGAACGGGGCCGCGTTCGACGCGGCCGCGGCGAAGGTCCTCCGCAACGAGCTGTTGATCTTCAGCCGGTGGTGCCAGGTGATGCTGCGGTTCGAGAAGGGGATGTACGAGAACCCGTCGCAGGACCTGAACAAGTTGTGGTGGGACCTGGTCGAGAAGTACCAGGGCCTCACACGGCCGGAGGGCCGCAACGCGCCGGACTACGGGAGCAAGATTCACGTCTGCTCCGCGCCGGTCTACTACCACAACTACATGATGGGGCAGTTGTTCGCCTCGCAGGTCCACCACGCGCTGTGCAAGGAGGTCTACAACGCGGACCCGAAGACGGTGCTGTACATCGGCGACAAGCGGGTCGGGGAGTTCATGAAGAAGAAGGTGTTCGAGCCGGGCCGGACGCTGTCGTGGCGGGAGCTGCTGCCGCACGCGACCGGCGAGCCGCTAAGCGCGAAGGCGTTCGCGAAGGACTTCCAGGGGTGAGCCGCCCGACTTCCGAAGTCCGGCTTCGACTTCGGAAGTCGAAACAGTGGGGCGGCCTTCGTCGTGTCTACAGACGCCCCTCGTCCGCATCGACTTCCGAAGTCGAAGCCGGACTTCGGAAGTCGGGTCGTCGCATTTTCCCGTTGGTTTCGCCGGGGATCGCCGGTACGATTGACGGATGTTTGAGCGTGGGTGTGTCGCCAGCCCCGCGCCCGACTCGCCCCGCCCGTACCGCCAGGAGCGAGACAGTGATGTCGCTCCCCGACCCGCCCGAGCCGGACAACGATCCCAACAAGACGCTCGACCTGGGCGTGCCGGGCACGCCCGCGGACGACAACGGCGACATCCACGGCATCGACGAGCTGCTCGCCAAGCTCGACGCGACCCCGTCCCGGTTCGAGATCGGCGACGAGGTCGCCCGCGGCGGCATGGGCGAGGTCCACTCCTGCTGCGACGTTCACCTGAACCGCGAAGTCGTCGCGAAAGTCCTCCACCGCAAGTACCTCGGCCGGCCGGACGTGGTCACCCGGTTCCGGGAAGAGATTCGCATCACCAGCCAGCTCGAGCACCCCGGCGTCGTGCCGCTGTACGAGGCCGGCGTGCTGCCGGACGGCCGGCCGTTCTTCGTCATGCAGCGCATCTGGGGCCTCACCCTGCGGTCGATGCTCGACGAGCGGCCGAACGCTCAGGACAGCCGGGCGCGGTTGCTCAAGGTATTCGAGCAGGTCTGCCTGACGATCGCCTACGCCCACGCCCAGCGGGTCATCCACCGCGACCTGACGCCGTCGAACGTCATGGTCGGGCTGTTCGGCCAGGTCAAGGTCATGGACTGGGGGCTGGCGAAGTCGCTGGACGAGGCGAACCGCCCGCCGTGCGCGCGGCCGCGGGACGCGGCCCCGAGCGAGCCGACGGAGGACGACCTCGACCTCGTCACGAAGATCGGCAGCGTGATGGGGACGCCGGCGTACATGCCGCCGGAGCAGGCGGCCGGCGACGTGGACAAGCTCGACGAGCGGTGCGACGTGTTCGGCCTCGGCGCGATCCTGTGCGAAATCCTGACCGGCCGCCCGCCGTACATCGACAAGAAGAAGAAGGGCCTGCTCAAGCAGGCGATCAAGGCCGACCTGACGGAAGCCTACGCCCGGCTGGACGTGTGCCACGCGGACCGCGACCTGATCGCGCTGGCGAAGGCGTGCCTGGCCCGCGACCCGGACCTGCGGCCGCGGGACGCCGGGGTCGTGGTCGAGCGGCTGACGAACTACTTCGACACGGTACTGCGGCAGGCCGAGTGGGACCTGGTGCGGTTCTTCGACCTCAGCCTCGACCTGTTCTGCATCGCCGGGTTCGACGGGTTCTTCCGCCGGATCAACGAGAACTTCTCCCGCGTCCTCGGGTACACGACGGCCGAGCTGCTGGCCAAGCCGTTCCTGTCCTACGTCCACCCGGACGACCAGCAGCGGACGATGGGCGTGACGGCGCAGCTCCATCAGGGGCTGCCGCTCGTGCGGTTCCGCAACCGCTACCGCGACAGCCGCGGGGCGTACCGGTGGTTCGAGTGGACGGCGAAGGCGATCCCGAAGGACGACGTGATCTTCGCCGTGGCCCGCGAGGTGACCGAGCAGGTGGCGATGGAGGACCGGCTGAAGGAACTGGAGGGGAAGACGCCGGGGGAGCCGGACACGGTCGTCCAGCCGTAAGGCCAGAGTAGTAGGCACACTCCGTGTGCCGTCTCCTGTCGGCCGCGGCGGCTCGGGCGAACGCCCCGCGGCAGTAAGGAAACGGCACACGGAGTGTGCCTACTACTATCCAGATGCCCTTCCCACGTCCGCCGGATTTTGGCACACTCCGGCCCATGCTCCGCGACCTCATCCGCTGTCGGCTTTTGAAGCCGGTCCTCCGCCGCCCGTCGTGGCGGACGGTCGGCCGTCTCGCCGTCGCCGGCATCCTCTTCCTGCTGCTGCTCGAAGCCCTCCGCGTCCTGGCGTGGACGAACACGCACGAGATCATCCCCGGCAAGGTCTACCGCACGGCCCAGCTCAGCGGCGACGGGCTGAAGGCGTACATCGCGGACAAGGGAATTAAAACGGTCATCAACCTCCGCGGGTTCTGCCCCGGCGACCACGCACCGTGGTACCGCGAGGAAATCCGGGCCACGTTCGCCCTCGGCGTCAGCCAGGAAGACATCACCTTTAGCGCGAACCGCCTCCCGCCGCCGACCGAGTTGAAGCGACTGATCGAAGTCCTGGACCGGACCGAGTACCCGATCGCGTTCCACTGCAAGCGCGGCGCGGACCGCACCGGCATGACGGCCGCCATCGTGATGCTGCTCCACACGGACGCATCGCTCGACCGCGCCCGCCGGCAGTTGTGGCCCCGCTACGGGCACTTCCGGTTCGGCCGCACGGCCGCGATGGACGAGTTCTTCGACCGCTACGAGGCGTGGCTCGCCGGCCGCGACCACGCGCCGGCGCTGTTCCGCGACTGGGCGGCGAACCACTACTCGCCCGGCCCGGCGAGCGGCACGCTCGTCGCGGCGCACGGCAACGGCCCGTTCCCGGTGACGGTTGGCAAGTGGGCGGCGATCAAAGTAACCGCGACGAACACGGCCGCCGAGCCGTGGGAGATGCGGCCGGGCAACTACGCCGGCGTCCACGTCCAGTTCACCGTGCAGGAGGCGGATGGCGATACGGTCTACTCCGGGCAGGCCGGGTTGTTCCGCCGGACCGTGCCGCCGGGCGAGGCGGTCGAGTTGACGCTCGCCGTGCCGCCGCTGCCGCCGGGCAAGTACCTGCTGCGGGCCGACCTGATGAACGCGACCGAGGCCGGCGTGCCGATCCGCCAGACCGGGTTCTACCAGTTCGGCGCGGACCCGCTCTTGGTGAACATGGAAGTGAAGTGAAGACCTGACTTCCGAAGTCCGGCTTCGACTTCGGAAGTCGAGGCCGCCCGGGGGCGATCGCGCGACCCGCCATAGTCTCGGCCCCGTTCGACTTCCGAAGTCGAAGCCGGACTTCGGAAGTCGGGCCGCACGCGAGAACGGATTCCCTCATGCACCTGCTCTCCGTCGTCATCCCGCTCAAGGACGAGCGCGACAACGTCCGCCCGCTGACGGACAAGCTCCGCGACGCCCTCCGCGGCGTCCCGCGGTGGGAAGTCGTCTTCGTGGACGACGGCAGCACCGACGGCACGTTCCCCGCCCTCGCCGAGCTCGCGGCCGTCGATCCGCGGATCAAGATCGTCCGCCTCCGCAAGAACTTCGGCCAGGCCGCGGCGACGCAGGCCGGGTTCGACGCCGCGGCCGGCGACGTGATCGTGACGATGGACGGCGACGTGCAGAACGACCCGGCCGACATCCCGATGATGCTCGCGAAGCTGGAGGAAGGGTACGACGCCGTCCTCGGCCTCCGCGAGCGGCGGCGGGACAAGTTCCTGCTCCGCAAGCTGCCGAGCTGGTGCGCGAACTGGCTGATCCGCAAGGTCCTCGGCGTGCCGTTCAAGGACTTCGGCTGCGCCCTCCGCGTCGTCCGCCGCGAGTTCGTGGACGGCCTGCACCTCTACGGCGAGATGCACCGGTTCATCACCGCGCTGTTGATCCAGCAGGGGGCGAAGGTCGCCCAAGTGCCGGTCCGCCACCACCCACGGACGGCCGGGAAGTCGAAATACAACCTGACCCGCACCGTCCGCGTGCTGCTCGACCTGATGACGGTGAAGTTCCTGGCGAGCTACCAGACCCGGCCGATGCACCTGTTCGGCGGCATCGGGTTCGTCTTCCTGCTGCTGGGTCTCGTGAGTTTGGCCGCGTCGGTGGTGATGAAGTACACGACCGGCCCCGGCATGACGGCGAACCCGCTGTTCCTGATCGGCGTGATGGCGGAGTTGATGGGCGTGCAGTTCCTGAGCCTCGGGCTGCTCGGCGAGGTGACGGCCCGCACGTACTTCGAGAGCCAGGGGAAGCCGCCCTACGTGGTGCGCGACCGGCGGAACCTCGGCGAAGCCGACGAGTTGCGGACGGCGGCGTGACCGGGGTATGATGATGCCAGGAGGGTCAGCCATGACTAACGAGAACGAACCCCGCGACTACACGCCGGAAGAACTCCAAAAGATTTATGCGAAGTTCAAGAAGGCGTTCACCGTGGAAGACCTGATCGGCTACATCGAGAACGACGGCGAAAAGTATCCCATCGAGCAAGTGATTGCCGAGGCGGAAGAGATCGTTCGCAACCGGCGGGCGTCCGAAGCCGAGGGGGCGTGATGGCAACCGGTAACGGGACGCCCAAGCCGGCCTACCGTGTGGCTTTGCTCGCAGACGCCCGCCAACAGTTCATGGCGTTGCTCAATACGGCCCGCACGACCGCCGAGGGGGACGCGCTGGTCGCGGCGTTGAAGCGGGTCGAGAAAATACTTGGGTCGCGACCCGCGGACGCCGGGGAACCGATGTACCACTTGCGAGCCGCTCGACTTCAGATTCGACAGGTCACCGTCGCCCCGCTCCACGTCGAGTACGGGTTACACGAGGAACAGCCCGTCGTCATCATCCGCCGGATCGCCGGTTTGAACGAGCCGTTGGACTGAATCACGTCGAGTACACCCGCTTCCCCAGCCACCGCGCCGGCAGGAACAGCAGCAGGATCAGCAGCCCCCACCCGCCGACGAACGCCGTCGCCAGCACCGCGTCCAGCACGACCAGCCCCAGGATCGACCGTTTCACGGCCGCCTGCACTTCCTTCGGCCCCGGCCGCTGAATCGCCGGGACCACCTTCGCCGCGACGAAGAACCCGAACGCCGCCACCAGGTACGGGAAGTAGATCGGCGTCGTGCCCGGCGGCCGGTGCGCCGGCACGGTGACGGCCAGCCCCAGCGCCGCGAGCATCACCACGGCCGCGAGGACGAGCTGCCGGCGGTTCGACTCGCCCTCTTCCGTGCGGGCGAACCACGTCACGCCGACGATGTACACGCCGGTCACCGTGGCGAGGTGGACCGACAGCGGCGACACGTCCACGTCGCCGACGCTCAGGCCGAGCTGCACGTTCAGGAACCGGCACGCCCCCATCGCCACCGGGCCGAGCGGCGTGTGCTTCAGGATCGAATCGTAAGCCAGGATCATCCCGGCCAGCACGAGCGCCACGAGGCCGGGCGGGTAGGCGTGGACCTTCCACTGCTCGCTCTTGTACGGCTGGAACGCGCTGTGCGCGAACAGGACGCCGACAACGAGCAGGACCAGCCCGAGGCTGAGGGCGGTGCGGGCCGGGATGCGGCCGGACGGGATCGGGCGGAACGGCCGCGTCTTGGCGTCGTCGTGCCGGTCGAAGTAGTCGTTCAGCACCATGCCGCCGAGGTACAGGCAGCCGGACGAGACGAGCAGCGCGGCGAGCGTGAGCGGGTGTTCCGCCGCGTAACCGGCGGCGCAAGCGGCCAGGAGGATGTCCGCGAACGCGGTGAACACGTTCGGCAGCCGCATCAGTTGGGCGTAGGCCAGCAGCTTCCCGTTCACCCGGTCACTCCTCAAACTGACTTCCGAAGTCCGGCTTCGACTTCGGAAGTCGATCCCGCGCGGAAGCATTCACGGCCACGGCACTCGCCCCTCCGCCCCTTCGACTTCCGAAGTCGAAGCCGGGCTTCGGAAGTCGGGGCCTACGCCAGCTCCACGCTCACGCCGTACTCCGCCGGCGTCGGCACGGCGTTGCGGTCGCCGAGGGCCATCACGTCCTGCTCCGCGTTCACGTACCGCACGTCGCGGATGCCTTCGGCGATCAGCCGGCCGGCCGCCACCGCCCGCGTGTCCGACCCGTCGTCCGCGAGGCCGATCAGCACCGCCGACACCGCGAACCCCTGCCGCCGCAACTGGCCGAGCGCCACCGACGTTTCCACCGGCACGCGGGGCAGGATCGCGATCACCGTCGCGTCCCGCGGGATCCGCTGGGCCATCTCGATCGCGAACCCGGCGAACGGCGTCCCGTCCGTCAGCTCCAGCCGGGCCAGCGTCTCGCGGATCTTCTGGAACTGGTCGTACCCCCGTCGCGTCTCGACGATGACCGGCCGCAGGCGGTCGTTCCGCTCCTTCTGCTCGAACTGGGCGCGGGCCTCGTACCGGTTGGCGAACCCCTCGTCGTCCGGCGGCGGGGCGGCGTGTTCCGTCAGCGCCTCCTCGCGGATGCGGTCCGTCGCGTCGCGGCCGTTGCTCGCCACGCCGATCTGCTGGTTGAGCAGCGTCACCGCGTTCGCGATGCTCACGGCCGTGGTGATCGCCAGCTCGCTGCGGACCGGTTCGCCGCGCTTGAAGTACCCGTCCTGGTGGAAGTCGATGAGGATCGTCGCCCCGGCCAGCGAGGTCGGCTCGTAGACGCGGCTGTGCAGCTGCCCGGTCCGGGCCGTCGCCCGCCAGTGGACCCGCTGGAGCGGGTCGCCGATCTGGTACGGCCGCACCCCGGCCGTGCGGGTCGGGTCCTCGAACAGCATGTTCGCCAGCCGGATCTCGCCGATCGGCCGGGTGGACGAGAAGTCGAACTTCGTGATCGGCAGCACCTTCGGGTAGACGAGGACGAACGCCGGGTCGGTCAGCACCCGGTGGCGGCGGTGCAGGCCGAACACGTCGCCGGTCTCGACGAACAGCGGGCCGACCTGGTAGTACCCGCGCATGTTGAACGTGAGCTTGTACGAGACGGCGGCGTCCTCGCGGATGAACAGCACGCGGAGCCGCCCGCCCTTGACGGTGACCCGCCGTTGGAGGATGGCGGCCTCCGGGATCATGTCCTCAGCGAGCATCCACGCGATGAGGACGGGGCCGGTGTTGCGGACGACGACCTCGACCTCGGCCGCGTCGCCGATCTCGCGGGGCTTGGCGTCGATGGTGCGGTCGGCCTCGACGTGGGTGATCCACGCCCGCGCGAGGTAGCGGCTGAGGAGGAAGACGCCGAGGAGGACGTACCCGGCGAACGCGACGAGTCCCGCCTGCAGCGCGAGCGCGAGGCCGAGCAGGGCGGAGATGCCGAGGAACCAGCGCATGAGGTGCAGTGTACGGAAGTAAGAGTGACGCCCTGCCGGTCTGCTAGATAGTCACGGAGCAACGTCATGAGGGCCCGTAGCCTCCGCTGCACCCGGTTTAGTCGCGCGGAACTGCTTCCAACTCCGTCGCACGCTGATTGCTACCAGAACAAGTAGAAAAAGACCGACAGCCAGAGCCCCGATTCCTGGTGCAAGTTCGCCGGCCGTAGGTTCGTTCCGAGGCGCATCGTCCACTGCCATCTTGATGAGAAAAATCCCGACCGTGGAGATAAACAGACCCGCACCCGCGACTGGCACGAAACCCAACAACTGTTGCAAAAATATGAGCATGATTTACCTGACAACGTATGTTCATCCGGAACAGATCGCCGCGTCACTCGCCCCGACAATTGGGAAACTGCCCATGATGTTCCTCGTCACCCCGCCTTCGCCGTCCGGAACGTCGCCAGGAACTCGTCGAAGGGTATGTCGTCGATGATGCCCTGCCACGTCAGGTGGTGGTGGGCCGAGAGCATCTCCATGTTCAAGATCGGATCGGTCGGCTTCCGGTCCTGGTACGACAACCAACAACCCGACTCTGCGTGCCGACAGATGACGCCGTAATCGTACCGCTCGTTCGTCGTAAACCCGAGCGACCGCAGGTAGTCCAGGAATTCCGCGAACGTCGGAAAGGGGAATTTTGTCATGACTCACCCGGATCGGGAACAACAGTTATGATACCCGGCGAGCCGAACGCCGTCAGGCGTCGGATAATGCTCCCTCACCCGGCGGCTTACGCCGCTCGGCTCGCCACGAGTTGCATTCACCCGAAGTAATTCCGGCCCGCCGGCACGTCGCGGTCGCGGTCGAACGTCGGGACGCGGGCGTCGGCCACGATCTCCGTCACCACCGCGGCCGGCGTCTTCTTCCGCAAGCGGCTCTCCGGCCGCAGGATCAGCCGATGGCCCAGCACCGGCTGCGCCATCCGCTTCACGTCGTCCGGGATCGCGAAGTCGCGGCCCTGGATCGCCGCCAACGCCTGCGCGCACCGGAACAGCGCGATCGACGCCCGCGGGCTGCCGCCCAGCAGCACGTCCTCGCTCTCCCGGCTGCCGTGGACGATCTCCAGGATGTACTTCGTCAGCTTCGCGTCTACGTGGACTTCGCGAACGACCTCTTGGCAGGCGACCCATTGCTCGGCCGTCACCACCGGCTGCAGGTCGTCGATCGGGTGTTTCCGCTGGAGCAGGGTCAGCATCTTCGCCTCCTCCTCGAAGCTCGGGTAGCCCAGCGACAGGCGGACGAGGAAGCGGTCGAGCTGCGCCTCCGGCAGCGGGAACGTCCCCTCCTGATCGACCGGGTTCTGCGTCGCCACGACCAGGAACGGCGGCTTCAGCACGTAGGTCTGCCCGTCCACGCTGACCCGCCGCTCGGCCATCGCCTCCAGGAGTGCGGCCTGCGTCCGCGGCGTGGCGCGGTTGATTTCGTCGGCGAGGAGCGTCTGCGCGAAGACGGGGCCGGCGCGGAACTCGAACTCCTGCGTCTTCTGGTTGAAGACGCTCACGCCGGTCACGTCCGTCGGCAGCAGGTCGGGCGTGCATTGCAGCCGCTTGAAGCTGGCGCTGACGCTACGGGCCAGGGCGCGGGCAAACATCGTCTTCGCGACGCCAGGCACGTCCTCGAGGAGGATGTGCCCTTCGCACAGGTACGCGGCCAGGGCGAGGGCCAGTTGCGGCCGCTTGCCGATGATCACCTTCTCCATGTTCGCGACGACCTTCGCCGCCGTTGCGGATACGTCGATGGGCATGGGGGACTCGTGAGGGACGTGGATTGGGAATATTTCATTTCGCATTTTTGCATTGGTCCGAACATGACCGAACCAATGCAAAAATGCGAAATGAAAAATGCAAAATGGAATCAGTTCCCGTAGCCCTTCGGGTGGGCCTTGTGCCAGTTCCAGGCCGACTCGATGATCGGCCGCAGCTGCGTGTACTTCGGCGACCACCCCAGGTCGCGGCGAATCTTGTCGCCGCCCGCCACGAGCGCCGGCGGGTCGCCGGGGCGGCGGGGGCCTTCCTTCACCGCGATCTTCTTGCCGGTAACTTCCTCGGCCGTGCGGATCACCTCCCGCACGCTGTACCCGGTCCCGATGCCGACGTTGTAGAAGCGTCCCTCGTTCGGCTTGATCGCCTCCAGCGCGAGCAGGTGCGCTTCGGCCAGGTCCTCGACGTGGATGTAATCGCGGATGCACGTCCCGTCCGGCGTCGGGTAGTCGGTGCCGAATATCTCGATGTGCGGCCGCTGGCCGAGCGCGACCTGCAGCACGAGCGGGATGAGGTGCGTCTCCGGCGTGTGGTCCTCGCCGATGCTGCCGTCCGCCGCCGCCCCGGACGCGTTGAAGTACCGCAGGGCCGTGAACCCGAGCGGGTACGCGGCCGCGTAGTCGGCCAGCATCTTCTCGAAGCAGAGCTTCGTGTTGCCGTAGGGGTTGATCGGCGATTGCTTCTCGCCCTCCGTTATGGGCACGGCGTCGGGCACGCCGTAGGTGGCGCACGTGCTGGAGAAGACGAACCGCGGGATGCCGAGCCGCCGGACGCGCTCGAGCAGGTTCAGGCTGTTGAGCAGGTTGTTCTGGTAGTACTTCGCCGGGTTCGTGACCGACTCGCCGACGTAAGCGGACGCCGCGAAGTGGATGACGGCTTCGATCTGGTTGACGACCATCACCTGGTCGAGATGATCGACATCCTTGAGGTCGCCGACGGTGAGGACTTCCGGCGGGACGGCCCCGCGGTGGCCGAACGACAGGTTGTCGAACACGGTGACGGCGTGCCCGCGGGCGAGCAGCAGCTTGACCGTGTGCGACCCGATGTACCCCGCCCCGCCGGTGACCAGAATCCGCATGACGACTTCCGCTCCTGAACGATGACCTTCGTTCAGGAAGAGTATCAATCGCCGGGGACAATTGAAGGCGACGGCCGGGTCACTTCTTAGCCGGCGGCAGGCGGACCTCGTTCTTGATCGCGTACAGCTTCATCGCGACGAGGACGTTGACGAACTCGTCGTGCGGCTTGCGGTCCGTCACCGCGCCGGTCAAGCGGATGAGCTTGCCATCGAACTCGGCCTTCAGGCCCGTCGCGGCGTCCTTCTCGAACGCGGCGAGGTAGTCGCCGACCTTCGCCGCGTCGTACTTCCCGTCCGGCGCGATCGCGGCCAGCCGCTTCTTCATCCGCTCCTGGTACGACTTGTTGAGCGCGATGGCGGTGATCTCTTTCGGGTCGCGGGGCTTCGCCGTCCGCTCCTTCGCCAGCTTCTCCCGCAGCGCGACGAGCGCCGGTTTGTGCGCCGCCCAGTACGCAATTGCCCCCTTCGCGATGGCCGCGGCCTCGACCTTCGGGTAGTCCGGGCCGGACGAGAGCTTGTCGAACTCCTTGTTCGTCATGAACCCGGATTCGGAAATCGTGCCGGGGATCGGCGTCTCGCGGAGGATGTGGTAGCTGCCCTTGATGAGCTTGAGCTTCGGCCCCGGCACGGCCCGCTCGAGGGCGTCGTTCACCTCGCGGGCGACGGCCTCGTACAGCGTGTCGTTCTCCGCGTTGTGCTTGTACAGGGCGGTGTGCCCGCTGGCGGTTCCGGCCCCGGCGTTGTGGTGGACGGACAGGAAGAAGTGGCAGTTGTGGTGCTCGAAGAAGTCGATGCGGGCGTGCAGCTCGTCGCTGTTGCTCGACCCCTCCGGGCTGAGCCGGTGGTCCGCCACGCGGGTCATGTGGACCTCCGCGCCCTTCTCCTTGAGGATTTTCTCCAGCGCGAACGCGACCTTGAGATTGAGTTCGCTCTCGGTCTGCTTCGACTCGACGCCGCGGGTTCCGCCGGTGTAGCTCTTGGAGTACGCCTGCCCGCCGTGCCCGGCGTCCACGACGATGACCGCGCCCGCCAGTGGCTCGTCGGCGCGTACCGGAAGGGTGAAGACGAACAGCGCGAGCCACAAGAATCGCACCATCGGAAGGCTCCCAGAGTCGCAACACATTCTTGTGGAACCCGGAGCGGAAGCGATGGGGTGTTGCGCAACACCCCATCGCTTCCGCTCCGGGTTCCACAAATGCAATACCCCCACGCTCACCCCGTCACGGCCCCTTCGCTAGCCGAATGCACGAGTTTCGCGTACTTCGCCAACACGCCGCGCTCGACGCGGACGGCCGGCTTCTGCCACACCGCCTTTCGCTTCGCCAACTCGTCGTCGCTCACGTTCACCTGGAGCAGCTTCTTGTCGCCGTCGATGGTGATGCTGTCGCCGTCCTTGAGCAGGCCGATCGCGCCGCCGACCCACGCCTCCGGGGCGACGTGGCCGACCACCAGGCCGTGCGTGCCGCCGCTGAACCGGCCGTCCGTGATGAGGCCGACCGACGCCCCCAACCCCTGGCCCATCAGCGCGCCGGTGATGCTCAGCATCTCCCGCATGCCGGGGCCGCCGACCGGACCCTCACCGCGGATCACCACCACGTCGCCGGCCACGATCTTCCGCGCCTGGATCGCCTGGAAGCACGCCTCCTCGCCGTCGAACACCTTCGCCGGGCCGGTGATGTGCCGGACCTTCAAGCCGGACAGCTTCGCCACGCACCCCTCCGGCGAGAGGTTGCCCTTCAGGATGACGATGTGCCCCTTGTCGTACTTCGGCTGGTCGAGCGGCATCATCACCTTCCGCCGCGGGTTGGCGTACACGCTCTGCACGTCCGCCAGGTTCTCGGCCAGCGTCTTGCCCGTGACGGTGATGCAGTCGCCGTGCAGCATCCCGGCGTCCAGGAGGGCCTTCAGTACGGCCGGCGTGCCGCCCTCGCGGAACAGGTCGTACATCACGTACTTGCCGCTCGGCTTCAGGTCCGCCAGGTGCGGGACCTTCATGCCGAGGCGGTCGAAGTCTTCCAGCGTCCACTGCACCTGGGCTTCCCGCGCGATGGCCATGAGGTGCAGCACCGCGTTCGTGCTGCCGCCGAGGGCGAGGACGAGCGTGTATGCGTTCTCCAGGCTCTTGCGGGTGATGATGTCCCGCGGCCGGATGTTGTCCCGCACGCAGCCGACGAGCGCCTTCCCGGCGAGGTAGGTTTCGCGCTCCTTCGCGGCGGAGATGGCCGGGTAGCTTGCGTCCGACGGCAGCGACATCCCCATCGCCTCGATGGCGGACGACATCGTGTTCGCCGTGTACATCCCGCCGCACGACCCCGCGCCGGGGCAGCTCTCGCACTCGATCTTGTGCAGCTTCTTCTCGTCGATGGTCCCGGCCTGGAACTTCCCGACGGCCTCGAAGATGGAGACGATGTCCACGTCCTCGCCGTCCGGCCCGATGCCGGGGAGGATGCTGCCGCCGTACACGAACACACTGGGGACGTTCAGCCGGGCCATGGCCATGACGCAGCCGGGCATGTTCTTGTCGCACCCGCCGACGGCGAGCAGCCCGTCGTGGTTCATCGCCCCGGCAACGGTTTCGATCGAATCGGCGATAACCTCTCGGGAGACCAGCGAGTACCGCATCCCCATGTGGCCCATGCTGATGCCGTCCGACACGGTCGGCGCGCCGAAGATTTGCGGGACGCCGCCGGCCGAGCGGATGCCCTCGACGGCCTTCCGCGCCAACCGGTCGAGGTGCGCGTTGCAGGGCGTAATGTCGCTGTAAAGGGAGGCTACGCCGACCATCGGCTTGTCAAAATCTTCGTCCTGGAACCCAACCCCGCGGAGCATGGCCCGGTTCGGCGAGCGGCTCGGGCCGCCGGTCGTCGTCAAACTCTTGCGATTCGTCACATCTGCCATAACTGCACCTGAAGAGGGGTTTCCCGCCTAGGAAACGTGGGCAAAACGCACGGCTTGTCGGGAGTGTGTTCTAGGGACTCTGTGTAGTTCTCAGACGCTCGGGAAGCGTTTTTCCGAAAAAGCGGGTTCTCCGGTTTGCATCGGTCGTGTGCGTGGGCTAGGTACTTGGTGTCAACGGCAGCACGGGTTCAAACGTCAGGTCGGATGCACCCGACCGCCCGGCCGTCCCGAGAACATCATTCGTACGGAGTGTCCCATGAACAAGATCACGCGCAAGGTTGTGGAGTTCCTGAAGAAGGAAGACGGCCCGACGGCTGTTGAGTACGCCGTGATGCTGGCCCTGATCATCGTGGTCTGCATCGCCGCCATCACCGCCCTGGGTAGCACGGCGAGCCAAACGTTCAGCTACGTGGACGGCCAAATCGCGGCCGGCAACGGCGCGAGCTAAGCTCGTTCGACCCGAACCGGGTTACCGACGGGGGGGTGGCGGATCGCCACGCCCCCGTTCCCGTTTTTCGGCGACCGGCGAGGGGCGGGGCGGGCGGCACGGGCCGCGGTCGCCGACCTACCCCTCGAGGTCGAAGATGAACACGTTGCTCCGCCCCCTGGTCCGCTTCCTGAAGAAGGAGGACGGGCCGACCGCCGTGGAATACGCGGTCATGCTCGCGCTAATCATCGTCGTCTGCCTGGTCGCGATCACCGCCCTCGGCACGCAGACCAGCCAGACGTTCGGCACCGTCTCGGACCGGCTCAAGACCGCGACGACCTGACCGCAACCCCGACCCCGGCGAGAGCCGGGGTCGTGTCTTTCACGCCCACGGCGCGGGCCGCTTCTCGAAGAACGCCGCCAGCCCGGCCCGGCACTCGTTTCCCAGCCGCGGCTCGGCGCTCGCCCTCGCCAACTCCGCCACGCCGGGCGACTGCCGCGAGCACTTCCGCAACAGCTCCTTCGTCGTCGCGAGGGCCGCCGGGCCGCCCTCGTGCAACTGCCGACACCACTGGAGCGCGACGGTCAACAACTGGTCGGCGCTCGCGATCGAGTTCAGCAGCCCGAGTTTCATCGCGTCGATGCTGTCGAGCAGCTCGCCGGTGAGGAGCAGCCAGCGGGCCGTCCGCTCGCCGACGTGCCGCAAGAGGTGCGGCATGACCATCGCCGCGACGAGGCCCCGCCGCACCTCCGGGTAGCCGACCTTCGCGCCGGGGACGGCGACGGCCAGGTCGCACACCGTCATCAGCCCGGCCCCGCCGGCGACGGCCGCGCCGTTCACCGCCGCCACCGTCGGCTTCGGCGACGAGTAGATGCGGTCGTAGAGCGCCGACAGCTCGTGCGCGTCGGCCCAGATGACTTCGGCGGAGTCCGTGAGCGTGCCGCGAAGTTCGTCGAGGTCCATGCCGGCGCAGAACGCCGGGCCGGTGCCGGTGAGGACAACGCTGCGGACGGCCGGGTTCGCCTCGGCGGCCGCGAACGACGCGGCGAGGTCGGCGACGAGCTGCCGCGACAAGGCGTTCCGCTTGTCCGGCCGGTTGAGCGTGAGGACGGCGACGCGGTCTTGCACGGTGGAGAGGACGAGGGAAGACATGGGAATCCCTCCGACATAGTAGTAGGCACACTCCGTGTGCCGTCTCCTCGGCGGGTCGGCGAGTTCGACCGAGTCGCTGCGACCGACAGCAAACGGCACACGGAGTGTGCCTACTACTTTATCCGCCGCATCCCCGCCACGTCCGCCGGTTCGTCGATCTCCAGCATCAGCAATCGCACGGCGAGCGTCTTCCCCTGCGTGTCCGTCCGCAGGCTGCGGCTCGCGCCGCCGGCCAGCACGTCGTACAGCACGAAGTTCACCGCGTTCACGTTCGCCGCCTCGAACCGCTCCACCCGGCTCGGCCCGAGGTGTTGGAAGTAATCTCGCACCACGTCGGCCGTGAGGTGTTGTTTCAACCACGCGAACCCGGCCGGGGTGTACGCGATCACGGCGACGTTCGCGTGGTTCCCCTTGTCCCCGCTGCGGCCGTGGGCGATCGTCGAGAGCGGGATCACGGCGTCTCCTCCGACGTGGGGAAGCTCAGCTTCTCGGCGGCGAGGCCGGTCCAGTCGAGTTCCTCCAGGAACTCGGCGGCCGACGCGTACCGGTGGTCCGGGACCTTCGCGAGTAGCTTCGAGAGAATCTTATCCACCGCCGCCGGGACCTTCTTGTTCGCCACGCTCGCCGTCGGGTAGACGCCCTTCTCCTTCGCCCGGATGAGGCCGATCATGTCCGCGGCGTCGAACGGCGGCTTCCCGGTCAGGCAGTGGTAGAACACGCACCCGAGCGAGTAGAGGTCGCACCGGGCGTCCACGTGCTTGGCGTCCCGGACCTGCTCCGGGGCGGCGTACCGCGGCGTGCCGATGCCGACGCCGGTGTTCGTCAGCCCGACCTCCGTGTCGTCGGTCGCCTTCGCCAGCCCGAGGTCGGCCAGCTTCACCACGCCGTCCCTCGTCAGCAGCAGGTTGTCCGGCTTCACGTCCCGGTGGACGAAGTTCTGCTCGTGGGCGCACCGCAGCGCGAGGCCGCACTGGTGCGCGACGAGCGCCGCCTCGCCGACGGAAAACCGCCGCAGCTTGGTTAACCACGAGCCGATGCTCCCGCCGTCCACCAGTTCCATCGCGAGGTAGACGTACCCGTGGTCCTCGCCGGCCGCGAGCGAGCGGACGACGTTGGGGTGTTGCAACTTCGCCATCGCGCGGACTTCACGGTGGAACCGCTCGACGAACCCCGGCCGTTGGGCGACGTGTTTCGACAGGACCTTGACCGCGACGAGCCGCTTGCGGCTCTGCTGGATCGCCTTGTAGACGGTCCCCATGCCGCCCTCGCCGAGCTTGCCGACGAGCTTGAAATCGCCGAGCGCCGTGAGCGGGGCCTTCTTCGCGGCCGCGGGCGCGGGGGTGGCGGGTTCGACGAACTCTTGCGTGCGGTCGAGGTCCGCCGGCGGGACGAACAGCAGCGACGGGTCCGGCGGCGGTGGGGACATGCGAGAATCTCGGTGGGCGATTCTCCCGGCAGTCTACCCCATAGGACGGTTCGACCGGGCGGAAAGTTCACCGCCCGACGGCGGCCGGCATGCGCCACCGACGGGTTTTCAGCCGTAAGGCGGCGGGAGATGGTTGCCAGGGGTTTACACCCCTGGAAAACGGGGGGCGGGGTTCACGGGCCGGCGAACACGTTCAGCACGATGTCCAGGACGAACCACGCGACCCCGAGGAGGACCGCGACGGCGACGATGACGAGGACGTAGAGGTTTTCCGCGACCTCGGACTTCTCCGGCTTCGCCCGCGTGCTGGAATCCGGGACGACGGTTTCCGCGTCGCATTTCCGACACCGAAGCAGTTCCCCGGCGTACCGCGAACTCGCCTGCCGGTCCGCCCCGCACTCGTCGCAGGTGAAGTAGATCACGGGTTCCCCCCTCGCCGGGATGAGCGTACCCGGCCCGCGGGCGGGAAGCAACCGTCTCCCGGGAAATCGACGCGAGAAACACCGCCCGTCGGCTGGCCGCTCTACTCGGGGAAGATGCCGGCGACCGGGATGCCCCGCTTCTGCGCGACGGCGAGGACCTTCGCCGCCGCCCCGTTCTTCATCAGGTCGCCGAGCGGGACCTTCTGCACGCCGCCGGACTTGAGCTGGAAGTTGAGGTAGTAGCTCGTCGTCGTCCGCCCCCGCCGGCCGGCCTTCTCCTCCGCCGTCCCGACGATCGCGACCACGTCGTCGAACCGGACGGTGTGCTTCGTGGGTGTGAAGATGATCCCGGTGTGGAGGTCGAGGTGGTCGTCGTCCACGACCGCCCGGTCCATGAACATGCCGGTCCCGAAGATCAGGCCGAACACGCCCGCCAGCGCGAACACCCACCCGCCGCCCTTCCGCCGCTTGATCATGAGCACGCCGGCGATGAGGCCGAGGAGGGCGACGACGGTGATGAGGGTGGGTATCCACCACTCGAACTTGAACGTCGAACCGGTCCCGGTCGGGGTCTCGGATACGCACCCGCAGAGGGCGAGACAGGGAGCGGCGGCCGCGAACGCGGCGGGGCGGGGGAGGGGCATGGGGACGACTCCGGTAGGGATGGACCAGGGCCGGAGTTTACCGGACGGCCGCGGGGAATGCCAGCTTGGTTTCCCCCGCCGGGTGAGTGGGAAGTACCGCGAGAACGCGAAGAAGCCCGCGACCCCACCTGGGAGTCGCGGGCTTCCACCGCCCCGGACGGCGGTGCCTCACTTGTCGCTCGGCTTGCCTTCCGGGTCGTTGAGGATGCGCTGCAGGAACTGGCGGTAGTTCGCGGCCGCTTGCGGCGGCGCGTTCTCGATCGCCTTCTGGGCGTAGTCGCGGGCCGTCCCCTTTTCCCCGGCGGCGTAGTACGCCTGGGCCAGGTTGACCATGACCCCGGCCTTCACCTGCTCGCTGCCGGCCGCTTCGAGGGCCTTCTTCGCGTAGTCGTCGCCGGCCTTCTTCTCGCTCGCGACGAGGTAGATGCGGGCGAGCGCCGAGTAGACGCCGGCCTTCGTCTGCGGGGTCGCCGCGTCGATCGCCTTCTTCGCCCACTCCTCGCCGGCCGGCTTGTCCCCGGCGGTGACGAAGTACCCGGCCACGCTCGTCATCATCCCGCCCTTCTGGGCGGCCGGGGCGGCCTCGATGGCCTTCTCGGCCAGCTCGACGCCGCTCGCCTTGTCGCCGGCGGCGATCGCCGCGCCGGCGAGGTTCATGCCCACGCTCGGCCGCACCCGCTCCTCGGCGGCGGCGACGGCCTTCGCCGCGTACTCCTTGCCCTTCGCCGCGTTCCCGGCCGCGAAGTTCGCCCCCGCGACGCCCATGAGCGCCCGCAGGTCGCCGTCGCCGGCCAGCTTCAGCGCCTCCTCGGCCGCCTTGACGCCCAGGTCCAGCAGGTCCTTCTGCCCCTTCGCCTCCGGCCCGCGGACGGCCGACGCGACCGTGCCCAGCAGCGCGTCGTCCCCCTCCTTGATCCCGCGGCTGACGTAGTTCCGGGCGGCGATCTTCGCGTCGTCGTACTTCTTCGCCTTCAGCATCGCGGTCAGCCGCGGGCCGACGAAGTACGGGATCTTGTTCAGCGTCGGGTACTTCTTCTCGAACGCCGCCAGCGTCTTCAGCGCCTCCTCGGCGTTCGGCTTGTTGAGCGCCGCGAACACGCCGTTCACGTCCTGCTCGACGGCGTCCAGCGCCTTCGCGTCGGCGTCGTACTTCCACGCCCCGTCCACGACCTTCGGCAGCACGATGTCCAGGTACATCGGGTGGCCGATGTACGCGACGTTGCCGGTCCGGTCCACGACGAAGCAGCACGGGATGCCGCCCTGCCCGGCGGCGGTCATCCACGCCTCGTACACGTCCGGCTCGGCGTCGTAGGCGAACGTGTACCCGAGCTTCGGGCCCCGCTTCTTGACGAACGCGGTGACCTTCTCCTCGGAGTTGTTCGGGTCCTTCTTCGTGTACCCGATGAACGTGACGCCCTTGTCCTTGAACTCGGCCTGCATCTCGGCCATGTGCGGCATCATGACGATGCACGGCCCGCACCACGTCGCCCAGAACTCGACGACGTAAATCTTCCCGCTCGCGAACGCCTTGACTTCCTCGCCCTGCAGCCACTTGTCGGCGGTGAGCGTCGGGGCCTTGTCGCCGACCTTCAGCGTCGGCTCCTTCTTCTCCCGCTTCCGCTGGGTGGCCTGCTCTTCCTTCTTCTCGTCGGCCTTCTTGGTCTCGGCCGGCTTCTTCTCTTGGTCGGGCTTCTTATCGTCCGCGACGACGGCGACCGCGGCCCCGGCGACGGCCAGGGCGGCCAGGAACTTCCGCATGATGAACTCCTTCGGGATGAACGGAGAGAGCGGGGTGGGGATGGTGGACGATTCTAGCCGAGGGGCAGGCGAGTACCAGGGGAAAATATCACCGGATTGCTAAAGATGAGGGCCGGGGTCACTCCTTGAGGTGCGGCCCATCGCCGCGGCACGGGCGAACGGCACGGCGTAAGCGTGCCGGTGCTGCACACCACCGGCACGCTTACGCCGTGCCGTTCGCCTATTCCTTCCCCAGCACGAGGTCCACGACCCAGCACCCGCGGACGTGCGGCCCTGGTCCGCGGCAGTGGCCGAGGACATCCGCGTCCTCGCACCCGGCGTCCTGCAGCGCGTCCGCGAGGATCGGCAGCCGGTCGAACGCGCGGTCGGCGTAGATGCCGGTCGCGAGGGCAACGGCGGTGGAGCTGCGCCACGCGGGATCGAACGCGACCGGTCGGAACGGGTTGCCGAAGATGTCGCGGAGAATTTGGGTCTGTGCCCGCTTCTCGACCTTCTCCTGGGCCGAGTGAGCGTTTTGCCATCGAGGGTCGTCATCGCTCGGTAGCCCCGAACACGCCAAGTACGAATTCGACGAAGCGTAGTACGCCGCTTTCTGAGCCATGTCCCACGTCACGACGCCCGCGAGTGCGAGGGATTCATGCAACGGCGTGAGGAGCGCCCGCTCGGCCCCCCGCGACGCGCGCCACCGTTCCTCCAACATGTTCGACTGATGGCGAACCGCCTCCGACGCACGGATGAATTCTTCGGGCGTCTCATCACCGTCGGCGTACCGTTCTGCCACCGCGACCACTCGGTCGGCCAGAGCGTTCGGCATCCGATCGCGAACGCGGTGATAGCACGCACACGCGAACAACCGGAGTTTGCGTTCACTGCCGCGTGAGTCCGGGAAGGCTTCGACATCTTGAACCCGAGGTGCCTCGCAGCCGATCAAGTAGCGAATCATCGACTGGGGGTCGTGAGGCACTTTCCACTCCGCTTCCGTCATCGCCTCGCCCTCCCCGGTCCCGCCATCGTACCGCTCCGCGTCGCGGCCAAACATACAATCCCTTCCTCACCCCCTTTACCCGGAGGCCCTCCCGTGCAAGTCGTCGAATACCGCGGCTGGAAGAACAACCTGCTCCTCGCCAACGGGCACGTCGAACTCGTCGTCACCCTCGACGTCGGGCCGCGGGTCATCGCCTACCGCCTGCCCGGCGGGTTCAACGTCATGAAGAACTACGACGACATGATGGGCAAGGCGAACGAACCCGAGTGGCAGATCCGCGGCGGCCACCGGTTCTGGCTCGCCCCGGAAGACCTCACGCGGACGTACTTCGCCGACAACCGCCCGGTGAAGTGGGAGCAGACCGGCCCGTTCGCCGCGAAGTTCACGCCGCCGCCGGAGGCGGAGTACGGCGTGCAGAAGACGATGGAACTGAAGCTCGGGCCGACCGGCACGAAGGTCGAGGTGACGCTGACCGTCACGAACGTCGGGAAGGAACCGACCGACCTCGCGCCGTGGGGGCCGACGGTGATGGCCCCCGGCGGCGTCGAGGTGATCCCGCTGCCGCCGAAGGCCCCGCACCCCGGCCACCCGCGGAACGCCAAGTCGCCGGCCGACTACGGCCCGAACCAGGAACTCATCCTGTGGCCGTACTTCGACTTCGCGGACACCCGCTGGACGTTCGGCAAGAAGTACGTCTTCCTGCGGCAGGACGTGAACAAGGGGCCGACGAAGATCGGCCTCGCCCACCGCGAGGGGTGGGTCGGGTACGTGAACAGCGGCGTCCTGTTCGTCAAATACTTCGACTACCGCGAGGGGGCCGTCTACCCGGACCGCGGGACGCGGTACCAGACGTTCAGCTACGAGGAGATGCTGGAGATGGAAACCGTCGGCGAGTTGGTGACGCTGCAACCCGGCGCGTCGGCGTCGCTGGTCGAGAGCTGGGAGCTGTTCGGCAACGTCCCGGACGTGCGGACGGAAGCGGACGTGGACCGGGTCATCCTGCCACTGGTCAAGAAATAAGAATGGCCCGCAGATGACGCAGACTTCGACGCAGATTAAGAGGATCAAAAACCAAAAGTCGATTTGGTCTTATCCGGTTTTCATCTGCGCCGAAGTCTGCGTCATCTGCGGGCCATTGCTTTAGCCCGCGGTCGCCGCGAAGTTCGGCACGAGCAGCGGCGGGCCGAGGACGCCGCCGACGGCGGTGACGGCCCGCAGGATCGCCTTCAGGCCCGGCTCGTTGACGCGGCGGATCGCTTCCTCGACCGTCACCCACTCCCGCGTCCGCTCGCGGCACTCCGGCCACGTCGGGTGGTCCAGAGTCACGTCCAGTACGAACACCGTGACCAGGTGCGACCGGCCGTCCTTCTCGTAGTGGTACGTGCCCACGGAGGTCGGGCGGAGGTCGCCGACGACGCCGGCCTCTTCCCACGCCTCGGTGATCGCGGCTTGCGGCGGCGTGTGGCCGCGGTCGATCCGGCCCTTCGGCACGACCCAGCGGGTGCGGCGGCGGGAGGTCACCATGCAGACGCGGCCGTCGCGGATGGGCAGCGCGGCGGCCTGGAGCAAGTGGTCCGGCATTCGTGCCTTTCAACCGAGGGGCGAGACTACATCTTCTATCAAACGTAGAACACGTGTGGACTTACAACAGGATTCTTCGGATTTAACGGAATCCTCACAAGGCGGGACTCGATCCCTTCGTGTCGGGATTTCCCAGGGAGGCCGGATGCCAGTCGAACTGACCGTGCGGCAGGTGATGCAGCCGGAGCCGATCAGCGTCGCCCCGGACGCCCCGGTCCGGGACGTGCTGCGGCTCATGAACCGCAGCCGGGTCGGGGCCGTCCTCGTCGTCAAGGCCGACGCCAAGCTCGTCGGCATCTTCACCGAACGCGACCTGCTCAAGCGGGTCATCACGGCCATCCCCGGCTGGCGGGAGTACCCGGTGTCCGACTGGATGACGGCCGACCCGTACACGATCGCCCCGGACGTGGGCTGGGACGCGGCCGTCGGCATGATGACGAAGCTCCGGGTCCGCCACCTGCCGGTCATCGAGGACGACAAGCTCGTCGGCCTGATCTCGTCGCGGGCGCTCATGAACCGGCGGACGGAGTTCCTGGACCAGCGGGTCGAGGAACGCACGCGGGAGCTGAAGCAGGTCAACGACGAGCTGATGGCCCGCGACGCGGAGACGGCGTACAACCTGCGGGCCGCCGGGCAGTTCCAGAACCTGCTGCTGTTGCCGCACGCCCCGCCGGACTGGCCGGAACTCGACTGGGGCGTCCACTTCGCCCCGCTCGACCACCTCGGCGGCGACTACTACGACTTCGCCACGCCCGACCCGGACCACCTCGGCATCCTCATCGCGGACGCGAGCGGGCACAGCATCCCGGCCGCGATGGTCGCGATCATGACCCGCATCGCGTTCGCGGACGTGGCGGCGAAGACGGTCAACCCGAGCGAGGTCCTCGGCGCGATGAACCACCGGCTCCAGGCCCTGTCCGGCGAGCGGTTCGTGAGCGCGTTCTACGGCGTGCTGAACCGGAAGACGCGGGTGCTACGGTACTCGTCCGCCGGCCACCCGCCGCCGCTGTTGCTCCGCGGCGACACGAAGGAAGTGAAGCAGTTGTCCGCCCAGGGGTTCCTGCTCGGCGTGATGCCGGACGAGGTGTACTTCGACAAGCAGGTCGAGGTCCGGCCGCGGGACCGCATCTGCTTCTACACGGACGGCGTCACGGAGGCCCGCGACCCGATCGGCGAGCTGTTCGGCACCGACCGGCTGGTCGGCTGCCTGACGAACCACGGGCACGAGAAGTCGTGCCTGGTGCTGGACCACATGCTGGGGTGTCAGAAGACGTTCTGCGACGGCTACCCGTACACGGACGACGTGACGATCCTCACGGTGGGCGTGTGCGAGTGAACTTTCTGCGGAAATCCGCGCGGTGTCGGGATTTTCTGCGAACGTCGTGGCGGGCGAAATCCCCTACGACAGGTCGAGACCGCCACCGCCGCCACCGCCACGGGTGGCCCCCGTGGCGGCGGGACACTTGACTTCGGGGATGGGACACGGGGCGAAAATAGTAGTAGGCACACTCCGTGTGCCGTCTCCTGTCGGTGGCGGGGAGTTCGTCCGAGTCGCGGGGCGTTCGTTCGAGTCGCCGCGGCCGACAGCAAACGGCACACAAAGTGTGCCTACTACTTTGTCTCAGTCGTAGCTGTCCCGCGTGTCGGCGTACAGGTCGCCGTTCGGCCCGCCCTTGTAGAACCGCCGCGCCAGCGTGTGGTTGAACGGCGTCCACGCCGTCTGGTTGTTCTTGTCTTCCTTCATGTCCCGCAGCACCATGTGCATCCGCGTGTCCATCATGTCCACCGCGTGCAGCAGCATCGCCTCCGGCGTCATCGGCACCTTCGGGCTGCCGTACTCCAGCGTCCCGTGGTGGCTCAGGATCATGTGCTTGAGGCGAATCAACAGCTCCCGCGGGAACGGCTCGCCGGTCAGCTCCTCGACGTGCGGCATCTGCGCCGTCAGCATCTCGACGCCGATGTTGATGTGCCCGACGAGCTGCCCCTCGTCCGAGTACCCGAAGCTCCGGGCGTAGGTCAGCTCCTTCGTCTTCCCGGCGTCGTGCAGGAACGCCCCCATGAGCACCAGGTCGCGGTCCGTGCCGGGGTAGAACGGCACGAGCCGGTCCGCGATGTCCATCATCGTGACGGTGTGTTCCAGCAGCCCGCCGACGTAGGCGTGGTGTAGCTTCACCCCGGCCGGGCAGGCGGAGAACGCCTTCATGAACGCGTCGTCCATGAGGAAGCATTCCGCGAGCGCCCGCAGGTGCGGGGAGGTCAGCCGCGTCAGGAACGTCCGCAGCCGTTCGAGCAGCTTGCCGATGTCGTGCTCGGTGTGCGGCATGAAGTCGTGCAGGTCGATCTTCTGGTGCTCCACCTTCTCGATGTGGTTGAGCACGATCTGCAGCGACCCCTGGAAGTTCTGGACCTTCCCGTCGCAATGGACGAAGTCGCCGTTGTCGAAGCTGCGGAACACGTTGTCCCCGGCGTTCCACATCCGGGCGGACATGCCGCCGGTGCGGTCCCGGAGGTCCATCTGGACGTACAGGTTGCCGTTGCGGTTGGCGCGGAGCTGCTTGTCGGTGACGAGGTACACGTCGTCGAGGGCGTCGCCGTCGCGGAGCTGGTCGATGTATCTGCGCATGGGGTATAGGGTATGGGGCCGGAGGGCGGATAGAAGCGGGGCGGCGGCCGTCTTGTAGGGCGGGTCAAGGCTTTGCGCCGACCCGCCGGGGGACCGCAACCACACGGGAGAAACGCCGCGCTGGCTGGGCGCGGCGGCGGGTCGGCGCAAAGCCTTGACCCGCCCTACGAAGACCCCATCCCCCGCGAGGCCCGCGCCGCCGGTGCCCACGGGGTCGGGCCGACACGGACGCCGTCGTCCTTCGCGAACAGCCCACGGACGGACCGCACCGCCTGCGTCACCGGCCGCGGCAGGCACGTCAGCGCCCAGTACAGGAGCGCCTTGCGGTCCGTCCCGCACTCGCGGAGCAGCTGCGCGAACCGCCGGTTCGCCTCGCGGTAGTCCTTCCGGTCGTAGGCCAGGTAGGCGTAATAGAACTGCTCGTCCTTCAGCGTCTCCTTCAGAAGCGCGACTTCCTCCGCGCCGAGCGGCACGCCGCTGGCGAGGTGCGCCCGGCGGGTGTCGCAGAACTCGCGGGCCATCTTGTCCCAGCCGGTCGTCATCTGGGCCGGGTGCTGGATGTAGAGCGCGAGCGCCTCCGGGCAGAACGCAAACACCCGCCGCGCAGCCATCCGCAGGTACAGCTCCCAGTCGCCGGCCGCGTTCAGTTTCGGGTTGAACCCGTCGGCTTCCGCCAGCACTTCCCGCCGCTGGAACACCGCGCCGGTGAACACGAGGTTGCGGCGGATCAATTGCCGGTGGAACGCGGCCCGGTCGAAGACGCGGAAGCCGTCAGCGAGCGTGTGCGGCAGCCGCTGGAACTCCTCGCGGCCGGCCCACTCGGTCCAGGGCGTGTACCCTTCTGCGTCGTTGCCGACCTTCGCCTCGGCGAACGCGACGCCGACTTCGGGATGATGATCGAGGAAGTGCAAGAGCTTCGGCGCGACGCCGGGCAGCCAGAGGTCGTCGGAATCGAGGTAGGCGATGTACCGGCCTGTCGCGGCGGCGATGCCGGTGTTGCGGGCGGTGGAGAGGCCCTTGTTCGTCTGGTAGACGTACCGCACGTCCGGGCCGGTCAGTTTCTCGACGACGGCCTTCGTGTCGTCGGTCGAGCCGTCGTCCACGACGACGATTTCGAGATGATCGACGCCCGCGGCGCGGAGCGACCCGAGGCACGCGGGCAGGTACGAGGCCCGGTTGTACGTGCAGACGATAACGCTCAGGTGCGGCTGGGGCGGCCCTGCGGGAAGCATCGGATCATATTAAAGGGCCGCGTCCCGAACGTCACGGGAGGCGGCCGGCCGTCGCACCGGCGAGCGTCCCGGCGTCAGCGGGGCGTGCCTCCGAATCGCGGCGACGGGAGGCCAATGCTGGTGGAACCCTGAGCGGAAGCGACGGGGTGTGAGACAGGCTCCCACACCCCGTCGCTTCCGCTCAGGGTTCCACAAAACCAGTTGTTGCCGGTTGGGGCCACGTCCCGCTCTCGCCGGTGCGCACCTGGCGGTGGTTGCGGAGGCGCATTCACTTCCACAAAGAAGGCAGCCGATACGTCCGCCGCCGCTCGCCGGCCGGGGCCTGCCCGCGGTAGCTGCTCGGGACGACGAACTCGTACTTCGCCAGGTCGATCGGCGTCGTGCCGCGGATCGTCGGCTTGTTGAACAGCGCCGCCGCCCGGTCGCCGAAGTCCTCGTTCACCCGCTCCTTGCCGAGCTTCATCGTCATCCGGAACTGCTGCTGCGGCCAGTCGAGGATCACCTCCGTGGGGACCTGCACGTACCCGTCGCCGCCGAGGCGGACGGTCTTGGCGGCTACGACCTCGGCGCTGGCGATCGGCTTGTACGGGTCCTTCTGGTCGTAGATGACGTGCTTTCGGACGGCCGGCCGCTTGCCGTCCTCCCAGTTCGCGTTGAACACCGTCGCCTTCACGACCGGCAGCCCGGTCCGGGTCTTCGTCTGCTGGTAGAGGACGTAGGCGGCCTGCTCCTTGTTCGGCTTCACGTCGTACTGGCCGTTCGGGTCGTACTCGGCCATGCCGAGGGCCTGCATGACCCAGTCGGTGTCGAACGGGATGGGGAACTTCACCGTCCCGCTCGCGAACGCGTCGTGCGAGCAGTAGAAGTAGTTGTCCCGGCCGATGGGCTTGGCGTACATCCAGAACTCGCGGTCGTTCGACCCGATGTCGATGAGCGTGCCGGCGAGCCGGTGCGCCCCGATGAGCCGGAAGTTGCGGGGCTGGCTGCAGAACAGGGAGCTGTCGTTGAGGGAGCCGAGTTCGCGGCCGGCCTCGCTGGCGGTGGCGTTCACGTCGTCGTAGCTGATGGACCGGAGGACGCCGGCCTGCCGGTTGAGGTAGCCGACGAGTTCCTGCGGGGTGCGGTCGGGCATCGGCCCGGTGATGGGGGTGACGGCCTTCGGCTCGACGCGGCCGTCCTTCATCCACTGGCAGCCGGCGAGGGCGAGCGTCGCGACGCAGAGTGTCAGCATTCGCATGGTCGAGGCCCTCAAGTCATATGCGGTTAAAAACCGCGCCGATCATCGAATCTCGGTTCTGCCACGGCACATCGCCAAGAACGAATCCGCAATTACCCCCGATGCTTCCGCTTCCCAGCCCAGGTAACCGGCGTGGGCGCGGACAATCGGGTATTCTCCGCCAACCGCAGGCTGCCGCATGTCGAACAAGAAGAACGTGCCTTGACCATCGAACGCAATCGGCATCGCTCCCGGCATGTACTCCGGCAACTCGTAAGCGAGTAACATTGCCCGAACACCCTGACGCTCGCATCGGGTAGGGAAGAACTGGAACCACCGATCACCGTTCCCGAACTCCCCACCGTTGGACCATTTCAGAAACGACAAGTAAGACTCCGGCATTGGGCGGTTCGGAACAACCCAGGTCGTCGGATCAATTGGTCGCCAAGTGTCGTGGAACCTATCCCCCTTTGGGAACGGGTTCCGTTGGCGCTGTTGCACCTCCCGAATTTCTGCCCGCGACATCGGCCGGCTAACCGCGGCAACAAACTCGGCAATCTCGGCGTCCGTAGCGCCGGGTTGGGGGTGGGTCACATCGAACACCGAGAGCCAGTCCATGACCAACTCCCTCACGCCCAACCCAAAGCTTGGAACACTTCGTCCTGGACCGCCACGATTTCCGCCTCACTCAGCCGGGGATCCGCGATCTCGTGCCGCGCCCCAGACCGCGCATCCCGCAGGACCAGCACGTCCGCCCCGTTCTGCCGCCGCACGTCCTCGAACTTCAGTCGCTTCCGCCGCATCAGCAAAAGCGCCACCACGTACCGGATGTTCTGCCGGGCCGGGTCCGGGTTGCCGGCCAGGTGCTGGAACCACTCGACCAGCAGGTCGTCGTTGAACGTCGGCTTCCGCGGCCGGTCGGCCGGCGGGACCTTGCCGGTCCAGAACGCGACGTACCGGTCCGGCGGGCCGGGCCACGCGGCGGCGGCGTAATCCTTCCGCACGAACTTCCCGGCCTCGTCGAGCAAAACGGCGACGAACGGCTCGCCGGCGGCCAGTTCGCGGCCGGTGGCGGTGCAGGCGCGGCTCGGGGCGGCGATGTCGTACTCGGCCATGGCGACCCATCGTATGCCGGGCGACGGCGGAAGGACAACACGAGTTCGGTCCGATCCGGCGAACGGCACGGCGTAAGCGTGCCGGTGGGCACTCGTCCCACACCGGCACGCTTACGCCGTGCCGTTCGCCTACTTCACCCGCCGCCGCACCGCCTCCAGCGCGGCGCGGTACGGCGTCTCGCGGTGCCGCTGCTCGAACACGTCCAGCCGCTCCAGCAGCCGCGTCGCGCGGCCGGCGTCCAGCTCCGCCGCGAAGCTCACCGCCGCCTCGACCTCCTTGCGGATGGCCGAATACCCGTCGCCGCGGTTCGGCGTCGGCGGCGTCGTCAGCGTGCAACGCACGGTCCGCTTCTCCACCACGTGCACGCCGTCCTTGATCTCGATGGTTCGGGTGAACTGCCGGGCCAGCCCGTCGGCCGTCGCGACCCAGACGGAATCGGTCCGCCGCCAGTTCGCCTCCAGCCCGCCGGGGTTCGCCCACTTCGCCGTCTGCTGCGTGCCGGCCAGTTCCAGCACCTGCGCCCCGTTCAGCACGGCCGCCTGCGCCGCCGACCAAGCCGCGTCGGGGCGGTCTTTTTCCTTCTGTTTCCAGGTCGAATTCACCGTCACCTTGTCCGGCCGCGGCACGAGGTAGCCGAGTTCCAGCGCCGCCGGCCCGTCCAGCGGCACGGCCGGCGCGGGCTTCGTCGGCGTCTTCGCCGTCAGCGCGAACGGCGGACTCGTCCCCGGCACGAGCAACGCCGGCTGCCCCGTCGCATCGACGCGGATCAGCTCCAGCCGCACGGCCGGCGGGGTGCGGTTCTTCGCCGGGTCGATCCCGGTGACGGCCGCGGCCGGGCCGGCGACGTTCGGGTCCTCCTTCGGCCGCAGCAGCGTCATCACCGCGAGGTCGGTGTGCGTCGCCGACGCGGCCAGGACGAACACACGGACCTCCAGCGCGAACGCCCGCTTGTACGGCACGTCGATGCGGGTGCTCTCCTCGGCCACGTCGCCGGCGTAGACCATCTCGTCGCCGGTCGCGAACGTCGGCGGCGGCACGGTCGGCTCGGCCCGGCTCGGGGCGAGCGTCGCGATGAGAACGAGTGTCGGGAGCATGGGGCGGCCTCGCGGACTTCACCGCCCGGCCTTATAGCAACCGCCGCGATCCGTGCAACGGCGGTTTCCGGGCGAACGGGGGAAACTAGGATAGCCCGCACCCCCGTTCCTCCCCGGAGAAGGTCGTGACACCCGGAACCGTCCTCGTCCTCACGTTCGCCGGCCTCGTCGCCGGGTTCTTCGCGTTCTTCTGGGGCACGACGCTCTTCCTGCAATCGTCCCTGTACAACGCCCCGACGACGAAGCTGCCGGTCCGCGCGGCCATCGCCGCGTTCCTCGTCGGCGGGTTCCTGACGTTCTGGACGTTCGTGAACACCCGCGCCGAGTCGAAGGACAGGTACGGCACGTTCTTCGAGTTCAACCCGACGAGTTCGCACGACTTCGCCGAGTTCACCGCCGTCCGCCGGGACGCGAACAAGAAGGAGACGCCGGTGCCGCACAAGAAGGTGAGCGGCAAGTTCGTCGAGGCGCAGGACACGACGAAGGGGTTCCGCATGAAGTCGGCCGACTTCTACGTGACGGCGATCGAGGTGAAGGAGAAGGACAAGGCGGCCCGGTTCGAGGCGGACCTGGACGGCGAGGGGCGGTACAAGGCCGGCTCGACGAAGGTGTTCCGCGAGAAGGACGGCAAGCGGTTCATCGAGTTCGGGCCGTCCGAGGTGCCGACGCCGATCTACGCGCCGAGCAGCGGGGCGTTCGTCGGGGCGTTGATGCTCAACCTGATGCTGTACGTGGTGCTGTTCGTGGCGCTGTGGCCGGTGCTGCGGTACACGCTGGGCCACGCGATCGCCGGGGCGGCCGGCATCGGCGTGTTCGTGATGCTGCTGCTGATGCCGCTGCTGTTCGAGCGGAACAAGGTCCCGGAGGCGTTCAAAGCCCCGCCCGCGGCGGAGGCGAAGTGAGCCGCGACCGCGGCGGGTTTTGGCTTTGTCCCCACCCCCCCTGGGGGGAGGGTAAGGGAGGGGGGTGTGTTA
>JAESGS010000367.1_pt1 | contig 40851 bp, 39 predicted proteins | sample 9269761 | NCBI WGS metagenome assembly JAESGS01 (sample SAMN15741799, study PRJNA653493) | algae metagenome | isolation source: Cyanosarcina radialis HA8281-LM2 and co-occurring heterotrophs from damp... | place: USA: Makauwahi cave, Hawaii | collected 2011-01-06 | reverse complement strand
CGGTCAGCGAACCTTCGGCGACCTGGGCCAGCGAGATGCCGTCGTTGGCGTTGCGCACGGCGACGTCCAGGCCACGGATCTGGGTGCTGAAGCGTTCGGAGATGGCCAGACCGGCGGCGTCGTCCTTCGCACTGTTGATGCGCAGGCCGGACGAAAGACGCTGGATGGTGGTGGCCAGTGAAGCACCGCTGCTGCTCAGATTGCGCTGGGCGTTCAGCGAGATGGTGTTGGTATTGATGACCTGTGCCATGAGTTCTACTCCTTAGGCGTTTTCTGCACGGGGGAAAAGTTTTCCAACGATCCCCGCCGTGCGGCCGGGGATACCTGGTTCAGCGTTGCAACAAGCTCATTACGTTCTGCGGCACCTGGTTGGCCTGGGCCAGCATGGCCGTGCCGGCCTGCTGCAGGATCTGGGTGCGGGTCAGTTCGGCGGTTTCCTTGGCGAAGTCGGTGTCGCGGATGCGGCTGCGCGAGGCGGCCAGGTTTTCCGAACTGGTCTGCAGGTTGGCGACCACCGAGGTGAAGCGGTTCTGGATCGCGCCGAGGTCGGCGCGCGAGCCGTTGACCGAGGTCAGGGCCTTGTCGACGATCTCCAGCGCCTGCTGGGCACCGGCGAAATCCGAGATGTCCAGGTCGGACACGAACTTCGGCACTTCGCTGGTGGCCACGGCCGTCGCCGTGTAGGTGCCGCCGGTGATGGCGACGCCGAAGGCCGCGAAGTCACCGTTGGCATCCACGCTGGTCTTGACCGATGTCAGTTCCAGGCCGGTGCCGGCGGCATCGACGTTGGCGTAGATGCCGGTTTCGCCGAGCTTGCCGTTGATGTGGGCGGCCAGCGCCTTGGCGGCGGCTTCGTTGGTGGCGGCAACCGAACCGGCGCTCTTGACGGTCAGGTCGTCGAAGGCGACGGCATTGCCGGCGCTGTCGGTCAGGGTCAGACCGGTGATGGTGATGTCCGCGGTGGCGGAGGCCGCCGCCGTGATGGCCAGCGTGCCGCTGTCGAACTGCGAACCGCCCAGGGTCAGGGCGCGGGCGTCGACCACCTTGTCGATGGCGATGGCCTGGCCGGCGTTGGCGCCCACCTGGAACAGCTGGCTGGTGAACGAGCCGTCCAGCAGCTTGGTGCCGTTGAAGTCGGCCTGCTTGGCGACGCGGTCGATTTCGGAGGTCAGCTGCTTGACTTCGGCATTCAGCGCCGCGCGGTCAGAGCTGGAGTTGCTGGCGTTGGCCGACTGCACGGCCAGTTCGCGGATGCGCTGCAGGTTGTTGCCGATTTCGGTCAGCGAACCTTCGGCGACCTGGGCCAGCGAGATGCCGTCGTTGGCATTGCGCACGGCGACGTCCAGGCCCCGGATCTGGGTGCTGAAGCGTTCGGAGATGGCCAGACCGGCGGCGTCGTCCTTCGCACTGTTGATGCGCAGGCCCGACGACAGGCGCTGGATGGTGGTGGCCAAAGAAGCGCCGCTGGTGCTCAGGTTGCGCTGAGCGTTGAGCGACATCGTGTTCGTGTTGATTACCTGTGCCATGTTCGTCTCCTCTTATTTGGATTCACGGCGTTGAAGGGAAAAGACGCTGCCTGTTTGTTTTGGTTGGGCTAGTCGCCTTTGCGTTGCGAAATGAATAACGGCGCTACAAAAAAAACCTTTAGCCCCGGAACGAAAATTTGTGCTAAGCCCCGTGGACGGGCACCGTCCCCCGTTCCCGGCCAGGGAAAAGAAAGCCCTTTTCGAGCCCTCAAGAACGGCGCACGGCGGCCGTTAAGGCGCGCCCGTGCGCGCAGGTGCATCGGTCGAAGAGAAGAGGGGATGCCCGGCATCGCAGCGGGCGATCGGTCGCGCGTGGCGCGCTATCAGGCGTGCACGGCTACGGGATGCGCCTGCGCCACGCGTCCTGCGGATCTTCCAGCAGCGACAGGCCTTCGATGCGGTACTCGCAGCCGATCAGCGTGCGTGCTTCGAGCCCCGGTAGTTCGCTGGCGTAGATCACCAAGGCGTGCTGGTCGTCCAGCGCGCCGGACAAGGGTGCATCGCGGGTGCGTTCGAGTTCCCGTTCCAGTTGGGTGGCGGCCTGGTCCAGCGGGCCGTCCACCAGCATGAGCACGCGGTTGTCGGTGATGACGATGGCGTCGCTGTAGTGGCCCCATGCGCGCGCGGGTTCGGCCAGCCGGTAGAGATCCATCATCGGCGCCGCGTACTGGCGTTCGGTCTGGACGAATTCATCCGGGCGCTCGCGTCGCAACCGCGACAGCAGTCCCGCGATGTCGACCACGGACGTGCGACACGTCAGTGCATCCAGCAGGGCGTCGCCCGATGGCTGCAGCAGCGGCAGCGTCCCGGCATCGGGTGTGGCCGTCGTGGCCGTCGTGGCAGGGCGGGGCGCCGGCGCCTGCGCTGCGCACGTCCACGGCAGCAGGCAGGCGAGCGTCAATGCGAAGACCTTATTCGAGCTGCGCATTCGCGTGGGCGGCGTCCAGGGCTTCCATCGCGTCGCGCGGCTTCAGCTTGCCGGCCTTCTCGAAGGCGGTGGCAGCGGCATCTTCCTTCTTGTCGCCATAAAGCAGCAGCAGCACGTTGGCATGTTCGACATGCGCGATGGGCGAGTCCGGCGTCAGTTTCAGCGCCGTCTTGATGTGGGATTCGGCGTCGGCGGCCTTGGCGCCATAGGTCAGCCCGCCGATCATCGCGCCGATCTTGCCGATGATCTCGGCGTGATACAGCGCCAGCGCGGTATGCGCTTCGGCGTGCTTGGGCGCGAGTTCGAGCGTCGTGTCCAGCGAGGTGCGTACCTTGCCGGCGATGCCCTGCTTGAGTGCCTTGGCGATGCTGAGCCCCTGGCTGTAGCGGCCCAGTGCGAACGCATGGCGGTAGTGGCTGTTGGCTTCGTCCGGCAGTGCCTTCACCGCGGCTTCGGCCAGCTTGGCCGCCTGCTCGAAGCGCTTGAGCTGTTCGGCCTCGTCATCCACAAGATAGGTGGCATGGATGCCTAGGGCCTTCACCGCCACCGAAGCGCCCAGCGGGCCCAGCGCTTCGCCCGCGTCGTACGCGGCCTGGAAATCACCCCGGTGGAACGCCCGCCAGGCGTCCTGCAGGCGCTGGGCGAGATCGGCCGCGGCGATCCCCTTGGCCGCCTTGCCCGCCGACGCGATCAACGCCTGGGCACGCTTGTCGTCGGGATAGGGTTCAAGGTCGCCCGCATGCAGCGCGGGCCAGGCTTTCTTCAATGCGTCGCCGGCGTAGGCGAAGGCTTTGGCGTCATGCGGAAACGGTGCCCACTTCGATGCTTTTCCAGCCATTGTGCGTCCCTCCCAGGAAGCGATGAGCATGGCCGCAGGCCTGAGCACTGGCAAGCCCCGCGCGTGAACGCCAGTAGTGTGATTGCTCGATGGGGCTTGGGCAGCATCCGTTGCGTAGACCGGCCATTGGGGCCGGTACCCGGGAAAACCCCATGCCCCTGAAGAAGAAAGCGCGCGCCAAGACGCCGGAACCCACCTTGCGCCATGTCTGGCTGGCCGGTCTCGGCCTGGTTGCCGTCGCCCGCCGCGAGGCCGTCACCGCCGCCAACGATGCGGCCGCCCGCATCGTCTCGCTGCGCGAGCAGGCCGAAAAGCTGGCCAACGAAACGCAGGCCAACGTGCGGGATGGCATCGCCAGTGTCCGCGAGCAGGGTGAGGCCAGGGTCGGCCAGTTCAGCGCCGATGTCGAAGCGCGCCTGGCGCCGGTGCTGGTCAAGCTGGGCCTGAAGCCCGCCGGCAAGGTGGCCAAGCCGCGCGCACGCAAGCCGGCGAAGAAGGCGCCGGCCGCCAAGCGGACCTCCACCGCACGCAAGCCGGCCGCCCGGCGTACCACGCGCCGCAGCCGCGCCTGATCGGCTCGCCACGCCACTGCACGATCGAACGCCCCGGCTTGCCGGGGCGTTCCTGTTTCAGGCGGCTGTGCTTGCGCGGCATCAGTGAGACGGCGCAGCGCCGGCTTGGGAAGCCGCCCTTCCTGCCTGGCGGGGTCCCAACCGATAGCGGGCGGATTTCCAGGCGCGGGGACCCCGGTTCGAGGTCTGCGCAGGGATGCGGCCGTTGCAACGGGTGCGGCCGTCCGCCAGGCAGTTGTCCGCTGGGTAACGGATGGGCGATGCCGGAGACCACAGGCGGTGGAGGGTTCGCCGCCTGACTCCATTGAGGACTGGATCAGTCCCCAATGGGCGGCATACTGGTTCCATGCTGAGCACCTCGAACCGACTCCTGCGCCTCTTGTCGCTGATGCAGTCCCGCCGCCACTGGACGGGCGCCGAACTCAGCCAGCGGCTGGACGTGGATCGCCGCACGCTGCGCCGTGACGTGGAACGCCTGCGCGAGCTGGGTTATCCGGTGGATGCCTCGCCGGGACTGGGCGGCGGTTACCGGCTGGGGTCGGGAAGCGCGATGCCACCGGTGCTGCTGGAAGACGATGAGGCGGTGGCCGTCGCCGTTGCGCTACGGACCGCCGCCGCCAGCGTGGGGCGCATGGAGGACACGGCGCTGCGTCTGCTGTCCAAGCTGGACCAGTGGCTGCCGGCCAGGCTGCGCAAGCGGGCGAGCGCGTTGTATTCCGTCACGCTGTCGCTGTCGGGCGGTGCACCCACGTCCGACGTGGATTCACTGCTGTGCATCGCGGGCGCCTGTCGGGATGGTTTCCGCTTGCGCATGCATTACCTCGACCGCAGCAACCGGGCCAGCGAGCGGTTGATCGAACCGTTGCGGCTGGTGCATACCGGCAGCCGCTGGTACCTGGTGGCGTGGGACATGAAACGCGAGGACTGGCGGACGTTCCGCGTGGACCGCGTGCAGTCCCTGCATGAAACCGGCACGCAGTTCCCGCCCCGGCCGTTCCCCGGTGATGTCAGCGAATACGTCGCCCAGTCCATCACGCAGCCCTTCACCCGCTTCAAGGTGAAGCTGCGCCTGCCGGGCGCCATCGAGCACCAGGCCGGTCGCGTGCCCCCGTGGTGCGGCATCCTGCAGGCCGGCGATGAACATCACTGCGTGCTCGACCTGGGAGCGGAGTCGGTCGAAGGGTTGCTCGCCCTGATGGCCCTGGTGGGGCCAGGGTTCGAAGTGCTGGACGACAACGGCCTGCTGCCGCAGTTGCGGGAAGCCTCGTCACGGCTGGGCCAGGCGTTGTCCCCCGCCTGAGAGGTTCGCCATGCGTCGTCCGCACGCCACGCCGGACGCCGGCGTTGCGGCGATCACGCCACGTAGGCCTGCGTCAGCGTGTTCAGATGCACGCGCTCGGCATCGCGCAGGAAGGGCGCCACCAGCATCATCACCTGCACGATGCCCTGGCGGATGGCGGCCTGTTCGTCCTTCTCGCCGCGCGAGGCGGCGTAATTCAGCCAGAAGGTGGAAATGACCAGCACGTTGGTGGCGGTGGCGGCCAGTTCGGCGGCCGATGCGCGCATCACGCCCGCGTGGGACATGCCGCGCATCACGGCATGCGCGCTGTCGTCGGCACGCTTCAGGATGCGGGCGAAGCGCATGCGCAGTCGCCGGTTGCGGCTGAGGATTTCGACCAGGTCCCGGTACAGGAACCGGTAGTCCCAGATGCATTCGAAGACCAGGTGCAGCTGCAGCCAGATGTCTTCCAGTCCCGGCAGGCGATCCGCCGGCGGGGTCAGGGCGGCATCCATGCGCTCTTCGTAACGCGCGAAGAGCTGCTCGATGATGTCGTCCTTGTTGCGGAAGTGGTAGTACAGGTTGCCGGGGCTGATTTCCAGCTCGTCGGCGATGTGGTTGGTGGTGACGTGCGGCTCGCCCTGCGTATTGAACATCGCAAGCGAGGCGTCGAGGATCCGCTGGCGGGTGTCGCGCGCCACTAGGCCGTGAGCTTCTTCACCAGGTCGACGTATTTCTTCTGTGCTTCCTCCTGCGGCGTGCCCTTCAGCTTGGCCCAGGCCTCGTACTTGGCGGTGCCGACGAAATCGAAGAAGCCCGGCTTGTCTCCTTTCACATCACCTTCCGAACCTTGTTTGTACAGGCCGTAAAGGCGCAGCAACGTGTCGTTGTCGGGGCGTTCGGACAGGCCCTGGATGTCCTTGGATGCTTGCTCGAACGCGGTTTTGAGATCGGCCATGGATGTTCCCTCCCAGTGAACGCGGCCATCTGACCACGGGGCGCAGTACCGGTCAATCCGTGACGGGATTGTCGAACCGGGGCGGCTCTGGCAACTTAGGCCGCAGGGCGGTCGGAGGGGCTCGCCCACACAACGGAAGGGATGGGACGTCATGAGCTATTTCGTCACCGGCGCCACGGGTTTCATCGGACGTTACCTGGTCGGCAACCTGCTGAAGCGCAGCGGCACGGTGCATGTGCTCGTCCGCAAGGATTCGCAGAAGAAGTTCGATGCCATCGCCAGGAAAGCGGGCTGGGACATGAAGAAGATCGCCGTGGTGCACGGCGACATGACCAAGCCTAAATGCGGCTTGACCGCGGCGCAGATCCGCACGCTGTCGGGCAAGGTGAAGCACTTCTTCCACCTGGCCGCCATCTACGACCTGACCGCCACGCGCGAGTCGCAGCAGGCCGCCAACATCGACGGCACGCAGAACGCGCTGGATCTGGCGGCCGCGGTAAAGGCGGGCTGTTTCCACCACACCAGCTCCATCGCGGCGGCGGGCCTGTATCCGGGCATCTTCCGCGAAGACATGTTCGACGAAGCCGAGGGCCTGGATGACCCTTACCTGCGGACCAAGCACGAATCCGAAGGGCTGGTGCGCAGGGAGACGCGGGTGAAGTGGCGCATCTACCGGCCGGCGATGGTGGTGGGGCATTCCAGGACCGGCGAGATGGACAAGATCGACGGCCCGTACTACTTCTTCACCCTGATCAAGAAGCTGCGCGAACTGCTGCCGCCGTGGATGCCCGTGCTGGGCATCGAGGGTGGGCGCATCAACATCGTGCCGGTGGATTTCGTCGCCGACGCCATGGACCACATCGCGCACAAGCCCAAGCTTGATGGCCATACCTTCCACCTTACCGACCCCGAACCGATGCGCGTGGGCGAGGTGCTGAACACCTTCGCGCGTGCCGGCCACGCGCCGGAAATGACCATGCGCCTGGATGCGCGCATGTTCGCCTTCGTCCCCAGCGGCATCCGCGCCGCCGTCGGCAACCTGCCGCCGGTGCGTCGCTTCATCGGCATGCTGCTGCGCGATTTCAAGATTCCGAAGGAGGTGCTGAAGTTCATCACCTATCCCACGCGCTTCGACAGCCGCGAGACCGAGCGGGCGCTGAAGGGGACGGGCATCGTGGTGCCCCGCCTGGATGACTATGCCTGGCGCCTGTGGGACTACTGGGAACGCCACCTCGATCCTGACCTGTTCATCGACCGCACGCTGAAAGGCAAGGTGCGCAACAAGGTGGTCGTCATCACCGGTGGCTCGTCCGGCATCGGCCTGTCCACTGCGCAACGCGTGGCCGAAGCCGGGGCGACGACGATCATCGTGGCGCGCGGCGAGGAAGAACTGTTCAAGGCGCGCGACGAGATGAAGAAGGCCGGCGGCAAGGTCTTCGCCTACACCGCGGATCTGGCCGACATGGCCGATTGCGATCGCCTGGTGAAGACCGTGCTGGACGAGCACGGGCACGTCGACATCCTCATCAACAATGCCGGCCGCTCGATCCGTCGCTCGATCGAGGCGAGCTACGACCGCTTCCACGATTTCGAGCGCACGATGCAGCTGAACTACTTCGGCAGCATCCGCCTGATCATGGGTTTCCTTCCGAAGATGACCGAGCGCCGCAAAGGCCACATCATCAACATCAGCTCGATCGGCGTGCTGGCCAACTCGCCGCGTTTCTCCGCCTACGTTGCATCGAAGGCCGCACTGGACGCCTTCAGCCGCTGCGCGCAGGGCGAGCTGTCGGGCAAGGGCATCAGCTTCACCACCATCAACATGCCGCTGGTGAAGACGCCGATGATCGCGCCGACCAAGATGTACGACAGCGTGCCGACGCTTTCCCCGGAGGAAGCCGCCGACCTGCTGGTGAAGGCCATCATCGAGAAGCCCAGCCGCATCGCCACGCGCCTGGGCATCTTCGCCGCCCTGGTCAACGCGCTGGCGCCGAAGGCCTACGAGGTGGTGATGAACACCGCGTTCGAACTGTTCCCCGATTCGGCCGCGGCCAAGGGCGATCGCAAGGCGCTGAAGGAAGCCGCGCCCAGCCAGGAGCAGATCGCGTTCGCGTCGTTGATGCGGGGCGTGCACTGGTAGCGTGACAGCGAGCCCCTGCACGGTGGACGTGTCCTGCTAGGGCGCGTCCGCCCACCGCAACGGCAGTGCCTGCTGGTTGCGCATGTGCAGTGCCAGCGGCTCGATCCGCGACCACAGGAAGTCGCGCAGCTCGGCGTCTTCGACCGTCTCGGTCAGCGCACCATGGAAGCAGGCCAGCCAGCCGCTGGCTTCGTCCATGCCGATGGCGAAGGGCAGGTGGCGGGCGCGGAGCATCGGAGCGCCGTGCTTCTGCGTGAACAGCGGCGGACCGCCCAGCCAGCCGCTGAGGAATTCGAAGAGTTTCTGTTCACTGCCGTCGAGCGAGGGCGGGTGCAGGCGCCGCACCCCAGCCGCCTCGGGCAACGCGTCCATCAGCGCGTACATGCGACGGGTCATCCGCCGCAAGCCCGCTTCACCGCCAATGCGGTCGTAGGGAGTGGTGGGGGTGGCGGGTTCGCTCATGACAGGTCGGGCGGGCGGGGCTTCCATCATGCCGTCGGCCTCAGGCCGAACGCAGCGGCCAGGTGTCGCAGGCGGGCCGATGCGGCCGCCTCCGCGTCACATGTTGCGGCACTGGCGCCAGCGGACCGGTTCGTCGCTTCCCGGCGGCGGGTTGAGCTGTACGCGGGTGGTGCGCAGGGCGGGGTAACGTTCCAGTTCAAGGCAGATCCACGGCCACACTTCCTTCTCGGTGCCGGTGCGGTCCACGCTGAGCGTCAGCTTGGTCTGCCACACGCCGCTGCTGATGCCCGGTGTCTTGGTCAACGCCTGCAGCACGGCGCGCATCTGCTGTTCCAGTTCTTCTTCGGTCGGCTCCCGGAACGGCGCGTCAGCCTGCTTGCCGACGACAGCGGCGGGTGCAGGCGCGTTGGCCGGCGTTGGTACCACGGTGGGCGTGGGGCTTGCCTGGCGACTGTCCAGCACATTGCCCAGGGCCACCATCGCGACGGCACCCGCCGCCACGGCGCCAAACCAGGCGATGCCGATGTGGCGCTTTGCGCGTGCCGCCGCATACCCGGTTACCTGCAGATGCAGGGCCGGTTCGATCAGCGGTTTGACCTCGGGCCATAGCCGGGGGCCATCCAGCAACTCGATGTTGGTGCCCTGCGCGGCGTCGCGGCCTTCCTTCTCAACCTTGCCCTCGGTGGCCAGGATGCCGCCCTGTGCAGCGCCCAGACGGATGCTGGAGGCCAGCTCCACCACAGGCGCCGCGGCGATGCGGTACGCCGAACCGTGCTTGCAGGACAGCAGCCAGCGCTCGTCACCGCGCGCCAGCAGGAAGGTGGATTGCGGTTCGCGGGATTCGTGAGGTTCCGGGCTGGCTTCGACCAGGCCGCGGCGCTCCATCGCCACCAGCACCAGCTTGGAGAACTCGCGCCAGCGCAGGCCGGACAACGCGTGCAGGCCGTAGGCCATCTCGTCGCGGGGACGGCGGACCATCCAGAAATAGGCGGTTGCCACAACGCCGATCACCAGGGTGACGGCCAAGCCGAGAAGCCAAATGGGCATAAATCGCAAACGCGCTTTTTGTTATTCGAATGCGCAATTCTAACCAGCCGGCCCCCGGCATGTCTGTCGGGTCAACCCCTGCCTATCGCAGGCCCTTCGCAAACGGTTCATGGGCGGAAGCGGGCATGAAAAAGCCCGCCAGTCCGAAGCCGTAAGGGGAGGGGAGCATACGTACTTCGAGTGGACTGGCGGGCCGTATCGATTGTTACGCCAACCGATGCTGCCTTGCAACAAAAATCTGTTCAGAAAACGCACTGTTCCAGTGCGTTGCCGTCAGCCTGCGGAAGCCTTGCGCGGCGCGCGCTTCGCCGTCACTTTCTTGACGGGTTTGCTGGTGGCCTTGGTCGCCTTGCGGGCCGGGCTCTTGCGGGCAGCCTTCGGCTTGCCGGCGGGTACGCCGCCCAGCTTGCGCAGTTCCGCGTTCAGCTCTTCGACCCGGTCGATCAGGGTGGAGAGGTCTTCACGGCTGGGGACTTCCAGGCGGCGCAGGGCGCGCTGCACGCGTTCCTCGAACACCTTCTCCAGCCTGTCCCAGGTATCCGACGCGCGCTCGCGCGCCTGGCCGACGGTGGTTTCCACCGCATCGCGCATCACCTGCGCCTTGCCACCGGCCAGCTTGCGCGTGGTCTGCTCTAGCGACAGCCCTTCCTTCACCAGCGTCTCGAACAGCTTGGTGCCTTCGGACTGTGCGCGCCCGAACGCGCCCACGCCGGCCAGCCACACCTGCTGGGCGGATTCACCCAGACTCTTGGACAGGCGCTCGGCCTGCGCCTGCAGGTTCTCGTTCTTGGCGGAAGAAGCGGTCTTGCGGGCGGATTTCTTCAAGGTGGCCATGGGGTTCCGTTGGCAGTCGAGACGAGGGATGAGGCGCCAGCGTCGGCGCGATGTCTAGAGTTTTCACACCAGCGCCCCGCGCTGGCGAAGGACGATCAGTTGCGTGTCGATGCCCGCCGGCGCGAAACCACCTGGTCCACGTCGTCCAGCGCGCGGCGCAGGCGGGCGGTGGTCTCGGTCATGCGCGGCGCCACGTCCAGCCCGTCCAGGATGGATCGGTGGCGTGCGTTGACGATGTCGTCACGGTAGCGGATGCCATGCGCCGCCAGCATCGGCTTGAGCACATCCGCACGCTTGCGCAGGTCGGCCAGCGTGTTGCGGTACGCCAGCTGGCAGACGCGGTGGCGCGAGGAGAAGCTGAAGAGGTTGGTGAAGAAGAGTTCGCTGTCGGTCGCGTTCGGCTCGAACACCAGCTGGTCGATGTCGGGGAACTGGTGCGGGTACTTTTCCATCCCGATCTGCATGCGCGACTGCAGCAGCGTACGCAAGGTCTGCGACAGCACGGCGGGCAGGCCACCGCTGGCCAGCCCCACCTGTTCCGCCTCGTCGGCGTGCGGCGCGGCGCGGTTGGCGTCGAACGGCACCAGCGGGTTGATGCCGATCATCAGGTCGATGTCGCGTTCCAGCACCGTGCTGGCGTGCATGGTCCGGCGCAGGGCCCCGTCCAGGAAGTGGCGCCCGCAGATCTCCACCGGCGGATACAGGCCGGGCAGCGCGGAACTGGCCTGCACCGCGCGCGAGATGGGCACGTCGTCCCAGCCTTCCTCGCCGAAGCGCACGGCCTCCCCGCTGTCCAGGTCCACCGCCACCACGAACAGGTCGGCGTCCAGCTTGCGGAAATCATTGCTGCGGCCGCGGCGCGTGAAGATGTCGTGCAGGAAGCGCTCGACGCCCTCATTGTCGAAGATGCCGGTGGGCACCAGGCCACCGAAGCGCAGGAACAGGTCCGACCACCGCACCGCCTTGCGCGGATTGCGCAGCAGCCTGCCAAGCCAGTCGCCATAAAGCGCGGGCAGGCTGGCGGCACGGCGCAGGTATTCGCCCACATTGGGGCGCAGGAAGGTCTCGGGCCGGAACTCGGCGTCGTCGCTGGTGCCGGTGATGAAGATGCGGCACATCTCTGCCGTGCTCATGCGGTTGGCCAGGCCGGCGGCGAGGAACGCGCCGGAGCTGACGCCCACGTAGCAATCCATCCGGGTCAGGTCCAGCCCGTCCAGGGCCTCGTCCATCGCGCGCAGCGCACCCAGTTCGTACATCCCGCCGATGGGGCCGCCGCCGGCGATGGCCAGCCCGATCTTGCCGCTCCGGCCCCGCTTGCGCGCACTGTGGATCGAAAGCATGTACTTCCCGTCTTGACGTTACCGGCCGAGTGTAGCCGACAGATCGGGTGCTTGCGGTGGACTGGCGTGGCCGGGATCATGCGGGGCATGGCGCGAAGCAACCCCCTGATCGAACGCCTGGGCCGTCGTCTCACATGGCACCAGGCCCTGCATGATCCGGCCCGCGAGCCGCGCAACCGGCTGCGCTGGCTGCCGGAGCTTCGGCGCTGGCAGGCCGAGCGGCTGGAACGCAGCTTCGAGCACTTCCTGAACGATCCGCGACGTCGGTCAGCGGCGATGTTCTTCCTGACCGATGTCTACGGCGACCATGACTTCAGCCGCCGCGACGCCAACGTGGCCAAGGTCATGCCGATGATGCAGCGCCTGCTGCCGGCCGCGGTGCTGGGTACGGTGGCCCATGGCATCGAGCTCGGCGCGCTGACCCATGCACTGGATGTCCGCATGGCCGAAGCCCTGCACCGCATCGCCCCGACGCGCCGCAAGCTGGATGCGGAGCTCTACGCCAGGGCCTATCGCGAGGTGGGGCATGCGCGGTTGCGCGAGCACCAGATCGACCTGATCGCCGAAGTCGGCGTGGGCCTGGCGCGCGCGGTGAAGACGCCCGGCGTGGCCACGCTGCTCAAGCTCTCGCGCGGCCCGGCCAAGGCGACCGGCCTGGGTGAACTGCAGGGGTTTCTGGAGCGTGGCTTCTCCGCGTTCGCCGCGCTGGGCGACGGCAAGGCCTTCGTGCGGGACATCGAGGACGCCGAGCGCGAGGCGTCGCGCCGGCTGTTCGACGGGCATCCCGATCCGTTCGGCTGAATCAGTCGAACTTTTCCGACAGCACGCGGCGTATCTCCACTTCGATCGGCCCCTTCATGGCCGACAGCAGGAAGCCGAGGGAAGCGGTGACGTGCAGCTGCTGGGGAAGCAGTGCGATATGGCCATCGACGCCGGAGCGGTTGAAATTAAGCGTGTCACCGTCCCAGCCATAATCCATGTCGAAGCGCTCGGCCAGTTTCTTCGCCACTTCCTCCACGGCCTTGCGTGCCTGTTTCGGCGTCTTGGTGTGGTTGTGCAGGATGTCGATGCTGGCCATGGGGAGCTCCACTGAGGTGTGCCTATTCTGCGCATGCACGACGTGGAGGCAAGCCGGGGCTGTCGAATCCATGCCAACCTGCTAGGCTCCTGCAGCGTGGAAAGCCTGCGACTTCATTTCATCAACCGCCCTTCACCCGACCGTCCGTTGTCCACGGGCGTGCACCGCATCGTGCGCGAGGCCGCGGGCACCATCGGCGTGGGGGACGTGCTGCAGGGCGCGCTGCTTGCGCAGATCTGCGTGGACCGTCGTGGCCTGTGGCTGCAGGTGGCCAATGGCATGCGGGGCGTGCACATCAACGGGCGGCCGGTGAAGCGCATGGCCGTGCTCCGGCCGGGCGATTCCATCTACGTCGAGGGCGTCGAGCTGCTGCTGCAGTCGGCACATCAGCCCGCCGGCGATGTGCGCGATATCGACACGACCCAGAGCGATGCCCGCGTGGTCCTGCGGGGCGTGGGTGGCAAGTACCACGGTCGCAGCATTCCGTTGAGCCAGCCATGCCTGGTGGGTCGGGCCCGCGACGCCACGCTGCGGATCGACGACCCTGCATTCGCCGAGCGCCACGCGCGGCTGGAGCTGCGTGGGGAGCGCGTGCTGCTGCGTGACCTGGGGTCCGTCGAAGGCACGCGGGTAAATGGCGTGGTGGTGCGGGACGCGCTGCTGGTCGCGGGCGACCAGGTCGTCTTCGACGCACAGCACCGCTTCATCCTGGAAGTGCCGTGGCTGCCCACCGCCTCCATGGCGGCGCCCGTTGACGACGAGATCACGGTGTCGCCTCCGCCGGTGGCCGCCCCGGTCAAGGCGCGGCGCTCGCTGGGCCGCTGGCCGTGGCTGTTGCTCGCCGCGTTGCTGCTGGCGGCCGCGCTCAGCGCACTGCTGCTTTTCGGGGCGGGCTGAAGCGCTTCCACGCCCGCCAACCCAGCAGAACCGCCAGGATGCCCGCATAGAGCAGCGGCTCGCGGATGTCGGATTTCACCACCCACCAGAAGTGCAGCACCGCGAGCACGCCGATCGCATACACCGTCTTGTGCAGCTTGCCCCAGTTGCGCCCCAGCCGGCGGATCCAGCCCTGGGTCGACGTCACTGCCAACGGAACCAGCAGCAGCCAGGCGGTGAAACCGACGGTGATGTAGGGGCGCTTGGCGATCTCCTCGAAGATCTGCGTCCAGTAGCCGCGCAGGTCCAGCCCCAGGTAGACCGCCAGGTGCAGGGTGGCATAGAAGAACGCGTACAGCCCCAGCAGGCGGCGGAAGCGGATCAGCACGGGCTGGCCCGTCAGCTGGCGCAGGGGCGTGATGGCGAGGGTGATCATCAGCAGCCGAAGCGCCCACAGGCCCGTGCGGTGCTCGATTTCGGCCACCGGATCGGCGCCCAGTGCGTCGCTGCCGGTGGTCCAGACGTCGTGGAACTGCCAGGCCAGGATCGCCAGAGGCGTCAGGGCCAGGGCGTGGACAAGTGTCTTGGCGACGATGAGGGAAGGGGAGCGCTTGGGCATGGATGCTCAGTCTGATGCCGGAAAGGGCGGGCCGGGGCGTCCGCTGCGCAGGCCCATGCTTTTGCTGGCAACCGCAAGCGGGCCTGGCGACGGGAGCGCCGTCAACCGCGATACACGATGGTTGCCGAACGACAGCCTCAATACCACTTCTTCAGGTCCATCCCCGCATACATCGAGGCCACCTGGTCCGCGTATCCGTTGAAGAGTTTCGTCGGGATCCGTTCGGCGAACAGCTTGCTGGCCGTGCCCGAGATGCGGCGTTCGGTCTTCTGGCTCCAGCGCGGATGGTCGACATTCGGATTGACGTTGGAGAAGAACCCGTATTCCGACGGCTGCAGGTCGTGCCACGCGGTTTCCGGCATGCGCTCGACGAACTTGATCTCCACGATCGACTTGATGCTCTTGAAGCCGTACTTCCACGGCACGACCAGCCGCAGGGGCGCGCCGTTCTGCTGCGGCAACGGCTTGCCGTACAGGCCGGTCGCGAGCAGCGCCAGCGGATTCATGGCCTCGTCGATGCGCAAGCCTTCGCGGTAGGGCCAGTTGATGGAGCGGTACCGTACCCCTGGCATCTGCACCGGGTCGGCCAGTGTGGTGAAGGCCACGTACTTGGCCTTGGAGGTGGGTTCGAACCGCTTCAGCACTTCGCCGAGCGGCACGCCCAGCCACGGGATCACCATCGACCACCCTTCCACGCAGCGCAGCCGGTAGATGCGTTCCTCCGGTTTCAGGCCTTTCACCAGGTCATCCAGCGACAGCTTGCCGGGCTTGGCGCAGTGACCGCCCACGGCCACCGTCCAGGGCGACGTGCGCAGGGTCTTGCGTGCGGTGGAGGGGTCGGCCTTGCCGGTGCCGAACTCGTAGAAGTTGTTGTAGCTGGTGATGTCCTCGTAACGGGTCAGCGTCTCCGCGGTGCGGAAGCCGGTGCGGGCCTGCTCGGGCGTCACCGTGGCCTTGGGCGGAGGGGGAGGTTCGGCATCGGCGCAGCCGGACAAGGCCAGGGCGGGCGCCATCGCGAAGGCGCGCAGCAATGAGCGCCGCTCCCGGTAGATCGCTTCGTCGGTGATCTCGGAGGCGGGGATTCGCAGGGCATCGCGCAGGGACATGACGGGCTCCGGAGGGGGCGGGTGCGGGTTGGAGGGGCGAAGGGAGCAAATAATTCCCGGCCATGCCGGAGACTGATGCCACAGAGTAATACGCGACCCGCCCAGGGCAGGATGCAGCGCGTGCGTATTCCATGCCCGGGCGTCCGCTTGGTTGCCCCTGCAACTGATGCACTGCGGCATACTAGGGGTTCATTCTTTCAGGTGCCCCATGACGCGCGCGTTCAATTTCAGTGCCGGCCCCGCCACCCTTCCGGAACCGGTGCTGCGGCAGGCCCAGGCCGAGATGCTCGACTGGAATGGCATTGGCGCGTCCATCGTGGAAATCAGCCACCGCAGCGCGGATTTCATCGCCGTCGCGGCCGAGGCCGAAGCCGACCTGCGCCGGCTGGTCGGCATTCCGGACGACTATGCGGTGCTGTTCCTGTCCGGAGGCGCGACCACCCACCAGGCCCTGCTGGCGCTCAACTTCGCCGCGCCCGGGCAGGTCGTGGACTACGTGGTTACCGGCCACTGGGGCAAGACCGCCATCAAGCAGGCCCGGCCGTACTGCACCGTCAACATCGCCGCCGATGGCGAGGCGGGCGGCTTCCACGACATCCCGGCGCGGGACAACTGGCAGCTCACGCCCGGCGCCGCCTACGTGCACATCACAGCCAACGAGACCATCCACGGGGTGGAGTTCCGCGATACGCCGGACGTGGGCGAGGTGCCGCTGTTCGCCGACTTCAGCTCCAGCATCGCATCCGAGCCCATCGATGTGTCCAGGTACGGCGTGATCTACGCCGGCGCACAGAAGAACCTGGGGCCGGTCGGCGTGGCGGTGGTGATCATCCGCAAGGACCTGTTCGGGCGCAGCGGCCAGCCGCGCGCCGACATCTTCGACTATCGCTCGCACGCCGAGCGCGATTCCATGCTCAACACCCCGCCTACCTGGAACTGGTACCTGGCCGGCCTGGTGTTCAAGTGGATGCTGGCCGAGGGTGGCGTGGCCGAGTTCGCGCGCCGCAATGCGGTGAAGTCGTCGCTCGTCTACGACGCCATCGATGCGTCGGGCGGCTTCTATCGCAACGACGTGGTGCCTGCGGTGCGGTCGCGCATGAACATCCCGTTCTTCCTTGCCGACGAGACCCTGACGGCGCGCTTCGTGGCGGAATCCAAGGCCGCCGGCCTGCTGGCGCTGAAGGGCCACAAGGCGGTCGGTGGCATCCGCGCCTCGCTCTACAACGCGCTGCCGGTGGAAGGCGCGCAGGCGCTTGTGCAGTTCATGCACGACTTCCAGCAACGCAACGGATAAGTAGCGCTGTTGTAGGAGCGACGTAAGTCGCGACCGCCAACCTTCCGGTCGCGACTTACGTCGCTCCTACAGAAAGCATCTTCAGGGAATACGAAATATGGCCTCCAAACCTGCCCCGCCCAAGAAGACCGCCAAGCCCACGAAGGGCAAGAAGGCGGAGACGGCCCCCACGCCCGCACCGGTCCTCTCCGATGTCCGCGCCAAGATCGACGGCATCGACCGGCAGATCCAGGCGCTGATCGCCGAACGCGCGCAGTTCGCGCACCAGGTGGGCAAGGCCAAGGGCAAGCTCGCGGCCGCCGTCGACTACTACCGCCCCGAGCGCGAAGCGCAGGTGCTGCGCATGGTGGTGGACCGCAACGAAGGCCCGCTCAGCGATGAAGTGCTGGTGCATGTGTTCCGCGAGATCATGTCCGCCTGCCTTGCCCAGCAGGAGCCGCTCAAGATCGGCTTCCTGGGTCCGGAAGGCACCTTCAGCCAGCAGGCGGTACTGAAGCATTTCGGCCGTTCGGCGCATGGCCTGCCGTTGGCCAGCATCGAGGAAGTGTTCCAGGAAGTGGAGAGCGGCAACGCCGATTTCGGCGTGGTGCCGGTCGAGAACTCGGGGCAGGGCACCATCCAGATCACGCTGGACATGTTCCTGACCTCGAACCTCAAGATCTGCGGCGAAGTCGAACTCCGCGTGCACCAGTACCTGCTTTCGCGCAGTGGCCGCATCGAGGACATCGAACGCATCTACTCGCATCCGCAGTCGTTCGCGCAGACGTCTTCGTGGCTGCGTGCCAACCTGCCCAAGGTGGAGAAGATTCCCGTGTCCAGCAACGCGGAGGGCGCGCGTCGGGCGCGGGGTTCCGACGATGCGGCCAGCATCGGCGGCGAAAGCGCGGGCCATGTGTACGGCCTCAAGAAGGTGGTGATGAGCCCCATCCAGGACGATGCGGACAACACCACGCGCTTCCTGGTCATCGGTCGCAGCATCTTCCCGCCGTCGGGCCACGACCGTACCTCGGTGCTGGTCTTCATCCACGACAAGCCGGGCGCGCTGTTCGACGTGCTCAGCCCGTTCGCCCGCCATGGCATCAGCATGAACCGCATCGAATCGAGGCCGTCGCACCACGCCAAGTGGGAATACGGCTTCTTCATCGACCTGGCCGGCCACGTCGAGGACGAGGCCATGAAGCAGGCGCTGGCCGAACTGAAAAAGCATTCGGCGCAGATCAAGGTGCTGGGTTCGTATCCGGTCGCGGTGCCTTGAACGCCGTGATTCGTGATGGGGGATTCGCGATCTGCCGTCGCAGTGATCACGCCCCATCCGAACGCCGCCCATCGAACCGCTCCTCACGAATCACCCATCACGAATCACGGCTCCCATGACACAAGACTGGATCGCCTCCGCCGGCCAACCCCTGCAGGGCGCCCTCGATATTCCCGGCGACAAGTCGGTATCGCATCGCGCGGTGATGTTCGCCGCGCTGGCCGACGGCACCTCGACGATCGACGGTTTCCTGGAAGGCGAGGACACCCGCGCCACCGCCGCGATCTTCTCGCGCCTGGGCGTGCAGGTGGAAACCCCGTCGCCGTCGCGGCGCATCGTGCATGGCGTGGGCGTGGACGGTATGAAGGCCGCGGACGGTGCGCTGGATTGCGGCAACGCCGGCACCGGCATGCGCCTGCTGGCCGGCCTGCTGGCGGCGCAGCCGTTCGACAGCGTGCTGGTCGGCGATGAATCCCTGTCGAAGCGTCCGATGCGCCGCGTCACCGGCCCACTCGCCACGATGGGCGCGCGCATCGACACCGAAGACGGCGGCCTGCCGCCGTTGCGCATCCACGGGGGCCAGTCGTTGCGAGGCATCGACTACACGCTGGAAGTCGCCAGCGCGCAGGTGAAGTCCGCCGTGCTGCTGGCCGGCCTGTATGCCGAAGGCGAGACCGTGGTGCGCGAGCCGCATCCCACCCGCGACTACACCGAGCGCATGCTGAAGGCGTTCGGCGTGGAAATGGACTTCTCGCCCGGCTTCGCGCGCCTGCGCGGCGGGCAGCGCCTGAAGGCCACCGACATCGCCGTGCCGGCGGACTTCTCGTCGGCGGCGTTCTTCCTGGTCGCGGCCAGCATCATTCCCGGCTCGGAACTGCGCGTGCGCGCGGTCGGCCTGAATCCGCGGCGCACCGGCCTGCTGCAGGCTTTGCGCCTGATGGGTGCGGACATCACCGAGGAGAACGCCAGCGAGCACGGTGGCGAGCCGGTCGCGGATCTGGTGGTGCGCCATGCGCCGCTGCGCGGCATCGAAGTGCCCGAGGCGCTGGTGCCGGACATGATCGACGAGTTCCCGGCGCTGTTCATCGCGGCGGCCTGCGCCGAAGGCCCCACCGTCGTGCGCGGCGCGGCCGAACTGCGCGTGAAGGAGTCCGACCGCCTGGCGAGCATGGCGAATGGTTTGCGGACGCTGGGCCTGCGGGTGGACGAGACGCCGGATGGCGCGACGATCTTCCCGGGCGAATTGCAGGGTGGGGTCGTGGACAGCCATGGCGACCACCGCATCGCGATGGCGTTCTCCATCGCGGGGCAGGTGGCGAAGGGCGAAGTGCGTATCGGCGCCATCGCCAACGTGGCCACGTCATTTCCGAATTACGACGGGCTGGCAACGGGCGCGGGGTTTGCGCTGCGGAAGGCCTGAGGCTATTGCTTTCTGCAGGAGCGACGTGAGTCGCGACCGTACGCCCAAGATTGCCTGCGTGTTCGCTTGAGCTACCGTGCGACGGTCAACGATGCGCTCGTGCGTCAGGCTCCCGGTGCACAAAGACATTCGGTCGCGACTTACGTCGCTCCTACAAGGGGGCGAAAAAAACGGGGAAGCCATGGCTTCCCCGTTCCGTTACAGGGTGAAGGCGAGCGCTCGCCTTACTGGGTAGCCACCAGGTCCGATGGCTTGAAGTCCACCGGCACGCGCACGCTGCTGGCAACCGCCTTGCCATTGCGCAGCGCCGGCTCGAAGCGCCACTGGCGAACGGCGTTCAGCGCGGCACGGTCGAGCTCACGCTCACCGCTGCGTTCGGCGATCTTGACGTCCACCGGATTGCCGTTGGCGTCCAGCTCGGCCATCACCACGACGGTGCCACCCACGCCGGCGCGCAGCATCGAAGCGGGATATTTCGGCTCGACGTTGCCGGCCATGGCACGCGGCTGGCGATTGGTCGCGGCCACGCGGTCGACCGCTTTCTTCGGCTTGCTGGCGACGGCAGCCTGCGCCGGCCGCTCACGCGACGTGTCGGCGGCCGGCATCGTAGGCGCGGGGATGGGCGCGCTCGTTGCCGCCTGCTGCGAGACCTGGCGGTGCTGCGCCATCCACACCAGGGCGGCGGTCGTCAGTGCGAACGCCAACAGCACCAGCAGGACCGGGGACACACCGCGCCGTGTTGGCGCCGCGTTGTCTTCCAGAGTTTCCGGAGCGCGATATTCGTTGTTTGCGGACTGCGTCATGGGACCTCCTGATCACGTTGTGGAACGTGGTCGAGTCTTGCATGCCGCTTTGTTGCGACTACGTGAGTCGCGAGTGAAACCGACGCGCTGGATTCAGCAATCCGAATGAAGGTTCAGCGACGCGAGCAGAGCGTCAACGCATCTTGAAATCCACCGGTACCGTCACGCTGCCGACGATCGCCTGACCATCGCGCTGACCGGGACTGAAACGCCAGCGACGCACGGCGTCGACCGCCGCGCGATCGAGATCGCGCGAGCCACTGCGTTGCTGCACGTCCACCGACAGCGGCACGCCATCGGTGCCCACTTCCACGCGCACCATCACCGTGCCTTCCGCGCCCTCGCGGATCGCGGCGGGCGGATACTCGGGCGCCGGCGTCTGGCCGGGGAGGGGCACCGGTACCTCGGTCGGCGCCAGGCTCACGCCTGCGGGCAGCGGTGCATCGGCTGCGGTCGGTGCCACGGGTGCGGTGGGGGCTTCCGGTACCGGGGCCGGCATCGGCTTTTCTTCCACCAGCTTGGGCTGTTCGTCGACGCGCCGGGCGGGCGGCTCGTCCATGCCGCTGGCGCCATCGCCGGTGGACAGCGGCTCGGGCAGCGCCTCGATCGGCAGGGCCTTGCCCGGGGCGGTCGGTTCCGGCTTGTAGAACCCGTCGTCGCGGCCGGCCCACCAGACGATCACGAACAGCAGCAGGCCGATGCCGAAGGCGATGGCGGCGTTGCGCAGGGCGGTGCGGGGCAGGCGGAAGGTGAAGTGCGGGTCGTGCGGTTGCTGGGCCGACATGGGAGTCACCGGTGAAGACGCGCCGATTCTTGCACATGCCGGGTTAACCGCGCGGGCAACGGGTCGCAGATGGGCGATAATGCCGGCTTCCCACGCCAGACCGCAGTTTCCATGCTCGATCCTGTCCTGCTCCGCACCCAGCCTGCCGAACTCGCCCAGCGCCTCAAGGAGACCCGGGGTTTCGACCTGGACGTGTCCCGCATCGCCGAGCTGGAAGCCTCGCGCAAGCAGATCCAGAAGCGCACCGAGGAACTGCAGAACCTGCGCAATACCCGCTCCAAGGCCATCGGCCAGGCCAAGGCCAAGGGCGAGGACGTCTCCGCGCTGATGGCGGAAGTGGCCGGCTTCGGCGACGAGCTGAAGGCTTCGGAAGTGAAGCTCGACGAGATCCGCGCCGAGATCGAGGCCATCGCCCTGGGCATCCCCAACCTGCCGCACGCCAGCGTGCCGGTGGGCAGCGACGAGGCCGGCAATGTCGAACAGCACCGCTGGGGCACGCCGCGTACCTTCGATTTCGCGGTCAAGGACCATGTGGAACTCGGCGCCCGCCACGGCTGGCTGGACGCCGACACCGCCGCCAAGCTGTCCGGCGCACGCTTCACCGTGCTGCGCGGCCAGCTGGCCCGCCTGCACCGCGCACTCGCGCAGTTCATGCTGGACCTGCACACCAACGAACACGGTTACGAAGAAACCAGCGTTCCGGTGATCGTCAACGCCGATTCCATGCGCGGCACCGGCCAGCTGCCGAAGTTCGAGGAAGACCTGTTCGCCACGCAACTGGGCGAACACAAGCGCTACCTGATCCCGACGTCCGAAGTACCGCTGACCAACATCGTTCGCGACGAGATCCTCGATGACGCCCGCCTGCCGCTGCGCATGACGGCGCATTCGATGTGCTTCCGTTCCGAAGCCGGCAGCGGCGGCCGCGACGTGCGCGGCATGATCCGCCAGCACCAGTTCGAGAAGGTGGAGCTGGTTTCCATCGCGCGCCCGTCCGAAAGCTACGACGAGCAGGAGCGCATGACCCGCGCCGCCGAGACCGTGCTGGAGAAGCTGGGCCTGCCGTACCGCCGCATGCTGCTGTGCACCGGCGACATGGGCTTCGGCGCCACCAAGACCTTCGACCTGGAAGTCTGGCTGCCGTCGCAGGACATGTACCGCGAGATCTCCTCGTGCTCCAACTGCGAGGATTTCCAGGCCCGTCGCATGCAGGCGCGCTGGCGCAACCCGGCCACCGGCAAGCCCGAGCCGGTGCACACGCTCAACGGCTCCGGCACTGCCGTCGGCCGTGCGCTGATCGCGGTGATGGAGAATTACCAGAACGCCGACGGTTCGATCACCGTGCCCGAGGTGCTGCGCCCGTACATGGGCGGCGCGGAACAGATCGCCTGACGCGATATCCCTTCTCCCGCGCGGAGAAGGTGCAGCACATCCCTTCTCTCCGCTAGCGGGGAGAAGGTGCCCGGAGGGCGGATGAGGGGCCGCTGTTCGCTCGGGACTTTTCGTTCCGCTGTCTGCCTATGATCGAATCTTGTAGGCGAGTGAGTGCTTTCGGCGCCCTGTCTCCGTTCGCCCCTCACCCGCCTTCGGCACCCTCTCCCCGCACGCGGGGCGAGGGGAGCATCAAGTCTTCTTCGCGCGTCCCTTGGGGGCCTTCGCCACCTTGGTGCGTACCGTCGCGCGGCCCAGATCGCGCAGCGCGTCCTTGCCGATCCAGCGTCGCGTCGGGTCGTCGGACGCCGCCAACCGGGTGGCCAAAGTCGTCGCCTTCGCATGCAGCACCGCATTCCGGTGACCGATGGCACGCAGTGCCCAGCTAACGCCCTTGCTGACGAAATTGCGCGCATCGCCCGCGGCCGTATCCACGTGGGCCAGCCCGGCGAGGAAGGGCGCATCGGGCGTGTGGCGGTCATGCACTGCCAGCCCGGCCAGCAGCGCGAACGCCGCGCGTTTCTCGAATTCACCACGCTTGCGTGCCCACGCCTCGATCCGCTCCCATGCGTGCTCGCTGCGATCGAACAGGTGCAGGCACAGCGTGTCGCAGACCGCCCAGTTGTCGAACTGGCGGCACCAGCGGTCCATCTGCGTGGTGGTGAGTTGTGTCGGATCGGCGATGAAAGCGACCAGCAGCCGCGCTTCGTAGAGGCCGCTGTCCCACAGTGGCTGTGCCAACGCGTGCTGGCGGCCGATGCGCTTGCCCAGCGCCTGGATGTCGCGCATGGGCACGCCGAGTGCGTGAGTGTCGGGAATGCCGTAACGCGCCAGCCCGGCGCGATGGTCCGGGCTGGCCGCGGCTTTCAGCAGGGCGAGCGCCTGCGTGACGTCGATACTGTGATCTTCGGCCGCATCGCGGCGCGTGCGGGTGGTTCTCGGACGACGCGGAGGCGTGCGGTCGGGCATCGGGCGGTCGCCGTGACGGGTGCCGGCAGCATACCGGCTCCCGTCAGCGCGACCGCGTGCCGATCAGGCGGCCTCGCGCAGCGGCGCGGGGATGCTGGCCAGCGCGGCCTCGATGGCGTCGCTGCGATGCTGCGCCGAGTAGGCGATGCGCTCGGCGCGTACGAATTCCACGTCGGTGATGCCCAGGAAACCGAACACCTGCTTCAGGTAAGGCGTCACGAAGTCGATCGCGGTGCCGGCGTATTCGCCGCCGCTGGCCTCGGCCACGATCACCTGCTTGCCGCCGGCCAGGCCGATCGGTCCGTTCTCGGTGTACTTGAAGGTGCGACCGGCCACGGCCACGCGGTCGATCCAGGCCTTCAGCGTGGACGGGATGCCGAAGTTGTAGCGCGGCGCGCCCACCACGATGACGTCGGCGTCGAGGAACTGCTGCATGGTCAGTTCACCGGCTTGCGCGGCGGCGCTGTCGCCCCCACCCAGTACGGCACCGGTCAGGTGGGCCAGCGGCTCGGCGTCCAGGTCGCGGTAGGTGACCTCCAGCCCGGGCACGCTGTCCTGCCAACGGGCTACGATGGCGGCGGTAAGCTGGCGGGTGACCGAGTTGTCGGCCAGGGCGCTGCTGTCGATATGCAATAGTTTCATGGTGTCTCTCCGGTCGGATGCGGCCTCAACCGCGTTGGAGGACACTGTAGGTCGTTGCATTTGTGGGATAAACGTGGTCTAACGTCACTGATTGTTCTAAGGGTGGAATTCTCGTCATGCAGCACGACCTCAACGATCTCTATTACTTCGCCATGGTGGTGGACCACGGTGGCTTCGCCGCGGCCGAGCGCGCCTTGGGCATCCCCAAGTCCCGCCTGAGCCGCCGCATCAGCCAGTTGGAAACCGACCTGGGCGTGCGCCTGCTGCAGCGTTCCACCCGCCGCTTCGCGGTGACCGACGTGGGCATGAGCGTGCACCGGCATGCGCAGACGATGCTGGCCGAGGCGCAGGCCGCGCGCGAAGTGGTCGATCGGCTGAGTGCCGAACCGCGGGGCGTGGTGCGCGTCAGCGTGCCGGTGGCGGTGGCGCAGATGCAGTTGCCCAAGATCCTGCCGATGTTCCTGGACAAGTACCCCAAGGTCCGGCTGCAGCTGCACGTCAACAACCGCCGCGTGGACATCATCAACGAAGGCTACGACGTGGCGCTGCGCGTGCGCGCCAAGCTGGACGACGACGGCAGCCTGGTGATGCGCAGTTTCGGCCAGATCCAGGAGCTGCTGGTCGCCAGCCCCAAATACCTGCAACGCGCCGGCCGTCCGCGCGACCCGGACGAGCTGGCCCAGCACGTCACCCTGAGCATCAGCGAGGACGAGGCCCGCCAGCGCTGGGAGCTGCACGGCCCCAATGGTGAGGTCCGCCGGGTCGAACTGCAGCCGCGCCTGGCCGGTTTCGATTTCCCGCTGCTGCAGTCGATGGCGAAGGACGGGTTCGGCATCACGCTGTTGCCGGAGACGGTCTGCGCGGAGGCGGTGCGCAAGGGCGAGCTGGAGGTGGTGCTGCCGGAATGGAGCCTGCCGCAGGGCATCTGCCATGCGGTGTTCGCATCGCGCCGGGGCCTGTTGCCGGCGGTGCGGGTGTTCATCGACTTCCTGGCCGAGCATCTGCCGCAGCAGATCGAGTCGTCGCGGCTGGATTGCGGCGGCAAATGCGCGGAGGAGAAGGAGAAGGCCATCGCGATGGCCATCGACAACACGCAGGCCGGCAAGGTGAAGAAGGCCTCGTAGGCGCTGCGGGGTTCGTGCGAAAATGCCATCCGGCCTGCAAGGGGCCGGGCAGGGGACTTGGTAGCGGGGGCAGGCTCTGAACCTGCAATGCGCACCAAGACATCCCGGGAAGCAATAACGGAGAGATGGCCGAGTGGTTTAAGGCAGCAGTCTTGAAAACTGCCGTAGGTGCAAGCCTACCGTGGGTTCGAATCCCACTCTCTCCGCCACGTTCTAAACCGTCCTATGTCCGGTGGAAGAAAAGCTCATGCGTCGACTCTTCGTGCTGGCGTTGCTTCTGTTGCACAGCGGCGCCTGGGCCTCCGACCCACCGACGCGCGTCATCGTCATCGGCACCTACCACTTCAGCAATCCCGGCCAGGACCAGGCCAACGTGGACTCGGTGGACGTCACCGTGCCCCAGCGACAGGCGGAACTGAAGTCTGTCACCGATGCTCTCGCGAAATTCCAACCGACGTTCGTTGGCGTCGAGTGGCCCGCCGATGCAGCGCGCGAGCAATACGCGCGCTATCTGGACAGCACGCTGCCGCCCTCCAGCAACGAAGTCGTGCAGTTGGGATTCCGGCTGGTCAGGCAGATGGGGCTCGAACGCGTTCATGGGCTGGATGTCGCGGGTGACTTTCCTTTCGAACCGTTGAGTGCGTGGGCGCAGGCCAACGGCAGGTCGGGTGACCTGCAAACGCTGATGGCGCAGGCCCAAGGCATCACGGCGCGCATTACCGCACTGCAAAGCACCCACAGCATCGGTGGCGTACTGCGCGAGATGAACACGCCGCAGGCCCTCGATGAGGCTGCGAGCTTCTACGCGGAGTTCCTGCGTTACGGGAGCGGTGCGCAGCAACCGGGTGTCGAGCTGAATGCCGCCTGGGCGAAGCGCAATTTCGCGATCTGCGCACGGCTGCTGCAAGCCCTCAAGCCCGGAGATCGCGCGGTGGTGTTCTACGGGCAGGGACATGTTCCGCAACTGGCGGCCTGCCTGCGCTCGACGCGCGGTGTCGAGGTCGTGGAAGCGGACGCGTTTCTTCCGTCCTCTTGACCGCAACAAATGCAGGATGGGTTGAGCGTAGCGATACCCATCGCTTCGGTGTGCCTGATGATCCGCGATGATGGGTATCGCTGCGCTCAACCCATCCTACGTACTGCGGACTTATGCTGATCGGAAGGGAGATGGGATATGTCGACGCCGAAGTTCGTATTTCTGATGGAGAGTCAGCAGCTGCCGCCCGCAACGGGTATCGAATGGGCCGATTGGGCCAATGTCGCCGCCGCTATCATCGTGGCATATGCGGCATTGTCAGGCCTCAATACATGGCGCCGTGAGCACAGGGCAAAGCGGACAATGGAGGTTGCCGAGCAGGTCCTTGCGACCTCCTACGAATGTCTCGATGCTATCGACACGATTCGACACGGCTGGATGCCTGCCCAGGAGGTCGAGCAGGTTGCGCGGCTTGCGGGAGAGAGCGATGACGACTATAGGCATCGTCGCTACTTCGAGGTGACCTACCTGCGTTACAGCGAACACGCAGAGAAATTCGGGAAGCTGATGGCACAGAGGTTCAGGGTCGAAGTCTTGTTTGGTACTGAGCATCGGCAGGCCATGGAGCAAGTGCAGCGGCTCGTGAACAGAGTTAAGGATGCGGCACAAGCTGCTTTCACAGCATCTGATCGCCACCGCCGCCTACCAGATAGCGTGCGTCAGCAGGCCAAGGCGGACGAGCTTTGGGCAGCCTTTGAACACCACGACTCGGTGATGATGACGCTGAAACCTAAGGAAGAGGACCCTTTCTACGCTGAGCTCGCTGCTGCCCGCATTGATCTGGAGCGTTTGTTCAAGCGTGCAGCCGCGGATGGTTCGCTGCCGAAAAAGGTTAAGAAAGTCCCGTAGGATGGGTTGAGCGCAGCGATACCCATCAGCCACGCTCCCCGAAGCCAGTCCCACTTTCAGCACACCCCCAATCCTCCGCCAACACCCCATCGCGCACAAATCGATGGAATGTCGAGTAGGGCCAGTCCACAACACGCGTCGCATGCCCGTGCTTCACAGGGTTCCAGTGGATGTAATCCACATGCCGCGCAAAGTCGGTCTCGTCGCGTATCAGGTGTTCCCAATACCGGCGTTGCCAAATGCCGCGTTCGCCTTTGGCGATATGGCTTGCGCGACGATGTTCGCCAAGGGGCAGGTGGCGCGAGAACCAGCTCTTGATGAGGCGCCAGCGCAGGGGGAAGTCGGCATCACCTCGTGGCAATGTCCACATTGCATGCAGATGATCGGGAAGGACAACCATGGCATCGATGACGAATGCATGGCGTTGGCGTGTGTATCGGACCGCCGCACGTAGCAGGTCGATGTGGTCAACCAGCAGCGCTGCACGACGATCGGCGAGATTGACGGTGAAGAAGTAGGTGGCGCCGGGGATGAAGGCGCGTCGGTAGTCGGTCATTCCTTGACCTTGGGGATGGCGGTGATGGGTGGACCGGCTTCGCCGTTGAAAGCCGCTTTGCTCGACCCATCCTACGACTATCCGTTGGAGTTTTGGGCTCCGCACGTTGCGAAGGCCCGTTAGACTTCGATATGGATTCGATCGGATACCACCCCACATGAAACTCACCCCCACCCCCATCACCGCCGCACTGGCCGGCATCTTTGCCGGCGTGGCCATGCCGTTGCTCTGGCCGCGGCTGGGTGGCGAGACGTTGAACTGGGTGTTCGCATTCCTGCTGGTGGTCGCGTTGCCGGTGCACGTGCTGGTGGTGGGCTTCAACCCACCGCGCGAATCGGCGGGGAAGGGTGCAGTGGACACGGCGCTGTTCAAGCGGGTGGCGGTGTGGCTGCTGGCGGCGCTGGCGACCATCGCCTTGATGCGGCTGCTGTCGCTGTCGCGCTGACGCCGCCGGTACTTCGCCCGGTGGAACGGGCCCGCGGGCAACGGCGCCGTACCGGCGCATCGCCTGAAAACCCCACGCCATCCCGCTGACTACACAGCACGCCACCCACCTCGGGTAAAGTTCCTTCCGAGCGAACGTTTGCATGCACCGCCCTTCGGGGGGCGGGCCGCTGTCGCAGGACGCGTGCGTTCTTTCATCGTGTCGGCGATGGTTGAAGGGGATCGGTTGGAAAGCGTGGGGTATGGACACATCGGGCGGGCCGGGAGGTCGCGCGGCAGGCGCGTGCATGCGTTGCGCGCGGTGCTGCTGTGCGCGCTGCTGGTGTTCGCCGGCCTGGCGCAGGCGCTGGATGCCCACCGCCAGATCGCCCAGTTCCACCACACCGCCTGGACCGTCAAGGAAGGTGCGCCCGGCCAGATCACCGCGCTGGCGCAGACCACCGACGGTTACCTGTGGCTGGGCACGCAGGTGGGCCTGTTCCGCTTCGACGGCGTGCATTTCGAACGCTACGACCCACCGGGTGGGCAGGCTTTCCCCGCCACCAGCATCTCCGCCCTGCACGCGGCACCGGATGGCAGCCTGTGGATCGGTTTCCGCTACGGCGCCGTCAGCGTGCTGCGCAATGACTGGCTGACCCACTACGGCGAAACGCAGGGGCTGCCTACCAGCACCGTGTTCCGTTTCGCCCAGGACCACGACGGGCGCGTGTGGGCCGCCACGTTCACCGGCCTGGTGTACCTGCACCAGGGCCGATGGCAGCGTACGGACGGGGCCTGGCAGGTGCCGGGCAAGCAGGCCCGCACCGTGTTCGTCGATCGCGAGGGCACGCTGTGGGTGGCGACCGAACGCGGCGTCGCCTTCCTGCGCAAGGGCACGCGCGTCTTCCAGACCGCGGATGCGCCGGTTGGCCGCATCAGCCAGATCGCGCAGGCGCCGGATGGCAGTCTGTGGCTTGCCGAAAACGAAGGCGGCGTGCGCCAACTGCCACGCCACGGCAAGCCATCTGCCACGCGGTCACTGGCGTCGTCGTCGGCTGGCCTGCTGTTTGACCGTGACGGCACCTTGTGGGCCACCACCATGGGCGAAGGCGTGCAACGGCTGGCGCGTCCGCTGGACACCACCGCGCCCGCCGCGGGCGCGCCGGCGTTCGAGCATTTCCGCCAGGACGACGGACTCAGTGCCGATTACCTGCTGCCGGTGCTGGAGGACCGCGAAGGCAATGTCTGGGTGGGCAGCAGCCGCGGGCTGGACCGCTTCCGCCATGCCAACGTGGTGCTGGCGATGCTGCCCGATGGCGCGCAGGATTTCGCCATCGTCGCCGGCGACGACGGCGCCCTGCTGGTCGGCAGCCGCAACCGCCCGCTAATGCAGCTGCAGGGCCGGCAGCTGCGCTTCCTGGACCTGCCCCCGCCGCTCACCGCCGCCTACCGCGACCGCACGGGCACGGTCTGGCTGGGCGGGCCCGATGGCCTCTGGACGTGGCGCGATGGGCAGCTGGCGCCGGTCACGCCGCTGCCGGTGTCGGGATATTCCGGGGTGCAGGCCATCGCGCGTGACCGCGACGGCGCGCTGTGGGTGTCGTTGAACACCCCCGGCATCCATCGCCTGGCGGATGGCAGGTGGCACCACCTGCGCGACCAGGCGGGCATGCCGGACGGTTCGTCGCCGCTGGCGCTGCTGTCCGCGGCCGATGGGGCACTGTGGATGGGCTTCGCGCGCGACAAGATCACGGTGATGCGCGGCGGCGCGCGACAGGTGATCGGCACCGAGCAGGGTCTGGCGGTGGGCAACGTCACCGCGCTGGTGGAAGGCCGCGGCGGCATCTGGATCGGCGGCGAGCGCGGGCTGGCTCGCTTCGCGCACGGCCGCGTGCGCAGCCTGCGCACACCGGCGGACAGCCCGTTCCGCGGCATTTCGGGCATTGTCGAGGCCCGCAACGGCGACCTGTGGTTGAACGGCGCGCGCGGCGTGTTGCACGTGAAGGCCGCCGGCGTGGCGGGGCTGTTCGATGCGGCGGCGCCGGTTTACGAGCAGTTCGATTTCCTCGATGGCCTGCCCGGCGTACCCGCGCAGTTCCGGCCCATTCCCACCGCGGCCGAAGGCAGCGACGGCCGGCTGTGGTTCGCGACCACCAGCGGCGTGGTGTCGATCGATCCAGCCAGGATCCGGCGCAATCCCACGCCGCCGCCCGTGGCCATCGCGACGGTGACCGCGGACGAACGCGCGCATGGCGTGGGCGGCGCCACCCTGCGCCTGCCACCCGGAACGCGCAACCTGCAGATCGCCTACACCGCGCTGAGCCTGTCGATCCCGGAACGCGTGCGCTTCCGCTACCGGCTGGAAGGCTACGACGAGGACTGGCAGGACGCCGGCACGCGCCGCACCGCGTTCTACAACGACCCCGGCCCCGGCCGCTACGTCTTCCGCGTGATCGCCGCGAACAACGACGGCGTCTGGAGCCCGCAGGGCGCCGCGCTGCCCATCGTCATCGCGCCGCGCTACTACCAGACCGCGTGGTTCATGGCCTTGTGCGTGATGCTGGGGGCTTCGCTGCTGTGGGTGGCCTACCTGCTGCGCCTGCGCCACCTGTCCAGGCAGATCCGCGAACGCCTGCAGGAGCGCCATCGCGAACGCGAGCGCATCGCGCGCGAACTGCACGACACGCTGCTGCAGAGCGTGCAGGGGCTGATCCTGCGGTTCCATGCGGTGGCGGGGTCGCTTGGCCACGAGGCGCCCGCGCATGCGGCGATGGAGCGCGTGCTGGACCGGGCCGATGAAGTACTGGTGGAAGCGCGCGAACGCGTGCTGGACCTGCGCCGCTCGCGCTTGCCGGGTGACCTGCCCGAGGCGCTGGCCGGGCTGGGCGAGGAACTGGTGCCCGACTTCTCCATCGACTTCCGCCTGGTGGTGGACGGCGACCCGCGCGCACTGGACCCGCTGATGCGCGACGAGGTGTACCGCATCGCGCGCGAAGCCGTGCTCAATGCGTTCCAGCATGCCGGCGCCGACCATGTGGAAGTAGAACTGACGTACGCGGACGATGCGCTGCACCTGTGCGTGCGCGACGACGGCGGCGGCATGCCCGTCGAGGTGCGGCAGCGCGGCGGCCGCGAGGGGCATTGGGGCCTGGCCGGCATGGGCGAACGGGCCGAACGCATCGGCGCGCTGCTGGAGGTGGGCCCCGGCCCCCGCGCGGGCACGCAGGTGCTGCTGCGGGTGCCGGCCGACGCGGTCTACCTGGCCGCGATGCGTGCCAAGCGTCGCCGCTGGTGGCCGCGACGGCTGCGCATGCGACGCACGCGCAGCTGATGCGCCGCGCGTACGCCGTGCCCGGCGTCCCCATGACGTGTGGCGGTTAACTTGGCGCGCCCGATCCGTAACATCGCACCGACAGGAGGACCCATGCGCCTAGCCTCGACGATCTGCCTGCTTGCCTTGCTTCCGCTCGCCGCGTGGGCCACTACGCCGCCACCGTCACCGCTCCCGACGCGTGCCGCGCTGGATGCCGAAGTCGTGGCGGCGATGCGCGCGGCGCAGGCCAACGGGCTGGCCATCGCGGTGATCGACGACGGCGAGGTGGTGCACGTGGCCGCCTACGGCCAGCGCAATGCGCAGGGTGATCCCTTGCAGACGAACACCGTCATGTACGGTGCATCGCTGACCAAGGCGGTGTTCGCCTGGACCGTGATGCAACTGGTGGACGAGGGCAGGCTGGACCTCGACCGCCCCATCGGCGAGTACTTCGACAAGCCACTCACCGACTATCCCGCCGAGGACAAGTACGGCCCGTGGCCCGACCTGGCCGGTGATGCGCGCTGGAAGCAGATCACCGCGCGCATGCTGCTGACGCACGGTGCTGGCTTCGCCAACTTCGCCTACCTGGAACCCGACGGCAAACTTCGCATCCATTTCGAGCCCGGCAGCCGGTATGCGTATTCCGGTGAAGGATTGATCCTGCTGCAGTACGTGCTGGAACGCGGGCTGGGGCTGGACGTGGGCGCGGAGATGCAGCGCCGCGTGTTCGACCGCTTTGGCATGCCCGACACCAGCATGACCTGGCGCCCGGACTTCGCCGCCAACCTGGCCGATGGCTGGAACGAGGACGGCAGCACCGAGCCACACGACGAGCGCAGCCGCGTGCGGGCCGCCGGCTCCATGGACACCACCATCGCCGACATGGCGAACTTTGCCGCCGCGTACGTCAACGGCGACGCCTTGAGCGCGGCCAGCGCGTCGGCGCTGACCACGCCCCAGCGACCGATCACCACCGCCAGCCAGTTCCCCACGCTGCAGGACGAACTGCCGGCCGCGCAGCGCCGCCAGGACCTGGCCGCGGGGCTGGGCGTGGTGGTGTTCGATGGGCCGCAGGGCCCGGGCTTCTTCAAGGGCGGCCACAACGATCCCACCGGCAACACTTGGGTGTGCGTGAAGCAGCGCAGGCGCTGCGTGGTGATCCTGGGCAACGATGTGCGCGCCGAACGCGCGTTCCCGCGGCTGGTGGCCTTCGTGCTGGGGGAAACCGGCGTGCCGTGGACGTGGGAGTACGGCAGCAAGGCGTTCATCGACTGACGCGACCGGCGGTGCGAGGGTCGTTGGGTGTTGTTCGCCTTCGCGCCACCCTTTGTGTGGGAAGCGCGCGGACGTGCGACCCATGCGCCCGCCGGGAAGGCAGGCGCAGGGCGGGTCGCGGCCGGCTGCGGCGTCAGTCCAACCGCTCCAGCAACACCTTCGCCACGTCGAACGCCGAGGCTGGGTTCTGGCCGGTGATCAGCTCCCTATCCACCACCACGTTCGACTGCCACGGCTTGGCGTTGCTGCGGTACGCCACGCCGGCCTGCTGCAGGGCGGTCTGCGGATAGAACTTCATGCGGCCGCCCTTGAGCGCGGCCTTGGCCTGTTCTTCCTCATCGTTGCTGATCACCGTGACCTGGTAGCCGGCGTAGATCCAGTCGGCCGGCGCCGGGGCGGGGTTGTCCCGTTCCATCCGCTGCACGAACGCGGTGTTGCCGGGCAGCGTGGAGAGCAGGGCGATGGGGCCGTGGCAGACCAGCGCGGTGGGCTTGCCGTGCTGGTGGAAGTCGGTCAGCAGGCGGCCCAGCGCCGGGCTGGCCAGCAGGTCCTGCATCGGCGCATGGCCGCCGGGGATGTAGACGGCATCGAATTCGCCGTAACCGATCTGTTCCACCCGGGCCAGGCTGAGCACCGGCGACTGGGTGGCGGACGTCAGCTTCAACTGCGCCAGCAGGTCGGCATGCGATTGCAGGCTGACGGCATCGTTGCCGAAGTAGGCCTTGTCTACCGAGGTTCGGTCCACCGTCGGTGCGCGGCCTTCCGGCGTGGCGAAGGTGACCTGGTGGCCGGCGTCGCGCAGTGCCTTGACCGGCTGCATCAGTTCGTTGAGGTAGAAGCCGGTGGGGTAGACCTGGCCGTCGCGCAGGTCGAGGTGGTCGGCGTCGGACAGCACCACCAGCACGTGGGCAGCCTGGGCGTTGGTCGAGGCGACGGCGAGCAGGACGGCGGCGGCGAGGGGGGCGAGCAGTTTCATGGGGGTCTCCGGTGCGGGCGGGAAGCCCGGGATGGCGCGCACTGTATTCCCGGCGCGCGGGGCGATAAATTGGTCTGAGAGGGATTCATCTGTTCTCTGGAGGCAAGAATGGCGCGACGGTTCGATCACCTGGCCGATGTCGAGGCGCTGGTGGCGGTGGTGGACCACGGCTCGCTGACGGCCGCGGCGGTGGCGCTGTCCACCACGCCGTCGGTGATCAGCCGTGCGATCGCCCGGCTGGAAAGCCGGCTGGGCAGCCAGTTGCTGCGGCGGACCACGCGCCGCATCGGCCTGACCGAGGCCGGCCGCGCCTACGTGGAGCAGGCACGCGCCGCCTTCCACCTGATCGACGATGCCGAGCGCGCGGTGCAGGGCGAGGCGGGCGTGCTGACCGGGCAGGTGCGCATCAGCGTGCCGACCACGTACGGGCACTACCGCTTGCCGGGACTGCTGCGCGGTTTCGTGCAACAGCACCCGCAGGTGCGGCTGGAGGTGAACATCGCCAACCGCAATGTGGATCTGGTGGCGGAAGGTTTCGACTTGGCGATCCGGCTGGGTCCGCTGCCCGACAGCGGGCTGGTCGCGCGCAAGCTGGAAGACGCTGCCTTGTGCGTGGTGGCGTCACCCGAGTATCTGCAGCGCCACGGCACGCCGTCATCGCTGGATGCGTTGGCGCGACATGTCTGCCTGCCGTTCGTGATGCCCAGCAGTGGCCGGCTTGCGCCGTGGCTGTTCCGCAACGGGACGGACGATGTCGAATGGCTGCCGGAATCGCGCATCACCGTATCCGACGATGTGCTGGGGGTGGTTTCGCTGGCGCAGCGCGGCGCGGGCATCTGCCAGACCTACGACTTCGTGGTTGAGGAGCCGCTGCGCGCGGGCCGGCTGGTGGAAGTGCTGCCTGCGCTGCGGGGGCGCTCGCGCATGTTCTCGATGATCTATGCGCCGCACCGGCGACTGTCTGCGGCAGCGCGTGCCCTGATCGATGCGCTGGCCGCACCGTCACCCACATAATGACCCTGGATGACGCGCGCCGCATACCCCGCGGTGGCGGGCGCGACATGCCACTGCATGCATTTACCTGCACACGTGCATGCATTTACCTTTGACACGCGCGTTTTTCGCCCCGATAGTCACTTTCCCGAGGGGAAAGGAGGTCGTGATGAAGACGATGCTGACGCGCTACATGACCTGGATGCTGATCGCAGCGGCCACCCTGCTGCTGTTCGGTCTGGCGCAGGTGCCGGAGCTGTGGGCACCGCTCACCTGAGCCGCGTGCCGGTCGCCTGAAAAAAACAAACCCGGTCGCCGAGAGACGCCGGGTCTGAAAGAAGGGGGAAGTCCCCGGATCCTGCCGTGCTGCTTGCTCAAGACAGCGCCCTTTTCCGTTGCTGAGCGGCCATCTTGGCCTTTGCAGGGCGTGCTACCGGGGACGCCTGCATCATGCGCGCCGCGTCTCACATTCACAGTCGGGGTTTGCCGCAGGGGCGTGTAGGAATATTCCTACACATCCTGTCGGCACTCATGCGAACAGCGCGTTGATCGCCCCATAGCCCATGGCCTGTGGATCCGGCAACGCCGTGCGGTCTGCGTGCAGGAATGTGTCGACCTGCGCACGCAGTTGCCCGTACATCGATTCCGCCAGTGCCGAGCCGGTACTGATCCGGCGCACGCCCCAGGCCTGCAACGTGTCCAGCGCCTGCAGCTGCGGGCGCAGCATCACGTTCAACGGCATGCCCGCGTCGGCGGCGAGTCGGCGGATGCCGTCGCCATCGACCAGGGCGGGCACGAAGAGCCCGTCCGCCCCGGCTTCGCGATAGCGGGCGGCGCGCGCGAGCACTTCGCCGATGCGCGCGTCGTCGGCGACCAGCGAACGCAGGAATACATCGGTGCGCGCGTTGATGAAGACATCCACGCCGTGCGCCAGGCAGGCCTCGCGGACATGGCGGATCTTGGCTGCGAGCAATGCGGGATCGCCGGCGCCATCCTCCAGGTTGATGCCGGCCACGCCTGCGCGGACCAGTTGCAGCACGGTATGTGCCACCGCAGCAGGATCGTCCGAATAGCCGCCCTCGATATCGATGGTCAGCGGCACGCTAACGACACGGGCGATGCCGGCGACGGCCTCGGACAACACACTGATCGGCAGCTGGTCACCGTCCGGATAGCCCTGTGACCAGGCCAGCCCGGCACTGGTGGTGGCGACGGCAGGCGCGCCTACGCTTTCGATCAGGCGCGCGGTACCTGCATCCCAGGCGTTGGCCAGCCTGAGCAGGCCGTGCTGGTGCAGGTGGCGGAAACGGGCGGCGGCAGTGGGAAGGGCATCCATGGCAGGGCATCAGGCGGCGACAGGAATCGCCAGCTTGCCATGCGGCGGGGCGGGCGACTCACCGCTTACGGACATCAACCCTGCGTGGCTGTCCCCGGCTTCAGGCGCAGAGGCGCATGCCGTTGAACAAGCGCCATTTGCCGTCACCGCCTTCGACGTTGATGGCGTACTCCAGCCCCTGCTGCTGGCGCTGCATGGCGAGCTTCACCGCGTACCGCAGCGCAGCGCCGCGGGTGGGAAACCGCAGCGGCGGCGACTCGTTGATCGACAGCGCGAACGTGCCGTCGTCGGTGGGGGTGTTGAACAGGTCGAAGGTCATCATGGGGGAGATGAGAGGGAGTGCCTGATACCAAAATTACGGGCCGTACCGTGATGCAGATGCAAAATCGCGAAGACCCTTTGGCAGGCATTCAGCGATGTGCAGCCGACGTTGGAAAAAACGTGCGCTGCGGCTGAACCGTCTACACATGGTCTTCGCAATCCCGAACGTATAAAACGCGGCAGTGGTTGGCACGCGGATCCACCCCTTCCGCCGCCAGTTCCCTCCTCACCGAGCCCTTGCGGCCGACGACCCGGGAGCCACGAGAGAACCAAACGCAGCGCAACGGACATCCCCCTGTTCCTTGCTGCGCCTGGCGGTCGATCGCGAGTCCGACACCGTCGCCGTCCGGAGAGCCAGGCGTGTTCTCGTACTGAAACATCAGCAGCCAGCAACAAGAACGGGCCCCTCGGGGCCCGTTGTCGTTTGCAGCAGGGGAGAGGGACGTCAGTGCCGGGCGGCGGCGTCCCACGCGCGCAGCCCGGTTTCCACCACGGCCAACGCGTCGTCCACCTGGCTGCCGTCGAGTTCGGCGACCGTGTCGCGCGGGCTGTGGATCACCTGCATCACCTTGGGCACCTGCGCGGGCTTGCCGCCGCCGAACACTTCCAGGATGGGCGAGATCTCGTCGCCAGCCACCAGCGAGAACGACACCGCCGGCCAGCCGGCTTTCAGGAAGGCCAGGTGGTCGGTGGGCGGGTACTTGTCGCCGGGCGAGAAGCCGAGCTTCTGCCGGGTGCTGGCGGCGCGCAATGCGGCTATCAGGGGCGTGTCGGCGTCCGGCGACATCATCCACAGCGTGTCGCCCCAGCCGAACACATCGAAGTTGACGTACAGCGCGGGCTTCTCGCGCCCGGGCGTGGTGACCCATGCGTGCGAGCCCAGCAGTCCCAGTTCCTCCAGGTCCCAGAACACCACCTGCACGCGATGGTGGGCCAGCGGTCTGGCCTTCAACGCAGCGGCAAGTTCCAGCACCGCGGCCACGCCGGAGGCGTTGTCGGTGGCGCCATGGCCCACCTCGACCTGGTCGTAGTGGGCGCCGATCAGCAGCAGCGGCGCATCGGCCGGTCCGCCCAGGTCGGCGACCAGGTTGGTGCCGGACTTGCCGTTGCGCTCGAAGGCTTCCTTCTTCCACGTCACGCCGAGTGCCGTCAGGCGTTGGCCGATGGCGTCCGCGCGCGCGCTGCTCTGCGCATGGGCGGTGATCTGCTGCACCTGGCTTTCCCAACGCTGGGAGACAGCGGTGTCGGCGCAGGCGGGCAGGGCGATGGTCAGCGACAACAGGCAGGCACAGGCAAGCAGCGATGGACGACGCAACATGGAAGGATCCCCGATGGAAGGGCCCGAGTATGCCGCAATGTGCTTGTCTGTTCGCGTGCGGACGCGGGTAGGCGGCATCGAATGTAACTTGCTAGGCCCGCATGGCCGGACTAGTCTCGCCACACCCCCGTGCCGGAACCTGCATGCAATGACCATCCGCGTTTTCCTGATCGACGACCACGCGCTGGTGCGTACGGGCATGCGGCTGATCCTGGGTACGGATCCTGATATCGAAGTGATCGGCGAAGCGGAGACCGGCGAAATCGCGCTGCCGCAGATCCGGCAGATGAAACCCGATGTGGTGCTGTGCGACCTGCACCTGCCCGGTTACAGCGGGCTGGAGGTCACCGAGCGCATCGTGCGTGGCGAACCCGGGCCGCGGGTGATCATCGTGTCGGTGCTGGAGGACGGGCCACTGCCCAAGCGGCTGCTGGAGGCGGGTGCGTCCGGTTACATCGGCAAGGGTGGTGATGCGGCGGAACTGATCCGTGCGGTGCGCGATGTGGCGCGCGGCAAGCGCTACCTGGGCGTCAACGTGGCGCAGAACCTGGCGTTGCATACGGTGGGCGGGGATGCTTCGCCCTTCGATGCGCTGTCGCCGCGCGAACTGGAAGTGGCGATGCTGCTGACCCAGGGGCTGCGGCAGGAAGAGATCGCCAAGCGCCTGAGCCTGAGCGCGAAGACGGTGAACACGCACAAGACCCGCCTGTTCGAGAAGACCGGCGTGCAGGACAACATCGCCCTGGCACGGCTGGCCGCGCAATGGGGCCTGTCGGACCCGTCCCGCGCGCTCTGATGCCGTCGCATCGGCGGCCGTCGATGCCCGCTTTTCCCTGACCTGAAACGACACTGGCCGCTTTCGCGGCCAGTGTCGGGTGAAGCGCGGCGCCTGGATCAGGCGCTGCGTTCGTTGTTGCCTTCGTCGCCCTCGGGCTTGTCGGCCGTGTCGTCATCGTTGTGCGCGATGACCGGCGGCGCCGCGGGTTCTTCCACCGGCTTGGGCGTCGGCACGGGTTCGAACAGGCTGCGCGTCACCGAGGCCGGCGTATCCGCATCGGCCACGAAGAACAGCGAACCCGTGCTGCCGCGCGGCGCTGCCGGTGCGGCAGGCTTGGCGACGGGTGCCTGAGGCGCCACGGCAGGCGCAGCCGCGACGACCGGGGCTTCCTGCGCCGGCTCGACGGGCGGCGCGTCGACAGCCACGGGAGCACTTGCCACGACGGGGGCAGCGACCTCGGGTGCCGGGGCTTCCACCGGTGTGGCCTGGACCGGCGCGATGACCGCTACTTCCACCACGGGTGCCGGCACCGGCGCGGCGACGGCTTCAACCACCGGTGCGGGTTCGGCGGCGATCTGGGCCTTGGCCTGTTCGACCACGGCGACGCCGACCGGCGCTTCGGCCTGGACGGTGGCAGCAACTTCGGCCTTGGCTTCGACGCTGATCGGTGCGGGCGTCTCGAAGACTGCCGGCGCGGCGGCCGCCACCGGTTCTGCGACAGGCGACGATGCGACGACCGGAGCCGCGGCGATGGCGGTCACCGCCACGGCGGCGGCGCGTTCGCGCGGGGCGGGCGTGGCGACGGGCACGACGGTGTCGTCGTCGAAATCGAACTCGGGCTGCGAGCGGCTGGCCACCGGAGCGGCTTCATCGCTGCCCAGGTCGTCCATGGCCATCTCGTCGCCGGCGCCGGCGGCTTCGCCATTGCCACGACGGCGGCGACGGCCACCACGGCGACCACGACGGCGGCGACCACCTTCACCGGTTTCACCGGCCTCGCCGGAGGCGACGGGGCCTTCGGCGCCTTCCGCGATCAGCTCATCGGCATCGGCTTCGGTCGATGCGGTTTCCTGCAGCTTGGCCGGCGAAGGCGCGGCGACCGGACGTGCGGTTTCGGTGGCCACGATGGCGGCCGCCGCGACGGGAGCGACCTGCACGATGCCGTCGGCGTCCGCCACCACCGCATCGGGCTTGGCCGGCTTGGGGGCGTCGGCCGGGCGCGGCGACGGATTGCGCGGGGCGTTCGCGTTGCCGCCGGCATTCTGCTGCGGCTTCGGTGCCTTGGGCTGCTGCGGCGGGTTCTGCGGCTTCTGGCCCTGCGGCTGCGCCTGCTTCGGCTGCTGATCACCGCGCGGCTTCTGCGCCTGCGCCTGGCCGCCCTGCGGCTTACGCTCGTCGCGACGCTGCTGCGGCTGGCCGCCTCGGTCCTGGCGTTGCGGGCCGCGGCCTTCACGGTTGTCGCGGTTCTCGCGGCGACCGTTGCGGTCGTTGCGGTCACTGCGCTGGCGGCCATCCTGCTGCGGACGTGCCTGCGGTGCCGGCGCGGCGGCTTCATTGCCACCGAGCAGGCGCTTGAACCAGCCGATCACCCCACCACTGGCCGCAGGCGCGGCAGCGACGACGGGCGCGACGACCGGGGCAGGAGCGGCGACCGCCACGGGGGCTTCGCGTTCCTCGCGCACCGGGGCCGGCTGGGCGTGCTTGACGTGGGTGACGGCAGGCGCGGCCGGGATGTTGAGCTGCGCCTTGGTCAATGCATGCACCGGCAGCTTGCGTGGCGTACCACGCTGGTAGCTGGGCTTGCTGCTTTCCTCGCCGAGCTCGTTCTCGCGGATGCGGGTGACCTCGTAGTGCGGGGTATGCAGGGACTCGTCGGCAACGATGATGACGGGCGCGTCGTGGCGCTGCTCGATCTCGCGCAGCGCGCTGCGCTTCTCGTTGAGCAGGAAGTTGGCGATCTCGAGCGGGGCCTGGATCAGCACCTGCCCGGTGTTGTCCTTCATCGCGTGCTCTTCGGCCACGCGGATGATCGACAGCGACAGCGACTCGACGCTGCGCATGCGGCCATGGCCTTCGCAGCGCGGGCAGACGATCTGGCTGGACTCGCCCAGCGACGGACGCAGGCGCTGGCGGCTCATCTCGAGCAGGCCGAAGCGCGAGATGCGGCCGATCTGCACCCGGGCGCGGTCGTACTTCAGCGCGTTCTGCAGCTTGTTCTCGACTTCGCGCTGGTGCTTGTTGCTCGACATGTCGATGAAGTCGATCACCACCAGGCCACCCAGGTCGCGCAGGCGCAGCTGGCGGGCCACTTCCTCGGCCGCTTCCATGTTGGTGTGGAACGCCGTCTCT
>JAESGS010000366.1_pt1 | contig 40939 bp, 38 predicted proteins | sample 9269761 | NCBI WGS metagenome assembly JAESGS01 (sample SAMN15741799, study PRJNA653493) | algae metagenome | isolation source: Cyanosarcina radialis HA8281-LM2 and co-occurring heterotrophs from damp... | place: USA: Makauwahi cave, Hawaii | collected 2011-01-06 | reverse complement strand
TTGAGCGTTAGGATGCGGCATTGATTTTAAGGCTCACAGGACTTCTTCCCTCTTGACTAAGCATCTTTTAGTTTATGACTTTTTCCCTCTTTTTAACTGGTCACTTATTTCCGCCAGCTTGGTCTAGGCAGTTAATTGGTAGGACTCGTCAAGAAGTAGCTGATGTAGTAACTCAAAATAAATTTATAGAATTAATAGAAACGGTCTTTGTCTACAAATTTCCCAACTTTAGCCGCCAGGAGATTGAAAATATGCTGGGACTCAACGAACTCAAACAAACCAGGGTATATCAAGAAGCTGTAGCTGAGGGGATCGAACAAGGGATCGAACAGGGCATCGAACAGGGCATCGAACAGGGCATCGAACAGGGAGAAAAGCAAGGGAAATTAGCAGCCGTTCCCCTATTATTGAAAGCAGGGATGACAAGCGAGCAAATTGCCGAGCAACTGGATTTAGATTTAGCTGCTGTCAGACAAGTCGCGGATCGACTAAATCAGGCATGAATTGCGCCCTTCAGCTGGGAGAAAATTGAAAATATGCTGGGACTCAACGAACTCAAACAAACCAGGGTATATCAAGAAGCTCTAGCCGAGGGGATCGAACAGGGCATCGAACGAGGAAAAAAGCAAGGAAAGTTAGCTGTCGTACCCCTGTTGTTGAAAGCAGGGATAACAGTCGAACAGATTGCAGAACAACTGGATTTAGATTTAGCCGCAGTCAGACAATTCGCCGAACATCTAAATCGAGTAGGTTATGTAGAAGATGAATTGAGATTTTGAAAGAGTGGCAGAAGCTGTTGTTCTAATGAAACGCTTTGCAATCGCTTCTTGTCATTTTTGGTAATTCCCTCTGTTACCCGTTTCCTTGCCAGTTCGACATTCTCATAGCTGATATCGCACAGTAGAAAGTGCCGTCCGTGTTCGCGACAAACTACACCTACCGTTCCCGAACCGCCGAATGGGTCAAAAACTACACCGTCTTCTGGACAAGAAGCTAAAATAATAGGCTCGATAAGCTCTGGTGGAAACGTGGCACAATGACTTCCGGTAAACGGGCTGCCCGTTACCCGCCAGACCGATTGAATATTTGCGCCTGTATCGGTCAGCATTGACGAGCGATCGTAATAATAATGCTGATTTTTGGAAAACATAAAAATATATTCATGGGCATGGGTTGGTCGATCTTTAACACTTTCACTAGATGAGGGACGATGCCATACTATGTCACATCTGAGCAACCATCCATCATTCTGTAATGCAAAAGCAACCCGCCAGGGCATACCTACCAAACTCTTCATGGGGAGTCCCATGGCGTAGAAAGCCTTGTTTCTTTTGCTTCGCCCTGTAGTTGGAACGCCATTCATGTGTTTTCGGCTGTACCGAGAGTTTTTCCCTTGCGATCCCCCTTCTCTATGTTGGCTTGTTGCTCCCACATAGCTGTCGCCAATATTTAGCCAAAATGTCCCGTCTTTTTTTAGAACTCGCTTTGCTTCTCGGAAAACGGTTACTAGAGCATCAACATACTCTTGGGCTGTTTCTTCCAATCCGATTTGTCCCTCCTCTCCATAATCCCGCTGCCCAAAGTAAGGTGGAGATGTGATTATTGAGTTAATGGTCTCGTCTGGTAAAGTCTTGAGGAAAGCTAGTGCTTCCGAGTGCTGTACCGTGTCAAGCAGATCTGCAATGCTGCTAATACCCATCCCCGATCTTTTCCTTAAACGTTTCAATGCAATTGTTCGGCAAGTTTAGAGAGCTACCGATCTTTAGAGCAATCTACCAAGACTCGCGCTAACCGCCCTATAATACCTCTTCTAATATGCGCATTTTTGCAAAAATGCGCATAATCAAAGTTCTACCGCTCTTCAATCGAGCGACTATAGCTAATTAATAGCATTCTCGACCAGCGGAATTAAATCTGCTTTTCTCAAAAAGACAAAAGAGCCATCAACCAGTTTGTAATTATGCTCGTGGGCATCAGGAGTAGTTATTCTGTCAAACAAGGAAGTATCCGCGCTAGTTTCCTTGCTAGAAACCATATAAAACTTCCAGTTTTGCTTTGTTGCACGCCCTAGCTGCTTTACTAGATCGGCTTCAAACAAAGGCTGATACCGTCGATCTGGACGGTACTCTGTTTTAACAGAAACTGCTGCTTTCAATTCGCTAGCGTTCAGCGTTTTTTCTAAGTAACGGTAAATAGCGTCGTCGCTTGGTCGCCGTGCTTGATTGATTAATAGGTTTTGAAATAGGTCTAAGCAATCTCTTCTAAGTACAGCAATAATGTAGTCAGGACTTGAAAAAAATATTTTGTCCTTGTAGTCATCAATTGCGTGTAATTCCCCACCAGCATTAAATGCACTAGGTTTAAATAAACTCAAGAATCTAGAAGATATCTGATTAGAGCCTATAGAACTTATTTGGGTGTTTGGAAGAGGAAATATAGTAACAATTAATTGTCTGCTGCCGTCATTTATATCGACTGCAATTTCTGAGAAGGCGGTAGTCACCATAAACTCATTCCAGTCCCCTGCTACATTATTTAAGGCTCCAACCTCTAGCGGTAAGCTGTATCTCTCATAATGAGCATTTCTTGTTTGCTCTTTAATCCAATCTATAATCTGATTTGCAGGCAAGTTGGCTTCAATTTTTTGAACTATTTCGGATGATAAAGACTCATAAATTATTTGTTTTTTGATTCGTCCTACTACCTCACCTTTTGGGCTACGTCTATCTTCAAACCAAGTTGAATAACTACTCACTCTGTTCTACCGTCTCGATGCCATAGTTAGCAAAGAGAGCAGATATAGATATATCCAACCCCTTAGCCAGCTTCTCTACATTTTCAAGGGCAGGGTTCATTCTCCCTCTCTCAATGCTGGATATGTATGTCCGGTGGAGTTCAGCACGTTCGGCAAGCTCTTCCTGTGAAAGGTCAAGCTCGCGCCGCCGCCGTCTAACCGCTTTCCCAAAGCGGTAGTTAATATCTAGATTGCTATCTTTGCTCAAATAACGATCGTTAATGAATACAAGATATAAAGCCACAGAGGATATTTATCGTTTTGCATTCGATTTATCTACATTTGATGTTTTACATTTTGCATTCAATATTTAACATCGGTATCAGCATCTGTTCCACTCCCAGGTAAACTTGACTTACGCCTCTAATTTTTTGGTAAAATCGATCGCAGTGGCAAGGTAATCAACCACTTAAAAAACCTAGTAACCTAAACGGTTAACGCTGCACCTTGACAAGTGAATCTATAGGGTTCTACTTCGCAGTTCTAGTTTTCGCCCGGAAGTAGGTAAAGGATTCAAGGGCACTAGACGAGTAGCATTGTACAGACGCGAAATTTCGCGTCTCAAACAAAAATTTGACTCTTTGAGAGTCAACTACCCCAGGGCATGGGGAAAGTTAACGCTTGGGGAAAGTACCACCTCTAGCCTAGATACCGCAAGGGGTCTAGTCTAAGTGGGCTTGTCGAACCAAGAATCTTCGGTTCTGCCGGAGAATGTCAATTTCTTATACTTATACCCTCACCTTCAATACCTGTATAAGCATCGTTGGGTAACAGTCCCAGCCAAGGATCGGCACTAGGCGTGAGAAAGAGTTGGGCGTAGACTTTCTCATTTAAGGTATTCACGTCGATCGTATCCGTACCAGCAATAAACCATTCGTGAAGCTGGGTATGCAATAGATACTCGTTGCGAACCGTATCTAGGGCAATATTGCGCTCGAAATTCGGCAAAACCCGCAACAACGGATCTGGCTCGGCTTGGGAGTTACGAGAGAAATATTTGAAGTTTTTCATCCGCATCAGGGCTTGGCTGTTAGCATCGAGGCGGGCATCAGCTAAGTAAAGTTCGGCAATTTTTGGCCAAAGAGTGTCATTAGTAGCAGTTTGTAGAACCTGTTGGCGTTCTTCAGACATCGATCGCAAAATCGGTCTTTCTACTGCCATTTTGGTCATGGCTACGGGTGCTGCCGCTATAGCCGTGGGAGGATTATTAGTAGTTTGGTTCTCAGCCGCATTGGGTAGGGGTAAAGAGATCCCTAACTTCGATAAATCTGCCGTCCAGTTGGCTTGGATTTGCGAAAGACGATCGCGGTGATACTGGCGCAAGAATTCTTCCCGCTGTTGTCCGTTTAACCGAGAATATTCTTTATGAGCTTGTTTCGATCGCGACAGCCAACCCAAGAAAGCTTGAGGGCTGTAAAGTCCTGGCAAAGCATCGATCGGTCTTCCTTGGGCATCTAAGACGTAATGGATGCTGTTGCCAGTAATAGTTCTTTCTAAAGTGCGTCCGTCGCCAAAGTCGATCGTGATTTTCGGGGCGGGGCGTACCGATTGCCAGTGGAGGATAAAGCGATCGCGCAGCACTTTCGATACTTGGGCATTAGGATACAGGGCAATGCGGAAGAAACGGCTGTTAGCGCAACTCAAATCGGCATCCAGTCTGCCCAGCAAGCGCAAAGACAAGATGGGTTTGCCCGTGACTTTAGCTGCGGCTTTGGCTCGATCTAAATCCGTGTACCAAAATAATTGAGAGGCATAGCAATCCCGCTGCTGGCAGATCGCATCTAATGTCGCCCGCAATTTCTGCTGTTTGGGATTAGTCGGGGAGAATCGGGCCAGTTGCAAATCTTTTTTATAGGCGTTGAAAAAGGCTTGCACTCCATCTATACCTTGAAAACGCAAAGCTGCGATCGCCTCTTTTGACTCCGAGGGGTTTTCCGACATGGCTTGGCGGACGTAAGCACTACTAGCAGGTTTGGCCTCTATGCCCTTCGGAAAAGCCAAAATAACCGCAGCCAACAAAGTTACCGAAGCGACAGCCCCAAATCTCATTGCCCAGCCCCTCTAAAGTCTTCTGCTTTAAGGTAACTCAAATTTTTTTCCCTGTCTTGCCCTTAGCTGCATCTAACGTTAGCGATCTCAAGGACAATAGAGATTAACAACGATCGAAGAAGTTCATGCCATTTGGCTTTTAAGTGCAACATATTTTGGGTAGGGAGGTAATGCTTTCATGTGCGTTAACTTAACGGTCGCAAGCTTCATCCACCAGGGGTTGAAAACCCCTGTCTCACAGCTAAAGTCCTCTAAAGAGGACTCAATGACCTTTGGGAAATTTAAACCACTAGTCCATTTCAATGGGCTTAAGCTATTAGCCAGGGGGTTTTGAACCCCTGGCGGAGATGGCTTCCCACCCAGGGAACTACTTCTTTGTAAAGTTGTATATGAAGACAAACTATTGGAGGATTAGTCGATATGCTGGCATACATCCTAGCCTTAGCAGTTGCTCTGGGTAGCGTTGCCCTTTATTTAGCAGCTTTCTTTTTACCAGAAATTCACAAAAAAAATGATTTGATCTGGAGTGGGGTGGGATTATTCTACGCCCTAGTGTTATGGGTATGTGCGGGACGGATCGGTGGCGGTTTGCTGTTAGGGCAAATAGCAGGTGTAGCTTTACTGGGTTGGTTTGCCTGGGAAACGCTAACCTTACGGCGAGAACTTTTGCCAGCAGACCAACAAACTAAGATTCCTAGCAAAGAACAATTTCAAGAACAACTCTCAAAACTGCCTTTGCCAGCCCCAATTCAACAGGCGGTAGGGAAGCTGACAAAAGGTGAAGGAAAAGCCGCGATCGCAGATAGTAAGGGAGCAGTTCAAGAACAAATATCAAAAATCGATCTTTCTGGGATAACAGACAAATTAAAAGAGTTGTATAACCAGGCTAAGGATCGGGTTCAAGAACTAATAGGTAAGGCACAACAGCCTAAAGTTCAGCCACCTGTTGCCAAATCTCCACCACCTCCCGCTCCCAAACCACCAGCACCACCAGCAACACCCGCACCGCCTCCCGTTGTTGAAGAGGAAGAGGAAGAATTTATTGAAGAAGACGAGGAAGAAGAACCTCAAGCCGTAGCTGCACCCGTTGTCACACCAGAACCGACACCAGCGCCTTCTGCGGAAGAACCTCAAGCTGAAGCCCCACCTGTTGCAACACCAGAGCCGACACCAGCGCCTCCTGCGGAAGAACCTCAAGCTGAAGCCCCGCCTGTTGTCACACCAGAGCCGACACCAGCGCCTCCTGCGGAAGAACCTCAAGCTGAAGCCCCGCCTGTTGTCACACCAGAACCATTACCTACTACCACGAAAGAATCTGAAATTGCAGAAGAAGATTCATTACAACCACCTAACGCCCAACAGGTAGAAGAGGTCATCGCCGAAGCAGAAAAGAACGCTGAAACCCCTGTAGAGCCGGAACAAGTACACCCAGAACCTGAAGTTCAGCAACACCCAGTCGATGATTAAAGTCAAGAATACCGATCTAACTAACATCTGATATTCTTAACAGAATCCCATTGGCTTAAGATCTTTGTTTTTTTAACCGCAGATGCACCCAGATAGCTGGAAATTGAATTCATCTGTGTTTATCTGTGTTCATCTGTGGTCAATTAAAAAAATCTAGGCGATCGCTTCTGGAGGCTATAATTAGCCTAAATCCACAGCGATCGTCTCTTTTTTACCCTGGCGGTTGAAACCAGATTTGGAATGGAGAGGATAATTATGCAATCGGCTGAATCACCAAGTTTTCAACAACAAGTTCTCGATCGGCTCGATAATGTCGATCGGCGTTTAGAGCGACTGGCAACAGATGTAGAACAGCTTAAGCAAGAACTGACTCTAACCAACACCAGAGTTGACACCTATCAGAAAGCCTCAACTCAAGTGGTTAACTTAGCATTTGGTTTAATTGCCACTGCTACTGTCACTATTATTGCTTCAGTTATCCTAAAATAGTTCGATTAATTAGCAGCGATCGCCTTGTCATTTCTCTCCCTTAATCCCTCTAGTTCGTAATATATCGCTGAAAGTAGGACAATAATTTGATAAACCAAAAGTTGCTGGATTTACTGGGTTTTCGTAGCTAAAATGTCGGTATTGCATACAAAAACGATCCCATGGAGCCATTTGAATCCGAAACAAAGCAATCAGGAAATTAGCTAGTTCTAAAGATAAAGGTATCCGAAAATTAATTTTTTTACCGAAATAAGCCGCAGCTTCTTCTACTGCCATATCAGCCGTTAATCGCTGGTTGCCTAAGACAAACTTTCGAGTAGATAAATGGCTGTTGACATCATCAGAGCTAGGAATATTATCAATTAAATATCGCACTACTTGGGCAATATCGCGAGCATGAATAAAATGAAAACTCCCATCTGCTTTCAAGTAGCGAATAACATCGATCCACTTAACTATTTCTGGCAATCCAGCAGAGATATGAGAATAGGGCTTGTTACGATCGCCGCCAAATACTAAGGTAGGAAATAAAGTCGTAATGCGATCGCCTATTGCTAATTCTGGTAGCCACTTAAAACACTCGTATTTAGTGCGAATATATTCGGTGCCAATTTCTCCAGCTTCCGGTAATAATTGTTGGTGGCGATCGAGCAGGCTAGCAGTAGAAAAATATATTACCTGTTCGCAAACTTCGGGATTTAATGAATTAATTAATTGAATCGTTTTAGTAACGTTAATCTCGCGGGTTTCTTCTTCTCCTCCCCAAGCCGCCGCCGTTAGCACCGCTTGATTTATAGTTTTGAGCAAGTCACCGATTAACTCAATATCTCGCATATCTACTGGCAAGATATTAATTCCCGATCGAATTTGATAATCGATTTTTAGTTTGTCGGGATTCCTGACTAACAGAAAGAGTTCGTAGTCTGTTTCTTCAATCAAAGCCTCGCTAATATATTGACCGATGCAACCACTAGCACCAGTCACTAAAATTCGTTTTTGACTCATGTATGGGGAGAGAGGGAGGAGAGGGGGAGAGAGGGGAAGGGGGAGAGAGGGAGATGGGGAGATGGGGTGATAGGATGAGGGGAAAAATAAGTAGGTAGGTAGCATACTAGATTTCTGTTACCTATTACCTATTACTTATTACTTATTACTTATTACTTAAATTCGCTTGCTTGGCAGTTTCAAAGAAGAACGCGACATTCTCTTCTGGGGTAGTTGGTAAAACGCCGTGTCCGAGATTCATGATATGACCTCGATTGCCAGCCTTGCGAATGGTGTCGAGAATGCGATCGCGGATAAACTCTTGAGAACCATACAAGGCACAAGGGTCCATATTGCCCTGCACGCCGATGTTAGCCCCCAACCTCGTTCTAGCTTCTGCCATATCTACCGTCCAGTCAACGCTGACGATATCGACTCCCGATTTGGCCATCCGTTCTAAAATCCCGGCACTGCCGTTGATATATAGAATTAAGGGCGTATCGGGATGGGTAGCTTTGACTTGTCTGACTACTTGCTGCTGGTATGGCAAAGCAAAGGTTTCGTAATCTTGAGGACTGAGTTGCCCCGCCCAAGAGTCGAACATTTGCACCACTTGCGCCCCAGAATCGATTTGATAGCGGACGTAAATCGCGATCGCATCTGCCAGCTTGCTCAATAACTTATGGATCGTTGCTGGTTCGCAAAATGCCATCCGTTTGATATGAACGTAGTCTTTGGAACTTTTACCTTCGATCGCGTAAGCTGCAAGCGTCCAAGGTGCGCCCACGAATCCCAACACCGCTGCGCGATCTCCTACTTCTCGCCGTAAGGTTTGCAAAATCTCGCGAATGAAAGGAAGTGAGGTTTCTGGCTCTAAGGGCCGCAAGTTGTCGATTTGTTCCTGGGAACGGAGCGGCGGATCGATAATCGGCCCTTTGCTTTCTACGATGTCGAAGGGAATACCGATCCCTGGTAAGGGAGTGAGAATATCGGAGAACAAAATCACGCCATCCGGCTGAAACGCCCGAAATGGTTGCAAAGAGATTTCAATAGCTAAATCTGTGTTTTCAGAGCGATCGCGGAACGATGGATACTTCTCTCGCAGTTCTCGGTATGCTTTCATATACCTACCCGCTTGTCGCATCATCCACACTGGCGGACGCTCTAAAGCTTCACCGCGAGCCGCCCGTAGGAGATAGGGAACTTGGGTTGAAAGGGTCATTTAACTTTTCACCTTAACTTTTTCCATGCCTTTGTTAGCTTATCATTCTGGAATTCCCAGAGTTGCTAAAATCTCAACTTTATAGACCTGCGGGGTAAATCCACGTATGTTAGTGGTGCGCTACAGGAGGGGGACAGCCCAGAGGGCTACAGTTCGACAAGCTCACCGCAAGTCCTACAAGAATTACCCAATTATTTTTTTAAGTTCCATTAGGTATGGAGATAATTGCCAATTGTGTTCGCGCATCGTGTCGGAGGCATTTACTGTTAATTGCGCATTGGTTTGACACGCCACTACTCGATCGACGCTTCTAACGATCGAGTTAAAATCCTACCAACGATTAGTTTTTTGTCACAATATATCCAGGCGATCGCCCCATATTTGTACCTACAAATATGGGGCGATCGCTCTTTTAATGCTGGGCAAAAATCGCATATCTCACTTTTGTCTCAAAAAACTGGTAACAGCAATTACTAAGGCCATAGATATTTAGTCAGCCAATCTAAACTTAAAATTAAGACGTTTTTCAGATGTTTTTAAGCCATCCAGTTCTTAATATAAAGATAGTTGAAACTTACATTTTATGAAAAAAATTACATGAAAAATAATCAAAAATCTAGCTTGAAATTGAGACAATTATTTCTAGGAGCGATCGCCGCTGCACTTCCCTTATCGACCACACCATTACCAGCAAAAGCCTCTGTTTTTCAGAACTCCCTGCGATGGGATACATCCTTAGATGGCTACACTTACGTTCCAGTTTGTATCGATTCCAGAAGCTCGACCGCTCAAAGGGGAGATGGGGCACTTTATGGATTGATTCACTATCCCGATCCCGCTCCCGGTCTGGGCGAAGTTATCGGTCGCGTCCGAGGAGCATTAAACAATAGTTGGGAAAAGTGGAGTTCTGTACGCTTTATTGGCTGGCAAGCTTGTAACTCTTTGACTGCCGAGCAAAGAAAAGAATATATTAGTTTGCTGGTGGCACCAGATGCAGAAAACTTCACCTCCTATGGAAATCCACTTACATCTTTAGGAACTAAAAGACACGTCCAGTTTGCGGCTTGGGGTAAGAACTTCAATCGCTGTATCAGCTACAACTGGGGTCATTTTCGCGTCGAGTATAGTTTCGCTTGCGCCGAGCAATATGCCATTCATGAATTCGGTCATGCCTTGGGATTTCAACATGAATGGCAGCATCCTAAGAAACCTGCAACTTGTATCTATGCTCCTACGAACGAAGGTATAGTAACTAGCTACGCCACAACTTATACTTATCCCAAACAGGCTGACTATACCATAGTCAGACCAAACGATTACGATTGGGATTCAATTATGGTTTACCATCCTGGCTGCGTCGAGCAAACAGGAGTCCGATTTGGTAGCGAGAATCTCAGTTCGATCGATATTCAAGGCGTGTCTGCTGTCTATCCATCTGGGAAACCAGAACTAACTGCTTTGGCTAATGTTGCTAATGCTACTAATGAGGAAAATAACCGGGCAGACTATTGTCAGATCGACGGTCAGGGAGCGAATAAAAAAATCTCCTGTCGGATTTTTTCTCACTATGGTTTTACTAATCAAAAATTTGAAAGCATTAAGGGAATTGATGCTGGCTATACAGATCTTCCCAGAGCTTTTGTTGATGTTAATGGAGACAAAAAAGCTGACTATTGCCGCGTCGTCGGAGATGGTTCCAATAAGTTTTTGGCTTGCAATCTAGCTGGAAGTAACGGTTTTGGTACTGACCAGTATCAATTTAAGAGCATTACAGGAATCGATCTGGGCGATGCCAAGTTCCCTAGAGGGTTTGCTGATGTCAACGGGGACAAGAAAGCTGATTTTTGCCGCGTAGTTGGGAGTCGGACAAGCAAAACCATTCCACCTGCTAGCGGTCGACCCGTGCTGCGCGATCGATTCTTGGCTTGCAATTTAGCGGAAGCTAATGGTTTTGGCGTTGACCAATATCAATTCAAGAGCATTCCCAATATCGATCCCGGTTATGCCAATTTCCCCAAAGGGTTTGCTGATGTCAACGGGGATGGGAAAGCTGATTTTTGCCGCACTGTCGGATATGGAACTCTCGATCGAATGTCTTTGGCTTGCAATCTGGCTGAGGCTAATGGCTTTGGTGCCGACCAATACCAATTCAAAAGTCCTCAAGGGATTGCTTTTGGCGATCCTTCGCTACCTCAAGGGTTTGTTGATGTTAATGGCGATGGGAAAGCTGACTTTTGCCGCACTGACAGGTACTTTGGCTCTAGTAGCTACTTAATCGGGTGCAATCTCGCTGAGGCTAATGGCTTTGGTAGCGATTTGCCGTTCCGGTTCCAATACCAAAGCGTTGTCGGCATCGATCTCGGTTATCCAAATCTGCTGCGATCGTTTGCTGATGTCAACCTAGACGGTAAAGCTGACTTTTGCCGAGTTGTAGGGGCAATCCAGAACCAAACAATGAGGTGTAATCTGGCTGAGAACAATGGTTTCAGTCAAAATCAATACGGCTTTTAAAACTGAACTAGAAAGCTAATTAGCAAAAGTAAAGTGAAGGCGATCGCTCTTTCTTAATGTCGAGGGCGATCGCTTGCGCTTATTTGCTCCTCGTTGCCAATATAGGGCGATCGCTCTTCTAATACTGTAAACAAGCGCGTCTCTTACTTTCGTTGAGGAGATTATACTCAGAACTATTACCAAAGTTATAACTATTTTATCTAGCGATTTTAAAGCAAACACAAGACGTTTTTCAGATGTTTTTCAGATAGCAAAATTACTAATATAAACATAGTTAAAACTTACATCTTCTTAGGAGAAGAACATGAAAATTACACAAAAATCTAGCTTGAAATTGAGACAATTATTTCTAGGAGCGATCGCTATTGCTTTGCCTTTATCTACAATAGCATCAACAGCACAAGCTCTCGGTGTTGATGGTACTACTGAATTAACTACTTTTGCTGATGTTAACGGTGATGGTAAAGCTGACTATTGCCAGTTAAAAAATCAGGGCAGCAATAGGGGGCAAATTTTTTGCCGCCTGACAGTTGGATCTAATGTCGCTAATGTTAACGATAGTACTGAGTTTGTCAGTCCTCAAATCGATTTAGGTTACTCAACTCTACCTCGCGCGTTTGTTGATGTTAACGGAGACAAGAGGGCTGACTATTGCCGAGTTATGGGACCGGGAGTTCCCAGTCAGATGTACTTGGCTTGCAGTCTAGCTGGAACTAATGGCTTTGGTTCCGATGGATCGCTATTTAGAAGTATTCAAGGTATCGATTTAGGTTATGCCAATTACTATCGAGGATTCTCTGATGTCAATGGAGATGGCAAAGCTGACTTTTGCCGCGTTGTTGGATTTGGAGATGCCTTTCATATGCGCTTGGGCTGCAATTTAGCTGGAATTACCGGGTTCAATCTTAACCAAGAGTCTCAAAGCTTCCCAGGTATCTTCTAAACTTGACTTGGTAAAGTTAATTAGAAACTGCAAGATAACACGCGATCGCTCTTTCAAGATGTAGAGGGCGATCGCTTTCGCTTTGTTAATAGATATTACTTCTATTCAATCGCAATCATAATCTATGCTCTATTGCAAAAATATATATATTTATCTATGTTTGGCTGACATAAAATTTGATGAGCGAGTGTTACAAAACTTTATTAAGATAGATTTCATACCTAAATAAAAAATAAGTATTTTCGCTCAGTAACATGATAACGGCTCAATTTCCGTGGTTGACAGCGATCGTCTTGCTGCCGCTGTTAGCTTCTATCTTCATCCCCTTAGTGCCTGAAAAATACGCCAAGCACGTCCGCTGGTATGCCTTGGGGGTAGCGATCGCCGACTTGGTTTTAATGTGTTATGCCTTTGCCAAACATTACAATCCTGGCAGTTCTAGTTTTCAACTGGTTGAAAAGTATGCCTGGATGCCTCAGTTAGGTCTGAGTTGGGCGGTTTCAGTTGATGGACTGTCCGTTCCCTTGGTACTTTTAGCAGGACTGGTAACGACTCTTTCAATTTTTTCGGCATGGCAAGTCGATCTTAGACCCCGCCTGTTCTACTTCCTCATGCTGCTGTTGTATGCCGCCCAAATAGGAGTATTCGTCGCTCAAGATTTACTGCTATTTTTCATTATGTGGGAACTAGAACTGGTTCCCGTCTATTTGCTCGTCTGTATTTGGGGCGGGCAGAACCGGGGCTACGCCGCTACCAAATTCTTGATTTATACCGCCGCCGCTTCCATATTTATTCTGGTAGCAGCGATGGGAATGGCATTCTATGGCGACGGTCGAGTTACCTTCGATATCGTCGAACTCGGCATGAAACATTTTCCGCTGGGGTTAGAACTGCTGCTTTATGCAGGATTGCTGATTGCCTTTGGTGTCAAACTGGCGATTTTTCCACTCCACACCTGGCTGCCTGATGCCCACGGCGAAGCATCTGCTCCCGTATCGATGATTTTAGCAGGAGTGTTATTGAAGATGGGCGCATACGGGCTAATTCGGTTGAATATGGAACTTCTCACCGATGCTCATATTTACTTTGCCCCGATTCTGGCCATCCTGGGAGTTGTCAACATTATCTACGGTGCGTTTGCTTCCTTTGCTCAATCCAATATGAAGCGTCGCCTAGCATATTCATCTGTTTCCCACATGGGATTCGTGCTGCTGGGAATCGCCTCCTTCTCTGACTTGGGAATCAGCGGGGCGCTGCTGCAAATGCTCTCTCACGGTTTAATCGCCTCGGTGCTATTCTTCTTGTCAGGCGTTACCTACGATCGCACTCATACCATGGCCATGAAAGATATGACTGGTATCGGTCAGGTCATGCCCAAAGTGTTTGCCCTGTTTACGGTCAGCGCCATGGCATCCCTAGCTCTTCCCGGTATGAGCGGCTTTGCCAGCGAACTGTCGGTCTTTATTGGGGTGACTACCAGCGATATCTACAGTTCGACCTTCCGCGTTGTGACCGTATTTCTATCTGCTGTGGGAATCATCCTCACGCCAATTTATCTGCTCTCGATGCTGCGACAAGTGTTTTACAACTCTGGTGAAGCACCGACTTGCGACATTGCCCCCACCTGCGATCTTGATGAGGTCAAATTGGAGAATCTAGGAAGCCAGGAAGCGGTTTGCTTCGGTACTAGTTGCGTTCTGCCTGCTGATGCCAAGTTTATGGACGCTAGACCGCGCGAAGTGTTTATCGCTGCCTGTTTTCTCGTGCTGATTGTCGGTTTGGGTTTCTATCCCAAGTTGGCGACGCAAGTATATGATGTCAAGACTGTGGCCGTAAACGCTCAGGTGCGCGAAACTTATACCCAAATCGCGCAAAGCAATCCCCAGATTTATGCTGGTGTCTTCTGGTCGCCTAGCCTCCCACGAACTGAGTTAGCTACGGTTACAAGTCCGATCGAGTAATATTATCGGTTCTCAAAGAAGCGATCGGCCATCGGGTAAGCTGGTGGACGATCGCTTTTTGGTCAAAAACGGCGATCGCCAAGATAGGGAATGCTACAGAGCTATAGTGTTAGTAGAACGTCAGGAAAAAGTTGTGAGTGCCACTTATACAACCGACTTCAACGTCTGGATTCAAAAGACAGCCCAACTGTTACGGGAACGCTGTTGGAATGAGATCGATGTCGAGCATCTAATTGAGGAGGTTGAAAGCTTGGGCAAGAGCGAACAGCGGGGTATTGCTAGTCAATTGACTCGCCTGCTGTTGCATCTCCTGAAGTGGCAATATCAACCTCAACGTCGTTCTGATAGTTGGCTCGATTCGATTACTGATGCTCGCACTCAAATTGAATTAGCGATCGCCGATAGTCCCAGCCTCAAGAATTATCCAGCAGAGCAACTGGCTGGCTGCTATCAACGCGCTCGCCGCCAAGCCGTCAAGCAAACAGCCATGACAATTTCTACCTTTCCAGAAACCTGTGAGTACGCGATAGAGCTAGTGTTGTCAGACGATTGGTTGCCAGAAGAGGGCGATCTCAATTTTGAGGCTAATTGATTGACAAAGCTCTACCGTAGGTTGGCGTTGAGCGCAGCGAAACCCAACAGATAGACAGGTGCGTTACGACGGACAGGTGAATTGAAATCAGAGTCAAGATTATCGCCGTCTAACGCACCCTACCTAATGCAACAAATTAAGCTTGACGGATCGGCTACTTGCAGTTATTGCTGTGGTACTTCTTGCATCATTTCTTTCTCGCGATCGAGCCTGCGTTTTCTGGCGTAAAGCTGAATCGTCGCTGCCATCAAAATAATCAGTCCAAAAATTACCCAAGCAGCCGCATCTGTAGGGAAATTATTCTTGAATACAGCCAGCATGACGATAACTACTAGCAATAAAGTAGGAGCTTCATTTAGAGCGCGTAACTGCTTGCTACTCCAACCGCATTTATCGGCGTGAAGCTGTTTCATCACCCGAATACAGTAAAAGTGATAGCCAATTAACAGGGCAACAAACAGCAGCTTGAAATGCAACCAACCCTCTTTGAGATAGGCGTGGTTAGTAACTAACAAAGCGATCGCCATGGCCACTGTCACTATCATTCCTGGAGTGGTGATAATATTCAGCAGCCGCTTCTCCATTATTTCGTATTGATTTTTCAAGATCGTGCGGGCTGGTTCTGGCTGTTCGTTCGCTTCGACGTGATAGATAAACAAACGCACGAGATAAAACAATCCAGCAAACCAAACCACAACTCCAACTAAGTGGAACGCCTTAAACCAAAAATAAGCCATGAAATTTGCTCCCTGAATTTGGTAGAAGTTAGGAGTTCAGTCGTAGGGGCGTAAAGCATTTATTGATATCAAGTTAACGGTCTAGAGCTTCGCCCCGACAGGGGTTCAAAACCCCTGTCTCAAAGCCAAAGTCCTCTAAAGAGGACTGGCCGATCTGTGGGGAATGTCCTTCTTTAGTCCATTTCAATGGACTTGAGCTTAAGCTGTGGGGTTTTGAACCCCTGGCTCCAGATAGCTGAAGTCGATAGCACAAAACGGCTTTAGCTCTAAGTTGACGTGAGTTCGGGAGCTTTGGAAGTGTTGAGTGTTAAGAGTTGAGTTAAGAATCCTTCTCCCTTGTCTCCCTTGTCTCCCCCTCTCCCTCTCCTCTCTACTCCTACCATCCATTTAAGCTGGTTTCCAAGTACCGTGGAAGCCGAAGGGGATAACTTTGGGCAAGCCTAACCGACAAACTGGTTCGGTATCTAGCCTGTCTGCGTCGAAGATCCAAACTTCGCTGGTATCGGCGTTGCCATCGTACACGATCGTAATTATCCAACCTCGATCGCCATTTTGAGCATCTGGGGCATAAATCGGCTCCATCGGATAGCGATTCTCTTCTAGGTTAGCTGTGGTGAGGGTATCGGTTTGATAATCATAGCGAGCGATCGCCCCATGCGGCTCCTGACTAAAATCTACTCCCGGCCGATGGATGGAAAAATAGCTGTAGCGCCAATCTTGTCCGACTTCAAAGGGCGACACTACAGGAAACTCACAACCTCGGTCTACAACTTCTTCCATGGCTGTGACTTTGCCTGTTTGGGGATTTAGCTTTACTTGCCACAGAGTTCCTTTGGCTGGAGTGTGGGTTTGTCCGGTGGCTACTTCCTTCAAATATTGATTGGTTTGAAAATCTGCATAGCGCACCAAGTCGAACGTCACCATGCCGTCAGCGCTGACCCCGCCGTTGCCGAAATGCCACTGATACCAGGGTTCGGCTTCGCCTTGACTGACGACAGACAGGTTTTCGCGGTCTAGGACTAAAATCTGAGTGGGTTGCTGCGATCGCCAAACTAAAGCATCGCTAAAGCTGCTCAATCCCACTAAAACTGGTAATGCTTGCATCTCGACTGGAGGCAGGCAAAAGATTAAATATGGCCCGGCCAAGACAAAATCGTGAATCATGATTCTGCCGTTGAGGGGAACGGCTGCGGTTTTTAAAATCTTGCCCGTGGAGTCGCTTTTGTAGACGTTGAGGATAATATTGCGTCCAGCGGAAACCCCAAAGTTGAAAATTTCCCCGGTTTTAGGATCGCGCTTGGGATGAGCCGAATAAGTCAAACCTTCGCTTAACTTACTTAGATCGTCTTCTCCCCAAGTTTCCAGGGTTTGGAGGTCGAGGGCGTGGGGTTTGCCGCCTTCCCACAGCGCCAACAGCTTATCTGGCAGCGCCAGCACGGAAGTATTGGCCGCATTCTTCAACGGTCTTTGCCATTGATGCCAAATCGGCCCTGGTGCGGTCATGCCATAGTTGCCGTAAAGCAACTTCCCAGCAGCGGTTTCGGCTTGATAGCCAGCCGTTTGGACGTAACGATAGATACCTGTAGCACCAGCTTCGGTGAAATGCACTCCCAAGATAGCGCCATCGCCATCGAACCAATGTCCCATCTTCATGCCGCCCCGTTCTAACCTGGCGGGGCCGTTGCGATAGAGCGAACCCCGCAAGCCTTCGGGAATCTGGCCTGCTATGACTGACAGAGGAGTTAAAGGGAATTCTGAGGCTGGTTGGGCGATCGCTTTTGCCCAAGCCTTCGTTTGAGTCGATCGAGTAGTTGTTACCATTTGTCGCTGTTCCTCCACTATGATGCTGTGTTGTTCTCTGGGAGACGTAGCTGTAAGGTTTTATTTTTATGCAATTATTTGCATACATACAGGTTATATGCAATTATTTGTATATGTCAAGAGGCGAGGCAAACATGGCTTTAGCGCACGCGATTTTAGCTTTCCTGGTCGATCGCTCCAGCAGCGGCTACGAACTAACCAAGCAATTCAACGAGTCTGTAGGCTTTTTCTGGCAGGCCAGTCACCAACAGATTTATCGAGAACTCAGTAAGTTAGAAGATCGAGGTTGGGTGACTTTCGATCCCGTTCCCCAAGCAGGCCGCCCTGATAAGAAGCTATATCGAGTTACTGCTGAGGGGCAGAAAGAACTAACCGAGTGGATTGGCGAACCGTGCGAACCGCCTCCTGGTAAAGAAGACTTATTGGTGAAGATTTTCGCCGGACATTTGGTAGATACAGAAATTTTGCTCGCAGAGTTAGAACGCCATCGCCAAATTCACCTGGAACAGCTATCGATTTATCAACAGATCGAGGAACAATATTTTGGACCGCCGGAACGACTCGATCTGAAAGAGAAATTGTCTTACTTAACTTTGCGTCGAGGGATTCGTTACGAGATGGATTGCGTGGCTTGGTGCGATGAAGCGATCGCGATGTTAAGTTAATTTTTACGGGGACAGCTAAAGTGGGCTATTCCACAAGCCTATGCAAATGCAAAGGGACAACTATTTAAATTCTGAAGCTCCTAAAAAAGCGGTAACAGCATCGCTAGCGATCGGTTCGGAGAATAAATATCCCTGGCCGTAGGGACAGCTTAAACTTTTCAGTTGTAGCAGTTGTTCTTTAGTTTCTACTCCCTCAGCAATCACGTTCATTCTTAAGGTTAAACCCAGGTTGATAATGGCTTTGATAATTTCGCTGTTTTCCTCGCTTTCTATTTTTACGCCCAATTGTTTGACAAACGATCGATCGATTTTTAGAGCATTAAATGGGAAGCAATGCAGATAGCTTAAAGAAGAATAACCAGTACCAAAATCGTCGAGGTGAACGTGAATGTTGCGGCTTTTCAATTTTCGTAACGTGGCGGCTGCGGCTTCAGTATTTTGAATTAAGACGCTTTCAGTAATTTCTAGCTTGAGAGCGCCACCGTTAAGATTAGTTTCTTGAAGAATTTCGTCGATAAATTCGATTAAACCCGCCTGGGAAAAGTGGTTGCCAGAAAGGTTGACGCTCATAGTTAAAGGCAAAAGAGTGGGAAATTGTTGTTCCCAAACCCGCAATTGCTGGCAAGCCGTGCGCAGTACCCAGCGATCGAGGCTGACAATAATTCCAGCTTCTTCGGCAATGGGGATAAACTCAATCGGAGGAATCAAACCCCGCTCTGGATGCTGCCAGCGCAATAAAGCCTCGAAACCGTGAATTTGACGGCTAGATAGCGAAACTATGGGTTGATAGTAAACTACGAATTCTTGGCGATCGCTAGCACCGGATTCCAAGAATGCGATCGCTCGTCGCAGGTCGTTTTCTAACCGCAATCGCTCTAAAATATGGGCGTGCATCGACGGATCGAAGACTTCGTAATACCCTTGACCGCGAGCTTTAGCTCGATACATAGCAGTATCGGCATTTCGCAATATCTCGACTACCTGTTCTGGGCTGGTATGGGTTTGGAAACTGCCAGTAGCAATGCCAATACTGGCGCTGACGAAGACTTCATGGCGATCGAGCATAATTGCTGGTTTCAAAGCCTCATGAATGCGGCGAGCCACCACGATCGCACCTTCAACATCTACCAATTCTTCCAATAAAATGACAAATTCGTCACCTCCGAGGCGAGCCACCGTATCTTCCGCTCTTTGGGATTGTTCTAAGCGCCGAGCCACCGCCTTTAAAAGTTCGTCTCCTAAAAAGTGACCGAGGCTATCGTTGATGACTTTAAAGCGATCGAGGTCGAGAAATAGCAGAGCAAAGAATTTATTGGATTGTCGCTGGTGACGCTTAATCGCGTGATGCAAGCGATCCATCAATAGATTGCGGTTCGCTAAGCCCGTCAGTCCATCGTGCAGGGCATCGTATTGGAGTTGCTCTTGAACGCGCTTGAGTTGGGTGATATCGGTAGTAATGCCATCGATTCGCCTGAGATTGCCATCTTCATCAGCAATCGCTCTTGCCCGAACTCGAATCCAGCGGACTTCGCCCCGACTGGTCAAAATTCTGAATTCTATGTCTTGCTTGCAAGTGGCATACAAAACTTGGTTGGCTTTTTCTACCAGTTCTCGATCGTCTGGATGAATTATTTCTTGCCACAGGTTGGGGTTGGCGATAAACTCGTTTACCTGGCGGCCGAAAACTTTCTCGGTGGCAGCATTGAGATAATATAACTGTAAAGTGTTGGGATCGATCGACCAAACTACATCCTCAATCGAACTCAAAATGCGATCGAGTCGCTCGTGGCTTACCTGCAATGCCTGTTCGTTAGCTTCCTTCTCCACCGCCAAATCTTGGTAAGAGTCGATCTGTTGGTTGAGTTGGGTAAGCTGGGCAGCTTGCCGTTCGACTTGGCTTAGCAAGTCTGCTGGCAGCGCCGCGAATAAGGTAGAAGCAGTTACCAACCCAAAAACTCTACCATCAGCGGTTAAAATTGGCAGGCAATTGAGGCGATGTCGATCGAATAACTCTAAGAGGGAAAATATATCTGAAACTTCATCTCTAGACAGCACGATCGCCGAGCGGTTCGTTACTTGGGCGATCTTTAACTCTGCCGTCAGCCGGCCTGAAGCTGCTAGCTTCACTACGTCTCCAGAAGTGAAGGTGCTGACAAATCGCTCTCGTTCTACCACTAATATGCAACTAGCCCCCGCTCGTTCCATCGCCGCGATCGCCGAAGCCACTGAGGCCTCAACAGAAATAGTCAGGGGATTGCGGTCAATTGCGTTTTCTACCATTACTAAGGTTTAGCTTGAATTTGACTCGATCGAGCAGTCAGCTAAAGTCTTCTGGCATTTAAACTGAACGCTTGTATTAAAGCTAACTCAACTTGGCTCGATCGGAGGGAGTAATATACTAGGAGTTCAGAAGTATGCGCCGAGCGCAGGCTGCGCCAACGGAGTTCGGAATTCGGAGTTAAGATTTCCCCTCTCTCCCTTTCTCCCTCTCCCCATCTCCCCATCCCCCCATCTCCCCATCTCCCCATCTCCCTGCCGATCCCAAAGAAATTATAAAAATTGGGTAATTTTTAACCGATCTATATAGATGCCTGTTTTAACGTGGAGGAAGGAGAGGGTGTATTTCTTTAAATAATCAAGAGAAAGAATCTATCCACATTAACTCTGGTTATCCTGAAAGCAGTTTTGTAATCAAGTCCCGAAGGCCCGCTGTGAATATTCCAAACACTATCTTAGCCATGCTGGTCGGTATTTTACTGACCCTAGTAAGTCTGTGGTACGGTCAAAACCACGGTCTACTGCCAGTAGCAGCTTCAGACGAGGCAGCGCAGGTAGACGGGCTGTTTAACACGATGATGACCGTAGCTACAGGTCTGTTTATCATCGTGCAGGGAACCCTCGTTATCGCTGCCATCCGCTTTCGCAAGCGCAAAGGCGATAACACCGACGGACCGCCCGTTCACGGTAACGTTCCCTTAGAAATTCTCTGGACGGCATTACCAGCGGTGGTCGTCGCTTGGATTTCGATCTACAGTTTTGAAGTTTACAATGCCATGGGCGGCTTCGATCCGATGGCAGCAGGCGACTCCCATGCCGCCCACATGAGTGCTAGCAGTAAAATGCGAGGAGCAGCGATCGCAGCCCCCTTGCCTGCTGCTGACGCTGAAAACCCTCCCGCATCGGCACCGTCACCAAATAATCTCATCGCCGTAGGTGTCGGCGCTTCTCCCGCCAATCGCGGCCAAAACGCAGACGTGTCGGTTAACGTCACGGGTTTGCAGTACGCTTGGATTTTTAACTACCCCGATAGCAATGTTTCTTCTGGCGAGTTGCATTTGCCAGCGGGGAAGGAGGCCCAACTGAATATCTCAGCGATGGATGTCTTGCACGCCATTTGGATTCCCGAACTCAGGCTCAAACAAGATGCTATTCCTGGAAGAACGGTAGAACTGCGCTTTACTCCGAGAAGAGTAGGCGAATATCCTCTCAGGTGTGCTGAATTGTGCGGTTCGTATCACGGTTCGATGGCAACCAAATTAATCGTGCAGACCCCAGAAGATTACGCTAGTTGGCTCCAAAGCCAGCAAGTAGCCAGCAACCCATCTCTAGAAAAAGCAGTAGCAGTCAATCCTGGCAACTTATCTGACAGCGATTTCTTGGCTCCCTACACTACCGAGATGGGCATGAATCCGGAAACGCTACATCAAATTCACCACACGCATCACTAGCTTCAATCAGAGAAGGAGAAGAGGGCGAGAGAGCGAGAAAACAAGAGGGAGAAGGCGAAGAGAGCGGAGAGGGCGGAAAGAGCGAAGAGTTTTCAACTCCACACTCAATACTCCACATTTCCTAAAGCACTCAACACTCCACACTCCACACTCCACACTCCACACTTCCACAAGTATGACCCAAGCAGAACTACAAGCAACAGCTAATACTCCTACCCACAGCCCAGAACCAGGGCAAAGGAAGTGGTGGGAATACTTTACCTTTAACACCGACCACAAGGTCATTGGCATTCAATACCTAGTCACGGGGTTCTTTTTTTATCTGATCGGAGGAGTGCTGGCATCAGCCATGCGCACAGAACTGGCAACTCCGGCTCCAGATTTTGTCACTCCTGAGCTTTACAACGGGATAATGACGCTCCACGGCACGATCATGATCTTTATGTGGATCATTCCGGCGGGTGCTGGGTTTGCTAATTTCCTAATTCCGCTCATGATCGGAGCGCGGGATATGGCTTTTCCCCGCTTGAACGCGGTGGCCTTTTGGATCGTGCCCCCCGCAGGGATATTGCTGCTAACCAGTTTCTTCGTCAAGCCCCCGGAAGCAGGTTGGACATCTTATCCTCCCTTGAGCGAGACGGCGAGTAAGGCTGGCGAGTTTATTTGGATTCTCAGCGTACTCTTATTCGGGACGGCATCAATTTTGGGGGCGATCAACTTTTTAATCACCATCCTCAAAATGCGCATCCCTAGCATGGGCTTCAACCAGATGCCTTTGTTTTGCTGGGCAATGCTGGCAACATCGGGATTGATTCTGATCGGTACGCCAGTTCTGGCAGGAGCGTTGATTTTACTGGCATTCGATATTGTCGCGGGAACGGCGTTCTTCAATCCGACGGGGGGAGGCGATCCGATCGTCTACCAGCATATGTTTTGGTTTTACTCCCACCCTGCGGTCTACATCATGGTTCTGCCGTTTTTTGGGGTAGCTTCAGAAGTAATTCCGGTGCATTCTCGCAAACCGATTTTTGGCTATCGAGCGATCGCCTATTCCAGTTTAGCCATCAGCTTCTTAGGCTTGATCGTCTGGGCGCACCATATGTTTACTAGCGGCACTCCGGCTTGGTTGCGGATGTTTTTCATGATCGCCACGATGGTGATTGCCGTACCGACCGGGATTAAGGTCTTTAGCTGGTTGGCGACTATGTGGGGGGGCAAAATTCGCCTCAATAGCACCATGCTGTTTGCCATGGGCTTTATCTCGACTTTTGTAGTCGGCGGACTGACAGGGGTGATGGTAGCATCGGTGCCGTTTGACTTGCACGTCCACGATACTTATTTTGTGGTGGCTCACCTGCACTACGTCCTCTTTGGCGGCAGCGTTTTTGGCATTTACGCGGCGATCTATCACTGGTTCCCCAAAATGACTGGCAGAATGCTCAACGAGCCTTGGGGCATCGTTCACTTCGTTTTGACTTACGTGGGCTTCAATCTCACCTTCTTACCGATGCACGAGCTAGGCTTATTAGGAATGCCTCGGCGAGTGGCGATGTACGATCCTCAATTCGCTCATATAAACTTGATTTGTACGATCGGCAGCTACTTGTTAGCCGTGTCTACCATTCCCTTCTTGGTGAATGCGATTTGGAGTTGGGTAGCCGGACCGAAAGCTGGCGACAATCCCTGGCAGGCATTAACTTTAGAGTGGATGACTACCTCGCCACCAGCGATCGAGAATTTTGAGATCTTGCCAGTATTAGATATCGGTCCTTATGACTACGGTATGGGCGATCGCTCGACAGAAGTAGACGTACCTTTTTCCGAGGCCAAAGAACCCGTTTTGTCTGCCGGTCCTAGTTCGGTGCTGCGGGCCGATCCCGATCCATCAGTAGCGGTTAATCCTAGCGATCGCCAACCAGAGGAGTAGAAGAGAAGGGGGAAGAGGGCGGAGAAGTTTCAACTCCACACTCCACATTTACGGGCGCAATGCATTGCGCCCCTACTCCTGAACTTCTTCAACTCCTCACTCCACACTTAACACTCAACACTTTATTTGTAGAGCGGATAGAAATTCATGCAAGGATCGACTATTGACCCCAGCAAAACAGTTGTCAACTACCATCACGCTGCCGCAGCGACAGACTCTCATCACGAAGAACATCACGATTTTCGGATTTTGGGGCTGATCGTCTTCTTGATCGCTGAAGGTATGATTTTCATGGGCTTGTTTATCGCCTATTTAACTTTTAGGGCAGTAACCCCTAATTGGCCGCCAGAAGGCACGCCCAGGTTAGAGCTATTGCTACCAGGAATCAACACGACGATTCTGATCGCTAGCAGTTTTGTGATTCATAAAGCCGATGCGGCGGTCAAGCAGAATAATATCTCAGGCTTGCGAACTTGGTTTATCGCCACTGCGCTCATGGGGGCTGTTTTCCTGGGCGGGCAACTTTATGAATACTGGCATTTAGAATTCGGTTTGAAAACCAATATCTTTGCCAGTACGTTCTACGTTCTCACTGGTTTTCACGGGTTGCACGTCACCTTTGGATTGCTGTTAATTTTGGCAGTGTTGTGGCGATCGCTCAAACCTAACCATTACAACAGCGAAAAACATTTCGGCGTGGAAGCAGCAGAAATCTACTGGCATTTTGTTGATGTCGTGTGGATTATTTTGTTCTTCTTGCTGTATATCCTCTAAAAATTCGGTCTGTATTTGATTAAGAAAAAGCCTCCAAATGGAGGCTTTTTCTTTTATCAGTGTGCTAGAACTTGTCATACCAAATCCGGTTCTTATACCATCCTTTCAGCCCTCACCCCCAACCCCTCTCCCACGGGAGAGGGGAGCCGGAGGCTCATTGAGGTTTGGTATCAGACAGCAACTTCTATGTAAGTTGATGAAGTGGATGGCTTGGGAATTTCATATCCTTCTAATTTTAGTCCATCTAAATGAAACTCTATAGCTTCACGCATATTCTGTTCCACCTCTTCGTAGGTCGATCCAGTTGAAGCGCATCCTGGTAAATCTGGGGAATAGGCTGAATATCCCGTTTCTGTCTTTTCAATAATGGTGAGATGAGCTAAATACTAACCATCATCTTCAATTAATTCGATCGCTTCTCTAACTTTCATATTTTAGGAGTTCGATCGCTCAACTACTTGAGAAAACAATTGTTCTGCCAACAATTTTCGATGCCATACACTTCTCGTTCCCAATCGAAGACGAGATCGGAGATGATAACAGAGGATCGCTCGGCATGACGCTCGGCAGATACGATCACTTGAGCGCACATACCAACTCCACCAGATTGTTTTACTAATGTATGAGTTGCACGCACAAAAATCTTCTAAATTAAATTATGAAATCGAAATTAGAGGCATTTTATCCGATCGAATGCTACGTTACAGAACCGACTATTTAGTTGGCATCATTCTCAGTGCGCTCTTGCTCCTGCTACCTCTTCAATCGTTCGTGCCGATCGAATTGAGTTGGCTGGAAACGATCGCTGTTGTCACCTATGCTTGGAGCGTTTGGTTGCTGGCCAAAAACGATCCAGCAGGGTGGTGGATCGGGTTAGTCGGAACGGCGCTTTACGGCGTGGTCTTCTACCAGGCAAAACTATACGCCGAGGTAGGATTGCAAGCGTTCTATTTCATTACCAGCTTGCAGGCAATTTATATTTGGTGGCGCGGCGGGCAAGATCGAACCGAGAAACCCGTCGGTCGCGTTACTTGGCAAAGATCGATCGCTACAGCCATTTTAGCGATCGCTAGCGTCTTTGCTCTCCGTGCGTTTTTAGTTGCCATTAGGGGAGCCGCCCCATTCTGGGACGCTCTGACAACGGTAACGAGCGTGGTAGCACATCTGTATCTGATGGCTCGCTGGGTTGAGAGTTGGTATTTATGGATCGCGGTCGATATTATTTACGTGCCGCTGTATGCTTCTCGAAATTTATATCTCACCAGTTTCCTCTACGGCATCTTTGGTTTAATGGCCGTAAGAGGACTGCGGAACTTCCAACGCATCGAGCGAGAACAACGCCTAAAAGCAGTCGAGCAATAGCATGAAACTGGGAATTACTATTGGTAAGTTTTACCCATATCATCTGGGACACAATTACCTGATAGAGCGAGCTAAAGCCCAGGTCGATCGCTTGGTGGTGCTAGTGGGGTACAAACCGACTCAAAAAATCCCTGGAACGGTGCGAGCCGAATGGATTCGCTGTCTGCATCCCGATGTCGAAGTTATAGAGGTGTTAGAGGATATTCCCGAAGCTCCAGAACCTTGGACAACTAGGGCATTAGCGGTGCTTTCGGGACGGCAACCAGATATCGTATTTACATCAGAAGCCTATGGCGAACCTTGGGCAGCCTTGATGGGAGCAGAACATCGCGCGATCGATCTGCCGCGCCACCGCTTTCCCATCTCTGGAACTCAATTGCGGCAAGATCTCAGTTCCCATTGGCAAATGCTCGCCCCACCTACCAAAGCCTACTTTACCAAACGAATTTGCGCGATCGGAGTCGAGTCCAGCGGGACGACGACTTTAGCCCAAGCCTTAGCCCAGCATTATCAAACTGTGTGGATACCAGAATACGGTCGGTGGTACTGGGAGGGCAGGCGCTATACTCCCAACGCCCAAGAGTGGGATACCTATGAATTCGTGCGGATCGCTCAAGGCCAGATTTCTTGGGAGGATGACTTAGCTATGAGAGCGAATCAAGTTCTTATGGCCGATACCGATCCTCTGGCTACCCACGTCTGGCATCGGCGCTATACGGGAACTTATTCCCCCCAAGTCGAACGCTTAGCTGACAGCCGCCACTACGATTTGTATATTTTGACGGCTCCCGACTTTGAATTCGTGCAAGATGGCACTAGAGAAGGCGAACAGATTCGATTAGAGATGCACCAGTGGTTTATAGATATGCTCGATCGCAAAGGCAAGAAATACATCACGGTTGCAGGGGCGCACGAGAAACGGATGGCAGATGCAATTGAGGCGATCGATTCTCTATTGGTGTTTCCCGTACTAGATGCGATCGACCATTAGATATCTCCAAAAATTAAACTCAAAGGCAAGCAGGATGCTTACCTCACAAAAATTATTGAAGATGTTTATCGATCGAATTAATGCTCGAACACGTCTTTATATTGCAAAAGATCTAACGCGACTAATACTGGCAAACATTGAAAGCTTTGCTCAGCTAGTTCCCAACGTTCTTCGCGTTTTAACATCGAGATCAATTTCTGCCGCACGCTTAAGAGATAGCGAACGTCATTAGCAGCATAACGGAGTTGCTCGTCAGTGAGAGCATCGGCATTACCCCAGTCAGAACTTTGGGCAGTTTTATCGAGTTCGACTTTTTCTAATTCTTGTACCAACTCTTTCAACCCGTGGCGAGAAGAGTAAGTCCGGGCTAACTTACTGGCAATTTTGGTGCAAAATATCGGTTTCACCTCGATTTCTAAATAGGCTCGCAGCATACCCACATCAAACCGAGCGAAATGAAACACCTTGGTAACGTTAGTTGCTTCTAGTAGTTTTTTGAGGTTAGGGGCGGCTGTTTGTCCTTTAGCAATCCGAATCACACTAAGATAGCCAGGGGCGAATAACTGCACCAAACACAACCGATCGCGCCCTGGTAGCAAGCCCATAGTTTCGGTATCGACAGCGATCGCTTCTGCCTGGAGGTATTGAGCCAAGAGTGAATCGGAAAGATCGCGATCGCTAACCTGAAAATCTTCGATTTCCATGCTGGAGAGAATATGTAGACTAGTTAATTTTAACTCCGATGTCGTTGTCTGAGTCTTGCCGAAAAAGCTTTTATATTTTTCGATCGGGATAAACATCTGTAGCCACTGGAACGTAAGTTCCATCTGCCAATTCAACTCCAGGTCCCAGGCGACACCCGCCTCCGAGAAAAACGCGGTTCCCGATCTTGACCTTTTTGAGATACAACCTCAGATCGCCTTTTCTGGGTACGATCGCATGGGCGTAGATCCCGATACCATGACCGAATACTACATCATCGCCAATTTCTAATAGCTGGCGATCGCTAATCTCTAATCTCGTTGTCCAGTAAACTCCTTTACCTACTTTAGCGCCCCACAATCTCAACCAACCAGAGAACGCTCCAGGAATCAATCGCAGCAGGGTTTCTAATGCCGGAAACGCGATATAAATAGCTTGAATTTGATGGCTGCCCCACCATGGAGAATATTGTTTACCTTGGAGATAGCTAATCCCTTCTTTAATCGGGTAGAAGCGATCGTGTATTCGATAAACTAAAATCGGCAATCCGTAGAGAGAAAATCCTAAAGCAAAAACACTCAAAATTCCAGGTGAAAAACACAACCACAAAAATGATGCTCCTGCCATCAACATGACAAAAACTGGAAAAAACGAGAGGATAACGCTAAGAAAAGTCAAAAGTCAAAAAGAAGAGCTAGTCAAATCATAGTCAATCAAATAATCAATCTAATCATAGTACTGTTCGCTGTTTGTTTGCTCCCACCAAGAAGTCAGAGGATAGTAAAGCACTGGGGACCAAAGGCTACTGAGAATCGCAGAACAAAGAGCAATGCGTTGATAATCGAGCCAAGTTTCCGACCAGGTGCGCGTGGGATACTCTAGACCTAAACTGGCAACATCTCCAGGCAAAATATACTGAATTGCCGTTACTGTTTCTGCCAAAATTGACAGGCCAAAAACAATTAAGGCGATCGAAATAAAATCTTCTTGAATATAACGCTGTTTTTGGATTCGTGCTGATAATACTCCTACCAATATCAAACTGAGAGTATGGGTAGGATAAAGAGAGGTCATACCATCTTGAATCATACCTAAAGCCAGTCCAGCGATCGCTCCTTGAAACACCGTGCGCTTGAGACTCCAAATTGCGACCCAAATTAACAACCAGTTGGGGCCGATACCTAATAATTCCATTCCCGGCCAGCGAGTAAGCAGCAATAATAAGCACAAGAAAGCAGAACCAACAGTTACCAACCAACCGAGAATCTGACGAGTGCGTGGCGATAGATCGGAAATTTTAATCATAGGGCATGAAGACGTGAGTGCGTGAGTGCGTGAAATTTTCTCGCTCTCCCTCCCTCTCTCCCTCTCCTCTACTTACTGGCAGGATAAACGATCGCCCATTCTAAAAAACTAATTGGGGCTGTAATTTCGATCGCAGCTTCTGGTGCTGGATTTTTTTGCAGGTTGACAGATTTAACTCTTCCTACAGGCAATCCTGGCGAGAAGAGGCGGCTAACAGATGAAGTCACCACAAAGTCGCCGGGACGGACATTCGGCACTTTATCAAAAAACTGCATTACCGCCCGATTAGATCCTTGTCCCCGCAGATAACCTAAGTGACGGCTGCGAGCGATCGCTACGCCAATCCGACTGCTAGGATCGCTAATTAGCAGTACCCGGCTGCTGCGAGCGGAAACGCTCACCACTCGACCGACTAAACCACCAGGAGCCATGACGGCAAAGCCAACCTTGATGCCATCTTGACTTCCTCGTCCTAACGTTATTTGTTGCCACCAGCTATCAGCACTACGCCCGATTACCGGAGAAACTATCCCCGGCTGCTGGCGAGTTTTTTGGTACTTTATAACCTGTTTTAACTGCTGATTTTGCTTTTGGAGATCCTGCAATCTAGCTTCTAGCTCTTGGATGCGGGCATTGGTCAAGCGCTCCTCTTTGTTTGCCCCCGATTGAAAAGGACGTGTCAGCAATTGGTAAAAATCCAAAATTGCTGCTCCTTGAGTTTGCTGAAGTACCCAAGCAGTCCCCAGCGTTAAACTCACCAGCACGACCTGCAAGCCGTGCCGCTCCCACCAGCGACGTAGTGAATACATGATTTTAGAATTTAGGAGCTTTGAAAGTGTTAAGCGTGGAGTGTTGAGTGAGAAGTTTAAGGAAGAACGAACGACGAACAACTACACATTGCGGAAGCGCCCGCTGAAGACTCGCTCTAACTCTTTAAAATTCTCTAACACCCGACCCGTACCCAAGACCACGCAACTGAGAGGATCGGCAGCAATGTGAGTGACAATCCCAGTTTCGTGACTGATGAGCGTATCTAAACCCCTCAATAAAGCGCCACCTCCTGCTAGCATGATCCCTCGATCGACTATATCTGAGCCAATTTCTGGCGGCGTTCGCCCTAAAGTGCGCTTGACCGCCTCAATAATCACCGACAATGGTTCTGACATACTTTCGCGAATCTCGGCGGCCTTGATGGTGACATTTCGCGGCAGACCGGAAAGCAGGTGTAAACCCCTGACTTCCATCACGATCTCGCTATCTTTATCAGTCGGATAAGCCGAACCGATCTGAATTTTGATTTCTTCGGCCGTGCGTTCTCCAATGGCAATGTTGTGAACTTTTTTCATGTACTGCATGATACATTCAGTCAGTTCGTCGCCTGCCACCCGCACCGATTCGCTGATGACAGAACCTTGCAAGCTTAAGATCGCAACTTCTGTCGTTCCGCCACCGATATCGATAATCATGTTACCTGTAGGTTCGGTGACGGGCAGTCCAGCCCCAATCGCTGCTGCCATCGGTTCGTCGATCAGGAAAACCTCTCTGGCACCAGCTTGCGAAGCTGCTTCCATTACGGCTCGTCGTTCGACATCAGTAATCCCGCTGGGAATGCCGATGATGATTCGAGGCGAGACTAAAGTTTTGCCTTCGTGGACGCGCCGAATAAACTGCTTGAGCATCAGTTCGGCATGGTCGAAGTCGGCAATCACTCCATCGCGCAGCGGGCGAACCACGCTGACGTTTCCAGGAGTTCGGCCGAGCATTTGTTTGGCCTCATTGCCCACAGCTAGTGGAATTTTTTCGTTTTGATCGATCGCGACTACAGAAGGCTCCTGAAGCACGATACCTTTGCCGGATACATACACTAAGGTATTAGCCGTTCCCAGGTCGATACCCATGTCCCTAGATAAGGAAAAGCGACTTAACCAACGCACGCTATGTTCACTCCCAAAGTTAAAAGCGGTTGTCTGTCACCGTACAGTAAACGAGAGGATTGTATTGAAGAATAATCCAGAAGTCAAAGATCGGGGATCGGAGGAAGAGGGGGAGATGGGGAGATGGGGAGATGGGGAGCGTTCTTCACTCAACACTCCACACTCCACACTCCACACTTCCTACAACACTCAACACTCCACACTTCCTTAGCACTCCACACTTCTCGAACTCTGCTTTCCTTAACTAGAATCTAGCATTCCCTCCCCGTCTGCGACCTACCCTTTTTCGAGCGGATTAAAAAAATCTGGTGGGGATGGAGGGCTAGCGATCGCTCGCTCTGCCGATGACAACCAAACTATACCAGATTGTTATTATCTATCTAAAGTAATTAAACGGAATCACTCTCTATCGGTCGAAATTTGTTAAAATTGAGCAATAAACTTTTGGTAGTACATACGCACTAATAAGATTTATGAGTGTAAATGTTGTCAATTTAGTAGGTCGTGTGGGCGGAGAGCCTGAACTTAAGTATTTTCAAGACTCTGCTGCTGCTCTGTGCAAGCTGACTCTAGCCGTAAATCGTCGCACTAGCAAAAACGATCAACCTGATTGGTTCAATTTAGAAATATGGGGCAAAACCGCAGAGATAGCTAAAAACTACGCTCATAAAGGTAGTTTGATTGGCATCCAAGGTTCCCTCAAAATCGAGACTTGGACCGATAAAACGACGGGAGAAAAACGTTCTCGCCCTGTAATTCGAGTCGATCGCCTGGATTTATTAGGTTCCAAACGCGACAATGATGCCAGCGCCTCCCAAGGATACAGCGACACCGAGTTCTAACAATTGTAGAAATGCGATATCTTGCGTCTTTACAGTAGTTCGGTTGTAGGAGCGGGTTTTGCCAGTTATGTTGGTCGCAGACAGTTGAAGTCAAATCAAACCCGCCCTACCACACCATTAACCTCAATAGAGTTCAAACGTTGGGGATATAGCCTGCGGAAACGCTGCGCCAACGGAATTCAGAGTTAACAATTCTCCCCGCGTTCTTGCGTTTTCTCTCTCTTCTCAGGCCTTAGTAACTAATTTGCAGAGTAACGGAGGCGTTTACCTCTTGCTCGCCAGCAACGGCGGGTGTCACTGCCTCGGCTGCTACTTTGTCAGTCCGCGAAAATTGAGCCAACGGCACGGGTGGGGGTGGTGGAGAGGCAGCACCGTTAATTTGGATGCTGACGACATCTTTGCGAGTCAAATTGAGGGTAGCTAAAACCGCATCGGCTTGCTGTTGAGCGTCGTCAGTAGCTTCCCGCAAAGCTTGTTTTTGGGCAGCAGCGATCGCCGGATCGGCAGCAATAAAACTAATGCTGTCAATTCGCGTCGCCCCAGCTTTAACCGATTCATCTAGTAAAGTGCCGACTTTAGCAGCATCTAACTGAAAACTGACAGTATTGGTAGCGGTATAGCCAATCAACCGCTGCCGATTGTTTTCGTAGCTGTAGTTGGGATTGAGGCCGATACCAGTAGTTTGCAACTTTTCCACATTGCGCGATCGCAGTAAAGTCACTACGGCCGAAGAGCGCTTAGCAGCCTCTTCCTGCACGTCAGTAGCAGTTTTGCCCTGCACTTCTACTCCCAAACGCACCTGAGCGATGGTAGCTGGAATATTTTCTTTACCTTGACCTGTAACGGTCAGGGTGCGGAAGGGTACGCCAGTCGTTGGCGGTGATGGCACCCTTTCTTGAGCAAAAGCTAGAGAGGCAGAGAGGGAAGCAAGACCTACACCTAAAGCTACCGCCTGCCAGCGGCTCCATTTACGGGGAACAACTATATTGGGTTTCATGGGGTTAATTTCTCCTCACATCAAATTCGCTCCGAACATAGAGCGGCTTTCTCTAATCTGTCACTGACTGTAGCAGCCATGCTGACAGTTACTCTTTTTGTAACCCGATCGAAAAGAATTATGAACTCTTGTACAGACGTTGCATGCAACGTCTCTACCTCCTGAACTTCCGAACTCAGTCAAAATTTTTGCCTTTAGACCCCTAGCTCGATCGTCAAACCCAGATTTGAGATTGAAACTTAAACCCTCATCTTTACGTCTTTACGTCCGATGAGTTTGACTGATACTATCTCACCAGTCACTAGTCACCTCAATCTATGGTATTTTTTCAGCCAGTCGATCGGGTGACATTTGCCATCTGGTGGCGTTGGTGCTAGAAAAGTGCGGTAGCACGGATCGCCCATCGCCAAAAGTTTTCCTCCTAACTTAGGATTTCTCAGGAGTAATATATTGTGAGATTTTACTGGCTATTACCCAGTTTCTTGAGCGTTTTTCTTTTCGCCTTACCCGCTCAAGCAGGTAGGCTCGTATCCGCTCGTTTCAATCCCAGTCAGAATCGGCTGGTATTTACTACAGATGATGGAGTGCAACCCAAGGCCTTATTGCTGAGCAACCCCACTCGCGTAGTAATTGAGTTACCGGGGATTGTCCTCGATCGCCCGACTAGCCGCCAGCCCTTTAGAGGCGTGGTGCGCGAATTCAGAATCGGGCAAAAGGACAATACAACTACTAGTTTAGTAATCGAATTAGTACCTGGTTACACGTTAGATCCTCAAAAAGTGCTGGTCAAAGGAGAAAATCCGATTCAGTGGTCGGTGCAACTCCCCAGCCCGCAACGGATCGACCAGATTCCCAGCAACCCCAGCCCCAGTAGCTTACCGCCATTGAGTCCCTTACCGCGATCGAATCCACCTTTAGGCAGGCCCCAAACTCGATCGCCCGCGATCTTCACCTCGGCCTCTGCCAGTGCTGGCGGGATTTCTATCCTCAATTTTCAGGTGACGCGAGACGGTTTTTTTTTGAGAACTAGCGGCTCAAATCCAATCATGAGGGTCAGTCGGGGTCGCGATCGAGAAACGATTGTAGTCGATATTGAAGGAGCTACCCTAGCTTCTGGTTTAATCGGTAAAGACTTCTTGGTCAATCGCTTTGGGGTTAGGAGCGTCCAATTTACTCAGGTACAATCTTCTACCCCATCGGTACGGATGACGTTGAACGTCACCGAAAATAGCCCCAATTGGCGGGCTTTTTTTAGCAGTCTGGGCGGCATCGTTCTCTTGCCTCAAGGGGTCAGTGCCGCTCAAATCGATACTCCACCGCCGCCCCCCCGCTCGCCCTCATCTAGCTCTCAACTGGCGACTATTGAGTCGGTCGAATTATCTAGTAATGGCAGCCTGCTATTGATTAGAGCCGATCGACCGATCAGAGCCAATGCTAACTGGGAAAGAGCTACTGGTACTTACCGCATTTCGATTTCTAATGCCCAATTAGCCCCTAGAGTGCGAGGACCGCAACTGTATAGCAACAGCCCAGTATCTCGGGTGCGCTTGCAGCAAGTCGGTTCTCGATTTGTCGATATTATAGTCCAACCAGCCTCTGGAGTTCGGCTTGGTACTCTCAGTCGCATCAGCGACCAATTGCTTTCTCTCCAGCTAATTCGATCGGGGGGCCCGCTATTTAGTCCTCCCCCTAGTTCTAATTCTCAAACCTCGATTCCCGTCCCACCGCCGAGGAACGACGAGCCGCCCGCAACATCGCCACCGCCAGCGCGGAGGAGCGGGCGAGTTGTTGTCTTGATCGATCCCGGACACGGCGGCCAAGATAGCGGCGCTCCCGGTATCGGTGGGGTTCTGGAAAAGGATATCGTGCTGTCGGTTTCACGGAAGGTAGCAGCCATCCTCAGACAAAGCGGGGTGGAAGTAGTGATGACTCGCAATAGCGACTACTTTGTCACGCTGCCAGGAAGAGTAGCCATGGTTCCCAGAGTTGGGGCTGATGTGTTTGTTAGCATCCACGCCAATTCGATTAGGAACCGTCCCGATGTTAATGGGTTGGAAGTTTACTATTTCGGACCGGGTGGGGAACGTCTGGCTAGAAGCATTCACAGAAGCGTGATCCAAAACGTGGGAGTTAACGATCGACGCGTTAGAAAAGCGAGATTTTACGTGTTGAGGAGGAACTCCGTGCCATCCACCTTAGTAGAACTGGGATTTGTCACCAGCCCTTCAGAAGTTCGACGACTAGCTTCGCCAGCGTATCAAAATGAAATGGCAGCAGCGATCGCTCGCGGTATCCTGAATTTCATCGGGCGATAATCGGGGTTATTTTTGAGTTCTTCGTAAAGCTATTAGCGATCGCTGTAGTAATCTCTTAATAAATACCTAAGTACAATCGAATCTAATGACTCAGGATCGAAAACAGCAAAGAATTGGCATTTTTGATAGTGGTGTGGGTGGATTGACCGTTTTAAGAGAACTCTATAAGCAACTGCCTAGAGAATCAATTCTTTACTTTGGCGATACCGCTCGTTTGCCCTACGGGACTAAAACCCCAGACGAAATCTTGCAGTTTGTCAGAGAAATTCTCAGTTGGATGGTCGAGCAGAAAGTCAAAATGGCAATTATGGCTTGTAATACCAGTTCCGCTTTGGCGCTGGAGGCGGTTCGATCTGAGTTCGATTTGCCAATTTTAGGGCTGATTTTGCCTGGAGCGAGGGCAGCGGTGCGAGTAGGTCGGCGAATTGGTGTTATTGCTACCCCAGCGACGGCTGCTAGTAATGCTTACGGTCGAGCAATTTTAGAAGTCGATCCGACCGCGAACGTGCAGCAAGTTGGTTGTCCTGAGTTCGTGCCGTTAATCGAGGCCAATCGCTTAGAAGATCCCTACACTAAGGAAGTAGCACGGCAGTACCTTCAGCCTCTACTCCAACAGCAGATCGATACGCTAATTTACGGCTGTACTCACTATCCCCATTTAGAACCCGTCCTGCGGACAATTTTGCCTCCAGAAGTCAACTTAGTCGATCCGGCTGCTCACGTAGTCGCAGCAGCAGCCAGAGAACTGGATTTGTTAGGATTATTAAATGCGCGATCGCCTCTGCCCACTAGATTTTGCGTCAGCGGTTGTGCGGAGCAATTCGCGCGATCGTCGGTTCAGTGGTTAGGTTTTACGCCAGAAGTGGAAAAAGTTTACTTACCTACATCATCCCCTTTGCCCGTTCCCCTAGAATCTTTAGAATGATGAATGTGGGAAGGATGAAGGCTACAATTCAACTTCTTCAACTTCACCCTTCATCCTTGACGTTTCAACCTTTGTGGTCAAGCTAATGCAAGAGCCAGCCTTAAATTCCCCATCTTCATCTGACAAGGTAGAAATTTGCCTCTCTTTAGACTCAGAGCTATTAGAGCAAGTTCATCATCTCACCAACGATCCGAGCAAAGTGATTGAAACTGCTATCCGGCAGTGGCTCAGAGGCGATCGCGATCGCGATGACGACCTCACCCGCAGCTTGCAACGCAATCCCCCCGTACCTCCACGCGGAGAATGGAACGATTAAGGGAAGGAGTCAGAAGTCAGAAGTCAGAAGTCAGAAGTCAGAAGTCAGAAGTTTAAGAAGTGTAGAGTGTAGAGTGAATAATTATTCCCCTGCCTCCCCTGCTCCTTCTTCCTCACGCCCAGCGACCTGTCAAGGCACGTAAGGCAAACTGGGGTAGAGCTAGCATTCTCCTCCATCGCCATGGTTCTTGATAGAGTCGATAAAGCCATTCGAGATTGAGATCTCGCAACCACAGTGGGGCCCTGGTTTTAATTCCAGCCCAAATATCTAAACTGCCACCGACACCGATCCAAATCGCTTGAGGGCAGAGATGGCGGTGTTTGGCAATCCATAATTCTTGTCGCGGTGCGCCTAAGCCTACCAAAATGATGCTGGGTTGAAGCGCTGATAGAGTGTGGAGGCAGGCTGGTTCGGATTCTGGAGAAAGATAGCCGTTTTCGGTGCCAGCGATCGCTAAATTGGGTAATTTTTGCTGCCAGATCTCGGCGGCTTGTTTGGCAATCCCTGGCTGGCCACCAAAGAAAAATACTGGATGCGACGATCCCATTTCCCCTGCTGCTTGCAACAGGGATTCTGCCAGTTCGATTCCCGGACACCGCTGTTGCCGTTTGCCGTAAAGCCAAAGGTAAAAAGTAATGCCAGAGCCATCGGGAATTACTAGATCTGATTGTTGGATGATGCTAGTTAGAAGTGGGTTTTCCTCAGCTTCGATCGCCATTTCAGCATTTAGCGTCACCACGTGAGTCCCGATTTTCTGCTGCAAGCGAGATGAAAGCCAGTCGGCATAATCATCTAACAGGTTAACCCCCACGCCCAGCACGGGAAATTTTTCTGAAGCCTCAGACATCTTTCGTCGCTCTAAAGTTCGATCGTCCACTAGATATAACCAGTAATACTAAATCCATTATTAAACCTCTTTTTTATCGAAGTCTCCGCTGACGTGCCTGCATTTGTATAGCTGCGATTGAGAGAGCGAGAAGACCATCACCTAGAGTTTCCCAGCGAAAGTCATCTAATATAACCAGATTTGGTATGACTAATTATACTTTCCTCTTTGATTGTAAAGGACTAGGCAGACTAACGATAAAATACGGTTTGGAGGGGCGATTTTGACCGGCCAAAACCAAAATCTAGAAATTAAGCTGCCTCCAGCATCATCCGTACAATGCTTAAGTCCTGAAAAATGAGGAGAGATCCGAGTGAAGCTAGCTGTTTTAGGCAGAGGTAAAACTAGAGTAATTCAAGCGATCGCTAAGGTTAGCCGACAACTGCGATTACTGGGAACGATGCTGTTGGCAGTGCTGTCGTTGTCTGGCTGTGTCAAGTACGATCTTGGGGTTAACTTCCAAAACCTGCACAGCGGGCAGATCGTTCAGGACATCAAGCTAGGAGAGCAGCTAACTAGCCTGGACAGTTCGGAAGCGCGGGCCTGGCTCGATAGCATCGAACGTCGCGCCAGACAGTTAGATGGTAAAGTCAAGCACCCCTCTAAAGATGAATTGCGCGTTACTATTCCCTTCCATACTGGCAAAGAGCTAGAAGCAAAACTCAATCAATTTTTTAACTCCAACGGCAAGAATCGAGTTAAAACCGCAGCCAATGGTGTCGAGCAGATCCCAGAGTTTAACGCCAAATTTAAATTAATTCAAAGTAACTTCCTGCTATTCGTCCGCAACAAGTTGAGCTATGACGTGGATTTGCGGGGAATTGGCACGATCGCCGCTGATGGCAATAAAGTAGTAACATCTGACTCGCTGTTCGATTTCAAGTTCAGTTTGCAAACCCCGAAAGGGGCAAAGAGCGTTAAAAAATCGGCTCAAGCCATCACTCCGGAAGTAACTCAAAAAGGAAAGCGGTTGGTATGGACGCTCAAACCAGGGGAAGTCAACCACTTAGAGGCAGTATTTTGGTTTCCCAGTCCTCTGGGAATTGGCACTGTATTTATCGTGCTGTTAGTTTTAGGAGGCTACTACCTCAAATATAAAGAATTGCCCGCGCTCGCCAAACTTTTGCCTCAATTACCAAAATCAAAGGCATAAATTAGGAATATAAGCTTTGCCCTGCTACTGCTAGAAGCGATCGCCATAGATCGGCAACTGAACTTACACCAAGCCCCTAAATATAGTGGCGCGTCAAGGCTAAAACAGTGCAATAACTGTAGGTTGGGTTGACGATAGGAAACCCAACTAACCCAACCGTAACGCCTCATTCATTTTCATTTGGGTATGCCTGTATTGTGGGTTCCCTTGGTATTATAAAGCCGTCATCACTTTGAGCAATTCTGTTGATATATCTAAGTTATAGTCATCTTTCTTTTTGAACAAAACGCCAGCTAAAAAGTAGATGTTTTGCGAGTAAAAAGCTTGACCGTTTCGCCGCAATTGTTCGATCGCATTTTTAACTTTAGGTTCGCAACTGTAGTAACCAAACTTTAAAGGCGAGATCGAAAAATCAATTACTTGGTATCCCAGAGCGATCGCTCTTTCTACAGTTTCGACTGGGTTAGAGTAAGCTGACAGCATGAGCATGACATTTTCGCTGCCAATTGAAAACAGGCGTTTAGTAATAGTTGCCCCATCTTTACCCCCATGTAAAGATGGCATATAGAGATTGTTATCAGGAGCAGGAAGGTAGGGAGGATTGGCGATCGAATAAGTGACGTTAGATGGAATGTTTTTAAAAAAACATTGGTTATGAATGACATATCGATCTTGAAGTCCATACTCCTCAATTCTAGAGCGAGCTATTTTGCAAGCCTCACGATTTAACTCATAGCCGTGAATGCACCCAGAAAACCTAGTTTTTAATAAACTGTTGATTACCGGACTGCCATCTCCAGTACCAAACTCAATGATGCGATCGACAGGCGTACTATTATTGAGCACCATTTTTTCTAAACATTGAGAATAGAATTGAGACTCTTCAGGACACCAGAAGACCTTGTTAGGCGAATAACATTCAACAGCTTGATTTGAGGTTAACAGTTGTTCTTTCATAAATTAAACTTTGATGAATCCATGTCAATACAATTGATGAGCGATAAAAATCTGGTTTGGAAAACCTATCTTTCTTTAAGTCCGTGCAGGCGGACGAAAGGTTGTATAGCCGCGAATTTATTCGCCAGGCATTTTAAAGTTAAAACCTCTTGTTTTCTGCCTGCTCGATCGCTCGAATTACGGCATTACCAGCGCGATCGCCTATCCATTTTTCTTGGTCGTAACCTAGCAGTAATTCCCAGGCATTTTCGGGATATTTATCGGCTAGCGGTAGGGCGACCTCATGTAACATCCACTGCCCGTGCCGCTCGTCTTCCTTGATATGCAGTTCCCAATAACCCATCGCTGTATCTGAAAGCTGCAATCGCTCGGCAGCTATTTTATAATCTTGATAAATGGAAGGGCCAGCGATTTCAAAGTAAGTCAATCCGCCGTTGTAGCGCAGAAAATGGCGCTTGCATTCTGTAAGTAAAAAATTGTGATTGATGCTAGCTAAAAGTTCCCATGGAACCAGATCGAGATAATACTCCGGTTCCGTATTTAACCCCATTTCTGCCATCATTTTGGCAAAAAAGGTAGAATGCTTGCGACTAAAACGACCGTTGCCGTATTCTTCTAGCAATACCCGAATTAAAGTGGCTTGAATTTCATTACTAGCACCGCCTAAAATCCGCGATAAACGGCTGGCTTCTACCAATCCATCTAAAGAAGCGATCGCCAGCAAATGTCGATATCCCGCCGCTGACATTTCCTCTCGTAAATAACGTTTGTTGGCGGTCACAGGTGGGTTGAGATCCGCTTCGCCTCGTGCTATCAACGCTTGTTTTACTTCGTCTAGGGGCAATCGATCGACCTCTATCTGAGCTAATTCCCAAGCCTGCCACGCCTGCTCGATCGTATCGCGCCAGCACTGCAAATAAAGCGATCGCTCGTTTTTATAAGACTGTAAATCGTCATACCAAAACAAATTCAGTCGATTGATGCGGTAAAGAATTCGTTGTAAAAATAAGTGCGCTGCCGCTTCATCTTCTGCTGAATAATTTGAGCCATAAGCGATCGTCAAAGCTGTAGCAATGGCTGCTTCTAAATTGGCAGTCAGTTCCGGGCGAACTTCGATCTGCCGATCTAAATCTTCCATTGCTAGGAGTTGAATTAACTGTTGTTCTGCTGCCAGATAGTGAGTTGGAAGAGAATCTGTCGGCAGCACCGCTGAGATTTCTGGGAGCGGGCGATCGGAAGTCAAAACTGATGTCATATGGCCGTACTTTGGCTAAAATACTTTCTGCTTTTATCTGGTTTAGCCAGAACGAGCAATCTCATGTAAATGGATGTTTAGGCAAACTATTCAACTCTAAATAGTTTTTGTAGCTACTATGTCTACCATTAGGCATAATTGTCAGAGTGAAAACATCGGATGCGATACGTGCTAGCGCCAACGCTAAAATTAGGTATGTCTTGTTTATGCTAAGCTGTTGTACATTTAAACTGTGATAATAGCATTGCCCTTGTTTTTGAGTTTTCGTCCCCACTTAATAATCAATCCTCCTTCATTTAAAAGCTGGTGCAACAAATATTCTAAATCTTCTATCG